>Ga0208556_1000688_pt1 | contig 8340 bp, 9 predicted proteins | sample Colrivmeta1547B3_FD_187642 | JGI IMG/M metagenome (GOLD analysis project Ga0208556, IMG submission 187642) | Estuarine microbial communities from the Columbia River estuary - metaG 1547B-3 (SPAdes) (version 2) | ecosystem: Environmental > Aquatic > Marine > Intertidal zone > Estuary | place: USA... | reverse complement strand
GTGAAATAGCGAAGGTTTTCCCGTCTAGATCACTAACTTCCGTTATGGATTGATCCACCGGAACGTGTAGTCCCCAACACAATGGACTTGCGACATAAACATTCAGTATTTTTGCATCGAGTCCTTGTAAAATTGCGCGTGTAATTCCTTCTGTCAAAAGAACGGCAATATCTATGGATCCTGCTTGGAGTCCTTTAATCATTTGCCCTGTTCCACCCGTCATATCAGACCAATGCAATTCTAGACCTAAAGATTGAAACGCTCCATCCTCAATAGCATTTCGCCAAGGAAGATTAAAATGTTCAGGCACTCCTCCTATTTTAAATCGCTTCATCACTCGTTTTGATTAAAAAATTGCCTGTCGTACAAGCGTTTATAATATCCGTTTTCCAGTTGTAGCAACTCCTGATGGTTTCCAATTTCAACTAGTTCACCTTTTTCCATCACCACTATTCGATCCGCTTTTTGAATCGTTGAAAGGCGGTGTGCAATGACGATCGATGTCCTTCCGGAGGTGATTTTCTCCGTTGCTCGTTGAATTAATTGTTCACTTTCACTATCCACATTCGACGTTGCTTCATCCAAAATTAAAATTTGAGGAGCGTAAATGTATGCACGAATAAATGCGATTAACTGGCGTTGTCCGACAGACAGCATCCCTCCTCTTTCGCCAATTTCATGCTGATAATTGCCTGGTAATTTCATGATAAAATCATGCGCACCTACCGCTTTTGCCGCAGTTTCCACATCCGCTTGAGTAAACTGTGTATCACCCAAAGTTATATTTGAAAAGATGGTTCCTGAAAAAAGGAAGACATCTTGCAATACAATGGCAATGTTTTTCCTCAGCTCGGTCAATTTTATCTCTTGTATGGGAACACTCCCGATGCTGATGGTACCCGAATCGTGTTCATAAAACCGACCGAGTAAATTTACAATAGAGGTTTTACCTGCGCCTGTTGCACCAACAAAAGCAACAGTTTCACCATGTTGAATCGTAAGATGCACATTTTTCAATACTGGACTTCCTTCCACGTAGGAAAAACAGACGTTGTCAAAACAAACAGGCTGTGCAAAATCCACATTGGTTAAGGTACCGCTCTCTTGTAAATCCGCGTGTTCATCAAGCACATCAAATACACGTTCCGCACGAACGGTCCCGCGCTGAAGGATGTTAAATTTATCCGCAAGCTGTCGAATGGGACGGTATAGTTGATTAATCCATAAAGTGAACGCAAAGACCTCTCCGTACATGGAACGAATTTCATCGGATGTTTTTCCGGATACGTGAAGCGCTCCCCAAACCAATAAAAAAGCGACAGACAAAGAACTCAGTATTTCAACAACCGGGAAAAAAATGGAGTTTGCCCATACGGCTTGAATGTGTGCTTGTTTATGGCCCTCATTAATCTTTTCAAAGCGCTTATACTCTTCCCTTTCTCTATTGAACAATTGAACCACGCTCATACCACTCAATCGTTCTTGTACAAAAGTGTTCAATTTGGTAACCGCCAGGCGTTCTTTCTGAAAAGAGTCCTTCATGGACTTTGCGAAAATTCGTGTTGCCAACAATAAAAAAGGAATTGGAACGAGCGTCATCCATGCTAATTCCCAATTATTCATGAACATGAGCACTAGAATAAAAATCAAGGAAAAGCAATCAGAAATAATCTCCATAATTCCAGAGGAGAAAACTTCTGTAATTGCCTCCATATCAGAAACAACACGCGTCACCATGGCACCAACTGGATTTTTATCAAAATAGGACATACGCAAACGGAGGAAATGCTCAATGATTTTCTTTCTCAAATCACGGATGACTGATTGGGCTAACAAGTTGGAGAAATAAGAAGAAATGAGTTGAAGAAATCCTTCTAACACCATAACACATAACAGGAGCAGCGACCACCATAGTAACATGGATGGATTTTGTGATTGGACAATGTATTTATCCACCATTCGTCCGATTAACAAGGGTCTCAATGGACCCGGAATGGAAAGCAAAAGAACAGAAATCAACGAAAGCAGTAAGTACTTGCGATATGGTTTCGCAAAAAACAATAAGCGTTTAAATAGCTTTTTTTTCTGTGGTTGATTTGAATTCATACTAGGTTCACAAAATTAACGCAATTCGCCAATAAATGCCTTGTATTCCGCCGTGCATGTAACGGTTCAAGCTAGGATTTTGTAGAAACTTTTATTTTAGCTACCTTTGCGTTCAATTTTCGAAAGACGTGGGAGTAAAAATATTTGCCGGTAGATCATCAGAAGCCCTTGCTACTAAAGTAGCGGAAAGTTTTGGCGTTAAGCTTGGGGACGTTAAAGTAAGTGTATTCAGTGATGGAGAATTTCAACCATCATTTGAAGAAACGGTACGTGGACAAGATGTTTTTATTATTCAGTCAACAATGCCACCGTCTGAAAATCTATTCGAATTACTATTGTTGGTCGATGCTGCGCGCCGTGCGTCTGCTAGAAAAATCATTACAGTCATTCCTTATTTTGGATTTGCACGTCAGGACAGAAAAGACAAGCCTCGTGTGGCGATTGGAGCGAAACTAGTTGCTAACATGTTAATGGCTGCTGGCGTTGACCGTGTCATGACCATGGATTTACACGCTGATCAAATTCAAGGATTTTTTGAAGTTCCCGTTGATCATTTGTATGCTTCTACGTTGTTTTTATCAGAAATCGAAAAACTTGATACTTCGAATTTAGTTGTTGCAGCACCAGATGCTGGTGGAGCAAAACGCGCCAATTCTTACGCGAAGAATTTAAATTGTGGTTTAGCATTGTGTCACAAGCACCGCAAAAAACCAAATGAAATTGCTGAAATGACTGTCATCGGAGACGTTGATGGAAAAGATGTAATTATCATTGATGACATGTGTGATACTGCAGGTACATTAACAACTGCAGCAGACCTTTTAATTGAAAAAGGAGCAAAAAGTGTTCGCGCTTTCTGTACGCACGCTGTTTTGAGTGGCCCTGCTTATGAACGCATCGAAAATTCTCAATTAACCGAACTAATTGTTACCGACACGATTCCAATGTCTAAACACAGCGAAAAAATACGTGTGATCACGGTATCGGAATTATTTGGAGACGTCATCAAACGTCTTGTAAACAACGAGTCAATTAGTTCTCATTTTGTAATCTCTTAATTAATATATACATGAAAACAGCACATTTGAGCGGTTCGCTTAGAACGAACGTAGGGAAAAAGGATGCTGCCAGCCTAAGAAATGCTGGTTTAGTTCCTTGTGTGCTTTACGGCCAAGGTGAGCAAACTCACTTCTCAGTAAAGCGAACTGAAATGGACAAAATTGTTTATTCACCAGAAGTTTACCAAGTTGCCTTGGATATCGACGGGAAAAAAGCAATGGGAATCATCCGTGAATTGCAACAGCACCCAACGAAAGACACTATTCAGCACGTTGACTTTTTGGAATTAAGCGACACGAAAACTGTTCGTGTTAAACTTCCAGTTAGATTAACAGGTTCTTCTCGTGGTGTATTGGCCGGTGGTAAATTAATGACCGTATTCCGTTCATTGCAATGCGTTGGATTAGCAAAAGACCTTCCAGATGCAATTACTTTAGATATTTCTAAATTGCGTATTGGTCAATCTATCCGTGTAAACAGCATTGAAATACCTGGTGTTACTTTATTAGACCCTGCAAATGCAGTTGTTGTATCCGTTAAAATGGCTCGTGGAGCTGTTAAAGGTGCAGATGCTGACGAAGAAGAAGAAGAAGAAGCAACAGAAGCATAAAATCATTGGTGATGTTCATTCATCCCAAGACTTTCTAAACCGCCCTTGTGGCGGTTTTTTTTTGCCCTTTTCACAAGATAATCTGTGACATCGTTTTCGAATTGATAATTGTTCCTTAATTTCGTTCCATCCATATGGCAACTAAATCAATTGTTATTATTCCTACCTACAACGAACTCGACAATGTCGGTCCAATGGTTCGCGCAATAATGGCTCTGGAGCGAAGTTTTGAGATTCTATTCATCGATGATCAATCACCTGATGGGACAGCACATAAAATTGAAGAATTACAAACCTCCTACCCTGATCGTATTCACTTAGAAAAACGAAGCGGGAAACTTGGACTTGGTACCGCGTATATTCACGGATTCAAATGGGCACTTGAACACAGTTACGACTATATTTTTGAGATGGATTGTGATTTTTCGCATAATCCGAAAGACCTTGAGCGTCTATTGGCCGAATGTGAATCAGGCGTAGATGTTGCTGTTGGTTCAAGGTACTGTCGTGGAGGACGCGTGAAAAATTGGCCAATGAAACGCATTTTGATGAGTTATTTTGCCAGTGTATATGTGCGCATCATTTTGTTCATCGGAATAAAAGATACGACCGCTGGATTCAAATGCTACCGAGCTGAAGTACTGAAAACGATTAAACTGGACCATGTCACCTTTAAAGGATATGCCTTTCAAATTTGCATGAAATATTCCGCGTTAAAACACGGTTTTACAGTAAAAGAAATCCCCATTACGTTCATTGATCGGATTGTGGGAGAATCAAAAATGTCCACTGGGATCTTTAAAGAAGCCTTCTTCGGAGTGTGGAAAATGCGAAAAATGGATTTATGAATAATTACTTGATCAAAGCTGGTACCATTGTCAATGAAGGAAAACAATTCGTTGGTGATGTATTGGTAGTAAACGGACGCATCGAAAAAATTGCCACAAGTATCGATCTGCCAAATGGTGTTACTGAAATCCATGCGGAAGGAAAATACGTGCTGCCTGGATGCATCGATGACCAAGTTCATTTTAGAGAACCGGGACTTACACACAAAGGAACGATTTTCACGGAGTCCAGAGCTGCGGTTGCTGGAGGTATTACCTCCTTCATGGAAATGCCCAATACCGTTCCAAATGCCTTGACACAAGAATTACTTGAAGACAAATACCAAATTGCCGCGGAAACATCATTGGCGAATTACTCCTTTTTCATGGGTGCTTCCAATGATAACCTAGAGGAAGTATTAAAAACAAACCACCAAAATATTTGTGGTATAAAGATCTTTATGGGTTCATCAACGGGAAACATGTTGGTGGACAAAGAAGCTGTCTTAGAAAGCCTCTTTTCACGTGTTTCGATGCTTATTGCCACGCATTGTGAAGATGAATTAACCGTTAGAACCAACATGGCGCGTTTTAAAGAACAATATGGTGAAGACATTCCCATTGAGGCGCATCCGTTGATTCGTAGTGAGGAGGCCTGTTTTCTTTCGTCGTCATTGGCAGTTTCTTTGGCAAAGAAATACCAATCAAGGTTACATATTTTACATATCTCCACAGAACGTGAAACACATTTGTTTGACAATACGCTTCCATTGGAGAAAAAACACATTACTGCGGAAGCTTGTATTCACCACCTCTGGTTTTCAGATCAAGATTACGCGGAAAAAGGAAACTTTATCAAATGGAATCCTGCGGTGAAAACAGCGGCTGACCGAGAAGGTATCTGGAAAGCGGTACTAGACAATCGCATTGACGTCATTGCGACAGATCATGCACCTCATACACTTGAAGAGAAATCGAATACCTACATGGGGGCTCCATCCGGCGGACCACTTGTTCAACACGCTTTAATTGCCATGTTAGAAAAAGTTGAAGAGGGACGCATTAGCATCGAACGCGTTGTGGAAAAAATGGCACATGCACCTGCAACATTATTCAGAATTCAAGAACGCGGTTACATCCGTGAAGGATACCATGCTGATATTGTGATTGTAGATCCGAACAGACAAACATCGGTTCATAGAGAAAATTGTCTGTCCAAATGTGCGTGGTCGCCGTTCGAAGGACATACCTTTTCACATGCAATCGACAGCACGTTTATCAATGGACGACTAGCGTATTCAAAAGGAGAGATTTTTGAAGGAAAATCTGGCTCAAGACTCTTATTTGCTGTTTCATGACAAAATTGTTAGTTTTATTATTGTTGTTTGGTTTCGTTGTTGCTTGTCAAGAAACGAGCACAAAAAAACCCGTACTACTGATTGATGAAGAAAAGATGAGTCTTGTTTTAGAGGAAGTCTTACTCATGGAAAGTCATTACCAAAGTAAAAATGGTGTGCCAGGCATTTACAAAGATGCGTTGGACAAATCACTGAGTGCGGTCTTTAAAAAACACCATGTGACAAAGAAGCAATTCAAAGATAGTTATGTGTATTATGCGAGTCAGCCTGAAAAGTTCAAAGCGCTCAACACATCAATAATGGATAGATTAAGCCGTCAAATACCTTAAAAACTGTGGTGCTCTGCACGAACAGGATAGCTTAGAAAGCGCTCCGCTTTCTCATTAAAAACAGCGGCGGATTCAGAAGTAAAAAATTCACGTTGACCACTTTTCGACAGTCTTTGATTCATTTCCGGATGAGCAAGAAGGTATTCTGTTAATTTCCCTGCTACAATTGGTCCCTGGGACACCACTTGAATGTGTTTTCCTGCGATTTGCTGAATTTTCTCTTCAATTACCGGGTAATGTGTACAAGCAAGAACGATCGTGTCTATGAGGGGGTCGTTTTTTAATAACTCCTGAACATCCTCTTCAATGAAATGAATTCCGGCTGGATGTTGGTGTTTTTCATTTTCAATCAATGGCACCCACATCGGACAAGCATGTTGGGAGACCAAAATGTCTGGTGCAAATTTTTTCAATTCGATTAAATAGGATTCACTTTGAACGGTACCCGTAGTGCCAAGTATTCCGACGTGACGTGTTTTACTGAGGGAACCTATCTCCTCCGTACTTGGACGAATGACGCCTAGTACGCGATTATCAGGCGCTATTTTGGGTAAATCTTGTTGTTGGATGGTTCGAAGTGCTTTGGCAGAAGCGGTATTGCAGGCGAGTACCACTAACGGACATCCTTTATCAAATAAAAACTGAACAGCTTCGAGTGTGTATTCATACACAACGTCAAAGGATCGGTTTCCATAAGGAGCTCGTGCATTATCACCAAAATAGACATAATCATAATTTGGCAGTGCTTTTTGCACTTCTTCGAAAACCGTTAATCCACCGTAACCAGAGTCAAAAATACCGATGGGCGCTCTTTTATTCATGATTCAAAACTAAACAAAAAAGGCAATCACATGGATTGCCTTTCTTTTAATATTTATGGAAATTATTTTTTACTCGACGCTGCATCTAGAATCAACAACTCCGTAATTACTTCATTTGTAATATCCATTCCGCCTTTGTAATACATCGTCATGGAAGACTGATCTAACACGTAATTTAATTTTTTGCGTTCTGAAACAATTTCAATCGCTTTTTGAACACGCTCCAAAATAGGTTGATTTAATTGTTCGCTATACGTTTTCAATTCTTGTTCCAACTCCGCTTGACGCGTTTCCAAGTTTTGTTGCATGCGCATTAATTTGTTTTGCTCATTTTCTTTGATCATTGGCGGCATGTCATTTCCTTTTTCCATGAAAATTTTATACGCTGCTTCAAATGCTTTTTGCATTTCTTCTAATTCCGCCACTCCTGATTTTTGAATCTGGTCCAATTGAGAAATCGCCGCTTTGCGAGAAGGCATTGTATCTAATAATTTTTGTGAATCTACGTGTGCTACTTTCGATTGAGCTGCTGCTCCAAATCCAATAAATAAAACCAATCCTAAAAATAAATTTTTCATTCTTTATGTGTGTTACTTTGTTATACCCATTTCTTCCAGAACAGAATCGCTCATGTCGAATTCCTTCTCTGCATAAACCAAATTGCTTTGATTTGCTTTATCAAAAACGAAGGAGTACCCTTCTCTCTTCGCTACTTTTTTCATTGCTGTAAAGACCCTGTCTTGGATAGGCTTTACTAATTCTTGACGCTTTTGGAAATAATCTCCTTCAGAACCAAAATGCTGTGTTTGCAAATCAATGACGTCTTTCTCCAATTTTTCAATTTCAGTCTTGCGTTTTTCCTTTTCCTCTTTTGGAAGAAGTACTTCTTCACGGTCAAAACTTGACTTTTTCGTTTTAATGACCTCGTAACGCTCTTCAATTTCCTTGGTCCAACGTTCAGCCATTTTATCGAGACGCTCTTTCGCCTCTACGTATTCAGGTACATTTTTCAAGATGTAATCCGAATCAATAAACGCATACGATTGTGCATTGGCAAATCGCATGCCAAAAAACAAGATGAAAAGAAAACAATACTTTGACATATAAAAAATTGTTTCTAAAGAACGACGAAGTTAAACATTTATTGTAATATTCTATAATTCCCCAAGGTTCATTCCTATGGTGAAGCTCAATTTGGGGTAAAATCCTTTGCTCATGATAGAAGCATCA
>Ga0208556_1000678_pt1 | contig 8370 bp, 4 predicted proteins | sample Colrivmeta1547B3_FD_187642 | JGI IMG/M metagenome (GOLD analysis project Ga0208556, IMG submission 187642) | Estuarine microbial communities from the Columbia River estuary - metaG 1547B-3 (SPAdes) (version 2) | ecosystem: Environmental > Aquatic > Marine > Intertidal zone > Estuary | place: USA... | reverse complement strand
AATTAACTTTGGATTGTAATTAGCTTGAATACTCTGTAAGGCATACTTGTCCTTTTCGCATGCAAATTCATGAGTAAACGGTATATTTAATTGCTGAAGGGCTTGTATTGGGGCTTCTATACCTGAGCAATCCGTACCTACTCGTAGTTGTTGCATTATTGTATATGTTGGGAAAGTTTTGATTTTTAAACATTGTACTTTTTAGAGAAGTCTTTTAAGACTTCTTGGGTGCGTTATATAAATTGTGTGATTATTTCCTTGATGACATTGACTGACATACTGTTACCTGCTTGTTTATACATCTGAGTATTACTAACTACTTGAGTAAAGTCCTTGAATCCTTGTAAATTAAGACATTCTCTTGGAGTGAGATAACGATTGTATGTTGAATGGTAATAATACCGGCAATTAGTAGTAAGTGTAGAGCAAAAATTTACAGCACATCCTCCAAAATTTGTACTCGTCACTATAAATCCAAAATTTTCTTTATATTTATCTATTTTTTTTTTCAATGTTTTACACATCTTAAATTGATGATTTATACTTTTATCTTCTATACAACTATCTAATGAATTCATCTCTTTCTTTTCAGGTGTCATGTATGACTTATCGATGTCTTTACGAATTCCTATAAAAAACAACCTTTCTCTGTTCTGAGGTATACCATAATCCTTTGTGTTAAGGATGTCTACTGAAATGCTGTAATCCAATACATTTAATTCTTGGAGCAAGTGATTGAATGGAATTCCGTCTTGAATTGTTTTGAAATTCTTTACGTTTTCTAGAATGAAAAACTTTGGCTGTTTGACTCTAATTACCTCTACACAATGTTCTGAAATGTTGCTTCGCGGGTCTAGTATACCAAGTTTTTTACCGATATTACTAAAAGGTTGACATGGGAATCCACAAACATACAAGTCGATATCTGGTAAAGAAGAGTGGTCACGTGTTGTAATGTCTGTATAAATTAACTTTGGATTGTAATTAGCTTGAATACTCTGTAAGGCATACTTGTCCTTTTCGCATGCAAATTCATGAGTAAACGGTATATTTAATTGCTGAAGGGCTTGTATTGGGGCTTCTATACCAGAGCAATCCGTACCTACTCGTAGTTGTTGCATTACTGTATATGTTGGGAAAATTTTGATATTTTGAACATTTTTTTGACAGTATTAGTAATGGATAATATCGTAGACCTGTTTGTGTATAGAACTGGTAAATACAAGGATAGACTTAAAGTCGAGAGTATGCTCATATTTATAGTCATTTTTATCATCGCTGTTAAATTTTTAAAGGAAGATTACTACAAGTTGGTGGTGCTTGTCATATTTATAGGTGTATTGGTAAATGCATATATAAGAGTTAGGTATACTTCACTTGATGACCTCAACGAAGAAACTATGAAGCATTTGGACGAATTACAGGCGAAAATGTATGATTATGTGGACATAGAAATTGTCACAAATAAATTAGAATTAAGTGACTCCAAGGTAATAAAAATGAAGGACTCTACAAAGCTTGAATCAATGTATCTCGATTCAAGGCTTATAAACTTTTTATTTAGTGTAATAAACTTGTACGACTATAACCCAAAACAATTCTTTAGTCTGTTGAAAGGAACAAACAACATTCTCAAGGGTCGCCAAGATATAGAAAAATTTTACAAAAGCAATAGAGAGTATCCCTATAATACTTCAGATATATTTAGAGTGTCATTGAAGTTAAAGACAAGTTGTATGAATAATGTGCATAACTTTATTTATACAATTCCGAAAAACACTCAATTTTATGAATACCATTATAATATTATGACAGAGTATGACAAATTAATAACAAAACATATAGATGCAATGTATTATTATACTATCGAGAATATAAAACTACGAGGTATAAATTCAGAGACTACATTTCCCAAGTATCATCCAAAATACAAGATTCCAAATGATTACAGAACTGAAGACAAACTCCAATATTTCATTTAAAAATTCACCATTTCCCAGGTTTAAATAGGAGTATACCTAGTGATAATCTGTAAAATATGAGGTACCATGGAATTACTTTGAAATTTCACTATTCCTGTAGTACTAGACGTTACACCAGTACATACAGTATTAAATATAGAATGTAATTCTGTATCATCTGACCACCCAGAACACATTCCTAACAAGTCTGCTCTATTAGCAAAATTAGTAACTCTAGTAGGTACCCCAAATCTGAACTCACAAGTAGCATTCGCGGTAATCGGAGTTGCTGTTACATAAAAGCTCAACATTGCTTCTGTACCGATTAGTACAAGTTGATTACCAGAGTATCCGACAATACTACAATTAGATGTATCTGAGAATGCTATACTCGGTGTAGAATTTGTCCCAGATACTACAAGTGTTCCATCCACTATAATTGACCCACCTATTCTAAGGTCTCTTTTTATACTAGCTCCACCTCTTACGGTTAATGCACCTCCTTGTGTTGAGCTAGTAGAATTCGTTGAAGAGTCTATACTCACTCCTCCATAAAATAATGCACTTCCTACTGTACTACTAAGTGAGTTCGTCGAGTCCTTAATGACAAATGTACCAGATTCTATTACAGTCTTTGTAGAATTGATGATTGCGTTTCCAGCCGAGCTAGAGTGACCATTAGAATAAAGTGCAAGTGTTGAGCCGCTAGTACCTGAATCTCCTCCAGAAATACCCAAGTATCCTGTTGTATTTGAAGCAGTAATCAGAGTATTTGATACTATAGTGAGAGGTGACAATATACCAGTAGTAGTATTTATACCAATGTATCCATTTGATTTTACAGTTAGTGCTCTAGTAGCAAGGTCTGGTGTCTGTGACACTGAGCTTGCTGTAAGAAATAGATTCGAGCTTTTACTTAAAATACCAAATGTGTCTGCTGAGTTGTCCTCTCTAAAATCTATAAAAGAGTGTGACCCGACAGTGTTTTGTAATCGCACAGTGGTCTCATCGTCATGTATATGAAGTAGTGATGCCTTTGAAGTTAAATTCTGTCCTATTCCTAACCCAAGCCTAGAGTATGTATTTTTGTCAACTCTTATCCCTCCTGTAACATGTAAAGCTCCTGATGTACTAGTTCCATCAGCTGTAGAAGTTATACTCGCAACACCCTTTACGAGTAATGTTCCAGCGCAAGTAGCGTTATTCGTTTTTAAGTCTAAAAGGTCTTGTGTAACGAGAGAGTTCCCATTACTTTGAACGTTTGTGTAACTTGTTATGAATGAGCCTCTAGTGTAATGAACACTAGCCATTGAGTTGGCAAAAAGTTCAATTGTATCTGAAGAGTCTGGACCTTGAGTAGTCCATGGGTCAGTTAGTCCAATTACTCGCAATGCTCCGTTATATGAGGTTACCTTTCTAACTTGGTTATTTGATAATCCAGATGTTACCTTTATAAACCATCCGGTGTAATAGTCGTTTGTAGAATTTGCGCTAGTAGACAACTTTACCTGATATAATGACACACCAGATTGACTTGGTAATGTATCTTGGAACGTCGCAGTGGAAGACGTCACTTCTTCTGGGCTCAATTGGTGTATTATTCCGATTGGTCCAGTTGATTGCAATGTGTTAATCAAAGGTAATCTAGAGCGTGTTTCTAAAGTTCCTGTATTCAAAGAGCCAATATTTCTAGTCTGTGTCGGTAATGTATCTATCGTAGAATAATGTAATGTCCAACCTGTTGTGTAACCTGAAAACGCTCCATTAGGTGTAGTAGAGACTCCCTCTGAAAGCAATGAACATTCTGTATTACTCGAATTAACTTGTAAATTTACAATAGTAGACACTGGAGTTTGTGTAAAAAGGTGATAGTCGTTTGACAATCCCTTGTATATCACAAAATTTGAAGTAGGATAATTAGTACCAGAATAGGCATGAGATACAGATGAATTTGGAATGTCTATCTCCAATTCTAAAGAGTCATCTATTTGCGTATAAGCATTTAGAGTATTACCCAAGTATGTCCATAATGACCCATTGGTACTTGTATTTTCTATTTTCGTAAAAAGAGCATTATTGGAATGTCTAATTTTTTCATTTACTTTCAAGTCTTTACCTACGTTTATACTCTTGTTTGATGCTATCCCGCCTTCTACTGTTAATGCACCAGAAGACGTTGTTGTTGATTCTATTGTCGACTGTATAGTTAATGTACTGTTTATAATTGCATTTGACCTAACATTTACACCTCCATTCACTAACAATGCTCCTGATGACGTTCCTGACGCTAATGTACCAGAACTAATATGGACATCTGCATTAAATACAGAGTTTTTGTTTGCATTGATAATTATCGCCGTTCCACCTGAAACCGATAACTGCAATTGACCCTGTGTGTTTAAAATATTAGCCGTAGTGAAATTAACTAGCGTGTCTAGTGTAACTTGCCCAGTACTATAAATATCCTTATAAAGTCTCAAACCACCCTTTACAATCAATGCTCCACTTGTACTTGTAGCATTTTCTACACTACCGATTGTAACTAGGTCTTGGACTGTTATTTGGTACAATTTGTTTGAGCCTGCCCCATAAAAGTCCTTTGCAACGGCTAGTCCGCCAGCAATCGTCAGGGCACCCCCATCAGTGTTACTGCTAGCATTCTGTGTATTGTTTATAGATAACCCTCCATTTAGTACTACTGCTCCTGTACTAGAATTCGTACTTGATGATGTATTCTGGAAATACATTGTTCCACCAATGTTTACATTCTTTACTACTCCTAGGCCTCCATAAATAACTATATTACCAGAAGTTGGACTTGTACTGTCTATTGTACTCATAAATGTATTTGAAAGAGTAGTCTTGAATGTACCATTGACTTCTAGAGTTGAAGATGGATTTGTGGTATTTATACCTATACTTCCTTCTGTTAAAATTGTAAGTCTAGTAGCGTTTCTAGTTGATAACTGTAATGTTTCAGAGCTATTGATAAGAAGTGAGTCCCTGTATGTACCAGTTGAAAAATCATTGAAATTTCTGGTTAATTTGACAGAGCCTTCTTTTGTAGCACCTCTCTGTAGAGTGAATGCAGGGTATACTGATGAATTGATTTCGTCTGTGTCTGAATGTAACAGTATAGATGCCATACTCGCATTACTTATATGAACGGCATGTATAGGGGAGCTTAATCCAATACCGAGATTTGATGTAGTCATATTGAAAAAGAATTTTGAGTTTGTAGAAACTCCATTGATTCCATTACCTACCAGGATACTCCCAGACGTAAATCTATTTCTTCCAGTTCCTCCATACGGGACTTCTACAACTGAAGCTTGCCATACTCCTGTATTTAGCGTTCCTACCTTTTGTACATGAGACTGGTCTACGTTTGTAGATAATTGAGTTCCACTACCACCTGAAAGACCGCTTCCAGCAATTGTACTTTTAACTCTGAGGGAATCTGAAAATATTTCTATAGATGAATCGTCTACATTAACATTCATTTGGTTAAATACACTAGATAGAGCGTCTCCAGCTTGTACTAGACCAAGACCAGTAAATTGCGTAAACGTAATGTCGTCTGTTCCAATGACATCCGACCCTTGTGGTGAATTACATACAAATCCTAGAGACTTGTTTAATGTTCCTTGTTTGATAAATACAAACGTTCCTGCTGCATTACTCCCAATAGAGTAATCTAATGACCTAACAGGTGGAGTAGCAACTCCTTGTACAACGTATATACCATTTTCTGTCAATGTTCCTTGGTCTTTAACAAGTACGCGGTCGTATAATTGGAAAGTGTATCCATCAATAGCACTTCCAACAAAAAAGTCTGTAGACAAGTCTTGGGATGTTGTTGTTGCAGCTGAAACAGAATTCTTGACTACTACTCCTTGAGCATAAAGGTCTACATAATTCTTTGTAGCTGCATCTTGAGAAGAAGTCGGGTCTAGGAGATTTGTAATTTTGTTGCTGTTTAAATTGACATTGGAATAGCAATTGGTTGTACCCATGACTGACAAATTCTTATATACCAATGCTCCACCAGATACTACCATCGCAGCAGATACTGTACTGGATACATTATCCGTATTTGTAATAGACAATTTTCCTTGAGAAATAACATTCTTGTTTACAGTGTCTACACGGAGTACATGTATATTAGAAGAGTCTTGTAACAAGAGTCCTGATGTCGAATCTACACTTTGAACTATTCTACCAAAAGAGACTAAATCCCTTTGTATAGCTACACCACCATTAATGATTAGTGCTGCTGATGTTGAATTTATTGCATTCACTGTGCTTTCTATGGTAATTGGGCCAGTACTAGAAATACTTAGGAGGTTTATATCTGATTTCACAGTCATTGACGGGACATTCCCAACTGTGCTATAAGTAGTATAACTAGGGATATTGAATCTAAGTGTTCTGTCTAGGCGTCCTATACTGTATCCATTTGTTGTATCAAAAATACCCTTGAATTCAATTAGATTGTCTCCTACTGTTGAGTCGTTTGATAGTAACGTTAAAGATGCAGACGTTTGACCATTTCCAGCATTAATTGTTACATTTCCAACTGAATTACTTGAAACATTAAGAATGTTGTAATTGTTGTTTTCTATTAGTAAGGACTGGGCTGACGTGGACCTAGAACGTAAGCTTTCTGACGTATAGATTTGTTTTACTGCATTCAAACCACCTAAAGTGTATAATGACCCCAATGAAGTTCCGGGAGATGAATTCTCAGTAGACACAATGCTTAATTTAGATATTTGTACAGGACTAGCTGTAAGTATTAATTTACCAGCTGTCCCTGTTATGCTAACATTTGTATCACTGTTAAAAGTGATGAATTTGCCATTTGGTATAGAAATCTTCTGACCAGGTGTAAGAGAAATGTCAGAGACGGCATTGACATAAAGTACATCTGATGAATCCGAATATACCTTTTGTAACCCAGTCCCTCCAAATTTTATACCAGAGTCTGTCGGAATACGGACATCTAGTGTGTTTCCTGGAATTAGATGAATATTATTACTGGCACTTATACTAATGTCTCCGTTTACTCCTCCTATTATCTGCCTTGAAGTATCTCCGAAATTAAGTGAGACACTGACTGGTATAATTACCTTTTGTCCTGCACTTGGGGATATATATATGTCTTTTGTAGAATTTAGAACTGTATTATTGAATTGGTCTGTTCCAAGATAGTCATAGTCTGTATTTAAGACTAGATTTGACAATTGTGGAATTTTAATGTTTTTTCCGGTAGGTAATACGAACGATACGTTCCCTGGAGTAGTAAGTGAAAAGTCCTTTGACACAGAATCTACATAAAAATTCTGGGTAGTAGTACCAAATGAAAATTTAGAGTCTAATGGAATGAAAATGTTTCTGCTACTTATGCTCAAGTCGAAAGGTGTTGTGAATTGTGTTTCGTTTGCGTTGTCTAATGATAACGTAGATTTCGTAGTAGAGTTTGTGCCAAGAATTGACAAGGTGTCTCCTATTGAAGCAGATTTATCAATAATTACTCCTCCATTAACAGTAAATGCTGAAGTGCTTGTAGATGAAAGGGTTATCGGGATTGTTATTGTATCTGAAGAATCAAGTCTTTTCTCTGTATTATTCCATGTCATTACACCTTGTAAAAGAGGAGAGTCTTCTCTCGTGGCAACTGCCTGTGTACTTGATATTTCACCTACCCGAATAGTGTCATCTGCTTCGTTAAATACTATTCTATAATTTTCCAAAGAGCCGCGTTCAATTTCTAATCCAGCCTGATTCAATGTTACTCCTGAACCTGTTTCTTGTCTGTTTAGAAGAATGATATTGTCTTCAAATTCAGTGATATTTGTATTAATGATGCTAGAATTTCCTAAAACATATAGATTCCCTTCGATAGTAGTGTCTCCAGTAACCTGTAACGCACCAAACGTAGGAGTGTCAGTGTTTTGTACACCTTGATTGAGCCATATTTCATGCTGAATGACACGTCCATATATATTTGGATGAGATATCTTGTTGTTGGAAATATCCCTAGTCATTAATTAAAGTAATGTAGATAAAAAATCGATGCGACAAGACGTAACTTGGAGATTCTTGTATTACCACTCGGATTAGTTGATACCTTGTGTATTAGAAGTACTGCAAAATTTACTATCCAAATGTATAACTTTTGGTTCTATCAAATATGCATTTAGAGCACTTGGTAATATAATGTCTATTGGACCAGTTATAGGAAATAACTTTTCGTATTTGTAAGCGTTTGCATTATTTACCAGATATCCATGCATTCCGATACATCAATAGTTAACTAATACTACAAGTGATAGTTAACCAAGCAACTTATATCTAAGTAGGCTGTATCTGGCATATAATTTTTAATTGTTTTACCAATTTTTAA
>Ga0208556_1000542_pt1 | contig 9184 bp, 8 predicted proteins | sample Colrivmeta1547B3_FD_187642 | JGI IMG/M metagenome (GOLD analysis project Ga0208556, IMG submission 187642) | Estuarine microbial communities from the Columbia River estuary - metaG 1547B-3 (SPAdes) (version 2) | ecosystem: Environmental > Aquatic > Marine > Intertidal zone > Estuary | place: USA... | reverse complement strand
AGTCTGCCTAGACACACAAGATGTGGATGAAATCGTTCGCACAGTTCAATTAATCGCACCTGTCTACGGCGGAATCAATCTAGAAGATATCTCTGCTCCTCGATGCTTTGAAGTTGAACGCCGACTTCGCGAACTACTAGATATCCCAGTTTTCCACGATGACCAACATGGAACTGCCATTGTTGTTCTAGCTGCGCTTCGAAATGCACTTAAGTTCGTAAAGAAAGACCTTGGTTCTGTAAAAATTGTTTTGAGTGGTGTGGGTGCAGCTGGAAATGCAATCGCTCGCCTACTCACACTCAGCGGAGCTAAGAACATTATTGGCTTCAACCATCATGGCGTCATCCATAACCAGATGAAATCTGATGATTCAATGCAGCAGTGGTTTATTGATAACAGCAATCCACATAACTTTATTGGCACAATGCCAGAGGCTCTCGTTGGTGCTGATGTCTTTATCGGTGTGAGTGCACCAAATATCCTTAAGGAAGCAGACATTGCAACTATGGCAAAGGGTTCAATTATTTTCGCACTTGCTAACCCAGATCCTGAGGTTGACCCAGTTCTGGCACGTAAGTATGCAACCGTTGTTGCTACAGGTCGCAGTGATCAACCAAATCAAATTAACAATGTTTTGGCATTTCCTGGAATCTTCCGCGGATTACTCGATGCTAATGCCCACAAGATCACCGATAAGTTATTAGTTGCAGCAGCTGAAGCTATAGCTGACTGCGTCTCTCCTGAACAACTCAATGCCTCATTTATCGTGCCCAGCGTCTTTGATCCAAATGTGACTAAAGCTGTAGCTGCGGCGGTTAAGAAGTCAGTGTGATTGAACTAGCTGCATCATTTGATTCTCAACTCTCTAACCTTGCACCGTATTTAATCTACTTAGTTGTGGGAGCAATAGTTTTCTTTGAGACCGGTGTTCTCTTTGCCTTTTTCTTACCTGGTGATTCAATCCTTTTTAGTGCGGGATTAGTTGCAGCTGCTCACGGTGATGTAAATATCGTCATCCTTGTCACCGTTATCTTCATCGCAGCGTTCTTGGGAGATCAAGTCGGTTTCGTAATCGGCCGCTTAGTGGGACGCCCTTATCTAGATAAGCATGACTCCCCGCGCATGCAAAAGATGATTGCCCGTTCAGAGCGCTTCTACGAACAAACTGGATGGTGGGCGGTAGTTGCTGCGCGCTTCTTCCCTTGGATTCGCACCTTCGTGCCACCTATTGCCGGTGCATCAAAGATGAACTACTACAAATTTCTTTCAGCAAACATTCTTGGGGCCTTGTTATGGGGTGTAGGAATAACTCTTGCCGGATATTACGCTGCTTCATTGCCTTGGGTTAAAACGTGGTCTTACGCAATCGCAGCCTTCTTTATTACAGCCTCTTTGGTTTCTGCACTCGTGAACTACTTACGCCACCGGCGATAACACCTAAGTACGTCATAACAATTCCAGTTACCAGGTAGGCACTCACATTCACACCATTTGTTGGTGAAATCAAGTCAATTACTAATGATCCAACTAATTGTCCGCCAACACTAAAGAGAGTGAAAGTTAATACCCCTAGATGTTGCACAATCGTTGAAGTGAAAGCGATGTAAATAACGCCAATTACTCCACCGGTGTATATCCACCATGGGCCAGCTGGAAGTGGGACAAGCTCAATCTTTCCTATGAGAACACCGCCCAGAATCAGAATAACAAGCAGTGATGTCCCTGTGATGAAGTTAAGAAGTGAAGTAGTAAAGCTTTGGTGTGAATGCTCATTAATTTGGCCATTAAGTGCGCGCTGTACACCCACCACAGCACCAGCTATACATCCCAGTACTACTGCAAAAAGTGAAAGATTCTTGGCATCAATACGATCAAAGACTGAAACAAAGACAGCTAAAACAGTTAATACAGCTGCTGCAACCCGGCGCCCAGAAATAAGTTTCTTGCCGCCACCAGTAAGGCCAATTCGATCCACGACTAATGACATCGCTGTTTGTCCTGCAATTGATGCCACTGAATAGATTGCAACACCAATGAGGGGAACGATATGAGTTTGAATCGCAACAAAACTTCCACCTAAAGCCCCGGCAAGCAGTTTCCATCGGGCAATCTCTTTATTAGCAACTGCAACTCGTAAGTTCTTAATTCCTTCTTTAATAGCTGGATTAAATACTGCAATCGCCGCAATAATGATTAATCCTGAACCAAAAGATACAAGAGCTGCTTCTAAACCATTATTGAGCCGGTGTGAAAGTTCGCCATTTGCACGCGCCTGCAAGGCAATCATTAAGCCTGAAAGCGCAGCAAGAAGATCTAAACGCATCTACTAATGCGTGCCGCTGAACTCTCGCTTGTCGGCAATCCAATCCATAAGCGCAAACAAGACACCAGAGGCCACAAATGTCAGGTGAATGACGATTCGCCATTTAGTTCCGCCACCAACATTGTCTTGACCAGCTAGTTCAATAAAGTCTTTAAGTAGTTCAATTACTGAAATCGCTACTAGAGAGCCAATTAACTTAATTTTCAAGCCACTAAAGTCAATAGTTCCCATCCAGTGAGGGCGATCTTTTGATTCAGATGCAACATCGATGCGAGAGACAAAGTTCTCATAGCCAGCGAAAATAACCATCAAAATAAGGTTAGCAAGCAACGTTAAATCTAAAAGAGCAAGAAGATCAAGAGTAAAGCTCTGTGGTGTTGCATCGCCAATTTTTTCAGCTAAGTGAATAAATTCAATGATAAAGCGGTAACCCAAGAGAGCTAGCGCGCCAACTAACCCCAAATAGAGCGGGGCGAGCAGAAAGCGAGAACGAAAGAGGATTGATTCAACTACATGCGATATTTGGCTCATGCCGAGAATTTTAACTTATCCTTCTAGTAAAACCGTGACCTGAAGCCATTCTTCCTCGAGTCTATTTTTTTCACCACGCAACTGCGCTAACTCATTGGTAATTTCATTCAAACGCCCAGCATCAAAAGATGCACCTTCTTGCTCACCCTCAAGTTCGGTGATCCGCGAATCAGCTTTTTCCATCTGGCGCTCGAGGCGGACTCTGTCCTTTTTAAGTTGACGCTCTTCGGCTGCGCTAGATGTCTTCTTCTCCTTAGGTGCACTGACATCGGATTGTAAGGATTCATAGCGAAGCTTTAAGTATTCATCCACACCACGTGGAAGATCTCTCACATTCTTATCCCCCAACAAACCAACAAAGCGATCACAAACGCGCTCTAAGAAATACCTATCGTGAGAAATAACAATCAAGGTTCCGCCATAACCATCAAGCAAATCCTCTAGTTCAGTCAGGGTTTCAATATCAAAATCATTTGTAGGCTCATCGAGTAATAAGACATTGGGACTATCCATGAGTAAACGTGTGAGTTGCAGGCGTCGTTTTTCACCACCTGATAAATCACCAACTGGAGTCCACTGTGATTCGCGATCAAAACCTAAACGCTCACATAGTTGTGATGCAGATAGTTCTCGTCCTCCACCGATTTCAACACGATTAGCAACCTTTTCAACTGCCTCTAATACTCGCCACGTGGGATCTAACTCATCTAGATGTTGTGTAAGAAAAGCCGCTTTAACAGTTATACCTGTTACAAGTTTTCCTGCTGTGGGTTGAATTTCCCCCACCAGAGTTTTCATGAGCGTTGTTTTGCCAGCGCCATTAATACCCACAATGCCAATGCGATCTCCAGGACCAACATTCCAATACAAATCATTGATTAACTCATTATCACCAAGTTTGACCTGCACATGGTGGGCCTCATAAACCGTCTTACCTAAACGGTTGAGAGCAAATTTAAGAAGTTCGCCTTGGTTGCGTGGCTCGGGCTCACCGGCAATTAATTCATTTGCGGCATCGACTCGAAACTTTGGTTTTACAGTTTGCGCAGGTGCTCCTCGGCGAAGCCATGCAAGCTCTTTCTTAATCAACATATTTCTACGTTGATCCATCACTGATGTTTGGCGGGCTCGTTCTGCTTTTGCTAAAACGAAAGCACTATAGCCACCGTCATACTCTTCAACTTTTCCACCAACGACTTCCCATGTGCGATCAGTGACTGCATCTAGAAACCAACGATCGTGCGTGACAACAGTTACCGCTAGAGATTTTCGATTGTTTAAATATTGTGCCAACCAGGCAACACCCTCAACATCTAAATGGTTCGTTGGTTCATCGAGCAAAATTAAATCAAGTTCATTGATAAGTAGCTTGGCTAATCCCACGCGTCTGCGTTCACCGCCAGATAGCTGTCCGAATTTGCGGTCAAAAATATGATCATCGAAAGAACCAAATAGGCCTGTGAAGACTTCACGAATATTTGGCTCACTAGCCCACTCATGCTTTGCTGTATCGCCTAATACAACTTCACCAACAGTGCTCTCAGGATTTGCTGAATCAACTTGAGACAACAAACCAATACGTGCTGAGTTTGATTTAGTTACGCGGCCAGCATCTGGAGTTTCAACTCCAGCAATAATCTTCATGAGCGTTGATTTTCCTGAGCCATTTCGGCCAACAATGCCGATGCGATCGCCCTCAGATACACCTAAAGAGACCCCTATTAAAAGCTCTTTAATATCAAAGGCTTTTGAGACCTCTTCGATATTTACAACATTGCGCGCCATGATGGGAGAGCGTACCTTTCCTTCATGAACGTTACTGACCGCGCTTACGCCCTAGAGCTAGATAAAAACGATCCATTGGCTCATTTCAAATCACAATTTGTGGTCGCAGACCCCGAGATGTGTTATTTGGATGGAAATTCATTAGGTCGCCTTCCAAAAGAGACTATCTCTGCTGTGAATAATCTGATGACTGAATGGGGCGCAGAAGTTGTAACTGGCTGGGGCCATTGGGTTGATGAAGCACAACCAACAGGAGATTTATTAGGACAAGCTGCCCTTGGTGCAGGACCTGGCCAAATTCTTGTGTGTGACACAACATCAGTTAACTTTTATCAACTTTGTCTAGCCGCCGTGCATGCGCGTCCTGGACGTAAAACAATCATTACAGATGCAGCAAACTTTCCAACAGATCGATACATCCTTGATGGAATTGCAAAGCAATTTGGTTTAAAGCTCGTTCTTATTGAAAACGAAGATCCTGCAGTAGCAATACATGAGCGCATCACAACTCAAGTTCTCGCGCCATATCTCAATGATGATGTTGCACTTGTGACGTTACAAGTTATTCAATATCGCTCAGGCGCTAGAACTGATATCAAATCAATTACCGATCAAGTACGTGCAATTGGTGGTTTAGTTGTTTGGGATGCTAGCCACGCAGTTGGTGCGATTGAGTTAAATCTTGATGCAAACGGAGTTGATCTCTGTGTTGGTTGCACATATAAATATGGTAACTCTGGTCCAGGTTCACCTGCTTGGTTATATGTGAGTAAGAAGATTCAAAAAGAATTACAAGTTCCTATTCAGGGTTGGTTTGCCCAAGATGCTCAATTTGAAATGGGGCCAGTATTTGAGCGAGCACAAAACATTCGTGGTTTCCAAATTGCTAGCCCATCACTAATCGGTATTCGCTGTGTTCAGACAGCATTTTCAATGATTAAAGAGGCTGGCATAGATGCAATCGCACAAAAGGCAGCAGTTGGCACACAGATGATGATTGATCTGTATGACGCCTGGTTAGCTCCTCTTGGAATTGAACTTAATACCTCACGTGATCCAAAAGAGCGTGGTGGACATATTTCTTTAGTTCATCCTGATGCAGCGCAGATTTGTGTGGCACTTCGCCAAATTTCTAATGTCATCCCTGACTACCGCACGCCCAATTCAATTCGTTTAGCTATTTCACCACTTCCCACCTCATATGTTGAAGTGTGGGATGGTTTTGCTCGTATGCGCGATCTAGTGGCATCTGGCCAATATAAAACAATAAAAGAAGGCGGTTCACGAGTCACATGAGCGAAAACTTCGATTCAGCACTGACATACACATCTTATTTAGCTGTTGATGAGCTTCTGGGTTTGCAACGCCCACTCTCACAGGGACCAGAGCATGATGAAATGCTTTTCATCATCATTCACCAGACCTATGAACTCTGGTTCAAGCAAATCATTCATGAATTCGCCGAAGCACAACGTGCAATGGAATCAGGTGATACCCATTATTCACTAGCTATTTTGGGACGTATCCGTACGATTCTAAAAGTCTGTGTAACACAGATTGATATTTTAGAAACAATGACACCATTGCAGTTCAATGCATTCCGTTCATATCTTTCATCGTCAAGTGGTTTCCAGTCAGCACAGTTTAGAAAAGTAGAAGCTCTGCTTGGCCGCCGCGATACTAAAATGGCTGGTCACTTACCACCTGCAATTCAAGCCGAAATTTCACTCATTACTGCAGGTAATTCAGTATGGGATTCAGCTCTGGCTTATTTAGCAAAGCGAGGACATGCAATTCCTACAGATGTATTAGAGCGCGATCGCACGTTACCTTATGAGGCTAATTTGCCTGTGCAAGATGTATTACTGGAAGTTCATACTAAAGATCCAGAGAGTGCGATGATTTGTGAGCGCTTAGTTGATATTGATGAGGGCATGCAAGAGTGGCGATATCGCCATGTGAAGATGGTGGAGCGAACTATTGGCCACAAAATCGGTAGCGGTGGTTCAAGTGGCGTGGAGTATCTAGCCAGTACTTTATTTGCACCAGTCTTTAAAGATCTGTGGGAAATCCGTTCACGCTTTTAATTCGGTAAACCTTTAACCACAATCTCTTCTAGTGATTTGCGCACACGCGGTGCGTTTTCACGCTCCAGTAATGGTCCCTCTAATTGCTCGGCTGATGCTTGCTTACCAATGGCAATAACTGCAACTGGAAGAAGTGAGACATCCACTCCTAGATTTTGCGCAGCTTTTGCTGCATCAAAGCCAGTCATTTGATGAGCAACAAGTCCGCGATGGTGCGTTTCCATAACCAACTGCGCAACAGCTAATCCACAGTCATAGAGATAGCCCTTATTAGGAGTTCCATCTTCAGCTGAGTGAACACCAGCCACAAGGATCAAAACAGATGAGCGATATGACCAACCTTGATTAAAGGGGGCAAGTGAATCAAGAATCTGTGCAAAAACTTCAGCCCCGCGATGTCCGACGAAAAAACGCCATGGTTGAGAGTTGAATGCGGAGGCGGCCCAGCGTGCAGCTTCTAAAACTGCCACTAAATCATCTTTGGATAGAACTGCCGTCTCATCTAATGAGCGTGGGCTACGTCTATTGGCTAATACTTCATTAATTTCTACTGCGGTCTGTGCTTTCATCATTAGCGCAGTCTAAGACAAATCAACAGTTCTCGCATTTTTTATTCGAACTAAGAGTTACTTCTTGATTATCTCCACTAAATCACCATAAGCAGTTTTTGCAATCTCTTTGCGCTTTGCCACATAGGCAGGAGATGCTCCAGTAATTAAGTGTTCGAATCTGCTGGCAGATTTAATTAATTTGTGTAGCTCAGCTGAATCAGTTGAATCTCCAAATACTGGAGGTTCTTGCTTAGTTACTTGAACAACAATGTGTGGATTAAGGAATCGATATACCAAAGCAACTCGTCGCAATCCTAAGTTAGCAACATGGCGCAGGCCACGATTAATGTGATCCTGTGCCATCAAGCGAATAAAGGTGAATGTCTTTGCGCGGGCTGATGCCTGCTCAGTAGCGAGTGCATACAAAATATCTGCAATCTCTTGCCCACCACTTGTTTGAGGAAGTTCTGCACACTTTGCCGATAGAGCTGCACGCATTTGTGGGTCCTGCAATTTTTTCACTGTCATTGTAATATCAGCTAAATCTGCTTGATCTGCGCGCAGTGCATATCCAAAATCATGACACCAACGGGCACGGGCCTCTTGATCATCGGTTCCACGGATGTTTGAGACAAATACAGTTGGTACTTGTGCGGGCAATAGTTCATGCACGCCGTTATATCCAGTCGCACAAATACCTGCATCAAATGCATGCAACACTTTTGCTAATGGGAAATAGCGTGCAACTTTAATATCCAGGCCCTCTGGAGCTAAAGAATTTCCATCTTTATCAATGGGAGCCTTAGTTAAAATCACTTGTAGGTCTTTCCAGCCCAGCAATCCTTCAAGAGCTGCAGTCATCTTGTGGTTCACATCGCTATCGCCAGTTCCCAGTTGAACTAGCGCAACGGGGCGGTTTTGATCAAGACCAAGTGCTTTGCGAGCATCTTCGCGAGATAGCGCATCTTCTTTTCTAAAAAGTGAGACGGGCGCCGTTAAAACAGAGTCTTTGCGCTTTGATGTTGGACCAAAATCATAAGCACGGGCGATATCTCCTGGCTCAACAATTGCATCCATCATTTTTGCTTGTAAACCTAAAATAAAGCGCTGTGGCTTCTTCTGCCACAGTCCACGACGAACCCACACTAGTTTTAACTGTGGGTTTGCATTACGCGCAGCTATTACACCTGGATAAGGAACAACGCCATCAAAAGATAAAACCTTTGCATCTGTTTCATCTACTAGCGCTAAAAGGCGATCGCGTAGATATGCATCCCACTTTTCGCGAGACATCCATAAACGATCACGTCCAGGAATGTATTCGCAGCGAATACCCATAAAGGATGGAATCTCTGCAATACCACCGGCCATTGAAACGATTATGGGGTTAGCAACTGGCTTGAGCGCTAGTGCTACTGCACTTGCTCGTGCCAAGTGGCCCATTCCAACACCATTGCTGGTTGCCAGGATAATTGTGGGTTTAGACATTAGTTACCCCACGAAGAGTGCAACGGGCGACCTTCTGCATAACCAGCAGATGATTGAATTCCAATAACTGCACGTTCTGCAAACTCATCAAGATTACGTGCACCGGCATAGGTGCAAGAAGAGCGAAGTCCAGCAATGATTTCATCGAGTAAATCTTCAACACCTGGTCGTGCAGGATTTAAATACATACGAGAAGTTGAGATGCCTTCTTCAAAGAGCGCCTTGCGAGCGCGATCAAAGGCATCTTCGCCCGAGGTTCGAGCGGCAACAGCTCGCGCTGATGCCATTCCAAATGATTCTTTAAATAAACGTCCATTGACATCACTTTGTAGGTCGCCAGGTGATTCATATGTTCCGGCAAACCAAGAACCAATCATTACTTGAGATGCACCAGCGGCAAGTGCCAATGCAACATCTCT
>Ga0208556_1000499_pt1 | contig 9523 bp, 8 predicted proteins | sample Colrivmeta1547B3_FD_187642 | JGI IMG/M metagenome (GOLD analysis project Ga0208556, IMG submission 187642) | Estuarine microbial communities from the Columbia River estuary - metaG 1547B-3 (SPAdes) (version 2) | ecosystem: Environmental > Aquatic > Marine > Intertidal zone > Estuary | place: USA... | reverse complement strand
ACACCTCGATCGGTTCTTGCTCGCGGGCTTGTTCTTCGGTCAGGCCAACGGTGCCGAATTCGGGTTGCGTGAAGACCGCAGACGGGATCAGATCGTGATCGGGCTTGGTCGGGTTGCCTTTGAATACGGTCTCGACAAAGGCCATGCCTTCGCGGATCGCCACAGGGGTCAGGTTTACGCGGTTGGTGACGTCGCCCAAGGCATAGATGGAGGGCACGGCGGTTTGGCTAAAGTCGTCGACACGGATTTCGCCGCTGCGGCCCAGCTTCACGCCGATTTCTTCTAGGCCAAGCCCATCGGTGTTGGCGTGTCGGCCTGTCGCGAACATGACTTGGTCGAAAACATGTTCGTCGCCATTGGTTGCTTTGACGTAAATGCCAGCGCCCTCGCGGCGCATCTCAAGCACGTTGGTGCCAAGGTGCAAGTTCACACCTTTTTCGATCATGCCGTCCGCAATCAAACCGCGCGCCTCATCGTCAAAGCCGCGCAGAATTTGTGCGCCGCGGTAGAATTGCGTCACCTTCACGCCGAGGCCATTGAGGATGCCTGCAAATTCTGACGCGATATAGCCGCCACCCACGATGAGGATCGATTTTGGCATAACCTCAAGGTTGAAAATTTCGTTGGAGGTGATGGCAAGGTCGGCGTTCTCAATATCGGGCTTTGTCGGGTGCCCGCCGGTTGCAACAAGGATATGTTTCGCTGTGACGGTCTCGCCTGTGGACAAAGCCACGGTGTGCGCGTCTTTGAGGGTCGCACGGGCGTCAAAGATCGTGACCTCGGAATTGCCAAGGAGCCTGCGGTAAACACCTTCAAGGCGGTCAAGTTCGGCATGCAGTTTGGTGCGGAATTTGGTCCAGTCAAAGGGGCCGATTTTAACGTCCCAGCCGTATTCTTGGGCGTCTTCCATGCTCTCGGCGTAGGTCGATGCAAAAACCATTAGTTTTTTGGGTACACAACCACGGATCACACAAGTCCCGCCCATGCGGAATTCTTCGGCCAATGCGACCTTTGCGCCCGTCGCCGTAGCCACCCGTGCCGCCCGAACGCCGCCAGAGCCGCCGCCGATTACAAAGAGGTCATAGTCAAATGTCATGGTGCGGCTTTCGTTTTGGTATTTATGTCTGCTGGGCATAACCTAAGCACCAGACACACGATCCGCAACGTGCCACGCCCTACATATCTTCGGAAAAGAGGTTTCCATCATCGAGGAAGTCGAATTTGGTCTTCTCGACCTGATCTTGATTGATGTCATGCACCTCGACCAGCCCGTCCCCATGGCCGACGATCACGATATCGCAGATGTCGATGAAAAGGCCGTTCTCAACAACGCCCGGAATTTGATTTAGCATAAGGCTGAGCTGGCGCGGATTGCCGATACGGTTCAAGTGCAGATCAAGGATGTGGTTGCCTTCGTCAGAGATATAAGGCGCGTCGCCGTTCATGCGCAGCGTCGTCGTTTGCCCCAGAACATCCATGCCGATCAAGGTTTCCTCAATCAGTGTTTTGGTGGTCTGCCAGCCAAAAGGAATGACCTCAAGCGGCAGTGGGAATGCGCCCAAGGTTTCAACTTTCTTGGTCACGTCTGCGATCACGATCATGCGATCAGATGCCGTGGCCACGATCTTTTCCTGCAAATGTGAGCCGCCGCCTTTGATCAGGTTGAGGTTTCCGTCATATTCATCAGTGCCGTCGATGCTGACGTCGAGCCATTTGGCCTCATCCAGCGAAATCACCTCGATGCCGACCTCACGTGCGAGCCGGGCTGTGCGCGAAGACGTTGGCACGCCCTTCATCCGCAACCCCTCGTCGCGCACCAATTCGCCCAAACATTGCACCAACCAAGCCGCCGTTGATCCCGACCCAAGCCCGACTTTCATGCCAGATTTCACGTATTCAGTCGCCTTGCGCGCGGCAACAAATTTGGCTTTATCGATGGGGGATAGTTCACTTGGCACGGCAGCAGCTCCAATTTGTCGAGGTTAAACTGGGTTATAAGGCGGATCGCATTTTGGCGCGAGGGGAAACGCCAGAAAAATGCGCCTGTTTCCTTTCGGAAACGTCGCTTTTGCGCGGATGTTTCGCCAGCTTCTTGATATGACGGGATTATGACCAATCCATTAACCCTTTATTATGCGCCCGATAATGCCTCGCTTTGCGTGCGGCTGGCGCTTTTGGAAATAGGTCTGCCGTTTGACACGGTGTTGGTGGATCGCGCCGTTCAGGGCCAAAAGTCGCCTGACTATTTGGCGGTGAACCCGAATGGATTGATCCCCACTCTGGTGACGGAAGACGGCCCCATTTACGAGACCGGCGCGATTTTGCTGTGGCTGGCAGGGGATGGCTTTATGCCTGCCCCGCGTGGCGATGCGCTCAAATGGATGTTTTGGTTATCCAATACGCTGCACCCAACGTTACGCATGTGGTTTTATCCGCACGAATATATCGAAGAGGCGTCAGTGCATGCCTTGTCGCGGGCGACGCAAGGGCGATTGAGCGAGTATTTCGCGCATTTGGAGGCTCATGCAGGGTGGCTAGATGATCGCGCGCCCAGCGCTTTGGCCTACTATCTCGCCCCGATGATCCGATGGGCGGCATTATATGGTCCCGCGCAGGCGTGGTTCGATTTAGACAAATACCCGCATTTGCGCGAATTTGCGATTTGGTTTGAAAACCGCTCCGCCGCACATGAAGCAAGTCGTGCAGAGGGTTTAGGCCAAACGATTTTTTCTGCCCCCCAATATCCTAATCCTCCCGAAGGAAGTGCTCTCTGATGTTTCTATCCGTATTCGATATGTTCAAGGTTGGGATCGGCCCGTCGTCCTCCCATACCATTGGACCGATGGTGGCTGCCGCCAAATTCCTCGACCATTTGCGTGCTCAACCGTTTAAGGTAGCGGGGCTCAAGGCCTCGTTGCACGGATCATTGGCATTTACGGGTGTGGGCCATGCGACGGACCGCGCCGTGATCCTTGGGTTTGCTGGCTTTCGTGCCGACGATTACGATGCGGCCAAGGCCGATGCTGAGATGGTCCGTATCACTGCGGAAAATACCGTGAAGCCTGAGGGTTTGGGCGAGTTGCGTTTCAACCCGAAGGAAGATTTGCTGTTTGATTACGGCCCCGCGCTGAGCGGTCATGCGAACGGATTGATTTTGAAAGCCACAGACGCGCAGGGCGACGTGATTATTCAAGAGACCTACTTTTCCATTGGTGGTGGCTTTGTTTTGACGGCTGACGAGTTAGCCTCGGGCAAGGATACCTATGATGGCCCACCCGCCCCGTTTCCTTTTAGCTCGGCTGCCGAGATGCTTGCCATGGCGTCGCAATCGGGCAAGTCGATTGCCGAGATGAAGCGCGTGAATGAGCGGGCGTGCCAGCCGACAACGGACCTCGATAAGGGGCTAACCCGCATTTGGGAAGTGATGAATGCTTGCATCGATCGCGGCCTTGTCACCGATGGGATTTTGCCCGGTGGGTTGTTTGTGCGCCGCAGGGCCAAGGGAATTTATGATGCGCTCATGGCGGAGCGCGGCATTAACCTGACCGCACCACACACAATTAACGACTATATGTCGACCTATGCGATGGCGGTGAATGAAGAGAATGCGGCGGGCGGTCAGGTGGTGACTGCGCCGACGAATGGTGCGGCTGGCGTGGTGCCTGCGACGATCCGTTATTATTTGGACCACGTTCCGGGGGCCACGATTTCGAAGGTGCCCGATTTTCTGCTGACAGCTTCGGCTATTGGCGGTTTGATCAAGTTTAATGCCTCAATTTCGGGGGCCGAGTGTGGCTGTCAGGCCGAGGTTGGATCGGCTGCGGCGATGGCTGCAGGGGGTCTTGCTGCGGTTTTGGGCGGCACGCCTGAGCAGGTTGAGAATGCGGCCGAAATTGCGTTGGAGCATCATTTGGGCATGACCTGTGATCCCGTGCGCGGGTTGGTTCAGGTGCCTTGTATCGAGCGTAACGGTTTAGGTGCGATCAAAGCTGTGTCGGCGGCGTCTCTCGCGATGCGCGGCGATGGGGTGCATTTGGTGCCATTGGACGCCGCGATTGAGACGATGCGCCAGACGGGCGAGGATATGTCCGAAAAGTATAAAGAGACGGCGCTAGGCGGTTTGGCGGTGAATGTGCCGAACTGTTAGAGGCGTGATGGGTCGAGACCCATCCTACGGATGACCGCGTGCTGTAACACATGAAGACTAAGTAGGATGGGTTTTAACCCATCTTACCCGAAAGGTAAAAATGACACCGCAGAACGACCGCATCCTTCCCGGCATTGTGCTGATGCTTGGCTTTTGCATCACCGCACCCCTCATTGATGTGGCATCCAAGCTTGCCGCCCAGTCCCTGCCCGTCGGTCAGATCACAACCGCCCGCTTTATTGTGCAAGCCGCGATCATGGCGCCGCTATGTCTGATCTTGCACTATCCGTTGACCTTTCCGCGGGCCTACCTTTGGCAATTGGCCCAAAGGGCCTTCTTTCTGGTTGCCTCGACCTATTGCTTTGTGGCTGCGCTGCAAGTCATGCCGATTGCGGATGCGCTTGCAATTGTCTTTGTCGAGCCCTTCATTCTGCTGATCCTCGGCCGCTTCTTGTTTCAAGATGAGGTTGGGCCACGTCGCATCATGGCCTGCGTCGTCGGTTTTGCGGGGTCGCTCTTGGTGATCCAGCCAAGCCTTGTCGCCTTCGGGTTTATCGCCCTATACCCGCTTGGCACTGCGCTTTTCTTTGCCGCCTATATGCTAGTGACCCGATCACTGAGCCGGCGCATGCACCCGATCCCGATGCAGTTGCATACGGCCAGTGTTGCGGCGTTGATGTGTCTCCCCGTTATGCTGCTCGCGGATGGGAGTGGAGTTGTCACGCTCGACCCTGTGATGCCCGTAGGTCTCGATTGGATCTGGATGTGTGGTGTTGGTGTTGCCTCGTCTATCGCGCACCTCATGATGACTTACGCCCTGCGTATGGCACCGACGTCGACCCTCGCCCCACTACACTACTTAGAAATCGTCAGTGCCGTGGCTTTTGGCTATCTCGTGTTCTCGGACTTCCCCGATGCGCTCACTTGGGTCGGGATTGCGATTATTGTGGCCTCTGGCCTTTATATCATCTGGCGCGAGCGGATCACGGCCACCCCACCGATTGCGCCGCGCCCGAGTGTTCACTAGCCTGACCTGATGAATAGTGACCGCCCCTTCCTTGGCATCCTTTTGATGCTTGGCTTTTGCGTGCTAGCCCCTTTGGGGGATGCCATTGCAAAGCTGCTGGGTGGGCATGTGTCGCTGGGGCTTTTGATCTTTGTCCGCTTTGCGGTGCAGGCGGTGATTTTGGTGCCGATTGTGATCTGGTCAGGCAAAGGGCTGCGTCTGCCCAGCGGCATATTCAAGCTTACGCTCCTGCGCACGGTCATCCATATTACGGGGATCAGTCTGATGTTTAGCGCGTTGCGCTATCTGCCCCTCGCCGACGCGCTGGCGATTGCCTTTGTAATGCCGTTCATCATGCTTTTGCTCGGACACTATATACTGGGCGAAGAGGTTGGCCGCCAACGGATGGCCGCTTGTGCTGTAGGGTTTATTGGCACGATGCTTGTGATCCAGCCGAATTTTGCCGAAGTGGGCCTGCCTGCGTTGCTTCCTTTGGGTGTCGCCGTGGTCTTTGCTCTCTTCATGCTTGTGACCCGCAAGATCGCCAAGCAGATCGATCCAATCACCTTGCAGGCCATTAGTGGACTACAGGCGAGTGCTGTTTTGCTGCCTGCTTTGTTGATGTTCCACGACTACGCTGGGTTTGAAGTTGTGATGCCTGATACCAAGACGCTGTGGCTTTTGGCGTTGCTGGGCATTCTCGGCACCGTCGCGCATTTGGCGATGACGGGAAGCCTGCGGTTCGCCACGACATCTACCCTTGCGCCAATGCAGTATCTAGAGATCCCTTTTGGCACCATTATTGGCTGGCTGGTGTTCCGCGATCTGCCCAATGGGCTGGCTGCGGTTGGGATCTGCATTACTGTCGGCGCTGGGCTATATATTATTGTGCGCGAGAGACGGCTTTCGCGAGTGCCTGCGCCTGCCCCCGTGGAACTGTAACCACAACAGGTCCCATCGCGTGAATTTGCACGGTCTCCTCAGCCACCGCATTTGACGGGCTGGTAAAGTGCATCGGGTGCATGGCTTGATCGATGATTGGCCATTTGAGCCCCGTTGCATCCACACGCGCATCCGCGAGCGGCATAAGAGAGACGCGGGTGCCGATGGATAGGTGCAATAGAATGCCTTGTGCTGGAACAATCGCAGAGGCGTCATCGGCGCTAAGCAGAATGACAGGCGTCTCAGGGTGCCGCCCCATGACGTGCAAAACCGCAAGGGTATGATCAAGCCTGCCGCCCGCAAAGCCGAGCGCGTAAATCAGTGGGGCGGAGATATTTGTGAGGGCTTTCTCAAAATCCACGGTGTCTTGTTCAGGGATGTGGTGCAGCAGGTTTGCAAATGCGGTGCGTGCGGCGTCACTAATACTGTCGAGATCACCAATAACAGCGGATGGTATAATGCCGTGAGCCAATAAATGATCAGCCCCGCCATCAACTCCGATGAAAGTTGCCACTTCCTTTTGCAGAATGTTAAACTCTTCTGGTCCAAGGTCAGCACCACCGACCATAACAACTGGATCAATACTGTGAACAATCAATCAAACGTCCCTTCATTACCTGCCAAATGAGAAACATTCCTCAAAAGCGACTTGAAATAATACCCAGTTTAACCCGCCATCGTGCCGGATTGCGAACCAATTGGTGGTAAACACACTCTTACTGGGTTTGGAAGAAAGCGAGCAAAAAGATGGTTGATCCGAGTAAGATTCTAACCGTTTCATACGGCACCTTCTCGTGCACACTTGAAGGTTTCGATGATTCCTTCGGCACGATGAAAGCAATTGCGGAGTATTTCCGCGATCTGGCAGCCGATGATCGGTATTTTGGAGCAGAGCCTCCGACCCCCGATGTCCACATGTTGGCAAAGATCGCCGAGCGTGAAATCACGCGACGTGTTGACGCCCGCACAACAGACGGTGGCATTGTGCTGCGCGCATCAGAGGCTGTTGCCCCAGCGATGCCGCCACAAGTAGAACGCCCTGATCCTGTGCTGGTGGCTGCCGCTGCTGTGGCGCCTCAGGTTGTTCCGACACCTAAGGACCACACATTAGACGATTTCCAGACAGCCCTATCAGACGCGACGGCGGATGATAGGGAGCCTGTTGCAGGGCCGGAGGTCGAGGATCATGTGTCCTCACCGCTCGTGGCCTCCGGTCAGGCAGCCTCCTCAAGGCTGACACCTGACGTTGTGGCACCTGCACTAACAGAAGCCCCAGCGCATCCTGACGCGGAAAGTGTCGCAGCCAAACTCCAGCGCATCCGCGCCGTAGTTGGCAAAGCCGCACCAAAGGTTGAAGAGGTTGATTTCGCTGAAGATTTGACGGAAGAAGCAGAGCCGCTTGTTGCTGAGTTGCCAGCCGAACTGGTTGCCGATGACGTTGATGACATCGATTTCGATCAGATGGGCTTTGAGGATGAAGACGACTCCTTTGAGGTAGCTGAAGAGGCCCCCGCCGCCGACGAAGAAGACGACCACTCAGGCGTTGAAATCACAACCGATAAGATTGCGGCCGCCCTTGCGATTGCTGATGGTGATGGTGATTATGTCGAAGATGACGATATCGACGAAATGTTGGCCGAACTGTCCCTAGGCGACGATCAATTGGCGGAAGATATTGCCGATGCGAGCGAAGCATATGACGACGCGGACGATCAGGACGACGACAGCGCTGAAATGCTGAGTAATCTGCAAGCTAAAGTTGCGCAAGCAGCGAAGGTTGAGGTCAATGTCGAACCAGAAGCCAAGCCTGAAATTCGTGCACAGGTTGTTCGCATGCGCCGTGAAAAGGCGCAGCCCGAAGCCGAAGCTGTATCCGAATCGAAAGCCGACAAATTCGAGTTCACCTCTGAAGACGACACCTTTGACGATGCCGACTACGGCTTTGATGACGATGCGTTTGAGGATGAATTCGAAGACGAGGCAGAAGAAGACGTAGCTAATCTTGCATCACTTGATGGCGTCGAAGAGTTTGACGACATCGAGGGCAACAACGACACGACCCTTCCCGAAGACGAAGAGGCCGCATTGTTGGACGAGTTGGCCGAAGTCGAGCGCGATTTTGCACCTGCTGCGCCGCAAAAATCCCGCAAACCTTTGCCTGCGACAGATGACGCCACGATGTCGCATATCTTGGACCAGACAGATCAGGAGCTGAACGAGCCGGAAGGCAACCGTCGCCGCAATGCGATCGCCCAACTCAAAGCTGCAGTTGCAGCAACCGAGGCTGCGCGTCAACTTGGCGACAAAGGCGACAACGACCATGCTGCCGAAGACGCCTTCCGTGGTGACTTGAACGAGGCCGTACGTCCGACCCGTCCGGCTGCTACCGAGGACGCGGCACGCCCTGCGCGCTCAAGCCGCCCTGAGGCACCTGCGACACGGACAGAGCGCCCACGCCCTGCCCCGTTGAAGCTGGTTGCGTCTCAGCGTGTTGATGCGGCAAAGGCCGCAGCGCCGGAAGCACCTGTGCAACCACGCCGCGTTGCTTCGGCAGCTCCTGAGGTGACACCGGCCACTGCCAGCAACTTTGCGGAATTTGCAGAGGAAATGGGTGCGCCTTCTTTGGCAGACCTCCTTGAGGCTGCGGCAGCTTATACGGCCTTTGTGGAAGGGTCCGAGGATTTCTCGCGCCCGCAAATCATGAAGAAAGTGCAGTCATCAACTGAGACAGAGATCAGCCGCGAAGATGGGCTGCGCTCTTTTGGGACGCTACTCCGTCAAGGGCGGATCAGCAAAGTGCGCAACGGTCGCTTCCAAGTCTCAGAAGAGACGCGGTTTCGCCCCGAAAGCAAAGTGGGTTAAGCCACAGTTATAAATGAAAAAAGGCGGGGTTGATCCCCGCCTTTTTTGTATCTGATGCCGCGCGTTTGGCATGCCAAAGATGTCGCCTGTGACATGCAAGGCAACAGACCTTTGGATTACTCTTCTTCGCGGGGCGCGTCTGGGTCAGGTTGGCCGATACCAAGAAACACTTTCTTGAACGGCAACACCCAAGCGATCCCTAAAATCACATAGATCGCAAATTCAATCACCAAAGGCGCCCGCCCTGCCACGCTCATCACCGCCACGGCGAAGATGATGTAAATCGGCAGGAACACCACCAAAAGCAGCAGCGCATAGCGCCGCTTTTGTTTATAGCTCAGCGCCATCAGTCAGCAAACGGATCAGTGACGAGGATCGTATCTTCGCGCTCTGGCGAGGTCGACAATAATGCCACAGGGCAATCGATCAGCTCTTCGATGCGGCGCACGTATTTGATCGCCTGTGCCGGCAAATCAGCCCAAGAGCGCGCGCCCTCAGAGCTTTCGGACCAGCCTGGCATTTCTTCATAGATCGGTGTGCAGCGCGCTTGGGCATCCGCCGCGATG
>Ga0208556_1000454_pt1 | contig 10123 bp, 9 predicted proteins | sample Colrivmeta1547B3_FD_187642 | JGI IMG/M metagenome (GOLD analysis project Ga0208556, IMG submission 187642) | Estuarine microbial communities from the Columbia River estuary - metaG 1547B-3 (SPAdes) (version 2) | ecosystem: Environmental > Aquatic > Marine > Intertidal zone > Estuary | place: USA... | reverse complement strand
AAAAGGAGGTGTGTCTGGTTCCAGCCAATCTCTTTGCCGTCGATCTTGGCTCGCATCGGGGCGCCTGTGAGGGCGATCCGCATGGGCTGTGTGACGGCAAAGTCGCCCCCCATGCCCGCCATTTCGATGGCTGCGGGGAATTGCCCCAAGTTCAGGAGCGCCGCCGCTTCTGCAAGGGCTGTGCGATCGGCCGCGCCGCCCGTGGCAAGGCCCTGCGCTGTCAGGGCTGCGCGGCCCAGATCCTGGACCGTCATCTGCGGACCGGCGCGAAGGATTTGAAGAGCAGAGGTCATCGCGTTATTTCCAGCCTCGCTCCGCCCAGACCGTCGGTTCTTTCAGGAGCGAGCGCTGCGAGATCAGTCTGAGATACCGGCTCGATTCGGATCGCATCGCCAACCTCGAGGCGGAACGGGGTCGGGCTATGGGGCCAAAACGGGCGAAAGCCGGTCTGGCCGATCTGGCGCCATCCGGTCGTGCTGTCGTTGCAGAAAAGCACGAGCTGGCGGACCGCGACCACAAGTGCGCCGGCCGGAACCTTGGGTGTAAGCTGCGACAGGCGCGGCAGGTTCCAGGTGTCGGGGAGTAGGCCGATATAGGGCTGACCGGGGGCGAAACCGATGGCAAGGACGCGCAGATCAGCTTCGACAAGTTGTCGAACTGCGGCCTCTTGGGTCAAACCGGCAAGCGCGGCAGCTTCGGCGAGTTGGGGCCCTGCGTCCGCGCCGAAAGCAACGGGCAGATGCCAGCGTCGGGCTGGCGCCGGAAGTTCAGCATTAGGGCCCAATTCAGCCAAGGCCTTTTGGGCAATGGCCTCGATCCGGGAGCGCGGCGTTGCCTCCGGATCAAACCGGAGAAGCACAGAAGCCAGTGATGGGGCGACTTCCGTGATTTCGGAATGCTGTTGGCCGGCAAGGGCCGCCCGAAACCGTTGGGCCGCCGAAAGAGCCGACAGGTCGGGCTTGCGGGCAAAGCGCACGAGGACACCATCCTGCCCGAGTGGCAGGATCTCGTGAGTGGGTGTCTGTGCCTCTTGGCCGGCCATCCGTAGAAGCCTCTGTTGGTCCGCTTCGCATAGAGCGCGGGGATCGGGGTAGGGTCAACTGCGAGGAGTGCACAGCCACATCTTCCGAAGCATGAACCTGATTGCCGCAAGCGTGGGCCCTGCAATATGTCTAGGAATATGTCTATAATGTCGCCATTATGTCTGCGTTTGCTTCGCGAGGGATTGGATTTTGCCGCAACACACCACCTATCGCGACATCAAGGCCGACATCCTTCGCAAAATAACCAAGGGGGATTGGAGACCGGGCGCCTCGATCCCCAACGAGATCGAGTTGGCCGCGAGCTATGGCGTCGCCCGCGCGACAGTGAACCGGGCGATGCGGGAACTGGCGGAGGAAGGCATTATCGAGCGCAAGCGCAAGGCGGGATCGAAGGTTCGGATGTCGCCCCTGCGGCGGGCCCGGTTCGATATTCCGCTCGTGCGGCGCGAGATCGAGGATCAGGGGCAAGCCTATCGCTATGCCATGATTTCATCGGCTGTCGAAGGTGCGCCCGATTGGCTGCGGGCTCGGCTGAACCTCGATACAACGACCGAGGTATTGCACCTTGTCTGTATGCATTTCGCGGACGGAAGCCCCTATCAATACGAGGATCGCTGGATCAATCTTGCGCTCTTGCCCGAGGCGCGCGAGGCGGATTTCTCTGCGCTTGGGCCCAATGAGTGGCTTGTCGCGGCGGTACCCTTCTCGGATGCCGAGATCAGCTTTTCCGCGGCCACAGCCGATCAGGCACTTGCCAATCACCTAAGCTGTTCGCCGGGTGATCCGCTGTTTCAGCTTGAACGCTCGACATGGTGGCAGGATCGCGCGGTGACCTATGTGCGCCTCGTATATCGCCCCGGCCACCGGATGACGACGCGCTACTAGAGCCCGTCGCGCAAGCCGGCCACGGCCATGCGATAGGCTGCGGCAATCGAGGCGCGGTTGATGTGTTCGCCGCCACGCACCAGATGCCGCCCAGCAGACCAGACATCGCCGATCATCCCCGTGCCGCCGGCAAAGGCGAAGGTATCAAGCACCGTGTCGCCGCGCAGGCCGGATAGATCGGGATGGCTCATGTCAAACGCCAACAAGTCGGCCCAGTTGCCCTCGGCAATGACGCCAGCGCCGCGTCCGGCCGCTTGGGCGCCGCCTTTGGCGGAAGCCTCGAAGATACGGCGACCGGTTGATAGCTCGGGCGTTGCAAGTGCCGCGCGTGTATGATCGCGCAGGCGCTGGGTGGTATCGAGCTGGCGAATTTCTTCGGCCAACGAGATGCGGATGTTGCTGTCAGAGCCTAGCGAGATCGCGCCACTGGCATTGAGCCATCGCACGCCGTCAAATATCCCGTCGCCAAGGCTTGCTTCGGTGAGGGGGCACAGACCTGCAACCGTGCCGGTGCGGGCAAGGCTTTCTGTCTCGTGCGGCTGCATCTGGGTGCAGTGTATTAGACACCAATTAGGCCCAAGATCGATATTTCCGAGCGCCCATTCGACCGGCCGCGCGCCGCGAAAAGAAAGGACTTCGTCCACTTCGGGGATCTGTTCGGCGAGGTGCATATGCACGGGGCCGCTGCTTGCGAGGGCGGCGGTTTGAGCGAGGTGTTCAGGCGCGACCGCGCGGAGAGAATGGGGGGCCACGCCGAGGACGGTATCCGCAGGCAAGCCGCCCAGCACCGCGCGGGCGGCTTCGTGGAGGCGAGCGAACTGGTCGGGATCATTGCCGAAGCGGCGCTGGCCGGGGCCGAGGGCGCGCTTGTCACAGCCGCCGTATTGGTAGTGAACCGGAAGGAGCGTGAGGCCGATGCCGCTTTGGCTTGCAGCGGCGGCGATCCGCTCCGACATTTCGGCGATGTTGTCATAGGGCAGCCCGTCGGCCCTGTGATGCAGATAGTGAAACTCGACACTCGCGCCATAGCCGGCCTCGAGCATCTCCATCTGCACGAAGGCGGCAATGGCTTCGACCTGATCGGGGGTGATCTGGTCGAGGAAGCGGTACATGAGCGTGCGCCATGTCCAGAAGCTATCGGAGGCATTCTGGCCGCGCCGTTCGGAGAGGCCCGCCATCGCCCGCTGGAAGGCGTGGGAATGGGAATTGGCGGGTGCGGGAACAAGGCAATCGACTGTCTGGCCCTGTGCCGGGTGATCAGGGACGACCGAAGCGATGCGTCCGTCCGGCCCGATTTCGATGGCCACATCCGTGGCCCAACCATGTGCCAAAAGAGCTTGCCGTGCCCAGAGTTTCGTCATCCCAGCCCACCTTGACAGATATTATGTATGGACATAATACAGTATTGTTCACGCCAAACAAGAGGCGACTCCCGTGCTGCTGACCAATGCCACTCTTGCAACCCTGATCGGGCCGGAACGCTATGGCCTCATCGAGAATGGGGCCGTTGCGGTTGAGGGCGAGCGGATCGTCTGGGTTGGAAAGGCTGATGAGATCCCGGCGGAATACCGGGCGCAAGAGGCCCGCAATCTTGAGGGGCGTCTCGTCACGCCCGCCTTGATCGACTGCCACACCCACATCGTCTTTGGCGGCCACCGCGCCCGCGAGTTCGAGATGCGGCTCGAGGGCGCGAGCTATGAGGCCATCGCCCGCGCCGGTGGCGGGATCGTCTCGACCGTGACGTCGACTCGTGCAGCGGATGAAAAGTCGCTTCTGACCGATGCGCTCAAGCGGGCGGACGCCCTGATCGCCGAAGGCGCGACGACCATTGAGGTTAAATCCGGCTATGGCCTTGATCAAGAGACAGAGCTGCGGATGCTGCGCGTTGCCCGCGCCATCGGGCGCAAGCGGAAGGTGCGGATCAAGACGACCTTTCTCGGCGCCCATGCCATCCCCGCCGAATACGCGGGCCGCGCGGATACCTATATCGACGAGGTTGTGATCCCGACGATGCACGCAGCCAACGCCGAGGGCCTTGTCGATGCGGTCGACGGGTTTTGCGAGGGAATCGCCTTTTCGCCCGATCAGATCGCTCGGGTGTTTGACGCCGCCAAGGCGATGGGCCTGCCGGTCAAGCTCCATGCCGAACAGTTGTCGTGGCTCGGTGGCACGGCGCTAGCTGCCCGAAATGGGGCGCTGTCGGCGGACCATGTGGAATACGCCACCGCGGATGACGCCAAGGCGATGGCTGCGGCAGGCACTGTCGCAGTCCTCCTCCCCGGCGCGTTCTATACGCTCCGCGAAACCCGGATGCCGCCCGTCGCGGCCTTCCGCGAGGCGGGCGTGCCGATGGCGCTGGCGACCGACTGCAACCCCGGCTCTTCGCCCGTCACCTCGCTTCTTCTGACCATGAACATGGGCTGCACCCTCTTTCGCCTGACGCCCGAAGAGGCACTGCGCGGGGTGACGGTGAACGCCGCCCGCGCCCTTGGCCTCGACGATTGCGGCGTGATCGCCCCCGGCAAACGCGCCGACCTTGCGATCTGGGAGGTGGCCGACCCGTCCGAGCTTTCCTACCGCATCGGGTTCAACCCGATCCACGCCCGTATCTTTGGAGGCACCGAATGACCATCACTCTCAATCCTGGCGCGGCGACGCTCGATCTTCTGGAAAAGATCTGGCGCAGCGGCGCGGCTGTGCGGCTTGACGCCTCGGCCCGCCCCGGCATCGAGGCGGCTGCAGCGCTGGTTCGGTCGGCGGCGGAGGGGAATGCGGCGGTCTATGGGGTCAATACCGGCTTCGGCAAGCTTGCCAGCGTCAAGATCGCGGCGAAGGATACGGCGACGCTCCAGCGCAACCTGATCCTCTCGCATTGCTGCGGCGTGGGCAAACCGCTCGATCAGGCGACCACGCGACTGATGATGGCTTTGAAGCTTCTCAGCCTTGGGCGTGGCGCCTCGGGTGTCGCTTGGGAGACGGTTGCGCTCATTGAGGGGATGCTCGCGAAAGGCGTGACGCCAGTGATCCCCGATCAGGGCTCTGTTGGCGCCTCGGGCGATCTTGCCCCGCTCGCGCATATGGCGGCGACGATGTTGGGCGAGGGCGAGGCTGTGTTTGAAAGCGTCACCATGCCGTCTGCCGATGCCCTGAAGAAGGCGAGCCTCGCGCCGATCACCCTCGGCCCGAAAGAAGGCCTCGCGCTGATCAACGGCACGCAATTCTCAACCGCCTGCGCTTTGGTCGGGCTCTTCAACGCCTGGACGAACGCCCGCGCTTTCAACCGACGCGATCATGGGTTCGACCGCGCCCTTGGTGGATGCCATCCACACCCTGCGCGGCCATCGCGGCCAGATCGAGGTTGCCCGCGCGCAGACGGCGCTGATGGACGGCTCCGAAATCCGAGAAAGCCACCGCGAGGGCGATACTCGCGTGCAAGATCCCTATTGCATCCGCTGCCAGCCACAGGTTTCCGGCGCGGCAATCGACCTTCTGCGCTTTGCGGGCCAAACGCTCGAGATCGAGGCCAACGCGGTGACAGACAATCCGCTGGTTCTGGTCGACGAAGGCCTGATCGTCTCGGGTGGCAATTTCCACGCCGAGCCGGTGGCCTTTGCCGCCGACCAGATCGCCCTTGCCGTGGCCGAGATCGGCGCCATCGCCCAGCGCCGGATCGCGCTCATGGTCGATCCGACCTTGTCGTTCGATCTGCCCCCGTTTCTCACCCCCGATCCGGGCCTGAATTCCGGTCTGATGATCGCCGAGGTCACGACCGCCGCGCTGATGAGCGAGAACAAGCATCTGGCGCACGCCTGCTCGATCGATTCGACGCCCACCTCGGCCAATCAGGAAGACCACGTCAGCATGGCCGCCCATGCCGCCCGCCGGCTCGAGCGGATGAATGCCAATCTCAATGTGATCCTCGGGGTCGAGGCCATGTGCGCCGCGCAAGGCGTCGAATTCCGCGCCCCGCTCAAGACGAGCCCGACACTTCAGACCGCGATGGCGCATATCCGCGCCGCAGTGCCGACGGTGAAGGAAGACCGCTTCCTCGCGCCGGATATCGCGGCATCGGCCGAACTCATCGCCAGCGGCGCATTGGTCGAAGGGCTGGCCCTGCCGGAGCTTGGCGCATGACACCGGTCGAGGTGATCCACGGCGATGGCCCGATCGTTCTCGGGATGCCGCATACCGGGACATGGCTGCCCGAGGATATCCGCGCACGGCTCAATGCCCGTGGGCAGGAGCTTTCCGACACGGATTGGCACATAGACAGGCTCTACAAAGGGCTTTTGCCGGGTGTGACCATCGTTCGAGCCACCTTCCATCGCTATGTGATCGACGCAAACCGCTCACCCGCAGACGAGAGCCTCTATCCCGGCCAGAACACCACCGGCCTTGTGCCGACCACCGATTTCGATGGCGCGCCGATCTGGAAAACAGAGCCTAACAAGGCCGAGATTGCCGAACGGCTCGCTGCATACCATCGGCCCTATCATGCTGCCTTGTCCGTCGAGTTGGAGCGTGTCCGCGCCAAGCATGGCGTGGCGATCCTCTACGATTGCCACTCGATCCGCTCGCACATCCCGTTTCTCTTCGAAGGCACCCTGCCCGATTTCAATATCGGCACGGCGGGCGGGACGACCTGTGATCCCCGCATTGAAGCGGCGACCCATCGGATCTGTCGGGCGTCAGGTCGCACGGCCGTTCTGAACGGCCGCTTCAAGGGCGGCTGGACCACACGCCACTATGGCCGCCCGCAAGAGGGCATCCACGCGATCCAGATGGAGCTTGCGCAATCGACGCATCTGTCGAGCGAAGCCGCCCCCTATGCCTACGATCCCGCCCGCGCCGATGCGCTGCGGCCGATCCTCTCCGACATCCTTCACTCCCTGGCCGATCTGGCCCCCGACCTCAGAGGCTGACATGACCAATCCCCGCCACAACACCCGCGATATTTTTCCGCCCACCGGAACCGAGATCACCGCGAAATCCTGGCTGACCGAGGCCGCAATGCGGATGCTGATGAACAACCTGCATCCCGACGTGGCCGAGAACCCGCACGAGCTGGTCGTCTATGGTGGCATCGGTCGGGCGGCGCGGACATGGGCGGATTTCGACAAGATCGTCGAGGCGCTGAAGGGCCTTGAGGCCGACGAGACCCTGCTAGTGCAGTCAGGCAAGCCCGTCTCGGTGATCCGCACTTTCCCCGATGCCCCGCGCGTCCTTATCGCCAACTCCAACCTCGTGCCGCATTGGGCAACTTGGGAGCATTTCAACGAGCTCGATAAAAAGGGCCTGATGATGTACGGCCAGATGACCGCCGGCTCGTGGATCTATATCGGCACCCAAGGCATCGTTCAGGGCACCTACGAGACATTTGCCGAGGCTGGGCGCCAGCACTATGGCGGCGACCTCAAGGGTAAATGGATCCTGACCGGCGGACTTGGTGGCATGGGCGGCGCCCAGCCCTTGGCGGCCGTCATGGCCGGGGCCTGCTGTCTTGCCGTCGAATGCGACGAGACCCGCGCCGATTTCCGCATCCGCACCCGCTATTGCGATGCCAAGGCCCATACGCTCGACGAGGCGCTCGCGCTCATTGACCAGTGGACCAAGGTGGGAGAGGCGAAGTCGGTCGCGTTGATTGGAAACGCCGCTGACGTGTTCCCCGAGATCCTCGCCCGCGCCAAAGCGGGCGGGATGACCCCCGATATCGTCACCGACCAGACCTCGGCTCACGATCCGGTGCATGGCTATCTGCCGCAGCGATGGACCGTGGCCGAATGGCGGGCGAAGCAGGAAAGCGATCCCAAGGCGGTTGAAAAAGCCGCCCGCGCGTCGATGAAGGTGCAGGTCGCGGCGATGGTTGCCTTTCACGAGATGGGCGTGCCGACCGTCGATTACGGCAACAACATCCGCCAGATGGCGCTGGAAGAGGGGCTTGAAAACGCCTTCGCCTTCCCCGGCTTCGTTCCGGCCTATATCCGCCCCCTCTTCTGCAAGGGCATCGGGCCGTTCCGTTGGTGCGCGCTGTCGGGCGACCCCGAGGATATCGCCAAGACCGACGCAGCGATGAAGAAGCTATTCCCCGAGAATACCCACCTGCACCGCTGGCTCGACATGGCGGCCGACCGCATCGCATTCCAGGGCCTTCCGGCGCGGATCTGCTGGATCGGCCTTGGTGACCGCCACCGCGCGGGCCTGATGTTCAACGAGATGGTGGCCTCGGGCGAACTGAAGGCGCCGATCGTCATTGGGCGCGATCACCTCGATAGCGGCTCGGTCGCCTCGCCAAACCGCGAGACTGAATCGATGCGCGATGGCTCGGATGCCGTCTCAGATTGGCCGCTTCTCAATGCCATGACCAATGTCGCCTCGGGCGCGACATGGGTTTCGCTGCACCATGGTGGCGGCGTTGGCATGGGTTTTTCCCAGCACGCGGGCGTCGTGATCGTGGCAGACGGCACCCCGGATGCCGCCCGCCGTCTCGAGCGCGTCTTGTGGAACGATCCGGCCTCGGGCGTCATGCGCCACGCGGACGCAGGCTATGACATCGCCATCGACTGCGCGCGCGAACATGGGCTGAAACTGCCGGGCATCCTTGGCTAGGCCGTCAGCCAACCTTGCTTGCATCAAGCGCCAAGGCGAGCGCCTCGATGGCTTCGTCCATCGGGGTGTGATGGTTGCCGATAAAGAGGCCGTTGTCGTGGATGTGATCGGCGTTCTTGAGAGGGCCACTGATTTTGTGGTCCATCAGAGACATGACCTCGTTGCGGGCGAAGTTTCCTGCGACGATCGGGCGGCATTCGAAGCCTGCCTCGGTCAACCTCCGAACGAGGCGCGGCCGTTTCATCGATGATCCGGGGCGAATAACCAGCGAAAAACCGAACCAGCTGCTTTCGCCGACCTCGCGCTGCAAAAGGATGTCGGGGTGATCGCCGAGCACCTGAGTCAACCGCGCGGCGTTGGCGCGGCGACCCTCTATTAGGGCCGGCAACTTCTGCAATTGTTCGCGTCCGATTGCACCCGAAAGCTCAAGCGGCCGAAGGTTGTAGCCCGGAAGGACAAAGCGGAAGGATTCCTCGAACGGATCGTCACCCTTCGTTCCGACCAACCGGTTGTTCTTGGGAAGATCACGGGTCCAGCCGTGGGCGCGCAAGGCAAGGAGGATGTGACAAAGCTCCTCATCGTCGGTGACGACGACACCGCCTTCCATCGTCGAGATGTGGTGAGAGAAGAAACAGGAAAACGAGCCCATGACGCCGAAGGTTCCGGCCTGTCGGCCCGCATATCTGGCGCCCATCGCTTCGCAATTGTCTTCGAGAAGCCGGATGTCGCGCCCGGCGGTCAGGCGGGCGATGCGCTCAAACTCATTTGGGTTGCCGAGAAGATTCACCGCCATGATCGCGCGGGTCTGATCATCGATCGCCGCCTCGAGGGCGGCAAGATCATAGTTCAGGGTTTCCAGGTCGATGTCGACGAACTTGAGCCGATAGCCGTATTGCGACAACGGGTAGTAGGTGGTCGGCCAACTGACGGCAGGGACAATCACCTCGTCGCCGCGCGACAGGCGCAAGGCGGGGTTTTGGGTAAAAGTCAGCGCGGCCGCCATGAGGAGATTGGCCGACGAGCCCGAGTTGACCATCACCGCGAAGCGCGATCCAAATTGCTCGGCGAAGGCTGCCTCGAAGGCCGCCACCTCGGGGCCCATCGTATAGCGTCCGCCAGCCATGACCCGGCGCATCGCCCGTTCTTCGGCCTCGTCCCATGTCGTTGTGGCGAGGGGAAAGCGAAAGCTCATGCGGCAACCTCGGTCAGATAGTAGCGGGCGGTGCGTTCCAGTCCGTCGCGAAGGCTCACCTGAGCGTTCCAGCCAAAGGCGCGGAGGCGGGAAATGTCGGCCAATTTGCGCGCCATTCCCACGGGGCGATCCAGATCGAAGCGAAGTTCGCCTTGCCAACCCAGTGCTTCACCAACGGCGCGGTAATAGTCGGCAACATTGAGATCATGCCCAACGCCAACATTCATCAGATCAGGAGCCTCCTCGATCCGCGACGCAGCTGTCAGGATCGCCGAGGCCATATCGCCGGCATACATGAATTCCCGGCGGGCGGTTCCATCGCCCCAGACCTCGATCTGTGATGCGCCAGCGTTCTTCGCGCGGTGAATCTTGTCAAAAATCGCGGCTATGAGATGGG
>Ga0208556_1000352_pt1 | contig 11258 bp, 9 predicted proteins | sample Colrivmeta1547B3_FD_187642 | JGI IMG/M metagenome (GOLD analysis project Ga0208556, IMG submission 187642) | Estuarine microbial communities from the Columbia River estuary - metaG 1547B-3 (SPAdes) (version 2) | ecosystem: Environmental > Aquatic > Marine > Intertidal zone > Estuary | place: USA... | reverse complement strand
GAAATCAACGTCTGCACTGGTGCTTGTCGCACCGAAAGAAAAGCGCAGTGAAGACTGAGCACTTACTTCACTGTGTCCCATGGCTAGTAAAACGTGGCTGGCTTCATGCACACCAGCACTGCAGGCTGATCCCGTTGAACAGGAAATGTGTTGTGCATCCATGAGCAATAGCAACGTGTCACTTTGCGTTCCAGGGAAAGTAACATTCACGATTCCTGGTAGGCGATCTGACTGCACACCATTAATAATGACTTCAGGTAGTGCAGATGTAATTCCTGCAATAAAGGAGTCACGCAGTGCGCTTACGTTCTCTGCATCGTAATACTTGCTCTTAGCTGCTGCAGCAAAAGCCACAATTGCTGGTGCATTTAAAGTTCCACTTCTAATTTCACGTTCTTGTCCCCCACCGTGCAGCAATGCAGGAATTTCAACTGCTCTGCGCAAAATGAGTGCGCCAATTCCTAGAGGTCCTCCAACTTTATGGGCGCTCAATGACATTGCATAAACACCAAGATCTGCAAATGAAAGCGGAACCTTTTTAAAGCTCTGCGCGGCATCGGTGTGAACTGGAATTTCTCCAGCAATTTCAACAACCTTTGCAATCGGTTGAATAACTCCAGTTTCATTGTTTGCATGCATGACGCTAATTACTGCAATCTCATTGCCTCTGGCAGCAACTAGTTGAGTAAGAAATTCAATGTCTATTACGCCATGAGCATTCACTGGAATCTGAACAATTTCAGCACCCTCATGCACTTCTAGCCAGTGCGCAGGATCAAGAATTGCATGGTGCTCAATGGCGCTAATAACCACAACATGCTTGCCTTTATCGCGTCCTTGCCAATACAAACCTTTGAGCGCAGTGTTATTTGCTTCTGTGCCTGATGCGGTAAAAATAACTTCGCTGGGCAAGCAACCAACTTCTTTTGCAATAACTTCTCTGGCATCTTCTAAAGTTTTTCGTGTTGCACGTCCATGTGTATGCAAACTTGAAGGATTACCTAAGCGTGCTAATTGCGCAGTCATGGCAATTAACGCTTCTTCGACCATGGGCGTTGTGGCCGCATGGTCTAGGTAGATAGAGGACATGGGTCCAATCTTAGGCTTTGAGGGCTTTAACGCCTTCAGTGGCAGGAGGCAGCACGGCAAAGAGATCTCCCACAACACCAAAATCAGCTAATTCAAACAGTGGCGCTTCTGGATCTTTATTAACCACCACGATGTTCTTGCTTGTTTGCATGCCAGCGCGGTGCTGAATTGCCCCTGATATTCCACATGCAACATAGAGCTGTGGGCTAACAGTTTTTCCAGTCTGACCTACTTGATGAGAATGTGGATACCAACCCGCGTCCGTTGCTGCGCGTGATGCACCAACGGCTGCGCCTAATGAATCTGCAAAGGCTTCAACTGTTGCAAAATCTCCATTTGTTCCGCGACCACCTGAGACAACAATGTTGGCTTCAGTTAACTCTGGACGACCACCCTTAACTGGTGGCTCTGTGGAAGTAATCGTTGCTTTCTTTGAGCAATCAGATATTGACGCAGTTGTGTTTTCTATTGCTGGGGTTGCTGCGGCAAAGTTTGCAGAGATGGTGTTAGGTCGCACGGTAATTATTGCTGTGCCTTCGTTGACCTTTGAGTGAACAGTTGTTGATCCACCAAAAACCAACTGAGTTGCAGTGCAATCTGCAGCAACATCAACTGCATCAGTAATGATGCCAATCTTTAACTTCATTGCCACGCGACCAGCCACTTCTTTACCAAAGGCGTGTGAAACCACGAGAACTGCTGAAGGAGAGATTTGTCCAATGACATGTGCGAGCGCATCTGCGCAAGCTGCAACGCCATGGCGTACAAAATCATCTGATTCAATGACAAGTACTTTTGTGACTGGTCCTTGATTAATGGAGGCTGCATAGGCTGCCCCCTTGCCAACAGGTGCTAGAACCAATGCTGTTACTTCACCAATGACAGCGCCAGCTGTTGCAATTTCAACCGTTGCTTTAGTTGCCTTTTCGCTAGCGAAATCAGCCAGGATTAATACAGTGCTCATATCAACTTCTTCTCACTCAAGAAATCAACAAGTTTTTGTCCCGCAGTGCCATCATCGGTAACAACAACACCGCCCGCACGTGGTGGACGTGGAGCAGAATCAACTACTGCTGACCACGATTTTGTGAACTGCGCACCAGTACTTGCAAAGTCGCGGACATCAATAACCTTTTTCTTCGCAGCCATAATGCCCTTAAAGGATGGGTAGCGCGGCTCATTAATCTTTTCAACAACACTGATGACACAAGGAAACTCTCCATGGACTTCATCCACGCCAGCCTCTGTTACTCGCGTAATCGAGACTTTCTTAGCCGCTGGATCTACCGAAACCTTAGAAGCAAAAGTTAATTGAGCACATCCCAGCTTCTCGCTCATCATCGCTGGAACAACGCTCATTCGGGCATCTGTTGATTCAGTTCCACAGATAACGATGTCGAACTCACCTTTTAAGATGACATTGGCCAAAACTTCAGCGGTCACAACAGCATCTGCGCCAGCTAAGACAGGATCGCTAATGAGAATCGCATCATTTGCACCCATAGATAAGGCTTTGCGAGCAGCTTCTGTCGCACGCTCTGGCCCCATTGAAATAACAGTGACTGTGTTCGCGCCACCTTCTTCATTTCCACCATGTGCTTCTGCAATTCGAAGTGCTTCTTCAACTGCATATTCATCTAAGTCATTGAGAACTGCATCAACGTTGGCGCGATCTAGTAATCCACCAACCATCTTCTTCTCAGCCCAAGAATCTGGGACCTGTTTGATGCAGACAGCGATCTTCATGTGTCCAAGGTTACTGGCCAGTAACCCGAAAGGCCAACCGAATAAACGAGTAAATACCATCTATTAAGGGCAGTATTGCGCCGTGCTCGCCGCAGATCCCCGAACCCTTGGTGCAACCGTGACTGAGGGCGGAACAAACTTTGCCATCTGGTCCAATGCCGCAGATGCAGTTGAGCTATGCCTATTTAATGAGGTCAATGGCAAGTTAGTAGAAACCCGCTTTGCGATGTCACATCGCAATGGACCAATCTGGCATGGCTATCTAGCAGGTGTGCGCCCAGGTCAGCGCTATGGCTATCGCGTTTATGGACCATGGCAGCCAGAACACGGTGTGCGCTTCAACGCAGCCAAACTTCTCATTGATCCCTATACGCATTGCCTTGATGGGCAACTTCATTACGTTCCTGAAATCTATGGACATGTTGCAACTGATGGCATTGGTAATGGAGATCTATCTGCTCGCGATGATCGGGACAGCGCAGGAAATACTCCATATAGCGTGGTCTCTGATCACCGCGTTCGCGAAATCAATCGCCCACTTGTGCCATGGGCAAAGACAATAATTTATGAAGCACATGTGCAGGGTTTAACAGCCAAGAATATGGAAATTCCTGAACATGAGCGCGGCACATATAAGGCACTTGGCCACCCTTCAACAATTGCACATTTAAAATCAATTGGAACAACTGCACTCGAGCTCTTGCCTATCGCAGCATTTGTAACAGAGCCAGCTATCTATGCGCGTGGTCGTAAGAATTACTGGGGCTATAACTCTTTAGCTTTTAGTGCACCGCACGCTGCCTATGCATCAACTCAAGATCCCATTAGCGAACTGCAGTTCTCTGTTGATCAACTCCATAGTGCCGGTATTGAAGTGATTTTAGATGTTGTCTATAACCACACTGCTGAAGGTGGAGTAGGTGGACCAACTCTTTCCTATAAGGGAATTGATAACAAGGCCTACTACCGCCATGATGCAGAAGGCAATTATGTCGATGTCACTGGATGTGGAAACACTTTTGCTGCAAGTAATCCTCACTCTGTGCGACAGATTATTGACTCACTGCGCTGGTGGGTTGAAGTGATTGGCGTGGATGGATTCCGCTTTGACTTAACAACCGCCCTCTACACAAGCCACAGCGCCTTTAATTCATCACTCATGTCAGCTATTGAATCTGACTCAGTTTTGCGTAACTTAAAAATGATTGCTGAACCATGGGATATCTCCCGCTATTCACTGGGTGATTTCCCCCATCCTTGGCGCGAATGGAACGATGCCTATCGTGACTCAGTGCGTCAATTTTGGTTAGGAGATCTTGAGCGCGGTTACGGTGAAGGTGTTGCAGATATTGCCAACAGCATTAGTGGTTCTAGCTCTATTTTCTATTATCGCGGCCCTACTTCATCTATTAACTTCATTGCCGCTCATGATGGCTTCACCCTTCATGACATGGTCACCTACAACAGCAAACGCAATGAAGCCAACTTAGAAAACAACGCTGATGGAAGTGATTCCAACAGATCATGGAATGTTGGTATTGAAGGTGAAACTGATGATTTAGGTGTTAACACCATTAGGCATTGGCTCAAGAAATCAATGCTTGCAACTCTGATGCTCTCATCAGGTGTTCCTATGCTCAATATGGGTGATGAAGTAAGTCGCTCACAAAACGGTTCCAATAATGGCTATTCACTTCCAATTGATTTTAATGAGGAAAACGCATCAACCTTCAATGGTGGTTGGGCGCTGCCTTGGGATTTAGATGAAAAAGGCAGAGATATTCTGGCTGCAGTGCAAGAGTTAGCAAAGATTCGCGAAACTTATTTAGCCGATGTTACCTCAGAGTTTTTCACAGGCATCGTCGATGAAGGAACAAAGCGCAAAGATATTGCGTGGTTCTCCTTAGGTGGTCATGAGATGGGTGATGATCACTGGCAAGATGAAGAAAAAAGCAGCATTACAGTCTTTGTTGAAGCAGATCCAAACAGAGGACTGCTGCTACTGATGAATTCATCAAATACTGAAACTGTTTTCACATTACCTGATAACACCTGGGGCGAGGCTTTCCGATGCATCTTTGATGCCTCCCAAGTTGTTGCAACCTATGAGCCAGCAATCGCAGCCCCGCAAGCAAAAATCACAGTTGCCCAACACAGTGCGCAAGTCTGGTTAGTTACTCGTACTAGGTAGTAATCGACCCATTCGAGTAAGGTAATAAATGTGTTAGCAATTATTGCTCCGGGACAGGGTTCCCAAACTCCAGGGATGTTTAATTCTTGGGTGACTAATCCCATTTTTCATGAGCTTCTCTCCAGTTGGTCAATGCGAATTGATTTAGATTTAATAAGACTTGGCACAACAGCTGATGCTGAGGAAATCAAAGACACAGCTAACGCCCAACCTCTTATCGTGGCTGCATCTTTATTGGGTGCACACGCACTTGGTATCAAGAATTTTTCATCCACTTCAGGTCACTCAGTGGGTGAGCTGGCAGCAGCTGCAATCAGTGGCGCAATTTCAGATGAAGATGCGTTGCGTTTAGTGCGAGCACGTGGGTTAGAAATGGCTAAAGCTGCAGCGCTCTCCCCTGCTGGAATGTCAGCAGTATTGGGTGGAGATCGCGAAATCGTTTTGAAAAAACTTAAAGAACTTGAATTAGTAGCTGCCAACGATAACGGTGGTGGACAAATTGTTGCTGCAGGTGATTTAGCAGCTCTTGCCGCACTTTCAGAAAATCCACCCGAAGGCGCACGAGTTCGAGCACTAGCTGTTGCTGGTGCTTTTCACACACCTTTTATGGCACCTGCCGTTGAACCTCTGCGCACGCTTGCTGCAACAATCTCAACTGCCCCAACAACAATCTCAGTTATTTCTAATAAGGATGGTGAAGTAGTCAAAGATGGAGCACAGGTGCTCACGCGCATCGTTAACCAGATAGCAAATCCAGTGCGCTGGGACCTGTGTATGGAGACGATGAAAAAACTCGGCATAACGGGTGTCATTGAATTACCACCGGCTGGAACTCTGGTTGGCTTACTCAAGCGCGGTGCTCCAGAGATCGAAACATTCGCTCTCAAGAGTGCAGATGATGTGTCTGCCGCTAAGGAATTTGCAGGAAGGCACGCATGATTATCAAATCATCACAGACGACTAATAGTCAGATCCTCTCTGTTGGTTCTTATCGTCCTAAGCGCTTAGTGCCTAACTCTGAAATTGTTGATCGAATTGAATCAAGTGATGAATGGATTCAACAGCGCACAGGTATCGAATCTCGTCGCTTTGCAGGTCCTGATGAAACCGTCATAACTATGGCAAAAGCTGCATGTGAGAGTGCACTTAAGCGAGCAAAGTTAACAATGGCAGATATCGATACTTTGATCCTTTCTACTATTTCTTATCCCTACCAAGCCCCAAGTGCTGCAACTGAACTCATCAATGAACTTGGTAATCCCAAAGCGGCAGCTTTTGATATCAGTGCAGCTTGTGCTGGCTTTTGCTATGGCGTTGGTATGGCAAGTGATTTAGTGCGTGGTGGAACATCTAAGAATGTATTAGTGGTGGGCGTTGAAAAGCTCTCTGACTTTACTGACCCAGATGATCGCGCCACCGCCTTTATCTTTGCCGATGGTGCCGGCGCAGTAGTTGTCGGACAAAGTACAGAAGCAAAGATTGGTCCAACTATCTGGGGCTCAGATGCAGATTCACGCGATGCAATTTTACTAAATCCTGCATACACAGAGTTTAGAAACGCCCCTGATAAAGGTGTTGCTCAATTAGGTTGGCCAAATATTTCCCAACAAGGTCAAACAGTATTTCGTTGGGCTGTTTATTCCATGAGCAAAGTCGGTCTTAAGGCTTTGGAGTCTGCTGGATTAGGCGTTAATGATCTTGATGTGTTTATTCCTCATCAAGCAAATATTCGCATCATTGAAACAATGGTTAAAGAAATGAAGTTGCCAGATTCAGTTTTAGTTGCCGATGACATTCGCGTGAATGGAAATACATCAGCTGCATCAATTCCCCTTGCAATGGATGTCTTGCTTGAAAAACATCCCGAGATGCATGGCAAGTTAGCGTTGCTCATTGGCTATGGGGCTGGCCTGGTTTATGCGGGGCAAGTGGTGCAACTTCCGCCTACACCCTGAGATTTATGACACTTACGCCTGTCAATACTCGTAAGTAAGCACTCTTTTCATAGAGAATTACCACCTGTTGATCCATTGAACTATTCGCTCAAGAAAAGGAACACATCACATGGCACTTGCACCAGCAGATGTACTAGCAGGACTTAAAGAGATCGTTGAAGAAGTAGCCGGTATTCCAGCTGCATCAATTGAACTTGATAAGAACTTCACTGATGATCTAGAAGTAGATTCACTGAGCATGGTTGAAGTTGTAGTTGCTGCAGAAGAGCGCTTTGGCGTGAAGATTCCTGATGAAGCTGTTACTGATCTAGCCACAGTTGGCGATGCAGTTAATTTCATCGTTAACGCAGCTAAGTAAGTAGTAAGAACTTACCTTTCATGTCTCGTCGTCGCGTTGTCGTCACCGGACTTGGTGCCACAACTCCTATTGGTGGGGATGTAACAACTTCTTGGTCAGCTCTCCTTGCTGGCACAAGTGGTGTTCGAAACCTGACTGAGGAGTGGGCACAAACCCTTCCGGTGCACTTTGCTGCGCGAGTAGCAGTTGAACCTGCAGAGCAGATGGAGCGCGTTGAGCTGCGACGCCTAGATAGATCTGAACAGTTTGCACTCGTTGCATCACGCGAGGCTTGGAAAGATGCCGGTTCACCCGAAGTTGATAAAGAGCGTCTAGGCGTTGTCATCGCATCAGGTATTGGTGGCGTTACAACTCTGCTTGATCAATATGACATCTTGCGCGAAAAAGGTGCACGACTAGTAAGTCCACACACCGTTCCTATGTTGATGCCAAATGGACCTGCAGCAAATGTTGGTCTTGAATTACAAGCCCGCGCTGGTGTTCACACCCCGGTGAGTGCGTGTGCATCTGGTGCTGAAGCAATTGGTTACGCACTAGAGATGATTAGAAATGATCGCGCAGATATTGTCGTCAGCGGCGGTGTTGAAGCAGCTATTCATGCAATGCCGATGTCTGGCTTTGCTGCAATGAAAGCCCTGTCAACTAGAAACGATGAGCCCCAGCGTGCCTCTCGTCCTTATGATTTAAACCGCGATGGCTTTGTTTTAGGTGAAGGCGGCGGAATATTAGTTCTAGAAGAGTATGAGCACGCCCTTGCACGCGGTGCCAAGATCTACTGCGAAATAGCAGGCCAAGGCTTAACTTCTGATGGTTATCACATTGCAGCACCAGATCCAGATGGAGCTGGCGTGCAGCGCGCAGTTAAGTTTGCTCTTCGTGATTCAGGTTTAACTACAAAAGATATTGTTCACTTAAACGCCCATGCCACTTCCACGCCTGCCGGAGATGTTGCTGAAGCAAATGCTTTGCGCGCAGCCCTTGGCGCAGATGCTGATCATGTTGCAGTATCTGCGACTAAATCTATGACTGGGCACTTATTAGGTGGAGCAGGTGCGATTGAATCAGTCTTCATCGTTAAGACGTTACAAGATCGTTTAGCTCCACCAACAATTAATATCGATGATTTGGATCCAGCCGTCACTGTTGACGTTGTTCGCGATAAGCCCCGAGCACTTCCTGCCGGTGATATCGCAGCGCTTAATGACTCTTTTGGTTTCGGCGGCCACAACGTCGTATTGGTTTTTAAGAGCATATAAATGCCGACCCCGCAGTTAGACCCACGCGATCCAGAAAGCCGTATCGCTCGGTTGGTTGATGGTGGAAAGTTTGAATTCCTTATCCCCCGTACTGATTGTGGAATGGTTGCTGTAACCGGAGATATCAAAGGAAACAAAGTTATTGTCTTTGCCTCTGATGCCACAATCAAAAGTGGAGCTCTGGGAGTTGAAGGCTCAAAAGTAATTGTCTCTGCCTATAAAGCTGCAATGAGCGCGCAAGTTCCAATCATCGGTATTTGGCACTCAGGTGGTGCGCGCTTAAGTGATGGCGTTGCATCATTAGATGCCTTCGGTGAAGTTTTCCAATCAATGATCTCTGCAAGTGGTCACATCCCGCAGCTCTCTTTAGTTCTTGGACCAACTGCAGGGGGCGGTGCTTATGGACCAGCGCTAACTGACATTGTTGTTTTATCTCCTGAGGGTCGCATCTTTGTTACTGGCCCTGAAGTTGTTAAAAGTGTTACTGGTGAAGATATTGATATGGCGCTGCTGGGTGGACCAGAAGCACACCGCAAGAACAGCGGCCTTGCACACATCATTGCGCCTACTGAACAAGAGGCAATTGATGATGTGCGTGATTTAACCGCACTCTTTGCTAATCACGGGGTTATGAACCCTGATGTGGCCGATATTGACCTATCGGTATTTGTTCCGGAATCACAGGTGCGCACCTATGAAGTACACCCATTAGTTGATGCGATTTTAGACAAAGAAACAGAACACATTGAGCTGCTATCTATGTGGGCACCTAACATGACAACAATTATTGGCCGCTTGGGTGGTGCAACTGTGGGAGTTCTAGCTAATAACCCAGCACACATCGCCGGCATATTAGATGCAGCCGCGGGAGAGAAAGCAGCGCGCTTTGTTAGAACTTGTGATGCTTTTGGAATTCCTCTTATTGTTATTGCAGATGTTCAAGGCTTCTTACCTGGTGCAGGACAGGAATGGGAAGGTGCGGTAAGGCGCGGTGCAAAGCTGCTGCATGCATTTGGTGAAGCTGTTGTTCCTCGCGTTACATTAATTACTCGCCGTGCTTATGGTGGTGCCTACGTTGCAATGAACTCAAAGGCTTTAGGTGCAACACGTGTACTTGCTTGGCCGGAAGCAGAAGTTTCAGTAATGGGCGCAGTGGCAGCCGTTCGTGTATTGCATCGCCGTATTTTGGCAGATTTGCCAGCAGAACAACGTGAATCTATGGAGTTAGAGCTAGCAGCAGAGCACGAGAAGATTTCAGGGGGCGTTGCCCGCGCTGTTGAAATAGGTGCAGTGGATGAGATTATTGACCCTGCTCATACACGTAGTGCCTTAGCAAAAATTATTGCTAGCACACCGCATCGCCGTGGTGCACACGGCAATATCCCGCTTTAGTTTGTGTTAAAAGTAACTGAAACTGTTGCGCTAACAGTCTTGTTGATAGTGCTTGTGTCATAAGCACCATAATCTGCAGTCATCGTTGAATCAGGTGTTGTGATCTGAATGGGACCAGCTTTTACATTGGCCAATGATCCAAGTGATCCACCCACAGCCTTAGTCAGTGACTCAGCGCGAAGCTTTGCATCTTTCATCGCTTCACTCATCAACTCTGGGCGAAGCTCTGGCAAGTTGGAGATGTAGTACTGAGGTCCATAGTTGTTGACGTTAATTCCAGTTCCAAGCAATGAACCAATCCCTTGGCTCAGCTTTGAAACCAATTGAACATCACTCGTGCGAACTGTGACATCGCGAGAAGCACGATAAGAAAGAATGCGCCCAGTTGAATTACCGTTCACATACTCCTCATTGGCATAAGTTGAAACTGCGCCAAGAGTGAGGGCATCTGCTGCTATGCCACCTTGAGTTAAATATGAAGAAAGGGCTGCAACATCTGCATCTACTTTCTTGACTGCAGCACCCACTGTTGGAGATGAAAGGCTGACAGAGAGAGTCCAGACTGCATTATCTGCAACTGCACTTGTCTTGGCAGATCCTGTGACAGTAATTCCATTACCGGCACGTGTTGCAAATCCCGTTCCAACTTGTGTTAATCCAACGCCTAGTGCGAGCGCAATAATTACTGCTGAAACAATAATTGTTACTGCCTTACGACGCTCTACTGTGATAATCGGGGATTCATTGGGTTGGCTCATAGCTTTATTCTACCTAATTAGATTGCGTGCAAGCGAGCGACCTCAGCCATGCCAACACCCCTAAATTTCTCTAACTGTGCATCCCAGGGGGCTCCCATGGCCAGAGCGAAACCTTCTCGCATTGAATCTTCATCAAAGGCGTTCTGCATCACATTGTTAATTGCAAACTCATTCAGGAGAACGCTGCCGCTGAGATCAGTGACCGCTCTGTGAATTCCAAGCTCTGGCGTGAAGCGAAATAGTTCACCGCCATTTTCATGGTTTTCTATCACTTCAAAGTTTAAGTAATGCCAACTGCGAAGCGTGCTCGCAATTTCTGCGCCAGATCCGCCGCGAGCGTTCCACTGGCATTTACTTTTAAATGTTCCCACCATTATTGGTTGAGGTAACCAATTCAATTGCGCATCTGAGCCAAGGATGTTTTGTATCGCCCAATCAATATGAGCGCGCAGCGCAGAGGGTGCTGAATGAATAGTAAGTAAGCCCCGCACCGATAATTGGGCAGAAGGCGTG
>Ga0208556_1000336_pt1 | contig 11511 bp, 7 predicted proteins | sample Colrivmeta1547B3_FD_187642 | JGI IMG/M metagenome (GOLD analysis project Ga0208556, IMG submission 187642) | Estuarine microbial communities from the Columbia River estuary - metaG 1547B-3 (SPAdes) (version 2) | ecosystem: Environmental > Aquatic > Marine > Intertidal zone > Estuary | place: USA... | reverse complement strand
GTTAGGCCCATTCCCGAAAAGGCTTCGGCCAGGAGCGCAAGGGCGCCGCTGACTTGTGGCGCGGCGAACGAGGCGCCGGTGGAAAATTCATAGCCACCACCCGCCGTCGTAGACTCCCATGCCCCATCTGCAAAAAGGCACCATCTGGCCGATTCCAGACAGGCGGACGAGATCCGCTCAACACTCTGGATGCTTGTGTCATCATATTCTGGCACAGCATTTCCGACCGCAATCCACCCGGACTCGAGCTGCGGCTCAAGCACTGGCAAGCCGTCCATGATGCCCGCTCTTGTCAGGTTTTCATCGTTGCGCAACGCGAAAACCACCACGCCTTCGGCCGCATAACTGCGAAGCGCCTGAAGGTATGTCGCCCCGCCATTTCCCCCGAAAGCCGAGTCATAGCCGGGTTGGGTGGCGTTGAGATTTGTGTAGCCCCAGGAATTATTGATCGCGACAGCCCCGATCGAGCGGGCAAGGTTGATGGCATCGGCCATTTGGGCTTGGCTATCAAATGATCCCAAAAGGATATCGGCATTCGGCGCGATGCCGATCATGCTGCCGGTGCCATCAGCTGCGGCCACGCCAACGACCATGGTTCCGTGTGCATCGACAGGAAGTGTCGCCAAATTTTCGGCGGAATAGATTGTTTTGCTGGCGAAATCTGGATGGGTTGGATCAAAACCAGAGTCGAGGAATCCTATGATCTGACCCTGCCCCGTCAGCCCTGCGGCATGGGCGAACTGAACGCGCGATGATTCAAGTGGGTAGCTGTTGTAGGTTACAGTGGGAGCATCCGAGAAGAACCAGCCAAACGACTTTTCGAAAAGGTATCGCGCGTCGTTGGTGACGAGGTTTGATGCGGCCTCGGCGTAGGGGGCAAAACTTTCCACGAAGTAGACATCGTAGAAGACGTCGAAATACCCACTCTCCTCAGGAATGGGCGCCGCCGTAGGTCCGCAGGCCGAAAGGGCGGGCGCAAGGCACGCTAGGGCCAGACCTGCACGGGTCAGGGGTCGCTGCATCGTTCCGATTTGCCTCACTTCATTTTCCCCAGACTAACGAAGTTGGGTAAACAGGAAAGGAATAATCGGTGAACGGACTATTGCCGATCAGGAATCGATGCGCATCCCGGTCGTGGCGTCAAAGAGGTTGACAGCGGCACGGTCGATCTCGAGCTCAAGCTCGCCCGGCGCATCCTCGTCAAACCGGCCCGGAAGCTTGGCAAGGAACGGTTTGCCCGCCAGACGGAACAGGACAAAGCTCTCGGCTCCGGTATGTTCGACCATCTCCGGACGAAGCCGCAGATCGGCCTTGTCGCTTGCCACAAAGACGTGTTCGGGCCGGATGCCGGCGATCACCTGCTCGGGCAACTTTCGGTCGCCCCATCCCTTGCCCATATCGACTTCCTGATCGCCGAGCAGAAGGCCCTTCTTGGTCACGGTGGCCGGCATCAGGTTCATCGGCGGCGTTCCCATGAAATCGGCGACGAATGTATTGGTCGGCCGGTCATAGATTTCGTGCGGGGTTCCGATCTGCTGAACGATCCCACCTTTCAGAACGACAATCCGGGTCGCCAGCGTCATCGCTTCGATCTGGTCGTGAGTGACATAAACGATCGAAGCGCCGGTCGTCTTGTGCAGGCGCTTGATCTCGGCGCGCATCTCGACGCGCAGTTTGGCGTCGAGGTTAGAGAGCGGCTCGTCGAAAAGGAACAGCTTGGGTTCACGCACCAGCGCACGGCCCATGGCGACCCTCTGGCGCTGGCCGCCGGAAAGCTGGCTTGGCTGGCGGTCGAGCAGGTGGTCGATCTGCAAGAGCTTGGCAACCTCGTCGATCTTGGCCTTGGCCTTTTCGGCCGGCACCTTGCGGATCTTCATGCCAAAGCCGATGTTTTCGGCCACGGTCATCGTCGGATAAAGCGCGTAGGACTGAAACACCATCGCGATGTCGCGGTCTTTCGGCGGTTCGTTCGTCACATCGCGCCCACCGATCTTCAGTTCACCCGACGTGATCTCTTCCAGCCCGGCGATGCAGTTGAGAAGCGTTGACTTGCCGCAGCCCGACGGACCGACCAGCACAAGAAACTCGCCCGGAGCCATCGAAACGTTGACGTCTTTCAAAACTTCGACCGCGCCATAGCTTTTCTTCAGCGCATTGATTTCAAGCGCGGCCGCGGTGGTTGACTGGTCTAGGGCCATGGATCGGTGCCTCCTTTGGGGACGGGTCCGGTGCTTTCGCGCACGATAAGCTCGGCGCGGATCTGGGATTGAAGGGTTTCGGCGTCGCCGCCAGAGATGTGATCAATCAGGTGATTGGCGAGCGGGCTACAGGCATCACGCAGCGGCGAGCGGGTGACCGTTAGGGGCGGATCGAAATTCACAGCGCGGAATTGGGGCAAGGCATCGTCATGGGCGATCAGCGACAGATCCGAAGGAACCGAAAGCCCGAGATCTTTGGCGGCACGCATGACGCCGGCTGCGATCAGTGTCGAACCGCAGATGATGGCTGTTGGCTTCGTGCCGCGACGGCCAGAAAGCATGGCGAGCGCCTCGGTGTAGCCGTAACTTTCCGAAGGGGTTTCATGGCCGATGAAGGCCTCGGGGGTGTTGAGCCCCTCCTCGGAGAAACGAATATCGCCGTTCAAAAGCGCGATCCGGCGGTGGCCGAGCGTTGCGAGAAGGCTCACGGCATCGCGGCTCACGGCGCGGTTGTCGATCCCGTAGAAGGGATAATCCACCACCTGCTCTGACTGGCCGTGCATCACGAAGGGAATGCCGCGCGATTGCAGGAAGGCGACGCGCGGATCGTTTGGCACCGGGGCGTTGAGGATGAAGCCATCGAGGATGCCGCGCTCGAGCATCCGCTCATAGACCGTGACCGGATCATCGTGCTGATCAACCGACAGGACGAGATCGACATCGCGTTCAGCCAGCGCCGCCGTCAGGCCCGTCAGAATCTCCAAGAAGGTCTGGTCGGCGGTCATGTCGGCGTTGAGCTTGGCGATGAACCCCACCATGCCCGACCGCCCGGTGACAAGCCGTTGGGCGATGCGGTTGGGTTTATAGCCGATACGGTCGGCCACGTCCTGAACGCGCGCACGGGTGCGGGCGCTGACCTCAGGAAAGCCGTTGAGCGCCCGGCTGACTGTCGCCACCGAGAGGCCAAGCTCTGCGCTGATATCCTTGAGGGTCGCCATTCGCCGCCATTCAAACCGTTTCAGAAACTGAACCTAGCGATTCGAAACCGACATGACAATAAAAAGTGAAAATGCTGCATATGCGAAATATATCGGTATTTAAAACGTTTTGAGTTTTTCGGAAATATTGTTAGCCTTGGCCCCGAATCAAGAGCCGCACCAGCGGCGAATCGGGGATGTGGCAATGCGGGAATGGTGGCGGGATGCGGTGATCTACCAGATCTATCCGCGCTCGTTTCAGGACGACAACGGCGACGGGATCGGCGATCTGCCGGGCATCACTCGCCGCTTGGGTCACGTTGCCTCTCTCGGCGTCGATGCGATCTGGCTCTCGCCGTTCTTTACCTCGCCCGACAAGGACATGGGTTATGACGTCTCGGATTACACCGGCGTCAATCCTGTCTTCGGCACGCTCGCGGACTTTGATGCGCTGGTCGCGCGGGCGCACGCGCTGGGCCTCAAGGTCATCATCGACCAGGTGATCAGCCACACCAGCGATCAGCACCCCTGGTTTCAGGAAAGCCGCCAGAGCAAGACCAGCCCCAAGGCCGACTGGTACGTCTGGGCCGATCCCCAACCCGATGGCACGCCTCCCAACAACTGGCCATCGGTGTTTGGCGGGTCGGCCTGGATGTTCGAGGCGCGGCGCCGGCAGTATTACCTCCACAACTTCCTGACCGAGCAGCCCGACCTCAACTTTCACAACCCCGATGTCGTCGATGCGCTTCTGGAAACGATGCGCTTCTGGCTGGAGCGCGGCGTTGATGGCTTCCGCCTCGATACCGTGAATTTCTATGTCCACGACAAGCTCTTGCGCGACAACCCGCCCTCGGGCTGGATCGAGTTTCCCGGCAATCCTTACGAGGCGCAGGATCACGTCTATTCCAAGACCCAGCCTGAAAACATCGCCGTCCTGCGCCGCATCCGCGCGCTGACCGACGAGTATGACGCGCGGATGCTGGTCGGCGAGGTGGGCGAATCGATCCGGCCGATCGAGGTGATGGCCGAGTACACCTCGGGCGATGACCGGCTGCACATGGCCTATTCCTTCGAGTTTCTGGGGGATGCCCATACGGCCGAACATTTCCGCACGCGGATCACCAACTTCCTCAAGAAAGCACCTGACGGCTGGCCCTGCTGGTCGTTCTCCAACCACGATGTGCGCCGCCATGCGACGCGCTGGACCAGGCCGGGCGGCGATGTGGATGCGGTGGCGCGCCAGTCGATCGCGCTTCTGTGCAGCTTCCCCGGCACCTTGGGCATCTATCAGGGCGAGGAACTCGGCCAGACCGAGACCGACATCGAATTCCATGAGCTGACCGATCTTGGCTATATTGATTTCTGGCCCGATCACAAAGGCCGCGACGGTTGCCGGACTCCGATGGTCTGGGAGGCCCACGCCCACCACGCGGGCTTTACCACCGGCGCGCCGTGGTTGCCGGTCAAGGCGCCGCAGGCCGCACGCGCGGTCGATCTTCAAGAGGCAGATGCCGCGAGCGTTCTGAACGCCTATCGCGCCACGCTTTCCTTCCGCACATCGCGCGACGAGCTTCGGCTCGGCGCGACCGAGTTCCCCGTCCTGCCCGAACCGCTTCTGGCGATCCGGCGCAGCTATGGAGGAAAGGTTCTGACAGGGGTTTTCAACCTGTCGGATCGGGCCATTGGCCTGTCAGTCGAGGGCAAGGCCCAAGCTGTCGGTCCGATGGCCGCACATCTGGCCGGAGGCAAGCTCGAGCTGCCTCCGAACGGCTTTATCTATTTGGAAGAGGAAGGCGCGGTGAATTTTGCGCCTTCAAAGGTAACCGCTCTGGCCTAATGCCGGGGCACCATGGCACCCAAGGGAGGACACCATGAAACTGACCAAGAAACTGGGCCTAGCGGCTCTTCTGCTGACCACCGCGTCGCCGGCTCTCGCCCTCGAAGAGGGCAAGCTGTTGATCTGGATGGGCGGCGACAAAGGCGATGCGCTTCTTCAGGAAGTCGTCGCGCAATTCACTGCCGATCTCGGCGTGGAAGTTGTGGTCGAGGTCGCTGACCCGCTGACCGACAAATTCCAGCAAGCCGCTGCCACCGGCGACGGCCCCGATATCGTTCTTTGGGCGCATGACCGCTTTGGCGAATGGGCCGCTGGCGGCCTGATCCAGCCGGTCGATCCCTCGCAGGAAATGACCGACGGCATCCTCGCCTCGGCCTGGGACGCGGTTTCCTTCGGCGGCAAGGTCTGGGGCTATCCGGTCAACGTCGAGGCCATCGGCCTTGTCTACAACAAAGACCTGATCGACACCCCGCCGGCAACCTTCGAAGAAATCAAGGACCTCGCCATGCCGGAAGGCGTCCGCGCGATCCTTTGGGACTATAACAACACCTACTTCACCATGCCGATGCTGATGGCCAATGGCGGCTTTGCCTTCCAGAAGGTCGACGGCGTGTTTGACGGCAAGAACACCGGCGTGAACAACGACGGCGCGATGATGGGTGCCAATGTGCTCAAGTCGCTCTTTGACGATGGCGTGATGCCGGCTGGCGTCGATTATGGCGTCATGGACGGCGCGATGGCCAAGGGCGAGACCGCGATGGTCATCAACGGGCCGTGGTCGTGGGCCGGCTACAAGGGCGCCGGCATCAATATCGGTGTTGCCCCGCTGCCGACCGTCAACGGTCAGGTCTCTCCGCCGTTCCTCGGCGTGCCGGCCTTCGCGGTCAACGCCGCGACCCCGAACAAGGATCTCGTGATCGAGCTTCTCGAGAACTACATCCTGACCGACGAGGGCCTCGCCCACTGGAATGCCAACGGCAACCTCGGCGCTCTGGCTGATATCTCGGCCGGTCAGGCCCAGGAAGATCCGCTCGTGAAGGCGACCATCGCCAACGCCGCCAACGGCATCCCGATGCCGTCGAACCCGGAAATGGGTGCGTTCTGGGGCGCGATGGGCCCGGCTCTGACGAACATCACCACTGCTGTCCAGTCGCCGGAAGAGGCTCTGAACGACGCCGCCAAGCGTATCCTCGGCGAATAATCCCGCCTGACATCCTTAGGGCGGCGGAGCGATCCGCCGCCCGATCCAACATACGAGGTCACGATGAGTGCACCCGCAGACGCCATTCCCCAGACCGAGCAGCCGCAATACTTGCGGCTGGCTATCGTCGCGCTTGTGACGCTCGGCCTGCTGTATGCCGCCTTTCACCTTTATCTGATCGCCCAGCCGCTGTTTGCAGTCGCGCTTTTGACGGTCGGAGTTCTGTTCGGGCTGATCTACAGCCGTCAGAAATACTACAACGCGCGCTTCATCTTTCCGGGTGTGGCCGCCGTCATGCTCTTCGTGGCGCTGCCGATCGGCTATACGATCTGGATCGGATTCACCAATTATTCCTCGTTCAACCTTCTGACCTTTGAACGCGCCAAATCGGTTCTGATGTCGCGTGGTTCGGTCGACAAATCGACGGAACAGGCCTTTGCCGTGGCAGATTTGGGCGATGGGCGCTTTCAGATCTGGCTTCCCGATTCGAGCCTTCTTTCGGGGCCGGTAACATTGTCGGGTGATATCGAGGAGGCCGAGGTCGAGCCTGCAACCGAACCACCGGCACTTTTGGCGGCCAAAGACGCTATCAAGCTGCGTTCGGGTCTTCAGGCGCTGACTTTGCATACCCCCGACGGGATCGCCCTACAGAACTCGGGCCTGCGAACCTTTGCCAGCCTGATGCCGGACTATCGCGAGATAGAAGGGGGACGGCTGGAACGCATCGCCGATGGCGTCGTCCTTACGCCGGACCACACTCAAGGCTTCTACTTTGCCGACCACGGCGAAAAGATCGCTCCGGGCTGGCACGTCAATATCGGCTGGGACAATTTCGACCGCATCTTCAACAACGCCGGCATCCGCGAGCCGATGATCGGCATTTTCATCTGGACGGTGGTTTTCGCGACCGCCTCGGTGGCTCTGACATTTACGGTGGGGCTGGCGCTGGGCGTCGTTCTCCAATGGGAACATCTGCGCGGAAAGGCGATCTACCGGATCCTTCTGATCCTGCCCTATGCGGTGCCGTCGTTCATCTCGATCCTCGTCTTCCGTGGCCTGTTCAATCAGAATTTCGGTGAGATAAACCTGATCCTAGAGGCGCTATTTGGCGTCAGACCCGAATGGTTCACCGACGCCAACCTTGCGCGGACTATGATCCTGATCGTCAATACATGGCTCGGTTATCCCTACATGATGCTTCTGGCGATGGGCTTTCTGCAAGGTGTGCCGCAGGATCACAAAAAGGCCGCCGCGCTTGAAGGCGCCTCTGCCTCGCGGGTGTTTTTCAAGATTACCCTGCCGCAGATCCTGCCGCCGTTCATGCCACTTCTCATCGCGAGCTTTGCGTTCAACTTCAACAACATGGTTCTGGTGCTACTCCTGACGCGCGGCCTGCCCGATATCGTCGGCACGACAGTCCCTGCCGGCCAGACCGATATTCTTGCCTCCTTCACCTATCGCATCGCCTTTGGCTTCTCTTCGACCGAGTTTGGCCTCGCCGGCGCGATCACTCTTCTGATCTTTGTGCTGGTGTCGGTGATCTCTTACGTCAACTTCGTCGCCATGCGGCGCGGCACCCAAAAGAGGAACGCGCGATGATCGTCGAACGCCCCCGCGACCTCAGGATCAAGAAGGTCTTTGCCCACGGGTTCCTGATCGTCTTTCTGGCCTTCATCATGTTTCCTTTCCTGATGGTGATTTCGATCTCCTTCCGCGAGGGCAACTTTACGATTGGCGATATCTTGCCGCGCAATCCCACGCTGGAGCATTGGTATCTGGCCTTTGGTCTTGACTACGTCCGGCCCGACGGAACCGTGATCGAGCCGCCCTATCCGGTCATGCTGTGGATGTGGAATTCCATCAAGCTCGGGCTGATGGCGGGGTTTGGCGTTCTCGTCATCTCGACCGTGTCGGCCTATGCCTTCAGCCGCATCAAATTCCGCGGGCGGGCGGCGCTTCTGGATGGCCTTTTCATCATCCAGATGTTTCCCACGACTCTCGCGCTCATCGCGCTCTACGCTATTTTCGATTCGCTCGGCGAGGTTAGTCCATTCCTCGGGATCGACAGCCACCTATCGGTGGTGATGGTCTACTGGTCGGGCGTCGTCCTGCATATCTGGACGCTCAAGGGCTATTTCGACGGGATCGACACCGCGCTCGACAAGGCCGCGGCGATCGACGGGGCGACCCCTTGGCAGACCTTCCGCCTTGTGTTCCTGCCGCTTGCCGTGCCGATGATGGCGGTGATCTTCGTTCTCGTCTTCATCGGCGCGATCAACGATTATCCTGTGGCGAGTGTTCTGTTGCGCTCGGAGGATAACCTGACGCTGGCGGTCGGATCGCGGCTCTATCTCAACGAGTTCAAATATCTCTGGGGCGATTTCGCCGCCGCGGCGATCCTCTCGGGCGTGCCGATTACCATCGTCTTCCTGATCGCCCAGAAATACCTTGTTTCGGGCCTCGGGGATGGCGCGGTCAAAGGATGATTTGCGGCGGGCCCGAGCCGCCCGCCCTTTTCTTTTCCCGGGCACCGCGCCACTCTCGCGCCATGACGCCCAACCTCAAGCATATTCAGGCCTTCGTCGCGGTCGCCGACCTTGGCACCTTTCGCCGCGCGGCGGAGCGGCTCAATACGACCCAGCCAAACATCTCGGGCCGGATCGCCCAGCTTGAGGAACAGCTCGGCTTTCGCCTGATGGAGCGCGATGCAGGCTCGGTCCGCCTGACCCCGCGCGGGCAGAGCCTTCTCGCCCCCGCCCGCGCGATCCTTGCCGCAAACGAGGCCTTCGTTGCGGCGGCCGACGACGATACGCTCTATAGCGGCGTCCTCCGGCTCGGCGTCAGCGAGCTTGTCGCCCACACCTGGCTCCCGCCGTTCCTCATCGAGATGCGGGCGCGGTTTCCCAACATCGACGTCGAACTGACCGTCGATCTCTCGGCCAATCTCTCCAAGGCCCTCGCCGCGCATGATCTTGATCTGACATTCCAGAGCGGGCCTTTTGATCGCAAGACCCGCTTTTCCGCGCAACTCGGGCAAGCGCCCTATGCGTGGGTTGCCTCTCCTGCGCTCGGGCTTCCGTCCGGCAGGGCCTCGGCCGACGATCTCTCACACCACCCGATCCTCGCCCATCCGCGCGGCACGGTTCCCCATCGCCAGTTGGATGATCATTTCCGCAGCGCGAACGCAAAGGTTCGGATCGTGCCCGCGACCAACAACGCCGTCTGCCTGCAAATGACGCTCGACGGGCTCGGCATCGCCTGCCTGCCAAGGCCGATGATCGAAGAGCACCTCGGCGCAGACAGACTGCGCGGGGTCGACTATGGCTGGCGGCCCGATGCGCTCTACTTCGAAGCCCGATGCGACCTTGATCCCCTGCCGCCCTTTGTCGCCGAGGCCGCGAAAATCGCGCAGCGGCTGTCGCCGCCACAGGATCGCAAACCTTGATCTTATAGATACAAGAAAGCGATTTTTCCTTATTCAATCGCCCCGCTATAGTCGCCCCGAATTCAGGGAGAGACCCATGGCATCCAAGACGATCCGCGCCGGGGCCGATATCGGCGGCACCTTCACCGATGTTGTGCTCGAGGTGGGCGAGGCGACTTATTCCACCAAGGTTCTGACGACCTATTCCGCCCCCGAGGACGCGATCATCGACGGGCTCCGGCAGGTCTGCGCCAAGGCGGGTATCGCCATGGCCGACATCGGGCAATTGATCCACGGCACGACGCTCGCCACCAACGCCTTGATCGAACGGCGCGGGGCGAAGACGGCTTTCATCACGACCGAGGGCTTCCGCGATGTGATCGAGATGCGGACCGAGAGCCGGTTCGAGCAATACGATTTGAACCTCGTCCTGCCCCTGCCCCTCATCCCGCGCGACCGGCGCTTCACGTTGAAAGAGCGCGTCGATGCCGGCGGCAATATCCTGATTGCACTGGACGGGGCGGAGATCGACGCGCTGGTCGAGAAGCTGCGCGGGTTCGACTCGATCGCCGTTGGTTTCCTGCACAGCTATCTCAACCCCGCCCACGAGCGGCTGGTGCGCGACCGGCTTGAGGCGGCGATGCCCGGCGTTTCCATTTCGCTTTCCTCCGATGTCTCGCCGCAGATGCGGGAATACGAGCGGTTCAACACGACCTGCGCCAATGCCTATGTCAAACCGATGATGGAGGCTTATCTGGGCCGGCTGCGCGACAGGCTGGCGGATGCTGGCGCGCCCTGCCCGATTTTCCTGATGCATTCGGGCGGCGGGATCATGAGCCTCGAGAATGCCGCGCAATTCCCCGTGCGCCTTGTCGAAAGCGGGCCTGCGGGCGGGGCAATCTATGCCGCCGATGTGGCGCGGCGGCACGGGCTTTCGCGCGTCCTGAGCTTTGACATGGGCGGCACCACCGCCAAGATTTGCCTGATCCGCGATGGCGCGCCCAAGACGGCGCGGGTCTTCGAGGTCGCCCGTTCCTACCGCTTCAAGAAGGGCTCGGGGATGCCGATTTCCATCCCCGTGATCGACATGGTCGAGATCGGCGCAGGCGGCGGATCGCTCGCCCATATCGACAGCCTCGGGCAAATCCGTGTGGGCCCGGAAAGCGCGGGCTCGGAACCCGGCCCCGCCTGCTATATGCGCGGCGGCGAACGGCCTGCGGTGACGGATGCCGATCTGATCCTCGGCCGCCTTGATCCCGCGAATTTCGCGGGCGGCTCGATTGCCCTTGATCCCGCGCTTTCGGCCGGAGCGCTCGAAGCCCTCGTGGCCGCGCGCGAGGATTTCGACGTGACCACCGCCGCATTTGGCGTCAGCGAAGTGGTCGATGAAAACATGGCCAACGCGGCCCGCGTTCATGCGGTCGAGAACGGCGAAGACCTTGCCGATTACACGATGATCGCCTTCGGCGGCGCGGCGCCTCTGCACGCGGGGCGGCTTTGCGAAAAGCTTGGCATCAACCGCCTGATCGTCCCGCCCGGAGCGGGCGTCGGCAGCGCCATCGGCTTCCTGCGCGCGCCCTATTCCTTCGAGGCGACCCGATCCGTCTATATGCGGCTTGATCGCTACGATGAGGCTGCCGCGCGGGACATCTTCGCCGCCTTGCGCGACGAGGCGCGTGGGTTTGTCCTCAATTGCGACTTAGGCGCGACCGTTCTGGCCGATCACAAGCTCTATATGCGCTATGTCGGGCAGGGGCATGAGATTGCGGTGCCCATTCCACCCCGCGCCTTGACCGCGCAGGATGTGCGCGAGATTCGCGCGCTCTATGATGCGGAATATAGCCGCTTCTATGATCGCCCAGTGCCGGGTTCCG
>Ga0208556_1000288_pt1 | contig 12403 bp, 10 predicted proteins | sample Colrivmeta1547B3_FD_187642 | JGI IMG/M metagenome (GOLD analysis project Ga0208556, IMG submission 187642) | Estuarine microbial communities from the Columbia River estuary - metaG 1547B-3 (SPAdes) (version 2) | ecosystem: Environmental > Aquatic > Marine > Intertidal zone > Estuary | place... | reverse complement strand
GCTGAATCACTGATTCCTTTTTGAGAAAGTTCATTCAAAACTCCTTCCTCGCCTATTTTATCCAGTTTATCGATGGCAACAGTCAAATCAATAATGCGATCTGCTTCACCACAAACTTCAGCGATTCCACTTAAAATCTTGCGGTTATTCAGTTTGATCGTAAATGAAGGAATATTCAAATGTGTGAGCACATCATCAAAAATTTGAATCAGTTCCACTTCACAAAGCAAGGAATCCGAACCTACGACATCTGCATCACATTGAAAGAATTCTTGGTATCTACCGTGCTGTGGACGATCTGCTCTCCAAACTGGCTGAATTTGAAAGCGTTTAAATGGAAAAGTCAGTTCGTGTTGGTGTTGTACCACAAAGCGCGCAAACGGAACAGTTAAATCGTAACGCAGTGCTTTTTCAGCAAGCGACGAAGCGAATTTCGGTAAATTGTCATTCGCAAGTGCTTCTAAATCTGCCTTGCGCATTTTCTCGCCAGAATTAAGGATGCGAAAAATCAAGCGATCTCCTTCTTCACCATATTTACCCATGAGTGTGCTGGAAAGCTCAAAACTTGGTGTTTCAATTGGTGCAAATCCATACCGTTTAAAAACCGTTTTAATGGATTCAAATAAGTAGGTTCTTTTCGCTACCTCATTTGGTAAAAAATCCCTTGTTCCCTTTGGTATTGCTGGTTTTTGAGCCATAATTGTGTGCTGTGGTCATTCATTTAGTGTTTGTTCGTTCAAGTGAAGTTCATGAGTAAAACAAACGTAATTGCTTCCAAAGTTAATTCCTTTAATTGATTTGAGCATAACTCAAAAGGAAGCTACCGTTAAAAAAAGCGCAAATATTTCACAAAAAATCAATCTCAAATGAAATATTTATTGACTAAGTTCGTTTGATTAAATCAACTATGAAACTCAAAGACACCATCGATTTTGTGAATGGCATTCTCCCTTCAAAAGGAAGCGTGCTATTGTCGGAACCATTTCTCCAGGATCCGCATTTCGAACGTTCAGTTGTTTTAATGTGCGAACATTCTGATGCTGAATCGTTTGGATTTGTGTTAAATCACCAATCCAAAGTACAATTAAAAGACCTTATGGACATCGCGCCTGATTCCATACCTATTTATTTTGGTGGTCCCGTTGCGAACAACAGTTTATTTTATCTGCACATGATTCCGGGAATTGATTCCAGTGAGGAAATTCTTCCTGGATTGTTTTATGGTGGCGATCTCGCAGAACTTTTGGAGATAATCGAAATCGACCCGGGGATCCTTGTTAAAATCCGATTTTTCCTTGGTTACTCCGGTTGGGGAAAAGGGCAATTAGCACAGGAAATCAAGGAGCGATCTTGGATTAGCACTACAAATTTAAGTTTAGAAAGCTTATTTTTCACGCCAACTGACAAGCTTTGGAAAACCTGTATGAGTTTTCAAGGAGAGCAATTCAAAACCTTCTCTATTTTCCCGAAAAACATCGCTGATAACTAAAACCGATTCGAACGGACAAAAAGAATCACAGAAAGTTTCAATTGAATTGATAAAATCCCATGTTTTAAAGGAATTATTGCTATATTTGCACCCTCAAAAGAGGAAGTTGTGCCCTAATCACAACAAAAAATGTTTCATCCTTTCGGAATATTAGGGCTTCTGAAATACAAATTATTAAGCCACATGGCAAAGAATATTGAAATGCAGGGAGCTGCAGATTTTGATTGGGAAGCGTTACAATTAGACGGCTATACCAAAATCGAAAGATCAGAATTATCTGATGTTTACGAAAAAACCTTAACTTCTATCAATGAGAAAGAAGTAATCCAAGGTACAGTTGCATTATTAAACAAGAAAGAAGTAATCGTGAACATCGGTTACAAATCTGAAGGTGTTATTGCAGCGAACGAATTCCGTTACAATCCAGATTTAAAAATTGGAGATGTAGTAGATGTTTACGTTGAGTGTCGCGAGGACAAAACTGGTCAGCTAGTTGTTTCTCACCGTACAGCACGTATGCACAGCGCATGGATTCGTGTGAACGATGTATTACGTACAGGTGAAATCATCACTGGTTTCGTTAAATGTCGTACGAAAGGTGGATTAATCGTTGATGTATTTGGTATCGAAGCATTCTTACCAGGTTCTCAAATTGATGTGAAACCAATTCGTGATTACGATATCTACGTAGGTAAAAACATGGAGTTCAAAGTTGTGAAAATCAATGAAGAGTTCCGTAACGTAGTTGTATCTCACAAAGCGCTTATCGAAGCGGAATTAGAAGAGCAGAAAAAACAAATCATCTCTGGATTAGAAAAAGGACAAGTATTAGAAGGTATTGTGAAAAACATTACTTCTTATGGTGTGTTCATCGATTTAGGTGGTGTAGATGGATTGATTCACATTACAGACCTTTCTTGGGGACGCGTTTCGCATCCAGAAGAGATGTTAGAATTGGATCAAAAAATCAATGTAGTTATTCTTGACTTTGATGATGACAAAAAACGCATCGCTTTAGGATTGAAACAATTGCAACCACATCCGTGGGATTCATTGGATACAAACATCGCTGTTGGTGACAAAGTAACTGGTAAAGTTGTTGTCATGGCAGATTACGGTGCATTCATTGAAATTGCTGCTGGTGTTGAAGGATTAATTCACGTTTCTGAAATGAGCTGGTCTCAACACTTACGTTCTGCACAAGACTTCATGAAAATTGGAGATAGCGTAGAAGCAGTAGTTTTGACATTAGACCGCGAAGAGCGTAAAATGTCTTTAGGTATCAAACAATTGATGCCAGATCCATGGAATGATATCGAAGTGAAATATGCTGTATCTTCTCGTCACATGGCGAAAGTACGTAACTTCACTAACTTCGGTGTATTCGTTGAGTTAGAAGAAGGAGTTGATGGATTAATTCACATCTCTGACCTTTCTTGGCAAAAGAAAATCAAACATCCATCTGAATTCTGTAAAGTAGGAGAAGAAATGGAAGTTGTTGTTTTAGAAATCGATCGCGATAACCGTCGTATTTCTTTAGGACACAAACAATTGGAAGAAAATCCATGGGATGTGTTTGAAGCAACTTTCGCTGAAGGTACTGTACACAGTGGAACAATCATCGATATGAAAGATAAGTCTGGTATCGTTGCTCTTCCTTACGGTGTTGAAGGAATTTGTCCTGCTAAACACTTGAAAAAAGAAGATGGTTCTAATGCGAAAATGGAAGAAATCCTTGACTTTAAAGTGATTGAATTCAACAAGGACGCGAAGAAAATTGTTCTTTCTCACACACGTATGTTTGAAGAAGGTGAAGATAAACCAACAATGACGAAAGCTGGTAAAAAATCAGCTGGAGGAAGTGGAAATAGTGGAAATGGTAACTCTACTGATCAAGCAGTGAAAGCAATCAACCAAAATACTGAAAAATCAACATTAGGTGATTTAGGTGGATTGGCTGAATTGAAACAAAAAATGGAGAAAGGCGAATAAGTCTTTTTACAATAAGATAAAGGGAGGTTCGCCTCCCTTTTTTTTTGTCCATAAACGTGAAAAAGGTGTTAATAACCTAAGGACATTCATCTGTACTTATCTGTTTACCAACTAAATTAATACGTAAATTTGTTCTGCTTAAATTATGAATATAACAGAACTTTCAGGGACAGTAAAGGATATTTTCGCGGCATACCTCGAACAGAACGGCCACAGAAAAACTCCAGAGCGCTTTGCTATTCTAGCAGAGATATACCAATACGAAGGTCATTTTGATATTGAAACGCTCTACATCAAAATGAAAAATCATAATTACCGCGTTTCTCGTGCAACACTTTACAACACCATCGAATTGCTTTTAGCCTGTAACCTGGTGACAAAGCATCAATTTGGAAAGAATTTAGCACAGTTCGAAAAGTCTCATGGTTCCAAACAACATGACCACGTCATATGTACAGATACCGGTGAAGTGATTGAATTTTGTGATCCGCGAATTCAGCAAATTAAAGCAACAATCGAAGAACTTTTTCAAGTAACCGTTCAACACCACTCTCTCTATTTTTACGGTGTGAAAAATAAACCAAAATCATAAAGATGAAGGTGAATCTGCTCGTCGATATGGATTATTCAATGTTGTCTTTTGAAGGCAAGTTGATGTCGGATGCGGACCTAGCTGATGCAAATGAATTACTCAAGACCCTAACAAATTGGAATGTTGTCTTGGATTTAGCAAACCTATCTTATGTCAATTCCTCTGGTATTGCTTTTTTTGTCAAAGTATTGACAAGAGCAAGATTGAATCAAGGAGATGTTGTCGTATTGAATGTAAATGATCAATTAACAAAAATTTTTGAACTGACGAAAATCAATCAAGTGTTTCACATGGCAAACACACTGATGGAAGTCAAAGCATACTTTAAAAAATAAGCATGAAAGTAGATGTACTGTTAGGATTACAATGGGGTGATGAAGGCAAAGGGAAAATTGTCGATGTGTTAACACCTGATTATGATATTATTGCGCGTTTTCAAGGTGGACCAAATGCCGGACACACACTTGAGTTTAACGGAATAAAACACGTACTTCATACAATCCCTTCTGGAATTTTTCATTCAAATGTGGTGAATCTTGTTGGAAACGGTGTCGTAATCGATCCAGTTATTTTCCAAGGAGAATTAGACAAGTTAGCGCCATTCAACATTGATTTTGCGAATCGCTTATTGTTGTCCAAAAAAGCGCATTTGATTTTACCAACACATAGATTACTTGATGCTGCGTCAGAAACAGCAAAAGGAAAAAATAAAATTGGATCCACTCTTAAAGGAATTGGACCAACGTACATGGATAAAACGGGAAGAAACGGTTTACGTGTTGGAGATATTTTCTCTCCAAACTTCCAAGAAAAATACGATGCCCTCGTGGAAAAACATGTAGGGATGTTAAAACATTACGAAGGATTCGAATATGACCTTTCTTCTTTGGAAAAACCATGGATGGACGCCATCGAATCACTTAAAAAATTACAAGCAGTAGACAGCGAGCATTACTTGAATACCGCTTTGTTGAACGGAAAACGTGTTCTTGCGGAAGGTGCTCAAGGAACCATGTTGGACATCGACTTTGGAACGTATCCATTTGTTACTTCCTCAAATACGGTTACTGCTGGAACATGTACTGGACTAGGAATTGCGCCAACACGCATTGGAAAAGTTATTGGTATTTTTAAAGCGTACTGTACGCGCGTTGGAAGTGGCCCATTCCCTACTGAATTAGATGACGAAGTAGGTGAAGAAATCCGTAAAGAAGGACGTGAATTTGGAGCGACAACTGGACGTCCACGTCGTTGCGGATGGATTGACCTTGTTCAAATGCGCTATGCGATTATGATCAACGGTGTTACGGAACTTTCCATGATGAAAGCAGACGTACTCAGTATTTTCGATAAAATCAGTGTTTGTACACATTACTTGGTCAATGGCGAAAAGGTGTACGATTTCCCTTTTGATGTCAGTGATTTGGAATTCACACCTGTTTATGAGGAATTAGAAGGATGGAACTGCGATTTAACTGAATTGTCTGACTATGAATCAGCTCCGGATGCCTTAAAAAACTATGTGACGTATTTAGAAGCACAATTAAACGTGCCAATCAACGTTGTATCTGTTGGGCCTGACAGAAAACAAACTTTAGCTAATAACTAAAATGAACATGAAACCATTCATACAAATTGCGCTCTTCTTGAGCGCATTTTTTTTGGGTGGAAAGGTATGTGCGCAAAAGAAAACACTGGAATTACTTCCCGGTACTGAAAAAATCTATTACAACAAAGCCACCGGAAAACACCGACTCGTTGGAAGCGTGAGCTTCGCTTATCATGGCAACACCATGTACTGTGATTCCGCTGACTACCAGGATAAAGAAAAAATTGTCCGGGCATACGGTAACGTGCACATCCGTAAAGGCGATGTCAATCTTTACTGTGATTCGCTTTATTACGACGAAGCCAACAAGTACGCAAAACTTTGGGGAGACGTCAAAGTTCGTGATCAGGAATATAAATTGAGTTCTGACTCACTTGATTACGACGCGAAACGAGGAAGAGCCATCTACCGAAACAAAGGACGCATAGAATCCATTGTTTCGAACGAACGCATCACAAGTACGCTCGGATATTTCTACCCGAACAACGGAAGTTTCTTTTTTAGCGGAGACGTAAAATACCTGAAAAATGACTTAAAAGTCACTCTATTTCTATGGTCCATCGACCATGCAAAACGACAGTATTACCATTCACTGTCGCAAAGGTTGGTTTCACGTACAGACTGAAGAAGGTGTTTTGTACAAGCAAGCGGAAGTGATCCAAAAGACCAGCATCATCAAGGGCGATACCTTGTTTTTAAATACGAAACTCAACAATTACGAAGGAAGAGGAAATGTGTTTTACAAAGATTTTACCCAGAACATGGTGTTCATGGGAAACAAAGCAAAGTCGAGTAATAGCCTTCACATAGCCTATTTAACCGGAAATACGCTTGCCTTTAAAGTTTACGACGGAGACACCTTATACTTGCATGCGGATAGTTTAATCATGCACAAGGACAGCCTGAATCGAACGACGGAAACCATCGCACATCGAAATGTTCGAATGTACAATCAAGGAATGCAAGGCATCTGTGATTCCGCACGTTACGATCCAAAAACAGAAGAATTATTTCTTCGAAGTAAACCCATTGTTTGGTCACAGAACGCTGAATTGAAAGGACTTACCATGAAAATATCTATGCAAGATAGTTCTTTGAAGCAAATAGAAATCATCGATCAGGCAAGTGCGGTGATGGAAATAGACTCTGGAAAATACTACAATCAACTGGCAGGTAGAACCATGACCGCATATTTTGTCAATAATGAACTCATAAAAGCGGATGCCAAAGGAAATGCCTGGACCATCTTCTATCCGGAAGAAGAAAAGAAAACAGATACGAGTTTAGTCAAAATTAGAAAAGGAATGAATCGTTTGTTTGCTTCCGATTTATTGGTGGAACTAGACAGTGGAGAAGTGAAATCCATTACCTATTACGACAAACCAGATGGGATTTTTTATCCAATGAATCAAATCAAACCAGAAGAACAATTCATCAAAGGATTTTCGTGGAATCCACTTTTGAAACCGAAAGACCCCTACTCTATTCGCAAAGATTACTGAATCTCCTCGCCTTCTGCGGAATCCCAACGAGTTACACGCTGAACACCTTCCACTTCTTCGAATTTACGTGTTAACTGTTCCAATTGCGCTGTATCGTAAACAAGTACTTTGATTCTTCCCTCGAAAACACCATCGTTCGTTTCAAATGAAATACTTTTCATGTTCACGTGGTTTTGTTTGGAGATAATTTCCGTCAAACGGTTTACCATTCCCAATTGGTCAATTCCCACAATGCGAATCGCCGCAATGCGTTCTACCAATTGCTCTCCCTCCCACTTCGCTTTGAGGCAACGGTATGCCAGTTTAGACATTAAGTGAACGGCATTTGGACAATTGTAGCGGTGGATTTTAATTCCACTACTAATCGTGATGAAACCAAAAATCTTATCTCCAGGAATCGGATTGCAACAGCGCGCTAACTGGTAATCAAAGCCTTTAAAGTCTTCCCCAATAATGATGGTGTCCTTATCGGTGTTGATTCCTTCAAACGTTCCTTCTTCAGAACCACTATTGATTTTTTTCGATTGAATTTTACGCTGTGACTGCAACAATCCTCCAACAACTTCTAATTCACGTAGTTTGGACAAATCAACTTTACCTTTTGCAATTCGGAAATACAACTCACTGATGGTCGAAACATGAAAATGGTTCGTTAAATATTGAATGTTTTCTGGATTCATGCGCACATTAAACTGCTTGAATTTGCGCTCTAAAATTTCCTTACCGTCAGAAGCAATTTGTTTTCGTTCCTCGTTTAGTGAAGATTTAATCTTTTGCTTCGCACGTGCCGTCACGACGAATTTCAACCATTCATCGTTCGGTTTTTGTTTTTTGGAGGTTAAAATCTCCAATTGATCTCCGTTTAACAACTGATAGCTTAAAGGCATCAATCGGTTGTTGACCTTTGCGCCAATGCAACGACCCCCGATTTCCGTGTGGATGTCGTATGCAAAATCTAAAATTGTGGAGCCGATTGGCAACACGCGCAATTCTCCTTTTGGAGTAAACACGTATATTTCATCATTGAACAAGTTCAGCTTGAAGTCATTGACGAAGTCCAATGCATTCATGTCTGGACTATCCAATAAATCACGGATTTCCGCAATCCATCGATCGAATTTGTTTTCGTCCGTTTTCGATTCTTTGTACTTGTAATGTGCCGCTAATCCATGTTCAGCGATGTCATCCATTCGCTTGGAACGAATTTGCACCTCTACCCAACGTCCCTGTGGAGACATGACCGTCGTATGCAAGGATTCGTATCCATTTGCACGAGGCGTGGAAATCCAGTCGCGCAAACGATCAGGACTCGGCTGATAAAAGTCAGTCACCACACTATAAATGCGCCAACAGTCCGCCTTTTCCAATTCATATGGCGAATCGACAATAATGCGCAAGGCGAACAAATCAAATACTTCTTCGAAGGGAACATTTTTCGATTGCATTTTGCGCCAAATCGAAAAAATCGACTTTGGACGTGCTTTGATATCGAAATGGTATCCTTGGTTTTCTAGTTCTTCTTTGATGGGCGCAACGAAACGACGAATAAATCGATTTCGGACGTCCTGTGTGCTTTTCAATTTGGAGTCAATCTCCTTAAAAACCTCGGGTTCACAGTACTTCATGGAAAGATCTTCCAATTCTGTTTTGATGGGATACAATCCCAATCGATGAGCCAAAGGCGCATACAGAAAGCGTGTTTCTGATGCAATTTTTAATTGCTTTTCGACTTTCATACTCGCTAAGGTTCGCATGTTGTGCAGTCGATCCGCTAGTTTGATGAGTACGACACGAAAATCATCGGAAATGGTGAGAATCATTTTACGGAAATTCTCCGCTTGAATGGACGTATTCTCGTCGAAAACTTCTGGAATCTTCGTGAGTCCATCAATAATCGCCCTCACTTTTGAACCGAAAATGTCTTCAATGTCTTGTAAGGTAATGTACGTATCCTCCACTGTATCGTGCAGCAATGCACAGGCAACAGCGATGGGCTCTAGTCCCATTTCCTCCGCACATATGCGCGCAACAGCAATTGGATGGTAAATGTATGGTTCGCCAGATTTGCGACGCATGTCCTTGTGCGCTTCGAGTGCAATATCGAAGGCTTTACGCACCATTTTTGTCTCCTCGCGACTTCTGTCCTTCATGGCTCGCAACAAGCCTTTGAACGCATTCAATATTTCGATGCGTTCGAGTTCTAGGTCAATCGTTGAAGAGTCGTAGTCTTGCATTTATTTCGCAGGTAAAATTTTCGCTTTTACTTCGCCGAATCCGATTCGAACTTCAGCATTCTGACAGAAACCTCTCATCGTGACGGTGTCGCCATCTTGAATGAATCGTCTTTCTGTACCATCATTCATTGCGAGTGGTTTCGTTCCTTTCCAAGCTAGTTCCAACATAGAACCGAAGGAATCAGGTGTAGATCCAGAAATGGTTCCTGAACCCATTAAATCTCCACAACGCACATTACATCCGTTCACCGTATGATGCGCTAATTGTTGGGACATGTTCCAGTACATGTATTTGAAATTCGAGTTAGAAATGATTTTTTCCGTTGCATTTTCCGGAGTCAATCCGACTTCTAATTGAATATCGTATGATTTTTTTCCTTCAAACGCGAGGTAAGAAAGGACAGCTGGATCTTGTTCTGGTGATTCTACGGCAAATGGTTGTAAGGCATCTAAGGTAACAATCCAACAGGAAATAGACGAGGCAAAGTTTTTCGCTAGGAATGGTCCAAGTGGAACATATTCCCATTTCTGAATATCACGTGCTGACCAATCATTAAACAAGCACATTCCGAAAATAAAATCCTCTGCTTCAGTCGTTGAAATAGAATCACCTAAGGATTTTCCATCGTAGGTAATGAATCCCATTTCTAATTCGAAATCCACCTGACGAGAAGCGGCAAAAATCGGTGGCTCGTTATCATCCGGTTTGATTTGTCCTTTTGGACGATGAATATCTTGTCCCGAAATAATCACGGAAGACGAACGTCCGTGGTATCCAACAGGAATCCATAACCAGTTTGGCAACAAAGCGTTTGCTGGATCACGAAACATGATTCCAACATTTGTTGCGTGTTCTTTGCTTGAATAGAAGTCTGTGTAGTCACCAATTTGAACCGGCATACACATGTTCACGTCATTCACCGCAAACAATGCTTTTTGAATCGATTCATTGGTAGCTGCAGCTTGATTCTCCGTTGAAAAAAGATCCGATAGAGCCTGACGCAAACGACGTGTAGCCTCTTTTCCTTTTTTCATCATTGGATTCAAAAATTCCTGTGAGAAATCTTCCGCGGTAAATCCTGCAACTTCCAGTTGACCAGATGCTGCAAGAATGGATAAATCAATCACAGTATCGCCTATTCGTGTTCCCACACGCGCTGTGGATCCACTTGTCGTAAATACTCCAAACGGAAGGTTTTGAATCGGGAAATCGGATTCTTCTGGAACCGAAATCCATGAACGTAAACTTGGATTATTTGCTGCTATCATGTCCTAACTTGTTTTAAACGTTGAAACGGAAATGCATCACATCACCATCCTCTACCACGTATTCTTTTCCTTCTACTTTAAATTTACCGGCTTCTTTCACCGCGCTTTCAGAACCATAGGTAATGAAGTCATTGTATTTCATCACTTCTGCGCGGATGAATCCTTTTTCAAAATCACTGTGAATAACTCCTGCCGCTTGTGGCGCTGTCATTCCTTTGCGGATGGTCCACGCACGAACTTCTTTTACTCCTGCCGTGAAATATGTTTGTAAGTTCAATAAGTGATATGCTTGACGAATCAAACGGTTTACTCCTGGCTCTTCGAGTCCAAGTTCATCAAGGAACATTTGACGTTCGTCGTATGTTTCTAACTCCGTGATGTCCGCTTCGATTTTCGCTCCAATGATCATCACTTCCGCGTTTTCACTTGCAACAGCTGCTTTTACAGCATCCACATGCGCATTTCCTGTCTTTACAGAATCCTCATCCACATTACACACATACATCACTGGTTTAGAAGTGATTAAGTTGAAGGTGTGGATAATATCAAATTCTTCTCGGGTAAAGTCCAAACCACGAATGGAACGTCCTTGCTCTAATCCTTCTTTGATTTTATGTGCCAATTCATTCTCTTTGACAGCATCTTTATCTCCGGACTTGATCACACGGGACAAACTTTGGATCTTTTTCTCCACAGAGTCCAAGTCTTTTAATTGCAACTCGATGTCAATGATTTCTTTATCGCGAATTGGGTTCACACTTCCATCTACGTGGATAATGTTTCCGTCATCAAAACAACGAAGTACGTGAAGAATCGCATCTGTTTCGCGGATATTTGCCAAGAATTGATTTCCAAGTCCTTCACCTTTCGATGCGCCTTTCACCAATCCAGCAATGTCAACAATCTCCATCGTTGTTGGCATAACACGCTCTGGATTTACCAATGCTTCTAATTTCTGTAAACGTGGATCTGGAACGGATGTCGTTCCCACATTTGGTTCAATGGTACAAAAAGGGAAATTCGCCGATTGCGCCTTTGCATTTGATAAACAGTTAAATAAAGTTGATTTTCCAACATTCGGCAAGCCGACAATTCCACATTTTAAAGCCATTCTTCGTATTTTTTGTGAGCAAAGATACAAAGAATCTCGCCTGTCAGAGCCACGGAAAGTACTAGATTTTAACTCTACAAATGATTCCCGTGGATTTTGGTTATTTTTATGGCAAAATTCACTGATGAAACACCTACTTTCCGTTTGCATTCTTTCGTTGTCAACTGTCCTATTTGGACAAGACTCGTTGATGATACGTTCTATTTATGATGAGGCTTTGCTTCGTGGTGAATCATACGAAAACCTTCGTCAGTTATGTAAAAACATTGGACCAAGATTAAGCGGATCATCGGAAGCACAAATGGCCGTCGAATGGAGTCAAGCAAAGATGAATACCTACGGTTTCGACCGTGTCTACCTTCAGGAAATTAAAGTCCCACATTGGGAAAGAGGAACAAAGGAAAGCGCGTGGTTTCGAACATCCGACGGACAACTAACCAAAGTTCACTTGCTTGCTTTAGGAGGATCCATTGGAACAAATGGCACGATGGAAGGTGAAGTCATTGAATTCAAAACCATTGACGAACTGAAAAAAGCAAAACCATCCAAGATTAAAGGCAAAATTGTCTTTTTAAATCAAGCAATGGATGCGACACAAATTCAAA
>Ga0208556_1000265_pt1 | contig 13009 bp, 7 predicted proteins | sample Colrivmeta1547B3_FD_187642 | JGI IMG/M metagenome (GOLD analysis project Ga0208556, IMG submission 187642) | Estuarine microbial communities from the Columbia River estuary - metaG 1547B-3 (SPAdes) (version 2) | ecosystem: Environmental > Aquatic > Marine > Intertidal zone > Estuary | place: USA... | reverse complement strand
GGCTTTCTCTTCCGCCATTTCTAACCAAGCTTTGTATGTTGCCGTTTTTATCGTAACTCAATTTTTCATTAAAGGTATCCACAATATCGGCAGAATTTGGATTGTTGGGGTTGCTCGGACGCACGTATTGGGCGTTGGTCAAGCGGTTCAGCTCGTCATAAGTGTAGCCATAACTTCGCGTGAGATTGTCAAAATCGGTTCGCCAACGGGTTTCGGCAATGTTGCCATTGTACAATTTTTTTACGTCCGCTTGGTTGTTGTCTACCGTGTTGTAATTAATTTTAAAGGCGAATAAATCGGGTTGGGCAGCCCCGCTATCTTGTAAATTACTAGTATCATTAATGGTTGTGAGCCAACCTCTAATGTTGTAGGTATAATCTACTTTTTGCAATCCGCTGCTGCCGTCCACTGCTGTTCCACCTACATTTTTAGAAATTAGTTGTCCCATTTCATTGTAGGTGTTGGCCGCCAAGAGTTGTATTTCTTCACCATTGATTTGATGAGTGTGGGTGAGCAAACGGTCTTGGTCGCTGTAGGTAAATACTTCAGTCGTTTTAATTGCTTCGTCGTTTTGGGTACGTTGATGTCGGGTTACCGCTAACAAGGTTTTCCCCGAGAAGTCTATTTTACTTTCCACCTGGGTAAAGCCACCCAAATAATTGGTGGTGCTGCTTTTCACCGCTCGGGCTTTGTTGTCGTAGAGCGTGTAGGAACTTTGTCCGTTGGTATCGGTTTGGTTCTGCAATACTCGTTCCCAGCTGCCGGTGGGCAAGCCTTTGGGTTTGCGTTCGCCGTTGTTGTAATAGACCTGTTGTTGCCCATCAACAATGCTATTGGGAATAGACGGGGCGTTGGGAAAATTGTAGTTATCATAATAGGAAACGGTGAGTAATTTAAAGGTCTCTGGGGTTATGATAACGTTATTGGTATAATAGGCCGGAATGCCATCAATGGTTCCTGAGTCAATTTTGCTTTCACTAAAAGTAGTCCGACTATTGAGGTTGTCTTGAATTTCCTGGCGCTCTTTAGAACCAATCGCACTGGCCAATGACCAACCAGTGTAAACAGTACGATTAAAGCAGTCGTATTTGGTAATCAACCAACCTATTTCGGGAGTTCGACCTTGTTGGTCTATAAACGGAGAAAAGGCGGGGCCAGTAGCCACCACGCGATCCAGTTTGTCGTAAACGAGGTATTCCCATTGCTTTCCGGGTAGTTTTTTTTCGACCAAGCGGTTGCGATAATCGTATTTGTATTGGTAACACAAACCGTTTAAAACACTCAAAGGAATGATTTGATTGGTGTCAACCAATGGCGGCAATACAAAGGTTAAATTACCATATTGGTCGTAAATATAATAGGTATCGTACTTTTCTAATGAAGTTCCGACGCCTACTTTTCCATAGGAACGTTTTAAAACGACATGTCCTTCTTTGTCTTTGAATTCTTCAGTCGTATTGGCAAGACCCGACACCCAGTTTTCGTCTTTAGTGATGGTTTTATAGAGTTGAAATTCCGGATAATTGGTGGGAGTTAAACTCGTTGGAATGTCATACAGACCTCTAGATGCATCCCAAGTAGTGCTCACTCTAAAAAGTTTTACATTATCGGCATCGGTATTGGTTTGGTAATCGAATTGGATGGTGTGCTTATCGGGATTGTTCAAACTCCAATCGTTGCCCGGCGCGGCTTGTTCCAAAACGCGGTTCAGCGGAGACGCTTCCAATTGTTTTTCGGAATACGGATTTTGGGTGTTTTGATAGGCGTCGGTTTGGTAAAAATTAATCAAATCGGCCACGGGATTGGGAATAATATCCAAACTGTTGGTTCCCGAACTGTAGGGCAAAAAATCTTTTACTTGTCGGCCAAAGGCATCGTATTCTATGGGCGTCACGATGTTTTTTCCCGTTGCGGATTGTCCCGAAGCCACTTGCTGTATCGGTCGTCCCAAGCCGTCAAAATAGGTCACTTGGACTTTGGTAAAGTGGCTTGTTCGCCATTGTAGGTCGTAGTTTTAACGTAATTTTCCGTGGGGGTTTGACCTATTGCCCAGAAGGGTATCAAAAGCAAAATGAATATTGTTTTTTTCATGGCTTTTGATTTAATTGGGTCTGTAGTTGTTGTCAAATTCTTTAATAACATTACCGTCATGATCGATAATTTGCTTCAAACGAAGTAATTCATCGTATACATAAGTGGTTTTTCTGCAATTGTTGTCGGTTATTTGGGTCAACAATTGGGTAGTCGTGTCGTAGGTGTACATTGTCACCATTGCGTTGGGAAAATCCGTAATCAATTGACAGGGGTCATCAGGAATACTGGTTAAGTTTCCTTCAGTGAAATTCTCGATTTTAGCCACCACCTGATTGTTAGAGTTGTAGAAATATTTTGTTTTGGTACCGTCTTTTAGAAGCACCAAAGTTGGATTTCCTCTTTGATCGTACTCTTCAAATATAGCTCTAACTTCAAGTGGATTGGTTCCTTTTGCTGTTTGAATTGTTTCTGTAAGCGCACGATTGTTAGCGTCTAGTTTGAATACCGTTCTTTGTTTGGACACCAATTCGGCATTCCGCAATTGGGTAACTTCTATAGGAGAAGCAACTCTATTGTTGGTTAATAAATTATTGTAAGCCGCAGTTTGTGTAGCAGATAAACCGGTTAAAGTACTGGCCTGATTTACATAGGTATTCACGGTGCTATTAATGTCTCCAGTGCTGGTAATGGTAGTAACCTTAGTAGGCAACCCTTTTAAGATGCCGTATTCAAAGGTTTGGGTGGTGGTGATTTTTTTGAAATTCAAATCATGTAATTCATAATTTTCTGTAAAGTCTTGTTCAGCACCTGAAAAATAAACTACATTTTGATTTAATGGAACAGGATCAATATAATTTTTTGTATAAATACTGTTTAATTTATAACTAAAGGTTTCTACAAAATAGTAGGCCATAAAAAAATCAGATAAAGCAGAAATAGGAACATTAGGATTGTTTGGACAAAAGTTTAAAGGGGTGTTAATGTCAAATAGTGATCTTCCTATAAAACTTATGGCATTATTTAAATTTTTTCTTTCAAGGGCATAGGAATAAATAGTTTCTTTATCTTTAAAAATTTCATTATTTTTTTTAATAAAACTTCTTTCTAAAAGTAGTTTACCATTAAATAAACTCAAATCAGTCACTTCATTGGTGGTGCTTGCATTTCGAACCATAGTAATTCCAGTGCTAATTTCTCGAGGAGGACCACACATAATTCCACCATATGGAGCCGCCCAACATCCATCATTTGTTACTATTATTTTATTATTATTTTCATTGATTTGTTTGTAAAAATATTTTTCAGAGCCACCATTTTCAAAATTATCACCACCAAAACTAGTAGTGACCACATCAAAAGTTTCAAAGGAATTTCTATTACTATAAATATCTGCAGCCTCTGAATAAATATCAATGCCATAACCTTCAAAACAAGCATCGGATCTGTTTGGAATTAAAGAGTATTTGGGATTAAAACTAATTAGATTTAAGTTGTATAAATTATCATTTATAGCGTTACTATTTTTATAATAATACCTTTTATAATTAGAAAAGGAGCCATCATTGTTAGGAAAATCTCTTTGGCTTTTTAGCCTAACTCCAAAACCATCAATTGGTTCAAAGCCATCAAATAATGTCACAGAAAAATTGGCTTCAATATCGCAGGATTGATTGGTGTTTGGAATAATTTCAATTTTATAACGATGGCCTTGTAAAAAAGTAAAATCATAATTTCTTGGCGTAGGATTATATCCTAAACTTTTCGAAAAAATACTCGGGGCGGTATTTAGGTCCGTTAAATCAGTAACTTTCAAACTAGCCCGGCAAAAGTGGTTTACCTCTAGGTTTTCAGAAGTTAAATAAAAAGTAATTGGAACGGTTTGAGTTTTAAATACGGGTAAAAAATCAATATAATCATCATAGGAGTTGTAACCGGGAACAGTAAATCCACCGAAATCAGAAGTATACGTTTTATATTTCTCTTTTTTGGCAGGCATCGGCTCGTATTCAAATAGTGAAAACCCTCCCGTAGGATAAGTAATTTTTGTTAATGACCCTTTTTTAGAATAATTAAAATCTGGATTTAAATCTCCAAAAGAGGTGCTACTTATATTTCCAAAATAGGCAGGTTTTGGAATGGTGGTTTGATTGTTTTTATTGTTGAAATAGCCTAATAAATCTTGTTTTGGAGACAATCTTTTAGGCATATGATCTGGATCATTGTAATCAAATTTATAGACCTCATTTTTAGATAAATCTGTTGAACTTCCATTTAGTAATTCTAACTTTTGAAGAAAAAAACGGGATGCAGGTAAAAATGGAGTTTGCCATGCCGATTCAATATTCATTGGAAATAAATAAGAAAAATTAACTTTCTTTAGAAGGGTATTATTTGATTTAATTTCAATGTTATTAAGCGAGGCTAAATAATCACGGTTATTATTATAAAAATCATAATTAAAATTGACTTCTTCTGATGTTAAAGAGTTTTTTATTTTTTTAATAAATCTTGGATTACTAATCTGATTTGTTGAGTTAATTACTTGATAATAAGGAATAGAATATGCTGTTATAGGTCCACATGATGACGATAATTTGTAAGATTTCCCATAGTTTAAAAGCGCCGTAGAGTTATTTTGATATTCAAAGATAATTTCTCCACTTACTGGATGTTGAATTTTATAAAGATAAAAACTCGTATTAGCAACTTGCGAAATTCCTCTATGTCCACTAAATACATTTGTTGCTTCACATGCATTTCCGCCAAAATAATACTTAACCCCGTCAGGGGTGGTGATTAAAAACGTATTATTATTTCTTATTTTTTCTGCATTAGTTGTACCAGTTCCTATTATTTCAATTTTAATTTCATTCTCATTTTCAATATAAACAGGATTAAAATCTTCATCTAAATAAAATTTTCCAGAATAGCCAGAAAAATTAAAGGCCCAAATATCAATTTCAGTATCGTAAACTTCATTATTTCTAGCCAGTTCTATGTAATACTGAGAAAGAGGTCTACAATTTTCACTTGCATCGGTAATTAAACTATTATAATTAATATATTTTCTAGAGGTAGGAAATAATACCTCATCTGGTCCATCATTAACAATTCTATTAATTACACCTCCAGTGGTTAAAGTCCAATTAATTCCGGTATTTGATGAAATATCATTTACTTTAACACCTGCTCCACTATAATTTAAACTAATTGGTAAATTTAAATTTCCTGCAGAATAATTGTAAATTGGAATACTAATATTTATTTTTCCACTAAACTCATTAATTGAGTTTTTTCCGAATTCTGTAAACTGATAGGATTGAGGTGAAGGGGGCGTTAAATTAGGTAGAAATGAATTATTACCCGTTGTATTGTGCGAGTTCTGTGAATAACTAATAGTTTTAAAAAATAGAACTAAAATGATTAATAAGTTTCTGTATTTCATGGCAATGATTTTAATTTTTAATTTCTTGTTTGATTACTTTAACCCCTTCGTGTCCGTTATCGGTGGCTATATTTATGATATAAATCCCTTCGGGAAGGCCACTAAGGTCGACGGGGACGGTTCGGCTGGTGATGGCAAAGCTTTGCAATTGTCGTCCTGCTAAATCGTATAAACTCGCAGTCCCGGAAGTATAGTCAAAACCGATAATGACATTGGTATAACTAGTGGCTGGGTTTGGGTATAGCTCGACAGTTGCTTTAACCACTTCTGGTTTTTTAAGGTCTTTTAATTTTACCACCCAAAAATCGGAAGTCACGCTGTCGCTATTGGTTCCTGCCAAAACATAACCGCCGTCCCGTGTTTCAATGGCTTTGTTGAGTACATTTTTTCCTTTTTTATCGACATTTTTACGCCAAAGTTCCTCGCCGTTGTTATCGATTTTAATTACCTTATACGACTCAGTACCTTCGGTTTTCTTTTTGGAATTGCCTCGGCTGTAGCCACATAGCAATAGGGTTTCGTCTTTGTTTTTTACCAAATTGGTCAAGACATCATCAGTACCATTGGAATACAATTTTTCCCAAAGTACCGCGCCGCTTTCATCCAGTTTCAAGAGCATAAAATCAGAACCTTGTGGCGAATTCCCTTTTGGTGTAGCACCATTGGTATTTCCTGCAACGACATAATTTTTATCTGAAGTTTGTAATATAGTATACAATTGGTCGTCGCCTTTTCCACCATAGGTTTGTTGCCAAATGAGGTTTCCTTTTGGGTCCAATTTCATCAACCAAAAGTCGTTTTCTCCTTCGTTCTTTTGGTTTTTTTCAAAACCCAATCCCGAGTTGGAAACACCACCCACTAGATAATTACCATCGGAGGTTTGAGCAATACTTCGAAGTTGGTCAAGGTAATTACCGCCCATGGTTTTTTGCCATTCTAAAGTGCCGCTTTTATTGAGTTTGATAACCCAATAATCCAAATTACCACGGCTGTCGGCATCTTTGTAAATGGTATTTTTATTGCTTTCTGAATTTTTAGCGACATATTTATCAGAAGCGGAACTGGCTCCAATAACAAATCCGCCATCGCTGGTTTGTACAACACACGCCAATTGCTCTTCGGCCAATCCTCCAATAGTTTTTTGCCAAAGTAGGTTGCCCGCCGCATCGAGGCGAAGAATCCAAAGGTCTTGCTGACCAATGACTGATTCGGTTTTGTCAGAACTAATGGGGCTATCGGAAGTTCCTGCTAAAATATATCCGCCGTCTTTGGTGGCTTGAGCACTTATCAGCATATCATTTTTAGATCCGCCAAAGCTTTTTTGCCAATCGATTTCTCCGTTTTCACGAATTTTCCAAAGGCAGTAATCGTAATTGCCTTTTCGTGCCGCTTCTTTATTGCCAGATTTGTCAGACAAACTGCTTCCTGCCAGAATAAAACCGTAGTCGGGCGTGGGGATAGCATCCAATAAGTATTCGGCTTGTTTGCCTCCAAAAGATTTTTCCCAAAGGATATCTTGAGAATAACTGTTAATACAGGAAACAGAAAAGAGAAAAAGTAATCCAATTTTATGGATAGGAAAGGTATTTTTCATATTTGTACTAATTAATTGCATATTGTTATTGCAATTTTAGTACAATGTTTTTAGTAGGAATTACGGTTTTTTGGACTATTTTTTACGGTGTTTTTTGAAACACAATGGCCTAGAAAACCATTAAAAAATAAAAAACCCAACATTTAGTTGGGTTTTAAAGGGTATACTCTAACATTATATTATAGGGACTAGTTTTAGTATTTCTAACAATATATTTTCCGATGAGGGTTTCACGCGAAAGGAATCGAGCGGTAGCGGAGGAAAGTAATATTATAGGAACCCTAAATTTCTTGCAGCATCTAGAAGTTCCTTGTCAGAACCAGAGTCCATGATTAATTGTTTTTTGATGTTTGCTTTTCTTTTTTCAATCGCACTCAAAGAGAGTGGAATGAACTCTGGCAAGTTGATGGTTTTAATTCCTTTTTCTATCATCTGAAGAATTTTACTATCGTGATTGTCCCAGTTGATATTATTTTGAATCATCACTTTTTGAGCCTGTTTGATCGAATGACTGAAATATATTTCGTCACTAGCAATACTTTGAAACACTTCGGGGAAGAGTTTGTAATTGACATCATTTTTGGAAATGAATCCTTCTGGTTGGATACTGCTATAAATTTGATTAACCCAAAGTGGTTCTTTGTGCATGGAAATAATAATGATTTTGCATAGTGGAAATAGTTTTCTTATTTCTAATGCTAAATCGCTACCTGATAAAATATTTTTTTCTTCATACGGTGGAAGGCTTATGTCTACAAATGCAAAATCGATAGTTTCTGAATTAAGATTTGTTTTCAATAGTAACTTGTAGGCCTCTTCACAATCATATGCCAAAAGATAGCTGGCGTTGTTATTGGACTCAATACCCGAAAGTAAAGACTTATAGGAATCGACGTTTAAAGGGTGGTCGTCGACAATTAAAATATTTGTATTTGTATTTTTAGCACTATCCATATTATTATGATTACCTATCAAACAAAAACAAATCTAAATAAAAAAATTAAGAATTACGGTTTTACCGTAAAATGGATTTTTGAGCCTCCTATAAATTGCAAACAAAAAATGCAATTTTCTTATCTCCTTATTGACGAATCCGATTACTGTGAAACTACTTTAGAACAAATTAAAGAATTTGATGATTTTTTGTGTGTTGCGGTTTGTAAAACTAAAACCGACAGTATCAATAAAATTCTTGAATTGAAACCCGATATTGTTTTCTTGTCTATCACAAGTTCGCATCCGAATGAGCATTCGATTTCGTTTTCACTTTTAAGTGAGCTTCATGAATATTTGGATGCCTTACCTACGATTATTGTTCTGAGTACCGCCAAGGAAGATTCTTTTGAATCGTACCAACGGGGCGTTTCAGGATTTTTACTCCATCCAATAGATTCAAATGAATTACGCAAATGCTTGATGCGATACCAGAAAACGCACAAGGCTTTGTTTGCTGATAAAATTTCTATCAAATCAAATGGAGATTACAACTTTATAAAGTTTAGTGATATTATTTATTTGAAAGCCGATAACAACACTACCGATTTTTATTTAAAATCTGGGAAAGTAATTTCTGCTTTTAAGACCATGAAGTATTTTGAAAAGTTGCTTCCATTTTACTTTTTCAGAATCCACAACAGCCATATCATTAATATCGATTTTGTAAATAGAATAAATTTAGGTAAAAGCATCTGTTACTTAGATAACAACGAAATCATTCTTCCATTTTCGAGAACCTATAAAGAGCAAATTGACACCATAATACTCCGCATTTCCTAAAAACTGAATTGTATTTACTATTAAAAACTTACCGCTTACTACTGCAGGTAGGTGAGTTACTAATGCACCTTAAAAATGTAGTTAAAAGCTTAACTCTATTTCTATATTTGATTATTCCAAAGCTAGGAATACTGGTTGTTTTAAGGTAGGGAAAGACCTTAAAACACTACTGCAAAAGACTTCCCTTCTTTTCAGAAAATCTATTGAATCGTTGTGCCCAGAAGGCATGATTAGAAAACTATTTTCAAATTTTAAATGATTTTTTATGAAAACCAAATTTTTACCAAAGTTACTTTTATTGTCTTTATTTTGCGTGTCATTAAATTCTTGTACGGCAGAAGAAATTTTGAATTATACTCAAGGAGCGACTGCAACAACTAGCACTACCTCTACTTCAACTACCATGGATGCGACCGCTACAAATAATTCTAGTTCTATTGCTGATCCTGGACTTGAGCCAATAGTTCCAAAACCGAGATAACATCCAAATAAATTAGATTTAAAAGACCATGCTACATTCATGGTCTTTTTTTTGCTTATTTTTGAAAAAAACATTTTGAGAAAGCTTATATTTTTTTTAATTTCAATACTATCAATTGTACTTCTGTCTTGTAAAAAGAATCCGGAAACTATTGAAAATTATTCTTTATTTGAAAGCAAAGAGTATAAAAAAATGGATTCAATAAACAAATTGAGCTATTTAGATTCTATTAATTCATTTTCAAGTTCTTTAAAAAACGATTCTATAAATAGAATTTTTTTGTTCAATTTATCTTCTGAATATTATTATTTGAATGCCAGTAAAAAGTCATTTACAGTATGTAAAAATCTACTCGAACTGTCAACTAAAGCAAATGATACTTTAGATATTGCAAGAAGCTATAATTATATGGGTGACTGTTACGAAACAAGCAAAAGAGACAGTGCTTATTACTATTACCAAAGAGCAGAAAAGCTGTATCGACTTAAGGCCAATAATGAAAAAGTTGCAAAAATGATTTTTAATAAAGCCTATATGCTTTATTATGAAGGCAATTATTTAGAGAGTGAAATTATGGTATCGGACGCTTTGCAATTAATAAAGAACAGTGATGATACTGAATTACTTTATACTTCTTACACTTTAATGGGATCTAATTTTGAAAAGCTTGAAGAATATGATTCGTCTTTGAAATATTATCTCTTGGCAAAAAAAATTCTACCTGATTTGTTAAAAAACGATACTGATATATCAAAAATTAATAATTACAAGGTAACTTCAGCCGTAAACATTGCAACTATTAATGGTAAAAAGGAACGGTTTGATTCTGCCAAAAAAGAATTAGAGTCTGTACTAACCCCAGAATTAAAAAAAGATTGGCAGGCACAATATGCAACAGTAATAGGAAATTTGGGCTATATAAAAATGAAAAGTGGCAATTTAAAAGGTGTAGAAGCTTTGTTTAAAGAAGCATTAAAAATTTCTATAAATAAAGGAAACGAATCTAGTGTCATTTATAAATATACCAATTTAGGTGAATATTATGCGGTAGTAAAAGACACCACACAATCCATACACTATTTAAAAAAGTCCTTACAATTGGCCGAAAAACAAAAATCAAGCGATGATATTAAAAATTCATTGAAATTACTATCTGTTATCGATTATAGAAATGCTCCACAGTATGATAAAAGGTATATTATTTTGAATGACAGCCTTGTTAAAGTGCAACGAAATAATAGAAATAAATTTGCCCGAATAGAATATGAAACTTCTGTTGTTGAAGAGGAAAATAAAATATTGAGTACCAAAAACAAGTCTATTATTATAGGTTTTGTTTCATTAGTTATAGTATTAATAGTAATCATCATTTATCGCTATATAAAATCTAAAAAGCTCGAAATTGTGCTGCTTTTGAAACAACAAAAGGCAGAGGAAGAGATTTTTAAACTTTTACAAGAGAATCAAATAAAAATGAATTTGGCAAAAGTGGCTGAACAAAAGAGGATTTCGAGAGAACTGCACGATGGCGTTTTGAATAAACTATATGGCACAAGGATGCAACTGGGGATCTTGAATGAAAGTGATGAAGAAGATATTAAAGCTAAACGACTTACTTATGTTGATTTACTTCAAGAAATTGAAAAAGAAATTAGAGATATTTCGCATGATTTGCACTCTGATATTTTTAACGGGTCTTTTGATTATATAAACCTATTAAAAAGTTTAATTAACGAACAGAATGAATTGAAAGTCGCCCACTTTTCGATAGATGTTGATTCAACAGTGGTTTGGAAAAAAATTACTGGATTGGTAAAGATTACTATTTATAGAATCGTTCAAGAAGCTATACAAAATGTTATTAAACATGCCAATGCCAAAGCTTGCCGGATCGAAATAACTAAAGTTGGAAACAAAGAATTACTTATTACCATTGAAGATAATGGCATTGGATTTGACAGTAACAAAAAAGATAATACAGGTATTGGTTTAAAAAACATGACCGATAGAGCTAAAACATTAAGTTCTAAATTGAAAGTTAATAGTGATTTGGGAATAGGAACAAAAATTGAAGTTACTTTTAAGATTTAAGAAATGGCTGTTATTCAGTATTAAAAGTCCTTTATCGTTTTATTTGGCTATATAATTTTTGATTAAATTTGAAAAATTGATTACGTATTAAAAAAAATAACATTTTTAACTATTTTAACTAGAAATTCATGATAAATTTTAAAGGATTATTTAAACCAAGAAAAGAAAAAGAAAACGAAATCCAATTAGAAATTGACCTAGTAAATCAATATAAAAATGCTATATCAACCTTATTTAAAACTGTCATTTTTGAAAAGGATAGTTTAGGTGAACAGAATGCTTTTTATTATTTAAAAACTATTTCAGATTTATCCCATTCCATTGACAAAGAACTCCAATCTAATAAGGATATAAAAACTATAAAAGAAATTGATGATTTTAATAGAATTACAATTGATTTATTGAAGGATATTGTCCAGTTTTTTATTGCCGTCGATAATTATAATACTCGAAAACAAGATGATAAAGTAGCAAATGATATTAAATTATTCAAAACCAATATAAATGATGGATTTAAAAATATTGGGCAATTTGATATAAAAATCAAAGACTATTTTTTGAATAAAAATTCTTCAGTTGCATTAAAAGAGTATTGCTTGAAGGTCATTAAAGAATCTTTTTATTTTCTTAACAACAACCTTTACATAGAATTTGAAAAATGTCCAATCCAATCCGATTATGAAAATTTATTATTTAAATTGGAAAATTCTATTAGCAGTAAAGACATTGAATCTGCATTGCTAGTATTTTCTGATTCCAAAAAGAGAGATATCAAATTTAATGATGAAAATGACTTTGTAGATTTTATAGACAATGTTAATGATAAAATTGCCTTTGCTCAAGAATTGAAAAAAGCTTTTAACATTGAAATGGGTATTGATTTTAGAATAATGATTGAACTTTTAAAGGATATAAAGATTATTAGAATTGGTGACCGAAAATTTAGATTATTCCACGAATTAGCTACAGTATATTTTGATAGAAGTATTGGACATTATTCTGGTGTAAATGATAAATATCATCATAATGAAAGCGATAAAAAAATTCATTCCAAAAAGATTAGAATTATTAATGAAAAACTTCAACCATTAATAGATAAATATAAAATAAAATAAGTCGTAAAAGTAGTTTTTGTAGTATACTTCTTATACTACCAATAATCAGTCTGTTAATCGTATTTAACAATTAATTTTGGCCCCAGTATTAATTATTATTCTGATGCCATGTTCAAAATTTTTAAATCAATCGAAACCAGATTATGCAATCTTAAAGGTCTATTGCTATATTATAGGCCTAACGAAAACGTACACAAATTTCATTTAGAAAAAGTCCTATTCCATAAACCATTATTCTCAAAGCTATGAAAAAGAAAAAAAATCATAGTCTTGAAGTTAATGGTTTAAAACAAGACAAATCTTCAAAAATTATCTCTAAATCGAATCTAGTTGAGGATCAAGCTGACCAACACTTTGATTCTGAAATAGCATTACAAGAAAAAAGTTTAGCATTTCTTTTAGATGCTGTTGAAGTTGTGGACTTTTCTCTAGAGAAAGAGCCAAAATTGGTCCAATGGAAAAATGAAATCAAT
>Ga0208556_1000025_pt1 | contig 38687 bp, 26 predicted proteins | sample Colrivmeta1547B3_FD_187642 | JGI IMG/M metagenome (GOLD analysis project Ga0208556, IMG submission 187642) | Estuarine microbial communities from the Columbia River estuary - metaG 1547B-3 (SPAdes) (version 2) | ecosystem: Environmental > Aquatic > Marine > Intertidal zone > Estuary | place... | reverse complement strand
CACTATTTGCAACGCCATTGTTGCGCCAAGTTTGTAATGCATTAAGTTTAGCCAAATCTGAAGGCAATCTATAGAGACCTAATGGAGCAGATAAAAACACCATAGAATCTTTACGTTGTTCTGCTATGGCAATAAGTGCGTCATTAACTTCAGCTTCAGTGTCATCTTCAAATGCTTCTGCAAATATTAAATTTACGTCTATGTTGTCAGTGTCTTCTAATATCGTCAAAGTATTTGTGACATTATTAAAGTCTTGGTCGCCATTAGCACCAGCACTAAATGTAATAGCGCCGTTTCCAATGAGCGTGTATGTATTATTTGATACTGTTGCGACGTCAGTCGCGTTGCCAACATACACATACGATGAGCCAGTATTGATTACGTCCATCCAATAGTTGTTAATTCCAGAACTTGCCCGCGCATTAGGAGCTAATGATAGTCCCTCCCACGTCTCTAATACTGTACCTTTTGATCCAGTTATAAGACCAAGTTCGTCATAAATTACGATATGAACTTCGTCGTTAGTAATAGGAGTTTCTGAAACTTCAGACGCCCATAGAGTTGTACTAGCAGTTGTAGAAAAGAATTTTTTAGATTCTGTAGCCGTGGTACCCACATTATTTGCATGAAATACTTGTAGGCTTAATGAATTGCCTAATGAACCAGCATATCTAGCATAGAATGGCGATGTTAAAAGAGTAGAACTCTTAATATCAAATTCTGTTTTATTTGGTATGCAGAGTGTCTCTTCTGATGTGCCATAAAGATAAACTTCTCCTTTAGCATTTCTTGCTGTAGCAGTATCAAGTGTACGAAGTACCTTTAATGAATTGCCATATTTTAAAAAGCTTTCTGCTGTTAAGAATGACCCGCTGGTCATGTCATCTTTTTTACTTGGAGTGCCAAAGATTTTTCCTAGCACTGTTTCAGAAACGACATTTACTAGTTCAAGTGCCGGACCCCAATTAAAGTGTCCAACATATGCTCCAGTTGATGCCGATACCGGTTGTGTTACGGGTGTCAAGTCGGTTTCTGTAACTTGTACACCTACGCTTTGTAAGGTTGCCATATATTTTTTCTTTCTTTCTTCAGTTGTTGTTAATTATAAGTTTAGAGATCATAATAAGAAAACTTCAATCTATCGATATTTATAAAAAGTCACTTTTACAGCATATTCCATTCCTGAAGTGTCGATACCTGTCGCTCGTAGTCAACCATACTTGGGGTCGGCGCTGAAGTTGGGCTGTCAAATATGCCAAATGGCGGCAAGTCTTCTTCCATTTCTCGTATCTTTTCGCTATAGAGAAGGGATTTTAGTTCGATATTACTGAGTCCTCCAAACGCGTCAGTACTTACAAACCAGGCAAAGAGCACAAGATTCATAACCATGTCGTCGTGGGTGTTTCCTCGCGCAGCATAGCTGTCACCCTTTGGTTCAAAGCTACTAAGTTCAACTATTGTATCTGCGTCACAAACCTGAAGTTTGCCACTTTCTAATAGATCTTTTAGGTTGCTGCACCCAATACGCTTTACACGTTTTGTCATTGTCACACCAATACCACTTGACTTTACAGAACTCTGTACAAACGTGTTGTCATACTCATAGTCGTAATAGATCGAGTTGCATACCACTTGTCCAGCATCATTGTTTTCAACTATTACAAGTGCATCGTTGTATGTCTTTGCGGCACGAACAATAAACTCTGGAAACATAAGTGGAGACACAAGGTTGTCTCGATATGTACACACCTGCTTAAATGTGCCGTCTACGCCAGATATATCAAACACAGTAAATGTACTGTAGTCCTGGCCGCGACCTTTACTGACGTCAGCAGTTATTATATAGTCATGACCTTCAACTGGTTCAACATAGTAACGTATGCCATGTTGCAGTTGTAGAGGTTCATGAGACTGCAGTCCTAGCAATGTGTCTGAACCTATTAGCGTCTGGGAGCTGCCAATAAAGTTTACTTCAAACTCCTGGGCAAATTGAAGTTCGCTGCTGTTTGCAATCGTCTGACGTTTCCACTCGTCGTCTCGTCCAGGCACGTCATTCCATCGAATAGTAAATGGTTGAAACTCGTTTGTGGCTTGTATCGCACCCTCCCAAAGCTTATAAAACATATTACCAATGCCATTAGGAGTACTTGTAATAATAACCTTTGTGTCTTTTCCAGACGAAATAACGGGATAGGTACTTGTATAAAACTCGTTTGCTCCATGTACGAATGCAAACTCGTCAAGGAAAATAACATTCATTGAGAGTCCGCGAATACTTGAACCGCTTGTTGCAGCAGCAATAATCTCAGAGTTGTTGCTAAATTTTATGTTTCCCTTGTTTAGTATTTTACAACCAGGTTGCAAGAAAAATGGCAAGTTTTCAAGCATAAGGGTAAGACGAGACAACATCTCGCGTGCAGTCGCTCCTTTGTTTGCAAGTATGCCTATCTTTTTATCAGGGTTGAATATCGCGTAGTGAAGCAGCCACGCAACACTCGTCACAGACTTACCGCTCTGGCGACACGCAAGAATAATACTAAAGCGATTGTGTGTAAAGTGATCGACCATCTTTTCTTGATAGCCGCGCAGCTTAAAGTTTACAAGTCCGCGATCAAGGTTTATAACCTTTACATAGTGTTCTGCAAAGTACGACACACTTGCCATACATTTTTTATACTCGCTTATCTCGTGAGCGGTAAACTGCTGCTGCACTCCATCACGTTTGATGTATGGATTGCCATTATATGAATCTGGAGCGGTCATTCAACGTCAATAGCCTCATCATCAACATTACCTCTCAGTAACTTTTGTAGTTCTGTAGTGGTACCAACAAATATAGCATTATTAGTGGTGCTCGGTGCTGGAGTTTGTCCGCGTTTATCTTCAACCTGTACAATTTTCTTGCGCTCTTTTTGTAGACCTAGCAGCTGTCCGTTTATGTCAGCTGCAGTTTTTATCATACCAGCAAGTACCTCAAACGCACGTGGGTGTTCAGCATCAGCTGCAAGAGCATGCATCGTGCTTATAGCCTCGTCACTCGTATCAATAAGTTTCTTTATGCGTTCCCTCGCAAACTTGTAGTCTTCTTCAGCGTGTAACACAATTTCGTCATGAGACGGCCCAACTTGAGTGCCAGTGGCGACTGCAATTTCATGTTTTACTGGTAAGACGTTTTTTTCAAGAGATGCCAGTATGGTATCTTTGTTCTTTTTCATAATTATGGATTCTCATCAAAGCCGTATGTAGTGATTACAGTATAATTTTCTGGAGTGTCATTCTCTGGATCACCAAGTTCAACGCGCACGCCATCAATAGGTAAAGAATCCGGAGTTATTGGGACGTCATACAAGTCAACGTCAACAACTTTAATAATTTTTGATGGGCCAGACTGTATGCCCATAAACTTAAACTTGATATCAAAATCTAATGTATAGATGATTGTACGACGACTGTTTCCAAAGTCACCTTCATAGTCATCTTGTATATTTGTGCTAGTTAGCAGTATAGGCACATCAGTAATTGAGCCAGGCCCTTCAAGATCCTTTACAGCAACAACATAGTCTGGTGTAAAGTACGGGACAATCTGCTCAAAAATTTGAAGCGCGTCATCCTGATGATGTGCAAGTATGCTTAGTTGAATACTAACTTTATACGGTATGCCCTGATATATTTTTGTCTTTGTGTCAGAGTCACCTTCAACAAGATATAATTTGCTGTTGAGTTTATTTAGTTTGCTTGTTGAGTCGTAAGCTATTGAAGTAATTTCAAAACTCATACGAGGCAGTTTGATGGCAATGTCTCCATACTCTTCCATATGCATACTTGCTAAACGAGCTAAAAACTTCTGTTTAGGACCATAGGAAATTGGTACGCGTTGAATGCCAGTCATCTTACCATTTACCTTTTTCGCTATAGAAACGTCGTTAAAGATTGTGCCAAAAACAGCTACAATCTTTTTAAGGTTGCCATTATAGTAGTATGATGAATTTAACATGACTTATGATGGGTCTCCGAACGGGTTGCTTTCGCTAAAATCGATATAGTCATTACCAGCAATTTCAAATGAACTGTTTTGCGTGAGATCGTCATTGATGAAAAGTGCTGCATCACCATCAGTCAAACCAACTACTGAATTTATGATTGAAGAAGTGTTAGATGTTTGACCCTGTAGAGCAGCATATAGAGTCGGTTGATTTAGTCTTTCAATTGGTGATAGAGTATGAAACTCTCCATCATTGAACGTTAGTATGCCTAGAGTAGCAATCGTTCCCGTTGGTGTGTGTTCATACTGCAACAATTCTGCCTCTCCAGTAACGACAGGCTCACCAGGAAGATTCGGAAGAGTAATTGTTAGCGTTTCACCAAGATTGTGAACGGGCCCGCCGTCGAAATCGAGTTCTACTCGAGTGCCCTGAGTATGACCAGCTTGTATTGTGTCAATCTCTTCGATTCCAGTATCAATCTCTTGACCACTGTATTCGAAGAGTTCACATATAAGTTTGAATGTCGGGATGACTCCCTTTGTGTCGCCACTGCCGCCAAGTTGGAAAAATGGACTCTTGTCTTCAACAAACTTAATTTCAAAGAGTCCTCCAGCGAGTGGTAAATAGATGAGATCACCTTCACGTGGTCGAACGCTGTCGTTTGTATAGCCATGACGACCGATAAGAGAGTTCCATCGACGACGACTGCATACGAGTGTGACTTGATCGCGAATTTCAAGACCAAATTTTGTCATAAGGTCGCCGTCTCCTTCGAAACCATCAACACTCTCGATATACATTTCGATCATAAACGAAGTGTCAAAGCTTGATATTACATCTTCGTTGAGTATAAAGTCTTGCTTTACAATTTTACGCGGGATATAGTAGACATCATGCCCCATAATTTTCATAGACTCGATAAGCAGATCTTCTAGAAGATTCTGTTCGGGTCTATAGCGTTCACTAAAATATACACTGCGTGGCATAATGTGTTATCCCATATAAAAGTCTGGCGGCATTTGATATTTGGTATCAAAGTCGGTCTCAATTTTTTCAATGTCTGCAATCGCATCTTCGTAGATTGCGCGACCGTTTAGTGTCACTCCACCAGGAAGAGTCATGCCTTCAAATTTCAACAAGTTTGTTCCCCACTGTTTTTTCAACAGTGCAGTAAGATATTTCTTGAGAAGCATATCGTTGTAAACATCTTTAAAGTCATCAGGATCGATGGTCTGATAGCCTTCAATAATAATGTATTGACCAATCTGTACATAGGTTTTCCAGTCGTCTTGAATGCTTAATCGATTCATATGACGAGTAAATATAATCTGTTGGGTTGAACCTGTAAGTATAAGCTCGATTGAGTTCATATACTGTTTGGTCATTTCATAGTTGATGAGCGAGTCGGGCTTGCGAAGCCCATAGAGGTCGTTTAAAAACATCTGATACTTTACACTAAACATGTCAGCTGCGTCGCCGCTGCTCAAGTTTAAGACTCGCAGCACCGAAATAAGTTGGTCAGGCAACGTAAGGTAGTTGTTGATATAGTCTGCTTGAGTGACCTGATGCTTTAAGAATGTACGCACGACCGCGTCGCTGTGATACTCTTGATAAAACTGAAGTGCCTCGTCAATACGATCTTCAATCTGATCTTCGTCGATATTGATTTCGAGTACTGGAGCACCAAGAGCACGAAGGCAATAGTCTGCTAATTCTTGGCGTGATGTTGGTTTTGCCATAATATACTATTTATACTCAATGGCCTTTAGTGGCGAAATTGTATGTAATCTTTCCAGTCAAATCAGAAGAATATACACTCGAACCTGGGGTCATATACTGAAAATATAATTGTCCTGCACCTTCTGGTCCGTTTCCAAACTCTATCGTTAACGGATAATACCGATTAGCAACCATATAAAATGTACCTGTACTTTCGTCAATGCCATGCAGACCAGGCAAACTTACTACGCTATTGCCGATAGATCGGTTGACATCAAATGCATTAGTACCAAGCCATAGATAGCTAGCGTCGTCAGAAGCAAGTTTAAATGTGTGTAGTCCACTTATATTCGGTTTAAAATAACCTCTTATAATAAGACTCTCGTTGTTTGGAACCGCAGAATAGTTTCCATAGACGACACTCGCGACCTCTTCAGATTTTAAAGCTGGACCTACACGATTATTTGGACCTGGGTCGATCGGTGATCCTCCAGCATAAAAATAGTATACACCTTTACCAACTGCAGGGAAAGGTTCACCCAATGACTCTGGTCTATCATATTGCGGTTCTGGGTAAAATCCACTTTCTGCCCAAGCCTCGACATTAAAGAGATCTCCAATACGCGTTATCTGATAATAGCCTATATCACTTGGTCCTAATTCAGCTATGTTTCTATCATTAAAAAACGCGTTGCTATCATTAAAATAACCCCAATATTGCTTAGTGTACAAGCCATTCTGTAAGTTTAATCCGCTCACATCCCATGAATTTGGATCTGCTGCTTGATATGAAAAATTTTCGTACTCTAAACCGACACCTGAATTGTAGAGTGCTGTTATTTCTGGTGCTGTAAGAACCCGTCCCCAGATACCAACCTCGTCTAGCTTGCCTGGACCCGGATATTGTGTACCCGAAACGTCTCCAGCAAACATAGAAAGTAAAGTATTTTCATAATTATTTCCAGGACTTACTGAACTTAATTTGATATTATAAACGAAAACATGCTCTTCAATGCCGTTATAATATACACGTACCGTTTTTGTTGAAAGGTCATGCGTCACAGCAACGTGAACAAATCCCCCCTCGTAAATCCCCGCCTTGTTTGCATTAAAAGATGTTCCCGCACCAAGTTCATCATACCAAATTCCTCCTTCGACTGTTTGATGCGCGTCGCCCTCAAGTGTTCTAATGCGCCACAAACAACAATTCGACCAAGCATTTGGAAACATTTGATTTGTATCATCACCATTATCGTTTGTAGACATCCAAAATGAAAAACTCCAACTTGAGTTTACGGCGTCATACGGAGACGGTGCTATGTATAAACTTACATTTTCATTAAGGTCATTTTGAATTGCACTATTACCTATTACCCCTCCACCGCTTTCAATTGCGCTTGGATCATCACTATATACAGTAAGATGATTGCTTCCATGCGAGTCATAACGAGTGCCGCTCGATTCTTCCATCTTCCAGTAAGCTATAAGATTAGCAAACAAACCCGTTTCAAACGCAGATGCGTTTGTGGAGACATACTTGTATGCCAAATCTAATCCAAGACCTAACATATCAGAATAAAACTGTTACTGCAGCTGTTGAAATTGTGGTACCACTTTCTAGAATTTTTATTCCTCCGAGCGGCCATACCCCAGGAGACAGTGTCAGTGTATGTGCCACGTTGTCTACTCCAACAAGAGTAATATCTCCATTTGATGTGCCAGGCGCGACATAGAGACCACTAAACACTCGTGCTTCTCCGTCAATGATTGGTGCATACTCGCCAGCAGTAAAAGCTAAAGGTGCATAGGCGACAGCAGAAGAGGTATCACGTATAAGAGATCTTTCGTATAGGTTTAGATTATTGCTCATAATTTGTATTTATATTATTCTTTTATAGAGATTCCAGTATAGAGCGAAAGACCAAGCGCAATCAACACAATATAATGAGAAATGACTTCATTTTGATTAACAACAGCATTAAATGCTATTATTTGTATAATAGCGACGAGTGCTAGTGCTAACCATATTACAGTTTTCATGGTTTTTTCACATATTTTTCTGGTGAGCGTTCAAAATTCTTTGCGAGCTTGATGATGCCTGTAATGATTTCTGGAGAGACTACCCCGATAATGCCATAGGTAATCGCTTTGTAGAGGCTAGGAATGTCGGTCTGCTCCAATATAAACCATGCGATTGCTGCAGAGAGTGCGGCTGATATTATATTTTTAAACTGCTCGAGAATCGTATACTCTTTTTTTGCTGTCATGAGTCGAGCAAGCATGCCTGCTGCTCCAACTAGGGGTATTATCCAACCACCCTCTAGAAACTCTTTTAGCATCGATCTTTCTGGTTCCATTTATAACTATACTTTTAAAGTGTGAAACATCACGTAATGACTATCAATATAAGAGTATTTATAAAAAACACAATTTTACTTCACAAAACCGCGGTCAACCACATATTTATAAAAAAGCTCTTCATGAAAACTGCGTATTATGTATTTTGAGGCAATTTCATCAAGCGAATAGTGAAAAGCGCACGTAATATCATAGATTGTTTGTATTGATCCACAATAGTAGTTGTCTATTCCCTTTATATATCGATAATATTGCGGATATTTTAGACTTAATCCATTTTCGCAAGTTGTCATCTTTAGTAGGTTTTTAACTGGTGTATAGCATACTTGTGTAGTAAATTTATCATAACGAGTGCTTACGACAAGGTCATATTCATAGGTATGATTGTGATAGAGATGTGATGCAAGTTTAAATTTTCCTGCCCACATACGTTTCCATGCAATTTTTGGACAGGTGTTTATCTTTCCTTCTAAGTTACCATGTAATTTCAACTCAGCATCATCATCAATCATAATCTGTTTTATGTTATGCTCGCTAAAATAATCTTTAAGCAATAATGGCGTGACACTAGAACTGCTAATCTTATCAAGTTTTCGATATGAACTTTTTGCTTCTGACTCTGTCCATGTATGTAAAAATAAATCTATTGTATGCCCTTGTTTTTTTAAAAGATTTAAATAGTCTTTTAGTTGAGAGTCATTCAACCCGCCTCGTATGTGTCCTCGTATACAAAATGCGACTCTCATAATAAACCAATGTTGTGTGCGTGACGATAAACCAACTCTTCTTGATAAATGGTGTCAGGATATTGCATAACTATGCTGTCTAAATCACGATAAAAGTCATATACAAACGCATACATATTTTCTGGGGTTCCAACATAAAAATTATCAACACCAATTAAACTTTTAGTATATGACGGATATTTAAATGCAAATTTTTCGCCTTTAGAAATTAGACGTTGCAAATGATTTGGCGGAGTATAACATATTGGAGCCGTAAAAAAATCATAGCGAGTGTTAATAAACGCATCATAGTTTTTACGATTTTTGTACGCTTCTGCCACCACTGCGGCTTGTCCTGCCCACATACGTTTCCATGCAATTAGCGGACAGGTACTTTTACAAACAACACCGCTTTTCTTGCCGTATATTTTTATCTTAGAATCGTTTTCTATGCACACGTCTATCACGTTGCGGTTTTTAAAATAACTACGTAACAACCCTTCTTTAACTTGAAAAAGATGTAATCGATCGAGTGTTTTATAACTTGTTTTTGCTTCTGACTCTGACCAGGTATGACAATAGACATCAATAAAATGCCCGTCTTTTTCACAGTTGTTTATAAATTCTCGTAATGCGTCACTAAAGAGGCCGTCTCGTATGTGTCCTCTTAAACAAAGTGCAAGTCTCATAAGTCTTTAAGCTTTAACATAACATGCTTTACTGCCATCCACATGTCTAGATATTTATAGGTTGCAAGGCGTCCGACGAAAATTACGTCTTTTTCCGCTTTAGCGAGGGCCTCATAGAGGCGATAGGTTTCTTGTCCTTCGCCCCAAGGAATAGGATAAAACGGCACGTCATTTTTACCACAAGCTTTAGGATATTCTCGCGTAACGACTGTAGGGCCAACATGACCTGGAGTAAAGTAGCTGTGATCATAGACTCGCGTGTATGGGGTGTCAGGATTGTTTTGGTTGACTATAAACGTATCCATCTTTTCGCAAAGCACGTCATGCTCAAAGCGCAGCGAGCGATAGGGCAACTCTCCGTAGATAGTTCCAAAGTAGCTGTCAATCTTTCCGGTATAGACGATAAGGTCATTGGGAGTCCTCTCAAAGGCCCAGCGATCTTCAGCGCAGTTTAGATGTACTGTAATGTCGTCTAACATACGCCCGAACATTGCAGAGTAGCCTTCTTTTGGGATGCACTGATACTTTTGACCTTCAAACCAGGTAGGGTCTGCCGCGTCTGCAGTTTTAGGAATACGATTTGTAATTGTCTTTGGAATCTCGTCGAATGGCACGCCCCACTGCTTTTCGCTGTAGTCTTTAAAGACGTATTCTACAATCTCTTCTTGTGAAAGCTCGCGACCAAGTTCAGAGACCGTCTTTCGGCTGTATGGCAAACTGACTCGACCAAGTCGGGTGTCTCCCTGCGGTTGCAGCTTAAACGGGATCCACTCAGTATAACGACTTAGAAACTTATAGACTTCTTCGTCGTCTGTATGAAAAATATGAGGGCCATATTGATGCACGAGCGTGTTTGTGACGTATGCATCGGCGCAGTTTCCACCAATGTGTGGCCGCGTCTCATAAATCTCAACGGCATACCCTTTTTCTTTTAATAACACCGCTGCAGTGACTCCTGACAGCCCACAACCAATTACTTTAGCATTTTTTTTCATAAAATAGTATTTTATCACAGTTTTTGTCACCTGTAAACATAAATATATATCTATATGAAAATAAATGAAAAAGTTTACGTAAACAGCGAATTTAAAGATCTTCTCCGCAGCATGAATGTTGGCATTGTCGACTATATTGTAGTGTATAAAGTCGAAGGTGACAAGGTATTTTTCAAAGCAAACAGTGCGCGCCTCCACCTAAGCAAGGGTGAGTTTGAAGAGGTACGACTCAGCGCTTAGGCCCACCAAATATTTGGTACATGAGGGTCGTTAAATGGTCTAGGTACATTTATCTCTACGCCGTCTTCGTTTAACGCAGTCTGATTTGACGACCAGACGATAAACTGATCTCCGCCGTCAGGTATCTCGATATCAACGAGGTCACGAAAAAGTACCCAGTATTGACCGTCGTCGTTATGCTCTCCGACTTCATGCAGAGCGTGCTCGTGACTCGCTAATGTAGAAACAACTGTGCCGTCTTCTGATGCACGCGCGAATCCGTGTGCTAAGCCAAACGCTTCGGCTATCTCTTTAGAAGGAAATCGTAAGATATAATCAGTCATAACGTTATGCTGCGAATGGTGCGAATGATGCGTTAATTACTGCCATTGCAGTATTGCCAGTAACACTAGCCATTGATCCCTTGAATGTGCATGACATTGCCATCATAGCAGAGCCTCCGCCAGTTGAAGCGACCGGGAGCGTAGCGAGTGGAGTATTGCTTGGAATTGTATTTCCAGCGGTGCCGTAGTATAGAGACGCTGTACCAAGCCCGTTTGAACTTATCAATACGGTGTGGTTGTTCTGTAGACCAACACTAAACCCGGACAGTATCGGCGAATATGTTGGTGATTTTGCGACCTGTGTTGATGCTCCAACCAAAGCTGCAGACGGAACAATTGCTACTCCTCCCGAAGTGGTTGAGACTTTAAATGTATTGCTCGCTGCGGCTTCAACAACAAAATATGTTGTTTGAGCGGCGAGGTTGGTAATTCCACTCTGCATTGCAGTAAAACGTACGCGATCGCCAACAGTAAATCCGTGTGCGCCAACAGTCGTCAAAAGAGAGTTTCCTGCAGTTGAAGTTACAGCTGCTGTTCCGTCTTGGAACCACAGTCTATAACCATTGATATCATTTACTATACCAACACCGCGTCCACAAGGCAGACCGCCAGACCAGTTGTTGCTAATTCCAAGCCAATATTCTGAGGTCGAACCTGCATTCTGTTCACTGTGATTAAATCTAAAACTTATTGAAAATGGGAAATTCCAATCAAGTGATCCGCCGCTAGAAAAGTTAAGATGGCACGTGCCAAAGTCTTTGCGTGCCCACGAAGTATGATCTAAACCTAGACCAGTAGTAGGTCCATTCGAAGTATTTAAGAATGCTCTACCATCAGTAGTATCCAGCCATACGTTGTCACCAGAATTTGCAATTTGTGAAGCATTTGTGCCCCCTCTAACATTCCACGTGCGTTGTGTAGTAAAACGCTGTACGGCGCTTTCTTGCATCATCAATTCACGACGAATTGTAGAACGAGTTACCGCGCTGTGTATAGTATTTGGAAGCTGTTGCGATAATTCAAGTTGACCGCTACAGATACCGCTAAATGCAGGACTGACGAGTGTCTTGTTGCTTAGGTTTTCAGCTGCTGTTCGAGTAGATAGTTCGTTTAGATTGAGTCCTAATGCGCCGAGTATGGCAGTTTTTTCTGCAGGGGTCGCTGTATTTAAGTCGATTGGCATAATATACTGTTATTTATATTGTTATTCTAATTTGATCATTCAAATATGTAATAGAGTCTACACCCAATGTGAGATCTTGTGTAGAGGTTGTAGTAAGAGTTTGAAGCTTTGAGTTTGGCAGACGTTGACGATAGTATTGAATATTTGTAATAATTCCGTCCCATAGTCGTCCAATTGTAGCTTGTGGATTGTATCTAAAAAGATCAGTTGTAGATGGCAGCTCGACACTAGTGTCTTGCGTGCCGAGAGTGCCGTTAAGACACACCCTCGCGTCGTTACTAGCAAAAGTAAAGGCTACTTTTCTTAGTGTTGGGCCTGGAGGCAATGTGCCCAAGCCTCCACATTGGCCGGCACCTATAAATGTAAAACTTCCACTAGGACCAATACCAATATACGCTCTGATTGCTTGACCTCCTCCGTTTGTCACACCAAGTTGAACGCGTGATAAGCCATCTTCAAATCCAAACCGAAAAAGTTCAGTTGCTACTTGATCAGTTCTCCTATTTAGGCTGCATTGACCGACTAGAGTGCCGCCTTGCGCGTTATAATAGCTTGAAATACTAGATTGTGTATAGACGTCTCCCGATCTTAATGCTGGAAGAATAGTTGTTGGTATATAGCTTGAAACGTTGCTGCCGACGGCGCTATTATCAGTTTCTACTTGATAGCCCCATACATAGACAGTTTTATCTGCCCCAACACCGCCCTCAGAGGCGCCGTTTGATCCAGTAAGAGTAAAGTCTGCTACCGTTCCAGTAGCATTTGTTGAGCCTGCGGGACCAGTAACGATTAGACGCATCCAACCGTTTGGAAAATGTTCTATTCTACCAGTCGCTGAAGAGCCATTTGCATTAAAAACAAATGTGTCAAGATTAAAAAAGGGAAGCATACCACCAGAGGGACGAAGCGGCCCCCAGTCCAAAGACACATAACTCCAGTTGCCCTTTTTAACAAATGCGCTAACTGTGTATATTCTACCGCTAGTGTGTGGTATATTGTTTAGTGACCTAAGAAAGCCAGCATAACTAGCAGTACCAGAAGTTAATAGCGTAGCGCTGTTTGTGCCGTCTGGGCATGTTTCAGTTGAGACTACACGAGTGCCGTTACCAGTCCACAGATGCATTTCACCGCTACGAGTTACAAAGTTTGTTCTGTTATCTTCCTTTAAAAAACCGCGGCGCCTGAGCGTGATTGGGTCGTGTTCCAATCTTAGACCCCTGTATGATACCCACCAGTCTGATATTGCAACAGCGCCAGTAGTACGGCTAGTCACTCTAAGCGTTAGTGTTGTGTCTGACTTGTGCAGTATAGTTCCAGTAATATTTTGAGCGTCACCAGCAATGTCATCGCCGTTGAGGTCTTGCATAACGACTACTGTAGAGCCATTAAGCCAACCAACGACGCTGCCGCCTGGTACATCAATTGTAATAACAGAAACGTTAGCGGTCAGGTTATTTGGAACGAGCGTGGTTGTAGTTTTGGTCTTTCCAACAATGCGTCCATTCTCGTTAACAAATGTACCAGAACTTGCCCGTGTAAAAGCCGGAGTAGGACCAACTTGAGCTTGACCTTCGCTGTAGTTTACAAAATCAACTTCAAATGCTGGACCAGGTTTTCGGCGACGCTGATGTGAAAAAACTGTATGTTTTAAATCCATGCTGTATGATATTTATACTAACCGATATTGTATGTCTTCAGGCATACACCATTACCAATTATATGCGCTAGTTACCCACCAAGCTAATCCATATTGTGGCGTATCGAATGCAGTTAATTCAATATTCCAACCAGACGGTACATCTGCGGTTAAATTACCAGACTGAGTTGACCAATGTACATGGGCAGTGCCTCCAGTATAAACATTCAATAGAGATAACTTATGCCCTGCATAGCTAGGAGTCGGTATGTTAACATTATGACCTGTGCTGTTAGTGTATTCTGCTTCAGGAGCAAAAACAATAACATTTGTACCAGTTAAAGATGCTACTGTGTATCCAGTCTCTCCAATTTCTGTGTCAGCGTTAAGCAGCACTGTCGTTTGACCAGTTTGATATGCAGTTGACTGTACAGTAGAGTCTGGGAATGTTAAGGTGCCAGTACTGCCTGTCGTATCAAATGTCCATGTTTTTAAAACACCAGTTGTGTCATACGTGCTTACTGTTACATTACCGTTTTGTGTGCCTCCATCGCCGTATCCACCATAAATATCCACATCGCCTCCAGCCGTTGTATAGCTGTTGCCTCCCTTTATCTCTACAAACCCTGCATTGCCATTGGTAGTGTCACCTCCTTCTATGCGAACGTATCCTCCACCACCAGTTTCTGGTCCGTATCCACCGCGTATTTTAATATCTCCACCACTGCCACCGTCAACTCCGCCTCTTCCTGCCCAAAGATATATATCGCCTCCCTCTCCAAATCCATTTCCTTGACCGGGATTAATCACTAGTCGCTGGCTATTATAATATGGTTGTTTTCCATCAGGCGTAGTTATGACTGCTTGATTTGTACCGTCTCCTAATTTTAATGTATTTGAAACGAGTGAACCTTGAGCAGTATCACCTCTAGGTGTAGAGAGTGTCGGGAACAATGTATTTCCCTCTGTAGTAAACTTCCATTGTTTAGGGCCTGTTCCAAATGAAGCTGTTTTCGGCCCATCAAAATATCCTGTGAGAACATCTTCATCAAAGTAAAACTTCCATGTTCCGGCACCAACATCTTCTATTATACTTCTTATAGTGGCTGTTGCTTGTGGGCCCCAATTCATGGTTACAGTTGAACCTACCTTGACATCTGTTCCTAAGGTTGGATATTGGCTCTTTAGTACAAACAAACGCCAAAAGTCCCCAAATGTATCAGCAGCATTTATTACAACACTAGATGCGCCAGCTACTGATGTAATAGCGAAGTCTTCTCCCTTCGTGGTGCTTATGTTGCCAGGAACTGTTATGTCACCACTTTGATCAAATGTCCAAGTATTGGCTGGCGGAATAAATTTTACAGCAGTATTATAAGCAACATTTCCTTCTTCTAATCTTACCTCTATCGTATTGCCAACTGTCTGTACGCCTATAATTCCATACGTTGAGTTGCCTATCACTGCTGTCCAAGTGGTATCTACATTTAGGATGCTTTCGTTGCCAGAGATAGTGACATACACGAATGGACCACCATCTTCTGTTTCAGCATTAAATGTGTAGGATTGGGTTTGATTTTTAATCCTAAGACCAGCAGTGCCGGTAGGTTGAATAGTATTGTTAGGAAATTCTGTTGTGCCATCTGCATTAAAATTCCATGCATACTCATTGTTATTGTAATTTGTTGCGATTACGATAGGAGTATCGACAGAAGTATTTGCTAAGAGAAAATAATCATCGGCAAACATACGAATGTCATCAGTTACATCAACTCTAAAGTCATTGTTTTCTAATCGTAAAGAGTTTACCCTTGATGTGTACAGACCAAAAACAATTTCAGATGCTATTTGAGTTTCGCCAAGTCCGTGTCCATCGTTGACCTGAAACGTAAACACATCGCCAACTTGGCTGTATGTGCCTGGAACATAAGTGAGATTTGCAGGAGACTGACCTGGACTCCAAAGTTGTATGTAATTAGGAGCACCATCAGTAAAGGCTTCTAAACGTCCAATGAAAACGTTGTCTGTAGATGTTAATTGCAGGAAATGGTTTCCACCAGAAGTATACCAAGTGGCAGACGTATAGCCAACTGGGTCAACATAAGAATAAAAAATAACGTCTGCATTTTCGTTTTGTATTCTGATGCCCTGTCCATCTATTACTCGAACATAGTTCTTTTCAGCTCCGAGATATAACTCTGCACTAGAAGCATCTTGGGTGCCGCCTGCACGAATGTGAATGTGATTTGGGGAGGTAGGATCAACGACGAGATATTGATCTGAAGATGAACGAGAAGCATCAGGATGCAGTTGAAGAGTGTTGTAGCCGTTGCCGTCTCCAGAATCACCTAAAGACTGTCTAAATGCTTGTGAAGAAGGGGCATCTATAATTTTACTATCAATTCGGTCATCAATAATTTCAATTAGTGTTGGAATCGGTGGCAGTACGACAGCATCATCATTTGCTATTCCAGGATTTATTTCTACCTGTCCTTCAGCTATTCGCATGACATAGCCTTCATCATTGAATATTTCAACATCATAGACATAGCGTCCAGCTTTCATAGCGCGAGTTTGGCCCGCTGTCAATGATACTTCAACTTTGCCTTGAAGTGGAAGATTTATATTTGTAGTAAATATAATTGTACTCGGCGATGAATAGCTCTTGCGTATCTGACCGCGAGATTGGTAGTCAGTCAAGTTGAATGGCAGCCCGTTGCTGTCTTTTACGTCTATGACAGATGAGTAGGTGCTGCCCTGGTCTATGTAGATATTACTATACGTCGCCATATAGTCTATTTATAAATTTTATAAACAATCAATTTACACCAATTGTAAATTTAGCAATCGCTAAATTATATGAATATGTGTTCGAACTTAAATTATATGTAGCATTTTCATGTAAATCAACGTGTCCAAGATTGGTGATAGTGAATACGCCTGAAGTAATACCATCAATATTACTGCCTGTATAGAATGTTTTGTGTATGTCCCAAGTTTTAACTGTCCCTCCAGCCCCATTTAGGAGGCTTATAGTTTGTATATTAAACCGATTACCTCCCCACCCTTGGTTAATTATATTAACTCTAGGAGTGCCTGGACTTGATGTGGGGTTAAAAGTAAAACCGCGATATTTTGGAAGGCCACCATTATTTGCGCTGTTTGTACAATATACGCTATATGTTTTAGAGTTTGAGCCGCTAACATAGAGTTGAAAACAGTCACCTGAATATTGTCTTAGTTCAAACGCTAGAGTGTCAGGATATGTTGGCTTAACCGATGTATCATTTATTGTAACGTCTGCGCTTGTTGCAATAATTGTTCCACTAATGCTGTTTCTTCTTATGCTAGCAGTAAAGCTCGTGGTGCCTTCAGTCGTAACATCGTTATTTGCCGTCACGACAAAAGAATGAGCTCCAGAACTCTGCACTACAAAACTCCCGCTGTTTGGGGAGAGGTCACTTCGCGAGAGTGACCAATATAGAGTTGTGCCTGCAGCAACGCCAACAACCGCGACGTCAAAAGTAACGGAAGTTCCTTCGTCTATACTAGTTTTTCTAGGTATAACCGCAGTTCTTTTTGCCATATAGAGCGTATTGATGTCCGCTCCAGACGATATTTTAAAATTTGTCGTCGTTGTCGATCGATCACCGACACTTCTAGACGCTTCGTAACGGTCAGACAAATCTTGGGTGCCAACTTTATATCCAGAATTTCCCGTAGCTGCGCCTATTACGCGCGGCAAAAAAAGGTCATCAAAGTCAGTACCATTTACTGTATAACCAGATGACATCGTTTATCTTTTTTCTAGTTGCTTTTCAAGTTCTACGACGCGTTTGGTCAATTCTTTTATTGCCTCGATAAGCACCGCGGTAAGTTTTCCATATTCTACGCCTTCAACCTCGTCTGAAGAAGTTTTATGAACCAATTCTGGATAAATCTCATGAACCTCTTCAGCTATTAGTCCGACGTCAGACTTTTCAGTGTCTTTCCATACATAGGAGACTCCATTTAGAGAGTTTACTTTGCTTAAAGAGTCTTGTAATGGAACAATATCTTTTTTATAACGCACTGACGAACGTGAAGTAAAGGATCCAGCATTTACGTCTCCGCCAAAAACTGCGTTATTATTTTCTAAATTAATTTCAAGCGGCCATCTACCGTTAATAGTTTCCCACGTAGTAGAGTTTACATTGCTACCACGCAATACGTAAAACGTATTAGAGTTTACGTGTATCATGCCGCTACGATGATTGGTGTCCTGTAAGATTAAAGTTGGACTTCCTTCGTTAATAGTAATGTCACTAGTTGCAGTAATCTTTGATGCCTTTAGCGGAGCATAGTCAGTGTCACCAGCATCGCGCACTTCAAGACCTGCGAGGCCACGAACGTGACGTAAAAGCGTCGCTGTTGATCCGGCGGCATGCAAAGAAACAAGCGCATTTCCAGTTGCGCTGCGTGATTCGAGTCCGGCGGTCGCCCACCCAACTTGTCCATTTGTTATACTACGGCATGGTCCGTATGTCTCGAGTGTTTTTGTGTCTCCAAAAAATTTGGCAACTGTTGCACGTTTGCCATCAAAAACTGTAGTATTTAAGAAAGTTGCAATTGTGCCATCACTATTTTCATAGTTGAGCGCAATCTCAACGTTCGCAGGTTGACCAACTGGATACTGCGCAGTCGTATTGATTTGGTTGCCAGTAATTTCTATCACTCCAATAACTTGACGCGTAGAAGTAACAGTGTCGTCTGACCCAACAGAGAGTCCGCCGCCAATATTTATGTTTCCTGTTCCAACATTGAGTATATCAAATGCCCCGTCGACTCCAGGACGTCTCCATATACGCGCATCATAGTCGACAAGCGGGAAAGATGAATGAAAGTCAATAAATGAATTTCCGTTTGCCGTTATGCCAGAACCAAGTTCGATAGCTGGCTGCTTAATATACAATACGCCAGCATTTCCCCAGTCTGGGAAAGTTCCAGATAGTTTGTTTGGCGTTATTGTTCCGTTTTTAATTTTTGAACCAACGACAGCGTCAGTCGCTAGCTTTGACTCGTTGATTGTTCCGGCGTTAATCGTAATTGGAATATACAAGTCTGATGTGCCGTCAAATACTGGGGCAGGTGACGTGGTGGTGACGTCACCAGTTACGTTGACTACACGGGCAATTCTTAAGCGATCAGCAGCAGAACCGTTTAACTGAGTTTTGTCAAGTGTTATTGTGCGTTGACTGTTATTTGGATCAGTAAAAACAAGTCGGTTCGTGTCTAAAAAGCTGCCTTGCAGCAAAGAAGCAGATCCAAGATCCAAACTTTCTCTTATGTGCCCCTTTTCAACTTCTGTCGGCGCGTTTAAGACGTATGGCCCTAGGTTAATTGGCGGTGGATTTGGCATATAATTATTTATAAATCATCCTCGTGATGGCTCTCTTCAACGACAGACTGGTTAATTAGTTTTTTTTCCGTAATATAGGCTCTGCACTCTTCTAGAGTGTCTGCTACTACAAGTGTGTCTGCGCAGGTGTATGATCCGCAACTTTGAAACGGTTCGGTTAAGAGCTTAAGAGTCTCGTCGTTATACATTATTACCCACTTATCAGAAGATACGTCAACAATTGTATTTTTATGTTCAATTATCATGTTATGGCAAGGTTGGTTGATTGATTACTACGTTCCATGGCGTTGTCGCTGGAACAGTGTCTTTATACTCGGTAAGAGTTTGATAGTATGCGTAGCCGTCAGTCGCGGTTGTTGTGCTTCTTAGAGTAGCGGTGCCGGCTCCGGTGATTGCAGTGGTTGAAGAAGTAACGTAAGTAAATACATTATCATTAACTCTCGTAATTTTAAAGGTGCCTTTAAACGCGCTGTTGAAGGTGTTGTCAGAAATTGTAGCCATTCCTGTTCCAACTAGGGCGCCGCTTGTTGCTGTTGTATATTGGAAAGTATTTGGGTCGCCTCCAACTACAATTGTAAAGGTGCCTTTAAAGTCGGCCTGGAAAGAAGTTTCACTCGCATCACCAATCACGAGTGACTGACCATTAGTGAAACCGTGCGCCGGGAAAGTTACCGTTACTGTTGAGCCAGTTCGTGTGAAACTAACTCCTGACAGCGTATGCACTGCAGAAGTAACCGTAAGAAGTTGATTGGATATATAACCGTGGTTGTTTAAACTTACAGTTACAGTCTTTGAGCCAGCCAGTCTAACAAAACTAGTTCCTGGAGCATTTTGTATAGTTCCTCCAGTAAAACTTGGAGTAAGAAGTGTGCCGTTTGTGCGTTTGCCGCCTAAATTTATAAATCGATCTCCAGCGACTCGTCCTCCGTCAATAAATGCTTTTAATATTCTACCTATAGCAGCTGCAGTTAAGTTTGTGTTAAACGCATGAAATTTACCTAGAGTGCCAGGCATTGCTGTTGTGCCTGGATAGTCATTAACCTCAGTGTCGTTACATCTAAACGTTTGCAGAGCCACTCTTCCATTTAAGTTAGGAATTGATCCGTTTACACCCGTAATGCTGTCAAGTGGTATTACCTTGTTATTATCACAAGCAAACTCAATTAGACTGTTAAGTCCAGTTAAACTTGGAATTGTAGAACTAAGTTTATTTTTACTGCACACAAACGTTACCAGGCTACTAGGCAAAGTCGCTGGAATAGCTCCCGTTAACTCGTTGCCTCCACAATTAAATGTTTGTATGGCAGTCAAACTTGATAGACTTGCTGGTATTGCTCCAGTCAAGTCATTGTCATGACATTGAAAATTTGTTAGTGCGGTTAAGCCAGTTAAAACTGGAATAGAGCCGTTTAACATATTATCATAGCACGTAAATTCTTGTAAATTTGTTAATCCAGCGAGAGAAGGAATCCCGTTAACTAATGCATTTCTATAGCACTGAAAAATTCTTAATGATGTTAAGCCAGTTAACGAAGGAATGGAGCCGCCAATTCCGCGTCCCGGTGCTGAAAATTGATTAGCTACATACAAGTTTTCATAGCAACGAAATTCTTGTAAATTTGTTAACCCAGTCAAAACTGGAATGCTTCCAGTCAACTCGTTTCTATAACAATAAAAAAACTGTAAGTTTGTCAAATTGGCTAAATTCGTTGGGATACTTCCAGTATGTTTATTTGTATTGCAGCGGAAGTTTTTTAGAGTTGTTAAATTAGTGATGTTTGGAATGCTTCCGGTAATGTTATTTTCGCCGTAGTTAATAGTTTCTATAACAGGCAACCCGGATATATTTCCAGTTGGAATGGAACCAGACAGCAAATTTGTATAAACTCTGAATGCAGTTAAGGCTGTCATTCCGCTTATATTTGGCAATGATCCCGTAATCTTATTATTAAAACATTCAAAAACTGTTATAGCAGACTTATCTTCGTAACCAGTGAGCGACACAATATCATTGTTGTTGCATTTAAAGGAAGTTAAATTACTAAACGGAGATATGTCTACTGACCCGCCTAATTTTGCAGGAGTTGGTTGACCTGGAATCGCGGCAGGAGGGCCTCCACAGTCAATTTCGGTAACTGATAGTGGGCCGTTTGCTGGACGTAACGTAATTGTTGGCATAATATATGTTATTTATATAGTGTAGGTATGACTTACTGGCGTTGCAGAAGTGGTTGTAGTGTCAGCTGTACCATCTCCCCATTTTATAACTATAGAAGGAGAGGTAGCGGCGGTTATTTTAAAGGAGTTTAATGTTGAAGTTTGAATGTAGTTAAAGTCCCAAAAGGCATATTGTTTTGGAAGCGTATAGATTCTAGCAATGCCAAGTTTATTTCCGCCTTCAACATAGTTTGGAGCGCCTATAATTATATTTCGCGCGTTTTTGCTTAGTGCTAATGACCACCCAGAGGTTTCACCTGCCGTTATGCCAGGTATACGAGGATAGGTTTTTCTCCATGCTGCGTTTGAATATCTGTATATTTCTACGGCACCGGTATCAACTTTGCTCGCTGAGTCTTTGTATGGATAACTTACCGCAAGTTCGCTGCCAGTATTATCAAAGGAGACGCTGTATCCAGTTAGGTCGCCTGCGTCCCCCGCAATTGCGTCTCCGTACTGAATCCATGAACCTGAAACGTATCGATAAACCTTTACTACTCCTCCATTTGCGGATACTGTGCTGTCATGAATGTTACCAATAGCAATTGTATTTCCGCTGTCGTTACACGCGACACTAAACCCTGCCTGACTGTTTGGGGTGCCGTCAATGTCAAGCCCAAGTTGAGCCCACGTTGACGGTAGAGTGTCAGCTGTCCACCCAGTAGGTCCGCTGTATTGATAGATTCTGGTATGACCGGTATCGGTTGTAGTAGGAGAGTCATTAAAGGGAGCTCCTACTACTAAAATGTTTCCAAGTGAATTTAGTGCTATGCTCCATCCAGAGTTGTCGCCTACTAACTCTCCATATAGAGTACCAATATTTACCCATGCGCCATATCTTTGTCTGTATATTACAACAGATCCTTTGTCTGTTCCAGACGCGTCGTCTTTAGGAGAGCCAAACGCAACAGTATTTCCTGTGCTGTTTATAGCCACTGAAAATCCTGACCAGTACGCAACTCCCTGACCAGTTATTGTTGAAGTTTTTACCCAATCTGTGCCGTCATAGTCATACACATATACAGAACCGTTAACTACATTAGACCCTTCGCTACCAACTACTATTCTGAGTCCGTCACCAGTTATGGCTACGCTATAGCCAATACGCTCCCCTACAACTCCAGTAATGTTACCTCCAAGTTGCTCCCATAACTTCGTTGATGGGTTTTGTTTATACACTTTTACGGCACCTGTGTCAGTAGTGTCATAAGGTGGATTACCAATGACGCATATGTTTCCAGCGGTATTAAAGTCAACTGAAAGACCAAACGAATCATCGGCGTATGTGCCTATTAGTGGCGGTGCATTTAAAATTACGCGCTGCAACCCTGAAACTACCGCTCTTTTAAAATGATATATGTTCATATCAATATACCGTACCCATGGCAATAAATTGATTTGTCGTGTCAGATTTATACACATAGAACCCAGTGTATATACTTGAGTTGATGACTGAACCTACTCCATTTACAAGGTCTGACCCAGTAGTATTAACTGTTATGGTGTCTCCAGACACGTTAACTATTCCAATCGTCCAACCATCGTCCAGCCCAGACCGGGCAGGAAGCACTACGGTATTATTTCCACTAATATGAAAGATTTTACCGTTATCAGCATTTGCAAAAGTTTTTCCAGACCCAGTTACGGTAGAGTCTATTATGCCCGCAACGGTAATTTTACCAGTAACATTTAAATCGTTATGTAATTTTGTTTCTCCCATATATTTGTTTAATTAAAATTATTTACATCAACATCAACCGTAAACATACCAACTTTAAAAGTAACATTTGAATTTGCTGCAGTCGCTGCGTAAGAATTTTGAACGTTGATGTTAACTGCCTTTGTGCTAGTGATGCTGTTTGTTGCTCCGGTTAAACCGCAAAACGTATTTGTTCCAACTAATTTTATCTTTTTAGTCGTCATAGACGACTGTGTTGAATCCAAAGATATATGATTATTGGTTGTAGCGGTACTATACCATAGTGTGTTTATAAAAGCAATTTTTTCAGTTTGCGAGTTTTGAATCCATGCGCAGGCTAATCCTTTCCCGTCATGAGTATAATGATCAACATAAAAGTTTGCAGTTCCTATTGAGACTATGTCTATGCCTGAAGTGACGTTTGCGGTAGATAAATTTTGTATTGTTGAGTTAATCAACGAAGTTGACGTACCAGAGGCAGCTAAGTATTTGCTAGAAGAAACAGTGTGAGCTGTTGCGGTAATTTTTGAATTTCCAGCTAATGAAAATATTGTAGCAGCTGTTGTGTCTATTCCGCTACCGCTAATTGATACATTCAATACTGAAGAAACACTCGTAGAAAATAGCGTAGAGGTAGTGTTACCGCTAATAGAGTTGCATTCGAAATATACGGTTGGACTTCCAGACGTAAGTGAAACGAGGGAGGCGGTGGCATTTACTACAAAATCTGCATAGCCACATACCTTTTTCTTTTCATTTACTGAGCATACAAATGCAGTTCCGCTATTTACATTAACGGTTGTTCCGGGCTCAAAGTATACGTCTCCTTTTCCATCTAGATTAACTGCTGTACCCGTAGTAATAGTATACGTTCCGGTACGAACATAAATTAAGTCTCCGTTTGCCGAAGCTGCGGTAGCCGCGCCGATTGATGCAAATGGCGCTGCCGAGTATGGCTCTAATCCCGTACGATCGTCTGTACCAGTAGTGGCATTTACTGTTATAATTTTTCCATTTCCAGCTGGAACCCCTGGAGAAGTAAACGCAATTGTGTTGCGCGTTGGAGTAGTAGCATTTGTTGTAAAATAAAGATTGTTACCGTCAAATTCGATCGCTCCCAAGACTGGAGCTGTTAAATTTGTGCCAGAGGTAAGCTTTACTGGAGCGATTGAGGCGGTGCCGGCTGGAAGAGTTACTGTGCCGGTAAAGGTTGGCGACGCGAGATCTGCCTTTAGGTTGAGTGCCGTTTGTTGTGCCGTGGATACTGGCTTGCTTGCGTCTGACGTGTCATTAACGTTTCCTAACCCAACCATGGCTTTTGAAATGCCTGATACTGTGCCGGTAAAGGTTGGGGAAGCAATGTTTGCCTTTAGATTGAGAGCCGTTTGCTGCGCCGTCGAAACCGGCTTGTTTGCGTCTGACGTATTATCGACATTAGCCAACCCAACCATGGTTGCAGTGATGCCTGATACTGTGCCGGTAAAGGTTGGGGAAGCAATGTTTGCCTTTAGATTGAGAGCCGTTTGCTGCGCTGTGGATACTGGTTTGTTTGCGTCTGAAGTGTCGTCAACATTGGTCAACCCAACCATGGCTTTTGTGATGCCTGATACGGTACCGGTAAAGGTTGGCGACGCGAGATCTGCCTTCAAGGCTATGTTACCATTAAGTTTTCCAATTGCAGTTAGAATTGTGTCAGCAGCAGTTATTGCGCCAGTTGCCGAAGAGTAACCAGTCAACACCTTTCCTGTTACGGCTGTCGTTGAAACGACAGTGGTATTTTGCTTGCCAGTAACCTCTCCAGAGAGATCGCCAGTAAAATTTTCTGTGTTAAGGTTGAAGCCTCCGTCTGTGATATCACTATCCAATAATATTGTTCCAGACGCATCCGGAAGTGTCCATGTGCGATTTGCAGTAATGGTTGTTTGTAATTTACCAGTTGCTGTCACAGCCCCTCCACTAAATTTTAACCAATCAACTGATGCGTTTGGTGCCGATATACCAAGTCCCTGTACATCAGTAGTACTTGAACCAAACCTAGCGTGATAGTCTCCATTTTCGGTATAAAATTCTGCAGCAGTGTCATTTATACTGCGGCAAGAAATACCAGTTGAGTTTAAACTATCGACTGATAGGCCAACGCCGGACGCGGTATTTATTTCTAATCCAATTGTGTCTGGTGAAGAGCCTCCAAGTGAAATTTGAGCGCCGGAACCATACGCACTTGTTATCAACAAGCCAAGACCGGTCTCGCTGCTTATCTCAGCGCCAGTTCCAGATATACTGCGTATTTCAGCGCCGCTATTAGTTTGACTGCTTATTTCAGCGCCAATGCCAGAAGTTGAACTATAGATTCGCGCACCAGTTCCAGACGTGCTGTATATTTCTGCGCCGGCACCCGATGTGCTGTATATTTTTGCACCGGTATTAACAAGACTGCTTATTTCAGCGCCAAATCCAGCATCAGCAGATATTTCAGCACCTGTACACACTCCAGTATTGATAAGTTTTGCAGTTGCAGCGGAACTGTGTGTAGAGTAGATGCCATAAATATCAGGCTCAGTGCCTTCACTAATCACTCCATTAAATATACCAGAGCCGTCTAGATTGCGACGTACTGCAGAATTTGGACTGGCATTTACGTCAATGTTAGGCGTCTCATGCACTACAATACTTCCATCGAGAGTCTTGTAATAGATTTTATTGTCTGCGTAGTTTAGTGCAAGCTCTCCGTGATCTAAAAATTGTTCAAGCGGAACTGCACCAGCAGTTGGACTATTTTTTAAAATTATTTTTTTATAATCTGACATATTATTTTATGCGTGTAAAGTCTGTCCTGTAGCCGTTATTTGGTAAATTTGGATCAATCATATAACTGTTGTATCCAGCGAAGTAGAGAGTGCCGTCATCTAGGTGTAAAATTGTGTAGTCTTCGCCGCCGTATGGACTTACTGACTGTATATTAATTATACGATCAACAACGTGTGATTGCAAGTTTAAGCGTGTCCAAGTGTTTAATACGGTGTTGTTGCCAAGACCGGATTCATATTTTGTATTTGATCCGACAACAAATAGATAATTCATATTATCTTCAGGGCGATATGCCTTTACAAAGTTAACGTTATCTGAATAATATCCGTTACCAGGCCAAAATTCTTTAATTTGGTAGCCAGTTGGCAGCGGTCCCATTTGTCTCCACGTTGTTGAGTCACCAGTAAGTGAAAATTTATTTCCTGTATTTTTACCAGCGCACCATATTTCATAAGAAATTATTGGGGAACTTACAAAGCCAATTGAGCGTACGCGACCGCGGTTAGAACTCCATGACGGGGCCGCCACTAAAACGTTTGATCCAGTTGATGAAAGGGCAATTGCTCCGCCAAACTTTTCACTTGCAACTTCTCCCGCTAACGTTCCGGTTAGTAGCTTCCATTTCGAATCGTCATATCTAAGTAGACGAACTGTGCCACTGTCTATTTGTCCATAAGCATCGCCGTTTAACGCGCCAACCGCTAGTGTTGAGCCGTCACGAGAAAATGCTACTGCAGTTCCGCTCGCTTCATTTACTGATAAACCGTGTATGTCGGTGCCAAGTTGAACCCATGAAGTAGTTGAAGAATCATAGTTATACACTCTAGTAGTTCCGCTATTTGATCCTGCTGTGTCTGAGCCTGGAGCGCCAATTGCTAGTAGTGTGCCAGTGCCGTCTAATGATATGTTAATCGCGCCGTCTGACGCGGCTCTTCCAGTAATGTCTCCTCCAAGCTGTGACCAGTTGCCATTTGTCAGGCGATAAACTCTCACTACTCCTGCACTAGAGACTCCGTTTGAAGCAACAGCTATTATTGTTCCTGAAGTGTTGATTGCAACTTTTATGCCGCATTGTTGATTTGTAGCTGTACCAGTTATTGAGTCACCAACTGGATCTGTACCAATAGCTGTTATACGTCTAATATAGACGCGTCCAATATTACCATTGTATCCAGGGGCTCCTACCGCTACGACGTTGCCGTCACCAGACAACGCGACGGAAGAACCTAGTTTAGAATTTGCTAATTCGCCATTAAATGAAAGGTTACGTTGAACCCAGCTACTGCTTGAATTTGAGTAATCATATATACGCATCTGGCCAAAGCGTGAAGAGCCAACCAGTTGACCGTCTGGCACGCCAATACAGAGACGATCGCCTGCAGAATTTAAGCTTACAGACTGTCCAAAAAGCGCGTTAGTTTCTTGAGTAGTTATAAGAGGTCCATACGTTGACCAAGAGCCGCCGTTATAGATATGGCACTGCACTCTACCATTGACACCAGGCGCGCCTACGGCAATTATGTTGCCGGAATCATTTGAGCTTATTGATGTTCCCAATAGATGTCCTGCAGTCGCACTCTCTATAGTTGTGCCTCGTTGAGAAGTTGCGTTATTCCTTTGACCAGAAAAATATAGTGCGCCTTGTCCGCCAACATGAGTAGTTGTATACAGCGAGTCAATGTTTATATCTGGATTATTGAAAATTACAGTTGGAATGTTTTTGTTTGTACCAGAATTGTCGCCAAATATATTATTACCGTTGTATCCCCAACCATACAGGAGACCGTCTGGAGTTTTTACAAATATAGACGTGGCGGCATCTGATCCAGAGCCATATATATTGCAGGCAGAATAATTTTCAATGCCAGGCAGTGTTATTGTGTTAAAGGTGTTGTTAATAGAAGTGTTGTTTCCGCTTCCATTTTGCCCCTGACCTCCATAGCCTGTCATGCGTATGCCAGACGGTGTTAATGCAACGCATACTGCATATTCAGCGCCTGCCCAACTTCCAACCAAAAAGGCATCAAGTACGTTTTCTAATACTGGAGTCGCTTCGCCGCCAGGCTTTGTTGACGTGTTGGTAGTTGTCGTTCCAGAATTTCCACGACCAAGGACTCCATGTTGATTATAACCAGCGATCCATAGACGATTTGATGTATCAATTACGGCGACGTTATAAACTTCAATGTCTCCAGCGACTATAACTTTACGAATTTTATTATTTGTGCTATAGGCATACAATGGGGTGTATGCCTTTGTCCATGACGTTAAGTAAAATGCAGCGTTTGTTGCTCCTGGAAATGGAACAATATTAAACATATTATAATCACTGGTGCCGATTGTCCATAATTCTCCAGTTTCATCGAGAGCGCACATAAAGGTATATCCAACATGCAACTCAACCGCGCGACGGTTGTCAGGAAGTGGCATCTCGCAGTGCGAGAATTTGCTAGCAAAGCCAAACCGGTTGTTTCTGTTTTCACCTGTTATGACTGGAACGCCGTCATGATTTATATAACAAAATTCACCAAATCCAGGAGCAGAAGTGTCAGGCCCACTGGATGGGCGGCTAACTAGTTTTGCTGCTGGTCCAGTTTTAAATATTTTCGAATCGACATACTCCCGCGTTGCTACTCGACGACGTGTGTTTGTGTCACGACCTTCATATAAAACGTCAGTGCTTGAGTCCCAACTTGGACCGCCAAAGCTAAGTTTACTAGGATCAATCGAGTCTGGCAATATGTTATTGCTGCTAATGGAAAGCGGTGCAAGACCCAATTGTCGTTCCGAATTTATGCGTAGCGTGTTGTCGTGTCTTAAGTTTAGCGTTGCAGTTCCGCCACTTGTAAGTGCCAAACTTTGCAGAGACTCTTCCCCTTTAATAATATCAAGAACGTTTCCGCGATCAATAAATGTATTGACCACCGTGTCAGGAGTTGCCTTTATAATATAATTTGTGACAAGGTATGGCTGAATTATAGAGTGTGCTTGGCTGCCTCCAACGGAAGAGGTATTTGTTGTAATCATGCTTCCGTCGTTAGGAGTCTCTCCAAACTCAAGAGTGCCAGTAGTGTCGCTTATATAGCTATAACTGTGGTTGTGGCTTGGCATCTCAGCGATCGTCAAGGCATGCGAGTATTTTCCTCCAATATTACCAATAGAAAATGTTTGAGGCGAGTTGACACCGTCATTACCGATTCCAGCTCCAAGGGTGATGCGGCCGCGTAAGTCTGGTAGTGTGTACCACCAGTTTGCGTTATACGCTTCAAATTCAGGAGAAACCGGCGTTTGTCCATTTTGACTTGTAAAGATTTGGCCGTACGTACTTAATAGTAACGTGGCGAGTTCTGGATAGTCTTCTCCCTTAAAGCGCCCACCAGTGCAGGACAGCCACCCGCTTGGCACACTCGTAACCGAACTGTAAGGTTGTATTGTTCCAACTGGGAGTACTACATTTGTAGTAGTTACATTTATTGCTCCTTCACTCTGTATTTGAGAAATAATACTACTAAGCGACGTCCATGACAAAGAGTTTCCTAGTTTTCCTAGTAGAGAAGATTCGCTGGGGTTGTTTATTGGTATTGCATACTGATGCGCGCCTAACTGTAATTGAGAGCCAACTATCAGTTTATCACTTTTTATTGGAGCCGTAGAAGACAGGGCGCCTTGTTCGTAATAGAGTCCTGCCGCGTCAATTTTTAATACCGGAGAAGTAACCGTGCCGCCAGAAAAAGTTTTTATGCCAGTTATTGTTTGTAGAGAGTCTAGTGTGACAGCTCTTAACAGGGCAGAAGAGTTTTCAGATGTGGTGTAAAACAACGGTGATATGCTGTCTTTTACGTCGCTGATTTCTTCTATAATACCATTTGTTTTTTTACGCCAAACGTCAAAGGTGTCACTGTTATTAACACCATTTGTAGAAAATTCTGAAAATTGAATTGAATCCATTATCTTTATTTATTCTCTTTTTTTTGTAACATTTCGGTTATTTCGCTTTTCCATTGTAATAACTCTTCAACCTTTTTATGTAGTTCGGCAATTAGACGTTCTTGGTTGCGCATTCGTTTTTTACGATTAATGACCGCACGATATGCCTCAGTATCAGAATTTAGAATTGCGTTTGAAAAAGAGTCGCGCTCTAATGAAGGCGCGTCTTCAACTTTTATTTTTTTAGGAGTTGCCATAACTTTATATTGTTGCGATTGCTCTAAAATCACGAACAGTTGGAATATCAAAAATGTTGTCTGACAGCAGCACAACTTTCACTTGGAAAGAAATAAAGTCATCGTTAGGATCAATCTTATATTCGCTTTCACTATATTTATTAGGATCGCTATTAATAGGCACTGGATTTTTTGGCGTTAATTCCTGCCACTCAATGAGGTCGTCTGGCGTAGATGTATCAAATCCAAGCTTTACATACACCTTAATATCAGTACGTTCTGTAGGGCGATTTGTTGATATAAAAACATTTAAAACGTCTGAGGCATTATTCAGCGTAACTTTGCGCGTAATATACCGAGCAATTGCTGATCCTCCACCAGTGGAGTCTTCGTCAGTGCTGTCATCGTTTATAAGGTTTGTAACTGTGAGTAGAGACGAGCCGTCAACATCAATTATTGGAGATATTGCTGGATCAACAGTGACTAGATTTGCTGTTATTAGCGCTCTTGGTCCAAATTGAAGTTCCTGTTGTATTGAAGACAATATATGTGAGCTCAAGTTGCCATAGCTGCTTGGCAAATAGTTGTTTGTTGCCGGTTCAAATCTTTCTGGAGTTTCGGATCTAAACTGTATGCTATAGTCTATTGCTGTGCGGTTAAATGTTAATTTTGGTTGACGCAAATTAAACATAGACACTGGAACTTCAGCAAGTTTAGAGACAAGGCCTGCTGGGGTTGTTGGATTGACGTTAGGGTCGTTTGTTGCTGGAGTGACTACTACTGTAGGCGCAACGTTATAGCCAGATCCGCGATTGAGTATTCTTACTTTAGAAACACCACCAGTAAGCGGGTCTATTACCGCTTCTGCTCGAGTGCCCCTATCAGGTATAAATGATATGGTCGGTGGCAAGCCATAGTCAGCACCTGGGTTGTTTATAATTATATCATCTACTCCGCTGTGTAGTTCTGTTCTAAATGCAATATTTCCTGATGCAGATGAGGCGTTTGCGGGGTCAAAGAAGCGAGCGCGGTTAATGCGGAATTTAAGATCTTGTTCTTGTTGTGGCGTCCACGTATAGGCATTAGCACTCGTAAAGAATGTTCCAAGATACTCTTGTTTTTCTATACGCTTGCCAGAAATAATATCAGTTTCACCGAGTATTGCGTACCAGCAGCGATAGTCACCATCGTTTGAAGACACAATCACGGAATATTCTTCGTCACTCTTTAAGAAAACTGGGTCGCTAAACTTAAAGTTTGTTGGGAGTGAGCCGTTATCGCTAACTGCGACTTCGTCTGGGCGACGGAAAACTCGTGAGTATGGAACGACTGTCCGCGTTGGAGCGCCATTTTCCATAGTCACGATATAGATTTCAACTGGTTGGAAAAGTGCCTTTTGAGCAAAATAAATATCAATTGAAGTTATAAATACTCCAGTTTTATAACTATCACTGCTAATTACAAATGACTGCGCAAGTGGGTCATGATATGCCGTACTTGTTGTCGTAACACTGCCGGCGCGGGCATCAGCAAGTGGGGTTACAGTAAATTGTGGTGTCTTTGTTGAAAGTATAGTCTCCTGTACAGTTTCAAGTATGCCACTCGCTGTATATTTTGAAAACGCGTAGGTTGTTTCGGATGAGGCGTTTCTTATGTCGTCAGTTAGTTTAAACGTACGATCTCCAGTGCGGAAACGCATTGAGCTGTTGTTTGGTATAATAAATGAACCGTATAGCTCTCCGCTGGCGTCAGTTGTAAGTGCTGAGCCATAGGCAGTATATCCACTCTCAGGCGTAGGTAAATCTGTCGATAATAAGTTATTAAATATACGCGTTGTATTATCATTTATTGTCGACGGCACAATAAATTTAGTGCTGTCATTGCCAATTACTTGATTTGTGTATGCCGATATATTTTTGTCTTCAAAGAATGGATAGACTTGCGTAGACGCCTTTAAGCCAGTCGCGTGGAAATAGACGATTCGTGAACGAATAAACGGTATAATTGCAGTGTCTACAACGTTTGTCCCCATGCTTTTTGGAACGTATGAGAAACCGAGAGTAGTGTTTGTGCCTGTACGAGTCTCGGTGTAGTTTCTTACTGTAGTTGTAGTTGTAGGTATGCCACGCCCAGACACAAACGTTCCGCGCGCTGTGGTTGACGTAGAGCCGCCCCACTCGCGTTCCCAGTTGTTCCAGTCTGTACCAAGTATGTCAAGTGCCGGGTCTTCAGCAATAAACTTAATTGCGTCAAACGAGCTGTCATCTGTTACAATAAGGTCTGGACGAGTAACAGTGTCTTTCCAGTTGTCTGCTGCAGGCGACAGACGTATATGTCCGTTAATTTTTGCATAGACGTGAGGGTGTACGCTAATATGAGCAGTTGCCTTTAGGTGAGACACAAGTTCAACCTCTTCGTAATTTAAAGTAATAATGCTGTCATGCACACGTATCTTGCTGTCGTCAACTAGTTTTAATTGGCTGCCTGATATTATTGTTTGTTCGCTATCAATCGCGAGGTCAATGTTGTGTGTGTTGTATCGAGGACGAAGTAAACCAGCATCCTTGTCTACTGAACAACTATAGTCTGGATTAAACACGTCACCTACGCCGTGACCAATAAAGTTATCAACAAGTATGCCATTTTTAAACCGCTCGCCAGCTTCGTCAAATATGCGTTTCTCAGCGGCAGAGCGCTCAAGAAGTGAAAGAGACGTGTAGTATTCTATATTACTAATGCGCTTCTCGATCGCTCCAATATCACGCATCGTGTAGCGACGATTATCAATATAGATCTTAACTATGTCGGACACGTTTTGTGTATATGCCGGCACGTTTAAGGTGTATAGAGTCATCGCGTTTTTAGGCACGGTTGGTTCAATCGGAGTCAGCGAAGACAGGCCGTTTATAATTGTAAACTCGTTGCTTGAGTTTACTGTGACGGCGTCGATACGCGGTAGGTAGAATGTAGTGTATGACGAAACTGGAGTGTTTGGATCAACTTGACTCTTATTTGCGTTTGCTATTACTGAGCCAACTACGCCGCCAGTTACGCTGTACAGTATGTCTTGTCTAAAGTCTAGCGCGTCAGAAAGTTTTAATCCTTTGTATGACGGTATGTCGTCGTATGCTGTGCCGACGCTGTTATTATTTTGGCGATACGAGTCAACGTTATACATTACGAGGTCACGCCCAGTGACTCCACCAATACGACCATAGTGTTCATACTTAATAGAAAAGTTTTCGCTTATTGTTGCGCCGCCAGTGTATTGAACTCTTCCATTTGTATAGGTTGTATCACGCTGGCCGTCGTCAATGAGTGTAAAGAGGTCAGTAATAATTTTTCCTGATACAGTCTTTACCTCTGTTATACGTATAATATCAGTATTTTTAAGGGTGTATATTTTATTTGCGCCGCCAGAAGCAGGAGTAATAGCAAGATCCTCTGCAATAGCGCGACTTTTCGTAACGCGTGCGATGCTTCCAGCGTTGCCTACAGCAATTTTTACGAGAGCAGAGTAAGAACCCGTTGTCCAGTTGTTGCTTATTGGGGTTAGTGTTAAAGTCAACGCGTCACTCGACATTGCTGCGGTATAATGAGTGCCCTGAACCTTTATGTCGCCGTTTACAATTAGCGATACGTTGCTCGTGTCTGTAAAGACGCGACCGCCGTCTACTGAGAGAATAATTGTTCCGTTTGCAGGTCCAGTAAATTGTCTCTGAGCATAAAATGTTATTTCGCGCATAGCAGTCGCGCGAGGATATGGCAGTTGAAAAAGTGCAGTATTAGCGGTGCTTTCTAGCAGCGCGCCGCTTGTAACGTTAAACATAAAATTTGAACCAACAATCTGGTCAACGTTATCAAATCGTCTAATAGCCCAATCACCGCTAGGAGTACCATTATTAAAAACTATGTCATGGACAAAGCAACGAAACTGAGAGCTGCCTCCGCCGGTAGGCTCAAACGCGCGTATGCGGCATGTACCTATAATCTCTCCGCCTGAGGTGCTATTATCGGGTGCGCCGTTGGCGTATGCATAGAGGTTATACAGGTTGTTTACAGTTGATATTGACGGAAATGTTGAATTAGTAGTATTCGCCTTTTGTATATTTCCAATAAAATAACTGCCGATATTTGCACTCGTGTTTATGCGAACTTCTGCCTGCTCGCGTGCCTTTTTAGAGGTAAGGTTTAAGCTTTTATCAAGCGCTACGCGATAGCCGTCAACGTATGCGACAGAAGGATCAAGCGTAACCGTATATTGGTCTCGCGCACTCTCGATTGCTTCGCGTTTCTTCAGTGTCGTAGAAAGGTCATATCCAATCTGATCCAATTCGTCTGCACGATACGAGCCATGAATATAGGCAAGTTCACTTACTCGACCGCCGTTTACGCGTGCAGTGTCTCCGGTGCCGTCTCCAGGAGGTTTAACAGCAACAAATTCAGAACCTATAATTGCAGGCGAAGTTGCTCCTAAACCTACCCAATCAGTAAGCGGTGCGATTGTGCTGCCAAGATCTTGAATGCGATAGCGACGACCAACTACAATGCAGTCAGCCGGCAAGTTGTCACCGTCGAAAGTTTCGCGGGTGCCGATTGTGAATGGATTTACCGTGTAGTTTCCAGACTCTTCGCTTGTGCGTTTTGCAAGTATATCAATTATTTCGGCATACTCTGCAGTTTCAACAATTTCAAGCGGCCGTGAAGCATTTATTACGAGTAACTTTATATAAGAATTTGTGCTGTCTGCATAGTCTTCGCTTGAAATCCAATTTAGTGTAAGATCAATCGTGTATCGGTCAGCGCCGGGCGCGCTGTAGTTTGGCGTGCCGTTCGCGTTGTCGAGCAGGCTAAGGTCGTCAAAATATGATATAATCTCTTCGTCAATTTTTAATACCGCATAGCCAGTAAGCGGGGTATCAAGCTCAGCTTTGTCGATAAAATATGTTTGACGCGGCACAGCAACAAAAGATCCCTTTGTATAAAACACTCCTTCTTCACAAACGAGCCCCGACGCAAACCCGTCGCTAACATAGGTAAGGCCATTTATTACTGGCAACTCGCTTTCAGAGAGCGTAGAGTCGCTTGAACGCAGTATAAGCTTAAACCCGTTAGGAATTTCTCCGTCAAAAGTAGTTTCGCCGCCCGAACCGCTGTTTATATATTTAAAATAGAACACATAATTTGTGCCCTCGTCTTTACGATAACCAATAATTTCACCACGCAACTCGTTACTGACGTACGCAATAGATTTTGCAGACGCAGCAATTTGATCGTATGTAAGACTAGATCCGGCAACGTTAGACTGACCAGTTGAAAGGTCAACCGTTAATGAATATAGTTCAGGTAAAAATGAAGTGCCGCCGCCTACTACGGCAGTATCGGCTTTCCATACGCTGCTGCCTAAGCGATTTATTTGATCCTGTAGCGCAGACTGTAACTGATTTAATTCCCTTACTTGTACACTATAACCAGGCTTAAATAGTACGCGAAGATAATTTTTATCGCTGTTTCCAGATGAAATATAGTCATCATGATAGGTCGTGTTGTATGATGTAATGGACATTAGAATTGTATAATAATCTTAATTTCTTCAGTTTGACCGCTTTGACGGTTGATTGGTTTACGATTTTCTGTAAATATTACTGTACCCGTACGAGGTATATATTCGTTGTCATTTACTGCGCTGTATGCTACTGACGTCCCCTTTGAATCAGTCACGGTTCCAGTGTTTGGAATGATTCCATACCCAGTTACAGAGTTTTGATGGAAATACAGGCGATGAAAAATTGTGCCTTCAACATCAATTGCTTTGTATGAGTCAGCGTATGCATTCACACGGCTCTCGCCGCTAGTTATTGTTAGGATGTCACCAATTGCGATTCCTGAATTTGGAGCGGAGTTTAGTGTGAGGTAACGTGCCGCTCCTAAAGTGTCTGGACTGGCGCCTTCGCTATACTGAACGTCTTTTATAACTGAAATTTGACGATACGGAACATAAAAGCCGTCACTAGAAATATCATCTGCTGCGTCGACCGCAATTCCAACAAACCATGACGGCAACGTTATTGTTGGCTCATAAGCAAATCCGCGAAGCGGAGCGATATGCGGAACTATAACTGCACCGCTGCCGGTTGAAGCTATTTTGAAATAGCCATCGACTATAAGCTTTGACGTGGTGGCAGTGTATGACCAGTTTGCTGGCAACAGCACGTTTTTTAACAATCCAGTGTCTGGATCCGTTACCACAGGACAATCAATTTCGGCGGTAGTGCCGTTTGAGTAGCGCGCTACAAATGTAACTGTATTTAAAGAGCCATAACCATCACCAGGAGACAGAACGCTAAAGCCATAAAGTAACCCGCCGCCGTCAGCCTGAATAGTTGGAGCAACTGCGGCCGATGCAGTACCAGAAGTTATGTTAATAAACTGGTCGGTAATTAACTTTGACAGCGCGGTTGATATATTATCAATTAGTATCCAAACGTAGCCGTCGCCGCCAACTGTAGTTGCGCGATAGTCAGTTGCTACTGGTATACCAGCTGTGCCTTCTTGACCGGCTTGCAAGCAAAGATAGATGCGGCCACTTACGACTGCGTAGCATGGGTTAATTTCAACTTCTCCCTCAAGAACGCTCGGATAAAAGCAGTCAGGGTCATACGGACTGTATGCTTTATAGTGCGCTCCAGCTTTCCACTTTATATGTGGAATTACGCGTTCTGCGTTTGTAGAGTTAATCTTAAGTAACGTGACGAGGTTTGATTTTATTTCAGTGTTTTCTCCTTCAATTCCGAGAGAAACTGGAATGTCTCCTGGTAGCAACGACTCTTCGTCAAGCGTCCACTTGTTAGATTTTCCAAGACCGACATAATAGTTTGTACTATTAGATGCTATATCTTGTAAAAAGAATTTTGCGTTGTTTCTACGAAAAGAGTCTGTTACGATTGCTGCCATATTGTGTTTTATTTAATGTATTTATAAAGTTTTTTGACCTAAACAGTTAAACATTTTATTATGTTATATCTATCAGAATATATCAATTATGGATATGGAACAGTAATATATTCAATTTCAAAATGAGTATATCGAGGAGCCGTACTAATACCGATCGGTATAGTTTTATTAGTAAAAACATAATTATCATCTGAATTTGCACTTGTATAGACTAAATTAAACCATTCTGAATCTCCCCTAGAACGATTGGTGCTTCCATTAAAATAATCTAATTGCCGGTTTGTTGTTGGCAAAAGTCCAGTATAATATACATTAGTGGCATAATCTCCATAGTGTGACGCAATCGTTAAGCGCGATTTTTCGGCACCTGGCAATTGATACCCAGTTTTTAAATTTATAAAGCACAACATGCCATCATCATCTGACCGAAGAAAGCCAGCATTTGCTGTATCAGAGACCAATGTAGAATGCATTACTATAAATCTATTCCATGGATCTGCAACTATACCAAATGGCGTTAAATTGGTGCCGCTGTTACCAGTTCCAACATTTGGAGTAGTCCAACCAGTTAATAAACTTGTGTGTTTAACCCTAAATGTTAATGTTTTATTTACAACATCATTTGATATAACTTTATATGCGCCGCTGTATAAAAAGTTTGGTATATATACAGGTACCCAATGGTCAACTTCTATTTTTTCACACGCAGATTTTAGTGTGGCATTACTAGCTGAATAATTTAATGTGTAATTATAATAGCTTCCACTTAAAACTCTGGTCCATGATACTGTTCCACGATTATCCCATGTGCTTCGCATATCTAAAGCGCCACTTTTTAAACTATACAGACCAGTTAACGAGTTTGCCGTAGATGCACTTCCAGCACTAGCAGCATAGCCAACGCTAAGGTTGCCTGGAGTATAGACGTACATATTAGAGATATTGTCGCCACCCCATAACCAAGCTGGCGTTCCGCCCTTACCAACCCAATTGAATGTCATTCCGCTGCCATTTGCTCCGCCAGATGCAAGCGTACTCGCCTTGCCAGCGAGTGTAGAGGTGGCTGAGTTTCCAGTAATACTTCCGTCAAACGATCCGCTAAAAGATGTTGCGGTAACTGTGCCGTTTACGTCGAGTGCAGTAGCAGGATTGCTTTTGCCAATACCAACTTTGCCGTCACTCTTTATTACGATCGCTGCAGTAGATCCGGAGCCAAGAGCCAAACCATGAGGAACATCTTTTGGATTAAATTCAATATAACCCTGTGCAGTGACGTCTGTTACATGACGTATACGCGTACTCGAACTTGTCCAAGTTGTACCAGCTGAATGCCGTCTGACATCAATTATTAAATTTGAGGCATTTGAATTTGTTGTAGTAAATTTACAAAGTTCAATGTCAGCAGTTATTGGACATAACAGACCCTCAATACCACCACCGATTGGCGTGCATGCCCCTTGGCTACCACCATCAATTTGTAAAAATGCAGTTGGGGCTGTGCTAGTTCCTATTCCAAACTTTTTATCGGTATAGGCAGCGTCTTTTGTCAACACAAAGTTGTTTGCCCATGTCACGGCCGTGCCCGGAGTTCCAACTG
>Ga0208556_1000004_pt1 | contig 195613 bp, 169 predicted proteins | sample Colrivmeta1547B3_FD_187642 | JGI IMG/M metagenome (GOLD analysis project Ga0208556, IMG submission 187642) | Estuarine microbial communities from the Columbia River estuary - metaG 1547B-3 (SPAdes) (version 2) | ecosystem: Environmental > Aquatic > Marine > Intertidal zone > Estuary | place... | reverse complement strand
AAAGAACTTGTCTTGTGCTATCAGTAAGAACTCCCGCTCCTACTCATCTGTACTCTAATTGAACTCCCGTTTGACTTAGACCGTTGTCTCAATTGCGGGGTGCAAAGATATGTACTCTTTTTGGTTCCACAATGCTTTTTTGAAAGAAATTTAATTTTTTTTTCAATCAAAAATCTAACTAATTGATTTATAGTGGTATTTATTTTAAGGATGCTATACCTTTTTGTAGAGCTGCTATAAACTCGTTGTTTTGTAGCGCGATCAGGTCGTGTTCAAGCATAGGACCGGTCGGTATAGTATAAGTGACATTTGGTGCTTGATCGAAATAAAAAGATGCTTCTTCGTTGTAGGAGAGCGTCCAATGTTGTTTGTTTAAATAATTGGAATCCCAGGTTGCACAGACCGACATAAAAGCAACCGTCAGTTGAAGCTTAGGGGTCCAGGCTCCAGTAAAACGAACTTCTGCTAAAAACAGCCCAATTTGATCAATTAAAACACGTTGATCGGAACCTGACCAGTTCGGAAAAGCCGGCGTGATTTGTTTGAGCATAAAAAGATCGTTGGTGGTGAGCTGAATACGTTCCACCCTGTTGTTTTTCTTGCGGGCGAGACTGAACCAATTGCGCATTGCTATAATGAGTAGTATCAGAATAGATATACCACTTATTTTGGCCAAACCTATTAATCCTGATAATATACAAATAGGTATCAGGATCAATAAGCCTGCAAAAAGCGGAAGCCAGAAAGAAAAGCGGTAACTACTCAGCGATCCATTTGTCATTGCGCATTTCTCCTTTAATCGTTACATTTTTGGTGCGTGCGTAGTCTTCGGCGGCAACTAACATTTGCTCGCGCGTGTCTCTGCGGATAAGTATTGCGGAAGATCCTTGTGATTTTACTTCTATATAAAAACCGTTGCGTAATCTGGCTGGTTTGGTTGGAGGTCTGCCCATGGTGTGTTGTTATTTTTTGATAAGAGTTGACAATATAACTATTATATATGAATTTTGTTGTGTTTTTCGAAACAAAAATCATGCCTCAATTATTGTTGAGCTGAAAGAATTAACTTTGCGGCATGATACAATTTGATCGCCTCGGCTATTTTCTTCCACAAGGATATCTATTCTCAAACGTTAATCTTCAAATCAATAAAGGCGACAAAGTTGGCCTTGTCGGTAAAAATGGCGCTGGCAAGTCTACACTACTTCGCATCTTAGCAGGCAGCACCAAACCTAGCGACGGGCAAGTGCATCATCCAAAAAGTCTCAAATTTGGCTTCTTGACTCAAGATATCCATATTGATTCTGATAAAAGCGTCTATGATTTCCTCTTCTATTCGAATGCGACCTTGAATGAAATTAGAGAACGACTCGATGAAATCAACAATGAACTTACCATAAGGACAGATTACGAAGCCGAAAGTTACTTAGGTCTTTTGGATGAACTGAGCGAACTCAATCACCGCTTTCAAGTTTTAGAAGGATATCAATGGGAAGAAAAAATCAAAGCGACACTAGAAGGGCTTGGTTTCAGCTTGATCGATCAGCAAAAAATGATTGCGCAATGCTCTGGTGGTTGGAAGATGCGGGCAGAATTAGCGCGCATTCTTGTGAATACTCCTGACATCCTACTGCTAGATGAGCCGACCAACCACCTCGACATCTTATCGATCAGTTGGTTAGAACAGTATTTGCAACGATTTGAAGGAGCCGTAATCCTGATCTCTCACGACCGCTTATTCCTAGATAATGTCAGTACGCGCACTTTAGAAATTTCTAGACAACAAATATTTGACTTTCCTTACGCCTATTCTAAATACAAGGAGTTGCGTGCCGAAGAAATGGAAAGGCTCGAACAAGCCAAAAAACAGCAAGACAAAGACATCAAACACGCAGAGGAACTCATCGAAAAGTTCAGAGCCAAGAAAAACAAAGCCGCCTTTGCGCAGTCCTTGATCAAAAAATTAGACAAAACAGAACGGATCTCCGTTGAAAAAGACCAAGTAGCCAAACTCAAATTGCGCTTTCCCTTGGCAGTTCAACCTGGCAAGTGGGTCTTGGAAATCAATCAAATCGGCAAAAGCTACGATGACCGTTGTCTATTTAAGGAAGTCTCGATCACGGTTGGGCGCGGTGAAAAAATTGCACTGCTGGGTCCAAATGGCGTGGGTAAATCTACCTTGCTGAAGGCTATCATGGGGAGCATCACACACGAAGGTGAGGTATTACAAGGGCACAACGTTCAAATTTCTTATTTCGCGCAAGACCAAGCCGAAAAACTCGATCCGAAACTCAGTATTTATGATACGGTAGATTTGATTGCCAAAGGTGACCTCCGCCGAGATTTACGCAGTATTCTTGGTGCATTTTTGTTTTCAGGAGAAGACATCGATAAAAAAGTTGGTGTGCTTTCCGGTGGGGAGCGCACGCGCTTGGCACTTTGTTGTTTGCTACTCAGCCCGTCTAACTTTTTGATCCTGGATGAACCCACCAACCACCTTGACCTACAAAGTAAAGAGGTTCTCAAAGAAGCCCTAATGCACTACGAAGGCACCTTTATTATTGTATCTCACGATAGAGAATTTGTTGATGGTCTGAGTAACCGCATTTGGGATATCGAAAATCAAGGTGTCAAAATTCACCACTTTGAATTGAAAGAATATTTGAGCTACAAAACCCAAAAGCAGCCGAATTCAACAGAAGCTACACCTGAAAAAGAAGTTAAAAAAGAAAAGCCGGCCGAAGAAGTAAGCAAGCCAAAAATTGACAAAGCACAACAAAAAGCACAAAGAGAAATTCAACAAATAGAGCAGCAGATCGAAAAGCAAGAACTATTGCTGACCGAAATAGAAAACGAGTTAGGAACAATTGACTACGAAGACAAAAACAATTACAATACGGTACTCAATCGCTATGAACAAGAAAAAGCACAATTAGAGTCTCTTTATAAAAAGTGGGAAGAAAAATCTGAGGCGCTTTAAATACGTTAAAATCCTTAAATTTGAATTGTGAAAAACCTGCTCCTCTTCTGTTTTGGATTCTTGTTGTTGTCATCGAAGTGCAATCATCAAAATCAAAACCCGGTTCCGTTTGTGCCGGTTGATGTCACAATAGACATTCAATTGCCGAGCTACAGTAACTTGCAAGGTGTTGGTGGCTGGACCTACCTCAATGGCGGTTCGCGTGGCATTATCGTTTACCGCAAAGGAATAGACGAATTTGTCGCTTTTGACAGGCATTCGCCAGCCGACATCAGTGGCACTTGCCCGCTCCCACTATATCCAGACAATCAAAATTTCTTACAACTCAAAGACTCTTGCAATAATGCGGTCTTTTCACTTTACGACGGCTCACCCGTGAGCAACAGTATTTACGGCTTAAGACAATACGCAACTCAATTCAACGGCAACAACTTATTGCGCGTTTATAACTAACAAATATGGCAGATATCAAAGTAACCATCATCGATAGAGAAGGTCAGACACACGAACTAGAAGGTCCGACAGATATGAACATGAATGTAATGGAGCTTTGCAAGGCTTATGACTTACCGGTCAAAGGAGAGTGCGGCGGCATGGCCATGTGTGCGACGTGTCAATGCTATTTGGAGTCAGATACCGACTTACCCGAACAAAGCGACGCAGAGCTCGATATGCTCGATCAAGCATTTTTTGTCAAGGCAAATAGCCGCTTAGGTTGTCAAATCCACCTGAACGATGACATCGATGGAATTGTGTTGCGCTTAGCGCCAGAACAAGATTAATTGTTTGGTTCTGATCAATTGATTCGATCTGCAAAAACCTTTCTAAACTTTTCTACTTTTGGACGCACCACACTTTGGCAATAAGGGTTACCCGGATTGTTCTCAAAGTAATTATGGTGGTAGTCTTCGGCCTCAAAATAGTTATTGATGGCTACAATTTGTGTCACAATTGGTGCGTCCCATACTTTTTCAGCATCTAGTTTTTGTAAATACTTAAGGGCTGCTGCTTTTTGCGCTTCGTTGTGATAGAATATAACTGAACGATACTGCGTACCTACATCGTTTCCTTGACGATTGAGTTGAGTTGGGTCGTGGACAAACCAAAAAACTTCGAGGAGCTCTTCATAAGAAACCACGCTTGGGTCAAAAACAACCTGTGCCACTTCGGCATGACCGGTTTGCCCCGTGCAGACTTCTTTGTAAGTAGGCTGATCTTTGTGACCACCTGCATAACCAGGCACCACAGAAATAACACCTTTTAAGTCTTGAAAGCACGCTTCTATACACCAAAAGCAACCTGCGCCAAAAGTGGCAAGTTGTGTGCTTTGTGCGTCATTTTGATCTGATTTTTGAGTTTGCATGTCTTTGGCGTCGATAAAATCTAGGGATGCTGAATTGATACAGTAACGCAGGCCCGTTGGCTTGGGGCCGTCTTCAAATACGTGCCCAAGATGGGCATCGCAATTGTTGCAGCGCACTTCTGTTCGGATCATGCCATGCGAACGGTCGGTAATTTTCTTGACGTTGCCCTGGGTGAGCACCTCGTAAAAACTTGGCCAACCCGAACCTGAATCGTATTTGGTCTTGCTTTCGAAAAGAGGCGCGTCGCAAGCCACGCAGATGTAAGTGCCTTCTTCGTGATGATCCCAATACTTGCCTGTAAATGGGCGTTCAGTACCACCGTTCACGACATAACAAACGTTTTCAGGCAGCGCACGGCCGTTGAAAGTGTTTTGATTTTTTGCAGCATCTGAATCTTGCTGTCCACAGGCATTAAGGCTTCCTAACATAAGTAACACAAATATACGTTTCATGCTACAATAACAAACAAGAGTTGGTTTGGTTTAACTACTTTTGCGCCCATGCTCAAAAGATATTCACGAGATTTCTGGTTACTCAGTGCCAGCATGTTTTTTTTCATGCTGAGTTTCAACCTGATTTTACCGGAAATGAACGGTTTCATCAGTCAGTTAGGCGGTAGTGCACTCAAGGGCAGCATCATCTTTTTGTTTTCAATTGCAGCAGGGGTTTCCAGGCCTTTTGCCGGTAAGTTAGCCGATCTATTTGGTCGGAAGCGAAGCATTTACATAGGGCTAGGAATTGCCATTGCGGTAAGTCTAAGCTACCCATTTGCTAGTTGGTTAGGCTTCTTTTTTGTGTTGCGCTTCTTACATGGCCTGAGTGCAGGTTTCGCACCCACAGGCGCCACTGCCCTACTCACCGATATTTTACCACCCGACCGCAAAGGAGCGGCAATGGGTCTTTGGGGGACCTTTATTTCTTTGGGAATTGGCGTTGGGCAAGCGCTCGGTTCGTACATTTTCTCCCTGAGCAATTACGACACGCTGTTTATGAGCGCATCTGGTTTTGGCATTCTTGCACTCCTGCTGATGTTGCCAATCCTAGAAACCCTACCAAAGCAACTCAAATTTGAAAGGCAGCAACTATTGATCAAATGGGAAGACGTAGTGGAACCAACTGTAAAGCCAGCGGCCATCATCATGCTCCTGACTGCGATCAGTTCAGGGGTTATATTTGTACTGAGCCCCGATTATTCTTTCTATTTAGGCATTGCCAACAAGGGTTACTTCTTTGGCATATATGTACTGACCACAATTGGCGTGCGCTTGGTGTTTTCATCGCTTTCGGATCGCATAGGAAGAAGGGAAACGATGCTATTTGGCTGCACCCTGTTAGTCATTAGTATGATTTTATTGGGGCTAGCAAGCGATATCTGGAGCTATACAATTGCTGCTGCTATTTTTGGACTCGCCACCGGTGTTTCGAGCCCGACCCTTTTTGCTTGGACAGCAGATTTAAGCTTGGCACACAGACGAGGAACCGGATCTGGAACGATGTTCATTGCACTTGAGATTGGCATTTTGACAGGCTCTGGGCTAACTTTTCTTTTTTACCACAACACCATTGAAAGCGCACGCATCTGCATGTTTATTGCCGCGGGGTTTGGCGCAATTGCACTGTTTCTATTATTGCTTCAGTTGCGCAAGGCTAAACGGGGTTTGAGTGCCGCAAATAACGCCTGACCAAATAATGGCCGATATATACCAATGGCGTGAGCGAAATGGCAATCAAGATTTTCAAAAGATAATTTGTGGGCGCCACTTCTAGATAAGTTGACATACTCATAGCGCCAGGCAAAACAAAGCCGATATACAAAACAATATAGGAGTCGATCAATTGAGAAAGTAACGTGCTTCCAGTACTGCGCAACCAAATGAATTTATTGCCCGTTTTTTGCTTGATTTTATCAAAAAGATACGCATCGAGGAGCTGTGAAACCATGAATGCTGTAATGCTACCCACAATTACGGCTTGTGCTTGCCCAAAAACCAAATTATAGGCTTGGTTTGTCGCCAATTTAGAGCCTTTGATTTCATAGGCTGGAATAGACATTGATAAGCCGACAATCAGAAAACAATAAGCAATTAAACCTGCGGTAATCCAGGAAAGCCTCCGCACTGCTTTTTGGCCGTAAAACTCGTTGAGGAGGTCGGTGAGTAAGAAAACAACCGGCCACGGCAAAATACCAATAATAGTAACGAAAGGCCCTACCTTCTTTCCAAAGAAAAATCCTTCCAAAGGAATTTGAATGAGTTTGTTGCTGATGAGTTCAGCAGTTACGGCATTGGTGACAAACAAGCCTGCAAGGGCTATAAAAAGCCATTGTCTGCGCTCATTGAGTTTTTGCTGCTCCATGATGCTAAAATAAGCAATTAGGGCGTGCCGTAATCTAGTCGCTTGGTTTTAATGTAGCGCTGGATGTAGTATTGGGAGGTCTTGAAGTTGTCGATACGCACACCTGTATTGGCCGAATGAATGAATTTAATGGCTTCTGGCGTTACTTCTACGACCAAAGCAACGTGGCCTACGCTTGAGGAATTGACATTGCTTCCTTTGAAAAACATGAGGTCGCCGGGGCGGATTTCCGACAACATAACGGTGGTGCCGAGTTCTGCCAAACCATAACTCGTGCGGACTAAATCGAAACCGAAACTTCCGAAGATGTAATTGATGAAGCCAGAGCAGTCAAAACCTGATGGTGTGGTGCCGCCGTAGCGATAAGGCACTCCTAAAAAACGCTTGGCGTAATTGATAATGGCGTCTACTTGCGGATCATTGGGCAAAGGCGCTTGGGTTTGCACCTGGGTATTGGGAGGCTGGGCCAACAACCCTTGAGCGAAGACCAAAAAGAGAAAGAAGAAAAATATGTCTTTTATTTTCATTTTCTGAAAGCCATTGCAAAAATAATAATTATTTTCGAATCTTCATTCAAGTAGACAGATGCCCTCAATTGAAAATCAACCACTTAGCAAACTTTATTACAGCATCGGCGAAGTAGCGAGCATGCTTCAGGTAAACGCCTCACTCTTAAGATTTTGGGAGAAGGAATTTAACCTAACAGTTTCAAAAAAGAACAAAAAGGGCAATCGCTTATTTTCGGTCAAAGAAATCGAACAAATCCAACGTATTTACCAGTTTGTCAAGGTAGAAGGCTATACGCTCGATGGCGCCAAAAAAGCCCTCAAACTAAAATCAACCACCCCTCTTGCCGAGCCTGTTCAAATCGTTCAAACCGCAGCTCCAACCAATCCAAACTACGCTGATATCATCAGCAAATTGGAAGGCATCAAAGCCAAATTACTGAACTTGCCTGTACAAAAAGAGTCAGCACAAAAAATGGCAATACCTACCCTTGAAAAAGAACCAACACCAGCTCCGATTGAGCCACCCAAAAAACGAAACGTCGAGAAGCCAAAACCAGCTTCAGACATGCCAACGCTATTTGATTTTTGAATCAAAAAACATAGCCTATTGAAAGTTTGGGTACCACATTTTGACGCCAATTTTTTGGGGCGTAATAGCCAAATGTACTAAAGACACCTATTCCAAAGCTACTCGCACCACTTACCCAAAGGCCATTGAGCAAAATACCCGTTTCATGATAACCCTTGTCCATAGTCATAAAACTCGTATTGTGCAGATTCTTTTCTGACATCGTTCCCCATCCAAAAGCATAATGAAAACCTAATTGTGGTTCATTCCAGGGAGCTTTTGTACGCCAAGCATTTTGTGTGTAGCGCATAAATAATTGCACTTGAGTTTGATGGTAAAACGCAGTGCTAATCAGCGTTTCAAACGTATTGGCCACACTCACATTTATGCCATTATTATCACTAGCTTGACTCGCCGAAACAACGTGCTGAAATAAGAGTGGTGTCGAGCGGTCGGTATGCGAAAAACGTGCATTCCAGTTCAATACCCCTCGCCCCGGAACCGTAAGTATTTGAAAAGCATTGAATTGGAACCGATTGAAGGCAGTAGGATTACTTGACCAACCAAGCAGCGGCCAAGCGTGTTCAAATTGAACTTGTATTTTAGGATAAGCACTTGGCTTTGGCAATAATACATTGCCAAAATATGCTGATTTTTCTCTGAAAGCCCAACTGAAGGTCAAGCGACTCATGAGTACTTGTGACGCAGATTGCCCTTCATACAAATAGCCATCAGTATATTGATTGCGCTGCAAGCTTGTCTCTAATTCAAAATGTTGATTTGCCTTGAATTGCCCTGAAAATTGTAGCCCGAGCTTTACTTGATAAGCCATATTCGAAGCATACAAATACCGCGTGGCATCTTGCTTGAAGAGCAAATTGGTTTGATAGAGCACCGGCGCCCCTACTTCAACAAGATCCAAACTTCTTGCTGCCCTAAACCTGAACTGATGTACAGAAGGGATAAACAGATTTAGATAAGTGTCGTATTTGAAGCGCTGGTCGTTTAAGCCATAACCTCCACTCGCACCTAAATTAAAGAACTTAGACAGCTTTTGAGAACTCTCTATTCCCAACCCGTAGCGAACGCGTTCAAATGCATTGTATTTTAGGAATTTAGTAGCATCCAATTGCGCATAACCCAACTGAATTTTTCCTGTAGCGAGCACTTTTGCTAATTTCAGTTTTTGATCAAAATGATATTCCTTAGACAGTGAATCAATTTGTATGTAGGTCATCTTTTCCCGTTCGCTTAAAGGCGCAATGCGTACGCTGTCCCAGGCTGAAGCGGATAGCTTATTTGCTGCATTTGGAAGCGTCTCTACTGCAATTTGCTGAAACTTTACTTTGTCGAGTTCGGGAGGGTCAAAACGCACTTCTTTTACCACATTGATGCCTTTACCGACAATTACCGCTGGCAAGGAATCGAAACTCAATGAAATAAACGGCAGGTAAATATCTGTGCTCAACTGCTTAGGAAACCATGTTTTTGAAGCGATTAATTGGTATTCCTGTACAATTGCGACTTTATTTGAATTGGGTGGCGGATTAAAAGGTGCAGCTTGTACTTTTTCAATGGCAAAACCATTGGTGTTGATGTATAAATACCCTGTTAAACCGTTGAAATCAGCGCCTTTCTTCGGCTTAAAAAAAATGGTAAAGGTGGTGTCTAAACCTGTAATTGTGGTATCCTTTAAAGAAAAAAAGTAGCGATTGAGCGAGCCAGGAGCCAACGGGCTCAAATACTTCAGACCAAGTATTTCAAGCTGAATTTCGTAAAAGTGAAAAGACTGCAAGCTCTGGGCAATACTCGACAAAGCTGGATCTGTAAAACCTGAAACACGATAAGCCTCGATGATTTCTTTCTCCCGGTATGGCGGTTCAAAATAATGACTAGACTTTGTTTCAGAAATAAAAAATGCTTGTTGATCAACGAATTTCTTGAACTCATAACTCGAGGTGTCCGAAGGGGCAATGATGGTATCGGCCATTTTGCGGCGTGTAGCGTCGTCGAGGTCGAAAACAAACTTGCTATATTGATCGGCAATAAAACCACCATGAGCCTGAGGATGGTTGGCTTTTCGGTTTTGAATGGCCTGCTCCATGATGCGCAGTGCAGGATTGATGCCGGGAACCACTACAATATCTTGCGTTTCTTGCGTTTTGGAGCGCAAGTAGATCTGCGAAGAAACTAGAGCGGAAAGTACAATTATGGAATCTTGATAGCCGAGTGCCCGAATGCGGATGCTTTGATTGGTATTTGAGAGCTCAAAATAGCCATTGATATCGGTCAGAAAAGGAGCTGAAAGATCCGGATAAACTTTTGCAAAAGCGATGCCTTCGTGCAGATTGCTATCGAGCACTTGAAAACGCTGAGCCAAAGAATTCAGGCTAAAAAAAAGAAAAACAAAAAGCAATTTTTGTAACATCGGGTTCTCACTTGGCAATTTTCATACCAAAAATAAAGCATTACAGCTGATCTGATGAGCTTACAAACCTAGAACTTGTTCTATATATTTAGGCGCCTCCAACATCCTCGATCCGTACCAAGAACATATTTCACCATCGATAAGCACAATTTTTGACTTCGGGAAAAGAACCTGTACTTCCTCTAAATGTTTGGCTTCAAAAGGAAAAGGTTCGGAGCTCAAGAAAATGTAATCTGGGGAGAAATCTGGTTTACTGGAAAGCTTAGCCTTGTTGGCGAGTACTTGATCTAAATCAGGATAGCGCTCGATTTCACAAAAGTTAACCAAGCCAAAATGGGTCAATAAAGCATGAATGTAAGTTTGCGTCCCCACCACATAATAAGGGTCTTTCCAAATGAAATAAAGAAAAGATGCGCCTTTACCAATCGGACCTAACGCTTGAAAATCTTTTTTAATTTGCTCAACTAAAGAACGTGCTGCCTCCACCCGATTGACCCTCTCACCTATCTCAAGCAAGTAAAAAAAAGCGTCGTCAAGGGTTTGGATATCGGTGAGCAAGACCTCATATTTTGACACCAGCAATTCTATATCTTCTTTGGTGTTTTCTTCCTTATTGGCTATAATGAGGGTTGGCTGAAGGGTAGCAATAGTATCAAAATTGACCTTTTTGGTTCCGCCGACCCGAGTTTTGTGCTGCCACCATGCTTTGGGATGAATACAAAACTTAGTGATACCAACCACCTCTTTCTCTAGACCCAGGGCCCAGAGGTATTCGGTTAAAGACGGAACCAAAGAAACAATACGCATGCGCCTAGGCCATTGCAGCAATGACGTCGTAACGCGACACAATATGGTGCTTGCCGTTATCTAAGGCAACCAACACCGCAGGAACTTGCTTAGAGATCAATTTGCAGAGTTCTTCAACGGGAGTATTCGCATGCACTACAGGGAAAGCAGCCGACATCAAGGAAGAAATTGGAGCATCGCGCAAGGCTGGGTTGTCGATGAGCACTTGATATAAATGGCTGTCATCGATAGAACCCACAAATTGGCCATCTTTCATGACAGGAATCTGAGAAATATCGAAATTGCGCATTTTGGCAATGGCATGAGAGACGAGTTCTTCGGCGTAAAGAGAAACCAATGGTTTGTTGCCGTGTTTGGCAACTAAATCGCCAGCGGTCAGGAGGTTTTCTTCGAGGAAACCGCGTTCGCGCATCCATTCGTCGTTGAAGATTTTACCAACATAACGGCTACCGTGGTCGTGGAACAAAACAACTACTACATCGTCTTTGGTGAGTTTGGCACCCATTTGCAAGAGCCCTTTGATGGCTGCACCTGCGGAGTTTCCGACAAAAATACCTTCTTCGCGAGCGAGTCTGCGGGTATAGACAGCTGCATCGCGGTCAGTCACTTTTTCGAAATGGTCAATGACATCGAAATCTACGTTGGCAGGTAAAATGTCTTCGCCGATGCCTTCTGTGATGTATGGGTAAATCTCGTTTTCATCGAAGATGCCTGTTTCTTTGTATTTCTTAAAAACAGATCCGTAAGTATCAATACCCCAAATTTGAATATTTGGATTTTTTTCTTTGAGGTACTGACCAACACCTGAAATGGTTCCGCCCGTGCCCACACCCACCACAAAATGCGTGATTTTCCCTTCGGTTTGTTCCCAAATTTCGGGGCCTGTTTGCTCGTAGTGCGCTGTTCTGTTCGAAAGGTTGTCGTATTGATTCACATACCAAGAATTCGGAATTTCGGTCGCTAAACGGCGTGAAACTGAATAGTAAGAGCGCGGATCTGTGGGTTCAACAGCCGTAGGGCAAACAACAACTTCAGCGCCAACAGCACGCAAAATGTCCATTTTTTCTTTGGATTGTTTGTCATTGAGTACACAAATGAGTTTGTATCCTTTGATGATGCAAGCCAACGCCAAACCCATACCAGTATTACCTGAGGTACCTTCGATAACGGTGCCGCCTGGCTTTAAAATACCTGCTTTTTCGGCGTCTTCGATCATCTTGACAGCCATGCGGTCCTTGACGGAGTTGCCCGGGTTGGTGGTTTCTACCTTTGCCAACACCTGAGCTGGAAGGCTTTTGGTGAGTTTGTTGATGCGCACCAATGGCGTGTTACCGATGGTTTCGAGGATATTGTTGTATACTTTCATGAATGAACTTTGTACAAAGTTAGTCATCTGATTGAATTCATTAATTTTAGGGCATGTTAAAATTTAGCTTCTTTCTCGCATTTGGACTTTTTTCACTGATCTCAACAGCTCAAGTTTGTCCTATTTTACCCACTCCTGCTGTTTACCAAACCACTAATGGTCAGTTTGTTTGCAGCGGCACCCTGCTCATCGATCCGTCTGAAATCACCCCTAATTTGAAGGCCGCATTTACAGATTATGCGCTTTGGGCCAATAATATCCAAGTGTCACCATTTGTCCAAAACCCAATGGTGCAGTTCAAAAAACTCACCAATGTCAAGCAAGATTCTTACAGCATCAATATTGCAGACCGCATCACTATTTCCTATTCAAGCGAAGCCTCTTGTTTTTATGCTTGGGTTTCATTGTTGCAATTGAGCACGCAGCAAGATGGCCAATTGAGTTTTCCCAAATGCTTCGTCAAAGACTACCCTCAATTTCAATGGCGCGGCTTGCACCTCGATGTGTCGAGACATTTTTTCACGGTCAATGAAGTCAAGCGCTTTATTGACCTCATGGCATATTACAAATTCAACACCTTGCATTGGCACCTTACCGATGACCAGGGTTGGCGCATTGAAATTAAAAAGTATCCACTTTTGACCGAAGTAGGCGCTTGGCGCGACTCCACTGTAGAAAATCATTACACCACCCAGCCGCGCACCTACAACAAAACACGCTATGGCGGCTTTTACACCCAAGATGAAGTCAAGGACATCGTGAGTTATGCAGGCGCACGTTTTATAAATGTAGTTCCGGAGATTGAAATGCCTGGCCACGCCAGAGCTGCGCTTGCCGCTTACCCACAATACTCCTGCACAGGCCAAGCGCAAGGCGTAGAGGGCCTTTGGGGCATCTTTGACGATATTTTTTGCGCTAAAGAAGAAAGCATCTTGTTTTTGCAAGATGTTCTAAAAGAAGTTTTACCGCTTTTTCCGGGTGCATACATACACGTGGGAGGAGATGAAGCACCAAAAACAAGATGGAAAGAATGTCCGAATTGTCAGGCGGTCATTAAGGCAAACGGCCTACACGACGAACACGAACTACAAAGCTATTTCATTGGGCGCATGGACGCCTTTTTGACTCAAAATGGCAAAAAACTCATTGGCTGGGATGAAATTCTCGAGGGCGGGCTCTCCCCCAACGCCACTGTGATGTCTTGGCGCGGCTATGAGGGCGGAAAAGCCGCAGCAGCGCAAGGCCACTACGTCGTGATGTGCCCGGGTTCTCATTGCTATTTTGATCACTACCAAGGTCGTGGAGCTGAAGAACCGTTGGCTATTGGAGGTTACACACCCTTAGATCGCGTATATGAATTCAATCCGATTCCGTCCGACATGGACGTCGCTTCGGCGGCTTACGTTTTGGGCGCGCAAGGCAACCTCTGGACCGAATACATACCAGACATGGCCCAATTGGAATACATGACCTACCCGCGCGCCATTGCCCTCAGTACCGCGCTGTGGTCCGAAACCAAATTGCCTTATGACCAATTCCTTTCGACGTTGGTGCAGTTTCACTTTTCTTTTTTAAACAACCAAAAAGTCAACTTCTCCAAAGCGGCGCTCAAACCAGAACTCAAAACAACGCGCGGTAAAAACGGCGGTATTGAAATTCAAAAGGTGCCCGCCAAAGGATTAGATAAACAACCAGAGGTACTCAACAATATTTCTCCAGCAAAAAAGAAAACAAAAGTCGTTGGTCTGAAAATTGAACAAGGTTCAGGGATCGCACCTAAACAACTAGAAGTGATACAGCACAAAGCTTTGGGTGCGCAAATTGTTTTTCAAACGCCGCCTAGCCCAAAATACGACAACGGATCGCTCACTATTGTCGATGGCCAACTCGGTGCCCGCCCTTGGAAAGGCAACGAATGGCTCGGTTTTGAAAGCGACAGCGTGTCTTTTGATATTCTTTTTGACAAACCCATCAAGGTCAAAGAAATCAGGATCCATACCCTCCACGATCCGAATAGTTGGATTTGGGCCGCGCAAACCTATAACGTCGCTTTAAACAAATTTGGCTGCGGAAATGGAATTGCGGATGGATACAGTACTAGTGAAACAATTGAAATTACAGTGAAAGACAAAAATGTAAAGCAAATACATGTGAACATTTACGGCATTTCTAAAATTCCGAGTGGTCAGCCAGGCGCCGGAAACACGCCATGGCTGTTTTTGGACGAGATTGAAATTCGCTAGTTTTATTTATTACTCCTAAGCATTTAAGGAATAATACCCAAGCGCACGGCGTGCACAATGATGCCGGCGGTGTTGCGCACGTCGAGTTTTTCAATAATGCGCATTTTGTGGGTTTCGACGGTGCGTGGCGAAATTTGGAGGTCGTGGGCAATTTCTCGACAGGTTTTTTCTTGACAAATGCCTCGAATAACATCGATTTCACGCGCGGTAATGCGCTCTAAGGTGCGAATGGTGCGGCGCTCGGCATCTAGCATGCGCTTGGTATTGGGATGCAAATAGGAATTTTGAAAAAGTACCTGGCGAAAGGCAGTGACGGCTTCTTCGTGCATGTTCCATTTATTGACCACCCCATGAAAGCCCCACTTTAAAAAGAGCGGCACCATTGCCGATTTGAAATTAGGAACCAACAACAAGAACTTGGCATTGGGCCAGGCAGACATCCAGAAATTGATATAGACTTGATCTAAATCTTGTAAAAGATCGGCGTCGATCATGATGACTTGAATGCCAACCCCGGTGTAACGGGCTCGAAAGTCACTGAGACTTTGGGCCTCACCTACCCATTCAAAATCGCTGCGCGGCTCTAATAAGGCACGCAAGCCTGTTCTAAAAATGACATCAGATTCTACAAAAGCCACGCGAATGCGGGCACCCAAATAATTACTCATACGACTTGCATTTTTAATGGGCCAAGGCCCGGTTTAGGTTAATACAAGTAGATCTGTTTCATGTGGCTAAAGTAATAAGGGTTTCCCAAAAGGGCATCAGTAGATTGACGGACGGTTTTGAAAAAAAGTTGCACGCGAATGCTTAACCTATATCAATTTCCCAGACAAAAAAGAACCCTAACTTTGAAAAATGAAGCGAAGAGAATTTACTTCCTTACTGACATTAAGCACTTTAGGCTTTACCATGACATCCTTGAAACAACTTTCCAATTGGAGTTCGCAATTACAAAAAACCAAACCTATCCCCGTACTTTTTATTGGGCATGGCAATCCGATGAACGCCATTGAGGAAAACCAATTTGTAGCCGGCTTCAGAAATATCGCCCAAACGCTACCTGAAATACAAGCTATTTTAGTTGTCTCGGCGCATTGGCTCACGAAAGGAACAGCCGTTACCGCGATGCAACACCCCAGAACCATCCACGATTTTGGAGGTTTTCCGAAGGCTTTGTTTGAGCAACAATACCCAGCGCCCGGCTCACCTGAACTGGCTAGCGATATCAGAAACCTGATCACATCAACCCTCATTCACGAAGATCATGAGTGGGGCTTAGACCACGGTACCTGGACAGTACTCAAGCATTTGTATCCTGACGCAAAGATTCCTGTCGTGCAGTTCTCCATTGACTACCAGCTTTCACTTGAACAACATTTTGAGCTCGCAACACAGCTCCAAACACTTCGAGAGCGCGGCGTACTGATTATTGGTTCAGGGAATATTGTCCATAACTTGCGCGCCGTTGACTTCAGCCGCATCAACGAAATCGGCTATGGCTACGACTGGGCAAAAGAAAGCAGAAAGTTTGTCAATGATCAAATCAACACGCGAAATTTCAAAGCCCTTATCGACCTAACCAATGCGCCAGCTGCTTTAAAAATGGCTGTACCGACAATCGACCACTACATTCCACTTATTTATAGTTTGGGGCTCAGTAATGCCGCAGATGAAATCCAATTATTTAATGATGCGCTTTTGGCAGGCAGCCTCAGCATGACTTCTTTGCGAATTGGATAGAATTTCTAACCAAATAAACCTTTCGGTCGTTTGGGATGTTCTATCTTTGTATTCAGATCACAAAAATTAGCTCATGTCTCAAAGAAATTGGCAAAGTCTGAAAAATTACAAAGACATTAAATTTGAATTTTTCGAAGGAATTGCAAAAATCACCATCAATCGACCGCAGGTTTACAACGCATTCAGACCTGAAACAAACTTTGAAATGCTCGAGGCGCTTGCTATTTGCCGCGAGAACCCAGACATCAATGTTGTAGTTCTAACTGGCCAAGGCGATAAAGCATTTTGTTCTGGTGGCGACCAAAACGTAAAAGGAATTGGTGGCTACATTTCAGAAAACGGCGTTCCAAGGCTCAATGTTTTGGATATCCATAAAGCCATTCGCTCCTTGCCTAAACCAGTCATCGCAATGGTGAACGGTTATGCTATTGGCGGCGGGCACGTATTACATGTGGTTTGCGACCTCACCATTGCTTCTGAAAACGCACGTTTTGGCCAAACTGGCCCTAAAGTGGGTAGTTTCGATGGCGGCTTTGGTTCTTCTTACCTAGCGCGCCACGTTGGCCAAAAAAAGGCCCGCGAAATTTGGTTTTTGTGCAACCAATATACAGCAGAAGAAGCTGAAAAAATGGGCATGGTCAATAAAGTAGTTCCTTTAGACCAACTCGAGGACACCGTTGTAGAATGGTGCCAAACCATCATGAAAAGAAGCCCACTAGCTATTCGCATGATCAAACGCGCCATGAACGCCGAACTAGACGGCCAACACGGCCTCATGGAGCTCGCAGGCGACGCTACCCTACTCTATTACCTTACAGAAGAAGCCCAAGAAGGCAAACACGCCTTTTTAGAAAAGCGCGACCCTGATTTTCAACAATACCCCAAATTTCCTTAATAATGGATTTCAGCAATATTGAACCAAAAGCCCTGTGGCAACATTTCGCCGCACTCAATGCGGTACCAAGGCCTTCTAAAAAAGAAGAACGCGTCATCGCATTTATGCTCAACTTTGGCCATGCGCTTGGCCTTGACACGCAGCGCGACGCCATCGGCAACGTCATCATTAAAAAGGCGGCAACAGCCGGAATGGAAGACCGTCAAACCGTTATTCTTCAGAGCCACCTCGATATGGTGCACCAGAAAAACGCCAACACGGTTTTTGATTTTGACCAGCAAGGCATCGAAATGTTCCAAGATGGCGACTGGATCCGTGCGAAGGGCACTACCCTTGGCGCAGATAACGGTATCGGTGTAGCTGCCATCATGGCGCTGCTTGCAAGCACAGACATCTCACACCCCGCGCTCGAAGCTTTTTTTACAATCGATGAAGAAACCGGCATGACCGGCGCCAAAGAAATGGACGCATCGCTTTTAAGCGGCACCATCCTATTGAACCTCGACACCGAAGACGACGACGAACTTTCTGTTGGTTGTGCAGGTGGAATTGATACCAATACGTTCTTCAATTACGAAGAAACTGCTATTCATGCAGGTTATACCACGTATAGCATTCAAATGAGCGGCCTACTCGGCGGGCATTCAGGCATGGACATCGACAAAGGTCGCGGCAATGCCAACAAATGGCTAGCGCGTTTGCTATGGGAAATCTCTCAGCAAATGGATGTACAACTACTCACTTTTGATGGCGGTAGTTTGCGTAATGCCATTCCGCGTGAAGCCACAGCTCAAGTTGCCGTACAAAATGCAACTGAACTAAAATCTATTGTGGCTCATTTCAAGCAAACGCTTCAAGACGAATACCAACTCATTGAACCTCATTTTGCTTTGGAAGTTGAAGAAGCAACAGCTACTTTAAAAGCGGTCCCAGCTGGGGTCTTCAAGCAAATGGTCGCCACACTTTGTGGTGTACACAACGGCGTTTACCGCATGAGCCCTGACATCGAAGGATTAGTTGAAGCATCCTCTTCTTTGGCACGTGTCGTGATCCAAAATGGCAGCTTTACAACACAATCTTTACAAAGAAGTTCTGTAGAAAGCACCAAAAGAGAAGTAAGTTTAACCGTACGCTGTGCATTTGAAAACATGGGTGTTACCGTTGAACAAAGCGGCGACTACCCCGGCTGGAAGCCCAATTCAGGTTCAGCCATACTTCAAATCATGAAGCAACACTACCAGGAAACATTCCAAGCTGAACCCAAAGTAAAAGCTTGCCATGCTGGCCTCGAATGTGGTTTACTCAGCGAAAAACTACCTGGCGTTGACATGATATCCTTCGGGCCAAATATACGCGCTGCGCACTCCCCAGACGAATGCGTGCAAATTTCATCCGTTCAAAAATTCTGGAACTTTCTGCTCTCTACCTTAACTCATATTCCAAAAGCGTAAGCAAAAGCTAATTATGTCACAAACACTCCATACCATAGAAGAAGCCATTTACGAAATTCAGCAAGGACGCGTTGTTATTGTAGTCGACGACGAAGACCGCGAAAACGAAGGCGATTTTCTGACAGCGGCACGCAATGCAACTCCTGAGCTCATCAACTTTATGGCTACGCATGGACGCGGTCTTATTTGTGCGCCAATCAGCGAAGAGCGTTGTGACCAACTTGGCTTAGAACTCATGGTGCGCAACAACTCTGCGGCTTATGAAACCCCATTTACCATCAGCGTGGACCTCATTGGCCACGGCTGCACCACAGGTATTTCTGCCAGCGACCGTTCCCAAACTATTTTGGCCATGATCGACCCGAAAATTCGACCAGAAGAACTCGGCAAACCAGGTCACATCTTTCCTCTACGCGCCAGAAATGGTGGCGTACTGCGCCGTGCTGGGCACACCGAAGCTGCCGTAGATTTATCCAGACTCGCTGGCTTTGAAGAAGCGGGTATTATTGTCGAGATTTTGAACGAAGACGGCTCTATGGCACGCCTTCCACAACTATTAGAAATCGCCAAGAAATTTGATTTAAAAATCATTAGCATCGCCGATCTCATTAAATACCGCATTGCCCATGAATCACTCATCGTGGAACAAGTCCAAGTTGAAATGCCGACAGTTTATGGCGATTTTCAGTTGCGCGCCTTTAAAGACGAAAGCACCGATCAAGACCATTTAGTACTTACCAAAGGCACCTGGTCCGAAGACGAAGCGGTGCTGGTGCGCGTGCATTCCTCTTGCCTCACTGGCGATATCTTCGGCAGCTGCCGTTGCGATTGCGGCCCGCAGCTTCACAAGGCCATGGAGCTCATCAGTAAAGAAGGAAAAGGAGCTATTGTCTACATGAACCAAGAAGGTCGTGGCATTGGACTTCTCAACAAACTCAAAGCATACAAACTACAAGAAGAAGGCCTCGATACCTATGAGGCCAATGAAAAACTAGGATTCAAGCCAGACGAACGCGACTACGGCATTGGTGCTCAAATGCTCAGAGCCATCGGGATTCGAAAAATGAAATTAATGTCTAACAACCCTAAAAAACGCACGGGACTTATCGGCTACGGACTCGAAATCACTGAAAATATTCCATTAGAAATACAAAGTAATATCCACAACGAGCGCTATCTCGAAACCAAGCGCGACAAAATGGGACACAACATCAAATTAGACCAATAATGTTACAAGCAAGCAGTATTGAAAAGAAATACGGTGACTTACAAATTTTGAAAGGCATTGACCTTACCGTTGCGCCTGCAGAAATTATTTCTATCGTTGGCTCTTCTGGTGCTGGCAAAACAACGCTGCTTCAAATCCTCGGTACACTTGATACTCCTTCTAGCGGGCAGCTACTCATTGAAGGAAAAAATCCATTTGAACTCAATGAAAAAGCGCTCTCTCAATTTCGCAATCAGCGTTTAGGCTTTGTATTTCAATTTCATCAATTACTGCCTGAGTTTAACGCTTTAGAAAACATCGCACTCCCTGCCATGATCGGCGGCACTAACCAAACCGATGCGCTAAAAGCAGCCAAGCAACTCCTCAATCGCTTTGGTTTAGAAAACCGCGCAGCACACAAACCTGAAGCACTTTCTGGCGGCGAGCAACAACGCATCGCTGTAGCGCGAGCGCTCATCAACCAACCAGCCTTAGTATTCGCCGACGAACCTTCTGGTAACCTCGATACCGAAAACGCCAACGCCTTACACCAACTCTTTTTTGAGCTCCGTTCTGAAATGAAGCAAAGTTTTGTTATTGTCACTCACAACGAAGGGTTTGCACAAATGGCTGACCGCAGCCTAACCATGAAAGATGGCAGCTTCGTTTAGTGGCTCCAAACAAGAACTCCAAGAGTTTCTTGATTTCAAGGCCCAACAATACGAACAGCCAGCTTTTATTACGACTGACCCCATTTCTTTGGCGCACCGCTTTACCCAAAAAGAAGACATCGAAATTGTCGCTTTTTTTATGGCCATCTTGGCGTGGGGCAACCGACAAAGCATTATCAAAAGTGGCGAAAAACTATTAGCAATATTAGGTCAAGAACCTCGGCAATATGTACTGAATTACCAAGATGGCGACTGCCCTATTTTTGTGCACCGCACTTTTAATCAAATTGATTTAAATGGATTCTTGCTTGGCTTAAAAGCCATTTATGAGCAAGGCGATTTAGAAAACGCATTTGCGACAAATCAAGCAAACCCCACACTCTTTGATCATATTTGTGCTTTTAGGGCGCGGTTTATTCCACATTTAGAACCTAGAACACTCAAACACATTGCCGACCCAGCTAATGGTTCTGCTGCCAAACGCTTGGTGATGTTTTTGAGATGGATGGTACGTTCCAACGCAAACGGCGTCGATTTCGGACTCTGGACCAGCATTGGCCGCGCTCAATTGATGATCCCGCTGGATGTCCACACCGGAAATATCGCACGCAAATTAGGCCTCATCCAAAGAAGCCAAAACGACTGGAAAACGAACGAAGAATTGATTGGAATTTTAAAAGAATTTGACTCCGTTGACCCAGCAAAATATGACTTTGCCCTTTTTGGACTCGGTGCTTTTGAAAAATTCTAGTTGGGTACTGTGAGTGGAACCAAATACATGTAGGGTGCTAGATAGGAACCCTTGAGTGTTTTTAATTGGAGTTCATCTTCTCGAACAATGTTCATCTTAAACTTCCATTTTTCAGCGTTTATCCGAATGGTGAGTTCTTCATTATCTTCTTGATAGCTGAAATGCCCTTTGTCAAAAGTGCCTTTGTCAAAATCGCCAAAGGAACCCACCAAGACCTCGCCAGTTAAATAAAACACAAATAATACTTCTCCCCAAGAATTGCGCTTTAATTGCATTTGCTCGTTTTGCTGAGTGCCTTTAAGCATCCAAACTTTACTGTTACCTCCACTCAACAAATGGGTGTGGTCGGCACGGTAGGTTTGTTCGCCGTTGATGCAAGCGCTCAACAAGAACAGCAAGGCCAATTTAAAAAACCAACTGCTTTTCATTGAGGATTTGTAAGATTTCGGCAGAGACTTGCTTTTGCTTTTCGGGCTTGATATTCGCGTCGTTGATTTGTTCACAACACACATATTGGTAACGATTTTGCTTCCAGGTGAACAGACAATTGTAGAAATATTTTTGCCCTTCGTAACGTTCAAAAAAGCGGATCACGACGTCGTCATAGGTTTTGGCCTGCGGCCTGAATTCGATCGGATAACCAATAAACCCATTGGCTTGAACCATTTGTGTGCCTTCTCTTTCATAAATGACAAAACGACGCACCGGAAAATGATTGACACCCGCTTTCATGAGCACCATACAGCCTTGCGCTAAATCCAAGCCCTTTTTCAAAGGAAAAACGCGAAAGAAATTGGGAGTACAAGATGGTCTGTTGAGGTCTTCGCTCCATTGGACCGTGCTGTCACAAAATCTTAAATTCTTGAGCGTTTTGGCTTCTTCCCTACTTGAAAATGTATTCGTATTAAAGTCCGTGCTGATCTGAACACCTTCAGTCTTTTTTATAGTCGTTTTTTTCTTTGAATCGTGATGAAGCCCGTTTCGCCAGTCCAATAAAAAATAGATGACAACTAAAAGCGTAAAAAGAATACCGATAAACCAAAGAAGTTTTTTGTTTCGCATTGGTTAAAAAATTGAAGTGGATAATTGACGAGCTGCCTCAAAAGATGCGCTATTGATGGTATGATAAAGATTGGCTTGGGCGGCATAATTGAGCAGCGCTTCAGTAGCAAGATTTCCTGTGAGTTCGTCCTTGGCCATAGGGCAGCCGCCAAAGCCGCCAATTGCGGTATCAAAATGCGTACAACCACCAGCGATGCATGCTTTGATCAGTGCAGCTTCATGCCCCTGAACAACATGGAGATGGGCGGCAAAACGAAGACTTGGAAATTGCCGGTTTAATGTTTCAAATAAATCTTGAGCACTGGCTGCAGTGGCACAACCAATGGTGTCTGAAAGCGCAAATTCAGCAATTTCAAACTGACGCTGTAATTTTTCAACCCATTGCGCTACAAGTGCTGCAGACCACGCATCGTTGTAAGGATTACCAAAACCCATAGACAGATAAACCCGCAGCTTTTTACCATGCTTGGCACAGATGTCTGAAATTTGTTGTAAACCTTCTAAAGCTTGCGCAGTCGTGGAATTGGTATTTCTCACCTGAAAGGTTTCGGAAATAGAAAATGGGTAGCCAATAATGGAGATGCGCTCATGCGCGCAGGCATCCGAAGCGCCACGTGCATTGGCAACAATAGCGAGTAAGGCAGTTAGGGAAGCATCAAGTTGTGCAAGTACCTCAGCGGTATCTTGCATCTGAGGAATGGCTTTTGGAGATACAAAACTTCCGAAATCGAGGACATCAAAACCACATTTGAGCAGCGCATTGAGGTACGCTACCTTTTGTTCGGTGGCAATCCAGTCTTTGATGCCTTGCATGGCATCGCGCGGACATTCGGTGATTTGTAGTGCTGAGTTTTGCATGCCTATTCTCCTGATCTTTTCAGTAAAGCGCTGTTGATGGATTTAACAAGTGCAGGGCCTTCGTAAATAAAACCGGTGTACAATTGAACCAATGAAGCACCGGCATCTAATTTATCTAGCGCATCTTGGGCTGAGTGAATACCTCCGACAGCGATCATTGGAATGGTTCCTTCAGATTTGTCGTGAATGTATTTGATCATGGCAGTGGCGCGCGCCGTAACGGGCTTACCTGAGATGCCACCAGCGCCCATTTTTTCTACTTCGGCAGCAGGCGTCAAGAGTTGGTCTCTGGAAATGGTGGTGTTGGCTACAATAAGGCCCGCAATTTTGGTAAAGGCAACAATTTCGATGATTTCATCTATTTGAGTATCTGTTAAATCAGGTGCGATTTTTAAAAGAACTGGTTTGGGAGCAGTTTGGGCAGCATTCTTTTCTTGAAGCTGCATCAGGAGGTCTTGTAATGGCTCTTTTTCTTGTAAAGCGCGCAAATTAGGGGTGTTCGGTGAAGACACATTGACAACGAAGTAGTCTACAAATGGGAAAAGAGCCTCAAAACAAAGGAGATAATCTGAAACGGCTTCTTCGTTTGGGGTCCATTTATTTTTACCGATGTTGCCACCAATAATGAGCTGTTTGTTTTGGCGTTGCTTGAGTTGGGTAATGGCTGCTTCAACGCCTTCGTTATTGAAACCCATACGATTCAGGATTGCTTGATCCGCTTTGAGCCTAAAGAGACGGGGTTTGTCATTGCCTGGCTGTGCTTTTGGAGTAACTGTTCCAATTTCAATAAAACCAAAACCGCAATCGGCTAGTGCGTCAATGTTTTGAGCATTTTTATCAAAACCAGCAGCTAAACCGACCGGATTTGGGAATTTCAAACCTAAAAAAGTGGTTTCTAGTCTGGAATCTTCTAAGACATACGTAGATCGAAATAGAAAGCGTGAGAGCCCAAAGCCATGAACTTTATTCAGGAGGCTCATCACAAAATAGTGCACTTTCTCTGCATCAAACTGAAAGAGAATAAAACGAAATAATTTGTACATACACAAATGTACAAACTATTTCATGTATGAAAGCTTATACTAATAGCAGCAAACAAATAGTGAGTACAGGATAATACCAGTAGCGCCAGGGATTGTTTACTTTTTGTTGGTAGTTGTAGGCTGCTAAAATTTCTTGGAAATTTTGGTGCTTGCGAACAGCTTCCATGTTGGGCTCTTTTCGATCTAGTAAAATTTTAAACATAGTTATTCTTTTTGATGGAAAAATTCTTTGAGTTTAAGCACCGCACGAAAGGTTTTCACTTTCGCGTTGTTTTCTGACAAACCGCAGATATCACCAATTTCTTTGAAAGAACGTTTTTCAAAAAAACGCATTTCAATCAATTGTAGCTGCTGGTCTTTAAGATCTTTGAGGGCCATTAAAAGACGTGCTTTGTCTTGTTCTGTGTAATCTTCGGTCCATTCTTCAATCACTTGTTTGAGCACTACCTTGTCGATACTCACCGTTCTTTGTGCTTTTTGATCGCGGAAAGATTGATAAAGCTCGCTTTTGGCAATGCGAAACAACCAAGCCCCAAAAGGCAAACCGCGGTACTCATACTTGTGTATGGATTGAAGGGCCTTTACGAAAACACTTGAGGTGATGTCGTAGGCTTGTTCTTCTTCATCTACGCGACGATAAACGTAGCGAAAGATGGCATCGTGGTAGCGCTCATAAAGTGGAGCAAAATAACGCGGATCTTGTTGAGCGCGCTCGATCTGAGTTCTTTCTTCAGATGGAAGAAAAGACTGCTGCTGAAGGGAGAATTGGAGAGGCATAGTCTTTGGTTTTAAGGAGTTTAGCGGTCGAGGCTTGCAGACCTCTTATCGGGATAACGCAGCAATTTTTGTTTTGGTACATTTTTCTTGAAAAAAAAACTCAAACTTTTTTTTGAAGTGCTATTGAAAAATGAACTTTTCTAATAGAAGATTCTGAATATGAATTGTTTATACTCGTAGCAAAGACCAACTTCCACTTGTTTTCAAAGGTATATTTAAGCGCTGTCAGCGTATAGGTTCCCAAACCATTGAGTTGCGACGTTTGCGCTCCTATGCCGATTAAATAAATGTTGGTGAAAAGCCTTGCTGCCCCGGTCGGAATTTGAAAATAACCGTAGACTACTTCAAAATGTAGTTTGGCACTGAGCGGAGCGTGAGTCCAAGAAAGCTCTAGCTGTTTACTTGCAAAAGTAGAAGAGGTCAAGAATGCCCATTGAGTTGATATTTTGAGAGCTTCACTTTTGTGAAGCTGAAGTTGAACGCCAGATGCAAATCTGAATTGCAGCAACTGACCTGCAAGAGGCTTAATGCCGAGCTGACAATTGAAGATTTGCTGCTTTGCTGCTTGATACTGTAAAAAAATGCGTGTTTCCGAGCTCGACCTAGGGTATTGCTGCGCTACGACTAAAAACGGAACTTGCAACCATTCAGAGGAGAGTTTGAGCTGTACTTTTTTTTGTATTTGCCATTTTAGTTGAAAGATACAGGCTCGCTCATTGGCGCCGAGGGTCGAATTTCCAATTGGATTGGCATAAAAAGCGCGGTAATTTGGCCCATAGCTACGCAAATGCATACCGAGTTCTAAATTTTGGTCCAGGTAGTAGATCAGAGCAAGATTTGAGGCATGACTCGAAGTTATACTAACACCGTTTTGAAGGGCAAGTACGGATTCACCGTAGAAATAAAACTGCCGCCAAGTACCTTGTGCATAGCCCCCCATGCTGAATAATGATTCGGCTTTGAGTGCATTTACAGCTGCAATGGTATCGTTTATGCTTTTTCGTAGTTGTGCATTTTGATAGAGAGCAAGAGCACCAAATTGCCAAAGTGCTGTGCGCCGGGAGTAAGCCAGCCCATAAATTTGTTCAAACCCTTGCTTCCTCTTTGCAATTTCAGAGGCGCTACGGTGCAAACCGTTTGTAAAGGTAAGATTGAACTCTTCTTGAAGTGTATCGGTTGGAGGTTTGGCATCGATATATTTGAGCGAAGCGATCAAAGTAAGTTGGTGACTTCCCAATTGAATACTTGCTGCCAAGCCTTGCAAATAGCGTTGTTCATCTCGTCCTTGGTAAGGTTTAAGCCCCATTGGATTTTTTGCAAGTTGCAATAAATCTATGCTCTTGCCTAGCCCTCTTGAGGACCACAATTGCAAGCCTTGACCCCACTGGACTTGATAAGTGCCCAAAACAAACTTTTGTAAAATACTCGTTTTTGCACTGGCGTTCCAAGCTAAATAACTCGTCAAAAAATCAAAGCCTATTGGTGAAGCGCCATGCCAAATGGGCTCGCCGGCATCTTTGGATACTTGCACACCTGCGCGCCAATTTTGCCAGGTGACCGTACAGCGCTGTTGCATTGCAAAAGCAGGACCCAAAAAGCTGGTGTCTCGTCGAATTGAAAGGCTATCCGGTGTAAACATAAGTTGTGGAGAATGCAGCGTCAATTCGTAGCTGAGCAAAACATCTGATCTTTTATAAGTCTTTCTAGGTGGGGCTTGAGCTTTTAAAAGAGGTAAGATTTTTTGGAGGTCTTCGAGGTCTTTTTGGAGCAAGCCTTGAAGCTGGAAGAGATTTGAAACACTTGCTCCAAGCTCAAAAAAATGCTTGAGCAATTGTGCATCTGAGGGACTGATCAGCTCAAGAAAGACTAACTGCTCAAGTTCTGTAAGCGCGAGTGAGATAGGCTCGGTTTCGGCAAAAAGCAAAGCCATATTGTTTTGAGCCCGAAACTCAAGAAAAAGGAAAACAAACAAGATGGTTTGTACTATTTTCATGGTCAAAAATTATAATCAAAAGAGCAGACCAAATTGTATGCTAGGACCAATACCGCGTTGCCAACTTTGCGCCAAAAGCCAGTTGAACTTCTTTTTGGATTGACTGCCAAAAAAGAGCGTTAGTTGTTGAGGGAATAGGCCGTAGGTAAGCTGAACTCTAGCTTTTGGTAAAAATTGTATTAGCGTCAGATAGGTGGAGGGACGATACTGTGGGTTCCAACTCAAGCCCTGTGCAAAATATAAATCGGTCCTAAGCATCAGTAGATGTTCGATGCCGATTTTTTGAGCGTTTGGATTGCCGATGTCGTCGAGTGTAAGTGCCAAATGGTGCTGTTTGTTCAAGGCGTATTGGCAACCGAAACGAGCGCTTGCTATGAATAACGATCCGTAGTAACTCGGTTGAGACAGCAATTGAACTTGGAAACCAACACCGACCTTTAACTGCGAGCTGAGCGCAAAACCAAGCGTATGACCAGTGCGGATTTGAAAGAGTGTGGAATGAAGAACGCCACCCAATTCATGGTAAAAAGCTACTTGTCGATACCGATAGTACAGACCCAAACCTAGCAAACCCAAATTAGAGACCCTATAAGGTGCCGATGCCATGAATTGGAGGCCGCTTGTATCGGCATTTGTAAAACCTGCAGCATTGACTTGTTGTTGATTTTGAAAAATTGCACAACGCGTTGCTACATTTAGAAATGTCTGTTCGCTAGAACCAATAAACTGTCCTAGACTGGTGAAATGAAGGTTTAAAGTAACGATGAGGACAGATAGACATTTGTGCATACTCCAAAATTAGACCTACTGCTAGAGATGTGCTTCAGTAAATTCAGCAGTTAAACAAGAGATTCAGTATATTTGAGGACACTTATTTTTATGTCAAAAGTATCTATCCCATTTTCAGCAACTTCTTTAGACGCTTGGCGGGCCCAACTGCACAAAGAACTTAAGGAAAACACAGCCCTACTCCAATACAACTCTTCCATTGAAGGCATTTCATTCTCACTTCTCGAAAACGAAGCACCTCAATTCAAATTAAAGGAGAGCCCAACCATGAGCTGGAAACGCATGGTAGCTGCAGATGCATCACAAGCCAAAAATAGCAACGAATTTTTGCTGTCGGCCCTGATGCAAGGAGCCGATGCCATTTTGCTTGAACACACCACGCCACATACAGATTGGACAACACTTCTCCAGGATATTGAAACAGCTTATGTGCCTTGCCTACTCCTATTCGAAACACCAGCGGCGCATGCGTATTTTATAGAAACGGCGCCAAAAGAGCATATTTCGCATTGTACAATTTTGCACAACTATGGTACTCAGCAAAATTACATCAGTACCTATGAGATTCAGCAAATTGGCGCCAACTGCAGCACTGAGCTAGCTGCTGGTCTTATTCATTTGCACCAACGCCTCGAATTGAATGGCGAGGATACAACGCTCTATTTTGAAATGGGTGTTGGCAAAGATTATTTCGTTGAAATAGCAAAGTTTAGAGCGCTGCAAATGTTACTTGCCCAACTTGAAGAAATACATCATGTGCGCATTGAGTTGCAACTGATTGCTAAAACGGGTTTCTGCAATAAAAGTTTAATAGACCCATACACCAACTTACTGCGCTTGGCTACTGAAGGTTTAAGTGCTGTCATGGGAGGCGCCGCTTACGTTTGTTTGCAACCTTACGACACTTTGAGTACAGAAGGTGCCAGCGCCTTTTCCCAACGGATGGCGCTCAACATCGGAAACCTACTGAGCGAAGAAGCACAGCTTTCCACCCTCAACGACCCGTTAAGAGGGGCTTATGTAGTCGAGCAACTGAGCTTAGCACTCGCCAAAAAAAGCTGGACTTTTCTTTGCGAACTAGATGCTGATCCTGCCTCTGCGCAGCAAAAATTGAAAACTGAAATTGCACAGACCAGAGACCTGCGCACTGAAGGCGTTCAGTCTGGAAAGGACATCATGATTGGAATCAATGCCTTTCCAAATGAGTTTGAAAGTCCAAAAGCAGATTGGTCTGAGCTGCCAACTGCCCTAGGGTTCCAATATTTAATATTTGAAAACGCTGCCAACTGATGCCAAGAAAAGAACTCCACTCCTATCGCAACTTAGATTGGTCCTTGAAAACTCAGGCGGCCCAGGCACTCTCCTACCGCTCTGGTTTAGCGCCATTTTTAGGCGGTCCTTATGCCTCCATGTATCTTTCTAAACCTTGGACTATCCGACAATACGCCGGTTTTTCAACTGCAGAAGCCTCCAACGCTTTTTACCGACGCAATCTTGCTGCAGGTCAGAAAGGCTTGAGTGTTGCTTTTGACCTCGCCACACATCGCGGTTATGATTCAGACCACGAACGCGTCATTGGCGATGTCGGAAAAGCTGGTGTAGCTATCGATTCGATCGAAGACATGAAACTGCTTTTTGACCAGATTCCGCTCGATGAAATGTCGGTTTCGATGACCATGAACGGCGCAGTTTTACCCATCATGGCATTTTATATAGCGAGTGCGCATGAACAAGGGGTGAGTAGCGCGCAACTGAGCGGCACCATTCAAAACGACATCTTGAAAGAGTTCATGGTGCGCAATACCTATATTTATCCCCCTGCGCCTTCCATGCGCATCATTGCAGATATTTTTGCTTTTACATCGGCTCACATGCCTAAATTCAATTCCATTTCGATTTCGGGCTACCACATGCACGAGGCAGGCGCAACAGCAGCCATCGAATTGGCCTATACCCTAGCCGATGGCTTGGAATACATCCGAACGGGGTTGAATGCCGGTTTGGCCATTGACGAATTTGCGCCACGGCTCAGCTTTTTTTGGGCAATTGGCATGGATCACCTCACTGAAGTGGCCAAGCTCAGGGCCGGCCGTGTGCTTTGGGCCAAATTGGTGCAAGCCTTTGATCCTCAAAGTCAAAAATCATTGGCCTTGCGCACCCATTGCCAAACCTCAGGTTGGTCTTTAACAGAACAAGATCCGTTTAACAACGTCGCCCGCACCTGTTTAGAGGCGCTTTCTGCTGCCTTGGGAGGAACGCAATCTTTGCACACCAATGCTTTAGACGAAGCCATCGCGCTCCCCACCGATTTTTCTGCGCGCATTGCCCGCAACACCCAAATTTACTTGCAAAAAGAGACAGGGATCACGCAATTCATCGATCCATATGCAGGAAGCAAAGCTTTAGAAGAACGCACGCAAGAACTCATTGACGAAGCCTGGGATTTACTCAGTGAAATCGAAAACTTAGGCGGAATGGCCAAAGCCATCGAAACCGGCCTACCCAAAATGCGCATCGAAGAAGCCGCTGCCAAAAAACAAGCGCGCATAGACGCCGGCCATGAAATCATCGTTGGGGTCAACCGTTATCAGACCAACGCCGAAAGTCAGATCGAAATTAGAGAAGTCGACAACACAGAAGTAAGAAAAGCGCAAATTGAAAGACTGCAGCAAATCAAAGCCCAACGCAATGCACAAGAGGTAGCTGAGCTGTTGAACGAATTGAAACAAGCGGCCGAAGGTGAAGGAAATTTGTTGGAAATCGCTGTGCGCTGTGCGAAGGCACGTTGTACGCTCGGTGAAATCTCCGACGCACTCGAAGAAGTGTATGGCCGTTACCAAGCAAAAATCAGAAGTATCAGTGGAGTTTATGCCAAAGAAATTATGAACGATCCAGATTTTACACTTGCCAAAGAGCTCCTTGAGCAATTTATTGAACTCGAAGGTCGCCGACCGCGCATCATGATTGCCAAAATGGGACAAGACGGCCACGACCGCGGCGCCAAAGTAATTGCGAGTTCATTTGCGGATATCGGCTTTGATGTGGATATCGGCCCATTGTTTCAAACGCCACAAGAAGCAGCCAAACAAGCAATTGAAAACGATGTCCATATTGTAGGTGTATCTTCCTTGGCGGCAGGCCACAAAACATTAGTGCCAGCTGTAATTGAAGCGCTGAAAGACCAAGGCAGAACCGACATCATGGTGGTAGCTGGCGGGGTCATTCCGCAACAAGATTACGACTACCTTTTTAAGGCTGGCGTTTTCGGAATTTATGGTCCTGGCACAAAGATTGCATTGGCCGCCCAAGAAATCTTGCACCTTTTGATCAAGAGCCATCAATAAATTTTATTAATTTCGACATTAAATGAACATTTCAAGAAATCCTATCCACATGAAAATACTACTTTTCTTCTGCTTCTCTTTGGTCTTGTTGGCAAATAGCTATGCTCAAAAACCAACACTTCAATTAAAGGAATCCAAAAGAGTCATTACCCTAGACGACGAAAAAGGAGGGAATTCCTCAGTAGAAATGCGCAGTGTGTTTACACCAGCAGGCACAAAAAAAGTAAGTACAGAATGGGTCATTTCTGGCACCAAAGACAAAGACTGGAACTTTGTAAAAGGCGATGAAAAAAGCGATATCATTGAAGTCAATTTCAAAAGAGTAGGTAATTATTCCGTTTCTTTGAACGTTACCTACGCAGTTAAAAAGACACTCAAAAATGGAGAAATCGAAGAAGAAGAATTCGATATTTCTGTAGACAACGACAACTTTATTACCGTCACTAATAACCTAGACGAACTCACGCAACTACATGCCGATTCTAACTTTATCAAATTAGTGAAACGTTCAGGCGATTACACCGTCAAGGAAAAATACGCCAACGACCCTACCCCATACATCTTTTTAGCAAAAGGACTTTTTGGTGTCTATCGCAAAGACCTCAAAGACCCCATGATTCAAGATCCGTTCGAAGAAGCCATTACAGCTTGTGCAACTGCCATCGAACGCGATGAAAATGGCGTCTTTAAAATGCCTATTCACAAAATGTGGTTGAACAGCTTTCAGCTCGAATTACTCAATAACGGCGTACGTTACATCCTAGACGAAGCCGATGGCTATCCAACGATGTACAGCAACGACAACAAAGAAAAAGCAGCCGAAACGCTCTCTGGCATGTTAGATGCTTGCGAATCTTATAGCTCTATTACGCGCAACCCAATGGGTATCAAATTTATTGAGGCGGCGATCCGTTACAACAACCGCGACGCCAAAACTGCGAACCTCATTTGGAAAACCGAAATTGCTAATCTGATGGCCCTCACCGACAAAGATTTCGAAAACTGGACCCAAGCAGATAAAGACGCCTTGCGTATTGGCCTCATTTTGAGTTCACAAGCGCTGATGAAAAGAGACGCAAGTACAGTGAACGTACGTCCAATTTGCAAGAAAGCCGAAAAATGGTTCGAGTACGACAAAGACTGGATCGCATTTTATGAAAAGAAGAACAATAGTTTTTCTGAACAATAAGGGCTATGAAACGCATTCCAGCTTGGTTAAAAAATAAATACGTACTCACGAGTATTGTATTTGGTATCTATTTTCTTTTTCTAGACGACTGGGACATCTTTACGCTCGTTCGCCAAAAAAGGAAACTCAATCAGGTTGAACAACAAGACGTCCAAATGAGTGAGCAACTCAAGCAAACCAAGCAAACGCTATACCGCTTGCACCACCTCAATGAACTCGAAGCCTATGCGCGTTCAGAAAAGTTCTTCAAACGAGACGACGAAGAAATATTTGTCGTGACTAAAAAATAACGAGTTTGCTATTTAGGTGGGCTTGACAACTGCACGCCAGCGTAATAAAAGCGCAGTATTTGGTCATAGGTATAGCCTTTCTTCGCCATTTGCATTGCCCCTTCTTGACAAAGTCCTACACCATGTCCGAATCCTTTACCGTATAGAACGACTTGCTGATCCACTACAACTGCGTCAAAAAAGGTAGACTTTAGTTTGAATTGATCGCGCAAATCTCTTAACGGAATCCCATAGACCGGATGCAGATAAAAGGCGCTGCGCACGGGCTGTCGAAATTCTTGCATAAGTGCCACACTCATCGAATCGGACAAGGGGAAATTATAGTTTTTTTCAAGAAAGGAATTCCAGGTCTGCAGCGGAATGCTCTTGACCCAAGTAGCTTGTTGGGTATGTACACAAAACGTATCTCTAAACGATGCAAGGCCGCCAATGGGCTCGTTCCAAACGTCTTGAGGCTCGCAGGTTTGACCACCACAATTGGCATGAAAAAAAGTAGGGAAATACTGCCCTTTAGCATCGAGTAAAACAACTGATTTGGTCTGAAAAACAGCGGTGTCAATAAGTGCTGAGCCAGTTCGCTTGTGCAAATAGGATTGGCAATGTACGCGTTCACACAACTCATATCCGTCTTTTTGGTGACGCTTTAAATTATTGAGCGCATAGGTTCTGGAAATGACCGCTTGTGCTTGGTAGTAAGCTTTTTGATGACCCGGACCCCCTTCACAAGACACCACTCCTTCTAAATAAGTTTCAAGTTCGATGAGATTGACCAACTGTAGATTGGCTTTGTTGACACGCACTTCAAAATCACCTTCATAGGAACGTGTTTTAGTTGACAACGCTGGCACCGACCAACTGCAAAAATCTTCGTGGGCCAACTGCAGCAACTCAAACTGACTGGCCTGAAAACGATAAGTTCCTCCTTGATAATATTGGATCATGGTGCCATTCACTTTGAATTTTCCTTGGGACAGCGCATTGAGCTTAGAAGAATGAATTGTTCCGTCTGGCAGGATGGCATATAATAAATAGGAACCACTACCTACAGAAAACTGAAACTCTTTGACGCTAGATGCTGTGTACAAGCCAACCCTCAATTTTTGAGCGCTTGCAGTGAAGCAAAAAAGGAAGCTGAAAACGACAAAGAATATTTTCACGACGGCAAATAGGTATTCATGGAATTGGCAACACGCTCACTCACTCCCGACTCTTGTAAAAGTGCTTGTAAATCGGCATATTTGGTCAATTGGGCTTGCCTTTGAGGCTTGCCCGGCAATAATTTTTGCAGTTCAGTATGCATGTTTGCAACCGTGCAGTCTTCTTGGATGAGTTCACTAACCGCATTTTGGTGTAAAATCAGGTTGACCAAAGAAATGTATTGGATCTTGACAAGTTTTTTTGCCAACCAAATTGAAATTGCAGATCCTTTATAACAAACAACCTGAGGAACATGAAAAAGCGCAGTTTCTAAGGTTGCAGTTCCGGAGGTCACCAAAGCGAGGTCGGCTATTGATAAGAGGTCATAGGTATGCCCCGTACTCAAATGAACGTCATAACCTTTGCAATAGGTTTGATAGACATCTAATGAAATTGTCGCTGCACAAGCTACCGCAATTTGATGGCTTTCTTGAAACTGCGCGGCTGCGGCTAACATGAGTGGGAGCTTTTTTTTCAATTCTTGAGGACGCGAACCAGGCAATAACGCGAGTACAGGCTTGCTGAAGGTGGAGGTCGTGTTGTGTGTAGCTTGATAACGTTCGATCTCATCCTTGAGCGGATGACCAAAATAGGCGACGTCTATCCCGAAACGATCATAGAACTCGGGTTCAAAAGGTAAAATGCAATATAGTTTGGTGACGTATTTTTGAATGGTATAGACCCTATTTTGTTTCCAGGCCCATACCGTTGGTGAAATGTAATATAGCACCTTGATGCCGTGCTCATGGGCCCACTTTGCCATTCTTAAATTGAACCCTGGGTAGTCTACCAAAACCAATACATCGGGCTTTTGGGAAAGTAAAGATTGTTTGAGTTGTTTGAACTGCGCATTTATTGTTCGGATGTTGAGCAGGACTTCGAGGAACCCCATGAAACTCATGGCGCTGATGTGTTGCTCAATGTTAACTCCTTGCTCGGCTAAGCGATCGCCGCCCCATCCTTTGAATTGAAGTTGCGGGTTGGTTTTTTTCCAGGCGGCTACTAAATTTGCTGCATGGAGGTCGCCGGATGCTTCACCACAAACAATATAAACAAGCTGATTTTGTTCCAACTGACTCAATTAAAATAAGCGCTCTAGGTTGACGTAAATCATGTAGGGCGCATAAAGCAACATGCCAAATATGATGCCACGGGTATGGAAATAGCGCTCCCGATTCAAAAAGAAATAAAACCATGCGAGGTTACCAAATAGTCCGAGCGAAAGATAACGACTCATGAACTCTTGAAAATGGAGCGTTTGGTACCATAAATAAGAAAAGCTTTGTCCGTATGACTGCGAGAGGATAAAGACGATGATTGGCAATAATACAAGTGGAGAAAGTACTCCGATTGCCAAACCGATAAAAAACGAGGAGTTGATATTATCTTTTATTGTTCCCATGATTGAAAATGATTGAGGTGCGCATAGGCAGTGAGGTCAAAATGTGTGGGCACAACGCTCACGTAGCCAGCCTTGAGGGCATGAAGGTCGGTGTCAGGGCGTTGGTCGAGGTCGGCGAATTCGCCAGTAAGCCAAAAGTAGTCTCGGCCGTATTGATCTTGGCGTTTCTCAAAGCGGTCTGACCAATAAGCGTGCGCTTGTTTGCAAAATTTGAGGCCTTTGATATCGGAAAGCGGCAATTTTGGAATATTTACATTGAGACAGATACCCGCTTGAAAACCTTTTTCAAAAAATTGGCGAAGCAAGACCTCAATGTAATGTTGGCTTGCGCTGAAATCGGCATCTGGCGCGTAATCGGCTAAGGAAAAACCGAAAGAAGGAATGCCTTCCATGGCGCCTTCAATGGCTGCTGACATGGTGCCGGAGTAAAGGACATTTGTGGAGGAGTTTTCTCCGTGATTGATCCCCGATAGAAGGAGATCAGGTTTGGCGCCGAGCAATTCGAAAATGGCGAGCTTGACGCAATCGACGGGCGTGCCGCTGCAAGCATAGGCTTCTATCCCCGGGTAAAGTGAACTTTTAACCAAGCGCAGTGGATCGTGAAGGGTAATGGCGTGCCCCATGCCCGATTGTGGTTTGTCAGGGGCAAGCACATATAAATCGCCAAAAGGTCGGGCAGCTTCTATAAGGGATGCAATACCCTTTGCGCTTATGCCGTCGTCATTGGTGATGAGAATTTGTGGTTTGCGACCTTGAATCATGGTCTAAAATTAGTCAAATATCGCCTTGAAAATGCTAAATTTGACGCAATGAGTGAGAAAATCAAATGGATTGAGCCCCAACAGCGCTACGCGTTTTGCGCGTTATCGGTCATCCCCGTAAGAGAGCAGCCTAAAGATAGCGCCGAACAAACATCACAACTCCTTTTTGGAGAACCCGTTGAAATATTGCTTGCAGAAAAGCCTTGGCTAAAAGTGCGCAGCTTTTTAGACGGTTACGAAGGCTATATTGACCACAAACAAGTGCTCGCCCTCACAGAAAAAGAACTCAAGCGCTGGATGGAAACTTATGTTTTTTCCAGCAAACCTTACCTCGAAATTAGTGGTCCTTTGGGAACGCAATTTTTAAGCGGAGGAGCCCTAATCGGAGGTTATTCTTCGTTTAAAATTGGCAATTACGACTACAGCTATCAAATGGCCCAACAAAAAACCGACATTTGGAACTACGCCCTCTCTTTTCTGAATACACCTTATTTGTGGGGTGGGAAATCCATTTTTGGCATTGACTGCTCTGGTTTGGTGCAAAATGTGTGTCGCCAACGCGACATCAATTTACCGCGCGATGCGTATCAGCAAGCAGAAATAGGAACAGTAGTTGATTTTCAAGACCGCCAAAAGCTAGATTTGGCCTTTTTTAAAAATGCTGCAGGACGCATCCATCACGTGGGTATAGTTGGCCCCGACGACCAAATATTACACGCTTCGGGCCAGGTTCGCCTAGACAAACTCAACGAAGTAGGAATTTACAACGAGGCTGCCTCAGATTTTACACATTCTTTATTCGAAATTAGACGCTTATTTTAGCATTCTTCCGATATTTGCATCACTAAATTGACACCATGAAAGACCAAGCCATTTTTAAGCTCATTGAAGCAGAAAAACAACGCCAATTGCATGGCATCGAACTCATTGCTTCTGAAAATTTTGTCAGCGAGCAAGTGATGCAAGCCATGGGCTCTGTACTCACCAACAAATACGCCGAAGGCTTACCAGGTAAGCGTTATTATGGTGGTTGCGAAATCGTAGATCAAGTCGAGCAGTTGGCCATTGACCGCTTGTGTGAACTTTTTGGTGCCACTTGGGCCAACGTCCAACCACATTCTGGCGCGCAAGCCAATGCAGCTGTTTTTCTGGCTTGTTTGCAACCTGGCGATAAAATCTTAGGTTTTGACCTCTCTCATGGCGGGCACCTCACACATGGTTCACCAGTCAATTTCTCGGGTAAACTCTACAAACCTTTTTTCTATGGCGTTCATAAAGAGACCGGTTTAGTGGACTACGATGCCATGGAAGAAACGGCCAAACGCGAACGTCCCAAAATGATCATTTGCGGCGCCTCTGCCTACTCTCGCGATTGGGACTACGCGCGCATTCGCAAGGTTGCCGACGAAATTGGCGCTTTGGTTTTGGCCGATATCTCGCACCCTGCAGGCCTTATTGCGGCTGGTTTGCTCAACGACCCACTCGAACATTGCCATATCATTACTTCTACTACGCACAAAACCTTGCGCGGACCAAGAGGTGGCATCATCATGATGCGTCACAACATTGAAAATCCATTTGGTTTACGTTGGAACAACGGCAATCTCAAATCAATGGGTGCTTTACTCGACGCAGCGGTGTTCCCAGGCATACAAGGTGGGCCACTAGAGCACGTTATTGCTGCCAAAGCAGTCGCTTTTGGAGAAGCACTCGATCCTTCGTACAAAACCTACATGCAGCAAGTTCAAAAGAACGCAGCAGTTTTCGCAGCCGAGTTAGTCAAGCTTGGCTACAACATTGTATCTGGTGGCACCGACAACCACAGCATGCTCCTCGACTTGCGTTCCAAAGGAATCACAGGCAAGGATGCAGAAAATGCACTTGTGTTGGCTGACATCACCGTCAATAAAAACATGGTTCCGTTCGACACGGAGTCTCCGTTCGTCACTTCCGGTATCCGCATCGGGACACCAGCGCTCACTTCTCGTGGTGTTACAGAAGCTGAAATTCCTCAAATTGTTGCACTCATTGACCGCGTTCTCATGAATGCCTCAAACGAAGCCGTACTTGCCGAAGTTAAAAAAGAGGTCAACGCACTCATGAGCGACAAACCACTATTTGCTTGGTAAACAACAACCGACATGGTTTTTAAAGCCAAAAAAGATGGTTTCAGGTGGGCCATTATCGGCTTTGTATTCGCGGTTTATACCGGGGTGAGTTTACTCATTTTCATAACCGAGCGCAAACCAGATGCCTTTTATGGCCTTGCACTCGTATGGGTACTGCTATCGGTATTCATCGCTTGGATCTTGCCCGCGACAACGCGCTACACCTTTTTAGAAGACCACCTACTTTGTCAGAGTGGGGGCTTTAAAAAAAGAATCTACTACAACACCTTCCATAAAGTAGTACCTGCTAGCGGTTTATATGCCGGATTGAAAATGAGCACTGCATGGAAATGCATAGTCATACATTACAACAAATACGATGAACTCCTGATTTCACCTCAAGATGAAGCAGCTTTCATCGAACTTTTTGAAGAAAAAAAAGCTCAATTTGCTGATCAATCAAGACCCAACTTACTTGAGCTAGACCCGTGACATGTGTTACATGCTCCACTGCTCAATGGCGATCCCATAAAAATACTCGCGCCAGAAGGGCTTGTTACTTTAGGATACAAACCAGCGTAGTCTACATTGGCTGTTGTATAGAAATTTCCTTTGCCGTCAATGGCAATGGTGTACTTAAGTGTGCCAGCACCATTAGGCTCAGTGTATAATTCTACGGTTCCGCCCGTTTGGCCCGTTTGTAAATCAGCTTTACAAAGCGTACCAGCTACATTGAAGCAGCCCTCGCCTTCTCCGGTTGAGGTATGGCATTGCATACAATTTTGACCTTTGTTGTGCGACTTATTTGAGCCAGCAGAGCTGATGTTTTCTTCTTTGCAAGCCCAGTATTTTTTACAAGAACCCAAAAGCAGAGTGCTTGAAATAAAGCCAATGAAAACAATGCGGTTAATGATATGTAAAGATTTCATGATGTTGTTGTTTTACGTGATGTTCAATAGATAATGAAAAGGAATTATTCTTCTTTGTTTAAAATGGCTAAAAGCTCATATGCACCCTTAACGACTATGGAAGAGCGCTTGAGTAATGCCAGTTGCTTACTTGTAATGGCTACACGGCCGTCTTGGGTCATGAGTATGTCGATTTCAACCGTAAAAAAGTTGCCCGCCTTTTCGATAAAAACGACATCTTTTCCATTTTGCTGCACCACAGCCTCTTCAGGCAAGGTATATTGTTGTTGGTCTTCGGCGCGAATTTCCGCTTTCAAATAGGACCCTGGCGTGATATCTTTGGGGAGTTTGTCAAAATGACAATGCACTTTAACGGTGCGTTCTGCACTGATTTCTCTGCCAATCAAATAAATTTTAGCCGTTGCAGTGGTGTGCATATCTACAAACTGCAATTTGACGCGTTGCTCTTTTTGTAAGAAGGACAAATACTTTTCATAAACTGTGAGTTCTGCATGCGCATGTTTCAAGTCAATGATTTCCAATAAATTGTCCTTGGGTTCAGCAAAAGCACCAACGTTAGCAGTCACTTTGGTAATCACCCCTGCAAATGGCGAACGGATGTTTTGGGTGCGTTCTATCTGACCGTTGCGAAGCGCGTTCATATTGACATTGGCCATTTCTAATTTCATTGCCAAACCACTTAATTTGGCTTTGGTTACCATGTATGCACTTTTGGCTTGTTGGTAACTTTTAGCCGAACCTGCTTCTTTTTCGTACAAATCTCTTTGGCGTTCATAGTCAGAAAAAAGGTACTCCATTTGGCCCTGTGCTTCCAAATATTCTTGTTGCAATTGAATGACTTCTGGGTGTTCTACCACCATCAGGATTTGCCCTTTCTGTACTTGCATGCCATCGAGCACATTGATCTTTTTGATGTAGCCACCAAAGGGCATGGCGATGTAGGATTTATTCTGAGGTGGAACGTCAATGACGCCATTGGCAAATACGCTCAGGCCCATATTGATTTGTTCCAAGGCTCCGAGTTCGACGCCTAGCGTTTGGAGTTGTTTTGCGCTCAGTTGAATCTGCTTATTGACTTTGGTTTCTTTTGCTGTGTTGATTTCTTTATCTGCAGAGGAACAAGAAAACAAGAAGAGGACAAATATGCTGTAGAGCAGAAAAAAAGATGTTTTCATAGGCTATTATTTTTGAATCCATTCATAGGAAATGTGTAACAATTTGATTTGGTGTTGCCATTCTAGAAGCTCTCCTTGCAAGGCAATTTGGTAATCTTGCAATTGGATAAATTCGATCAAGGAAATTTGGCCGCTGCTCAGTTGTAATTCGGCATCGGCCTGAAGCTTGGTGAGTTCTGACTCAATTGGTGCAGCAACCATTTGATAAGTTTCGATGCGCTGAGACAATTGCCCAAAGATTTGATTTTTTTGGGTGCTCAAGGCCAGTGCCTGCTGATTTTTCAATAACTCGTTTTGCGTGAGTGCTAGTTCCAAAGAAGAAGATCTGGCCTTGAAGGCGCGAAAATCAATTGGAATTTGTGTTTGAAGCATGGCACCTTGAAAACGCTTATTGGGGCCAAAGTATTGATCGCTGCCGTTGATGTTTTGGATACCTACCAATGACTGATTGAAATAACCTAATCCAAGCTGAGGCAATTGTTGGGCGCGGTTGAGTTCATTCTGAAGCTCTAACTGCTTCTTTTGAATGTCATAACGGAGTAAACTTGGATGCACCACCCCTGCTTCATAAACTGGCAGTTTGAGGAGGTCTATTGCCTGAGGCTGAGCTAACTCAAAGGCAGGGCCATTATAGGCCAACAAGGTATGCAGGGCTATCCAAGCATTTTGCAAGGCCTGATTTTGCTGCGCTAGCATGGCATTGGCGCGCATGTATTTAGAATGCACCAACACTTGATCCATTTTTGCTGCATCGCCGAGTGAAACCCGCAACTTCATCTTTTCGTCTAGCACGCCATATAGAGAATCTTGTATCTTAGCGAGGCTCAGTTGGGCATGAAGCATTCGAATGTACTCGAGTTGTTCGTCTAAGGCGCGCTTGACATCTTTTTTGAGCAGCGCTAGATCTTGTTCAGACAGCTGACTACTGACCCCTCCCAATTGTTTTTGTATCCGCAAGGCCCCGTTGTAAGGTATGGCCTGGCTAAGGGTAAGGTTGTTGTCTTTGTTGTAGGCAGAATTGAATTGGCCCACCATAAAAGAAGCCGATAAGGCTTGCCAACCTGCAGCGCCATCGCTCAAACTTTGCTGACGCTGCGCTTCGAGCACCTCTGCTTTGATCTGTCCATTTTGATCGAGGAGCATTTGAAAGAGTTGCGCATCGGTGAATTTTTGTTGGGCAAAGCTAGTGGAGCTAAGGGCGAGCAATACCATTAAAGTAAGGGCCTTTTTTCGACGCAAGCGCAATGGTTTTTCGAATATGACATAAAGTAGAGGTAAAATGAAAAGCGTGAGAATTGTGGCGCTGATGAGGCCACCAATCACAACAGTGGCCAGCGGTTTTTGTACCTCAGCACCACTGCCCTGTGAAAGCGCCATAGGCAAAAAGCCTAAAGAAGCAACCGTTGCTGTCAGGAGTACTGGCCGAAGTCTGTTGGCTGTGCCGCGCAATACTACTTGTAAAATAGGCGCTCCGGATTTTCTCAAAGTATTGAATTCAGCAATTAGGACAATGCCGTTGAGTACCGCCACGCCAAACAAGGCGATAAACCCTACACCCGCTGAAATAGAGAAAGGCATGCCGCGCAGGTACAGCGCAATAATACCTCCGATTGATGCCAATGGAATGGCTGAATAAATGAGTGCTGCTTGCTTCACGGATTGAAAAGTAAGGTATAATAAGAAGAAAATGAGCAGCAAAGAAATAGGCACCGCAATGAGCAAGCGCGCACGGGCATGCACCAAGTTTTCGAAGGTGCCACCAATTTGTTGAAAATACCCTGTTTCAAAATCGATTTGCTGATCCATTTTTTGCTGGAGTTCCTTCACGATACTTTCTACGTCTCGGCCGCGGACATTGAATCCTACGATAATGCGCCTTTTGGCGTCGTCGCGCTGGATTTGATTGGGGCCGTTTTCGATTTGTATAGAAGCAAGCTCCGCTAGAGCAATTTCTTGACCTGCGGCGTTGCTGACATACAATTGCTTGATGTCTGTAATGGCGGCGCGGTCGGCCTGGCGTAGTTTAACCACCAATTGAAATTTGCGTTCCCCTTCAAAAACATAACCCGCAATTTGACCTGCGAAACCTAAATTGACCGCTCGGTTGACTTCTTCGATGGTGACTTGATAGCGGGCGAGCGCGTCGCGGTCATAGCGCACAATAAGCTGAGGCAAGCCGGAGAGTTCTTCTACGTAGATATCTTGCACGCCTGTAATGCTTCTGGAAATACTACCAATTTGTTTGGCGTAAGCTGAAAGTTTGTCGAAATCTTCACCGTACACTTTGACCACTACATCTTGTTTGGCGCCTGTCATGAGCTCATTGAAGCGCATTTGAATAGGCTGCTGAAAACCAAAAGAAACACTCGGTAGTTCTTCTTCGAGAACGGCTTGCATTTTGGCCGCAAGCTCCTCTTTGTTGGCAGCACTCACCCACTCTTCTTTATCTTTTAAGATGAGCATGAGGTCACAGGCTTCCATAGGCATGGGGTCGGTCGGGATTTCGGCCGTACCGATTTTGCCTACCACTTGTTTGATTTCAGGAAACTTTTGGAGCAAGACCCGCGATGCTTTGGTGGTGGCATCGATGGTTTTGTTGAGCCCAGAACCGGTCATCAGGCGGGTCTCGACCGCGAAGTCGCCTTCATCTAAAGAAGGAATGAATTCTGCTCCGAGTTGGTTGAAGAGTAGGATCGATATGGTAAAAAGGACAATAATTGACCCGAGGATCCATTTTTGCTTGCGCAAAACCCAAGAAAGCGCGGGAGTGTAACGCGTTTTGATTTGGTCTACGATTCTATCGGAAATTGTTTTACCCACTTGCACTTTTTTAGAGAGCACCATCGAGGAAATCATGGGTACATAGGTGAGTGAAAGAATGAGAGCGCCGAGAATAGCAAAAATGACGGTTTGGGCCATTGGCTTGAACATTTTGCCTTCGATGCCAACCAGCGCTAAAATAGGCAGGTAAACAACAAGGATAATGACTTGCCCGAAAACGGCACTTTTGCTGAATTTGGAAGCCGAACTATACACTTCGGTGTTCATTTCGAGCTGAGTGAGTTGTTTGCCGCGCCTGTGCTGCAGCAAGTGTAGCGTCGATTCTACGATAATGACTGCGCCATCTACGATAAGTCCGAAGTCGAGGGCGCCTAAAGACATCAGGTTGCCTGAAACACCAAAGACATTCATCAAAGAGATAGCGAAGAGCATGGCCAAAGGAATAACGGACGCTACAATGAGCCCCGCACGTAAATTTCCTAAGAGCAGCACCAAAACAAAAATGACAATTAAAGCGCCTTCAATGAGGTTATTGCTTACGGTGTGAATGGCTCGGTTGACTAAATTGGTGCGGTCGAGGTAAACATCTAGCTCCACGCCTTCGGGCAGGTTGGCTTCAATTTGTGCCATGCGTTCTTTCACCAACGAAATGACTTCTGATGAATTGGCCCCTTTGAGCATGAGCACGATTCCGCCCACAGCCTCTCCTTCGGCGTTATAGGTAAGCGCGCCGTAACGTACCTGAGCGCCGAATTTGACTTCGGCGATATCGCGAATGTATACTGGGGCGTCGCCGCTCGGATGATTGATTTGGATGTTTTCGATATCGGACAAACTTCCTACCAAACCTTCGGTTCTGATGTAGGTCGTCATGTGGTGGCGCTCAATATAGGCCCCGCCGGTATTTTCGTTGTTTTGAGATACCGCCGAAAAGACTTCATCTAAAGTAATTTCGTGTGCTTTGAGCAATAGCGGATCAATAGCGATTTCGTAGGTCTTGAGCTCTCCGCCAAAACCACTGACATCGGCAACGCCTTTGACGCCGAGCAATTGCCTGCGGATGACCCAATCTTGGATGCTGCGGAGGTCGGCGGGGCTGTATTTTTGGGTATACCCCGCTTTGGCGCGCAAGGTATACTGATAGATTTCGCCGAGGCCAGTGCTCAATGGTGCCATAGATGGCTCGCCAAAACCTGAAGGAATGCTGTTTTTAGCTTCAGACAAGCGTTCCTGAACTTGTTGGCGCGCCCAATAGATGTCGGTTTCTTCGGTAAAAACAATAGTGACCACACTGAGGCCAAAGCGGCTAAAAGAGCGGATTTCTTCGATCCCTGGAATAGTGGCCATGGTTTGCTCGACCGGGAAGGTCACAAAGCGCTCTATGTCGAGTGCGCTAGACGACGGCGCGCTCGTGACCACCTGAACTTGGTTGTTGGTGATGTCCGGAACGGCGTCTATCGGAAGTTTTGAAAGTGAAAATAGCCCCCAAATGATGAGAGCGAGGGTCAAGACGGCAACAATTAGTTTGTTGTGAATCGACCAATAAATGATGCGATTTAACATAGGAACTCAATTAGAATGTAAAACTCAAGGAACTGAAGCTACACTAATTGAGGGGGATGCCAACATTCAAAAAAGTCGTTGATCGAAACGGATGTTGGTGCCGATAAGATATTTTGTCTGGACTGATGTATGGGCGCATTCACCAATGAAACTGACGTGCTTGGCGTGGGCATGACCAACGTGATGAGCACATTAGCTTGGGCTGATTTAAAAGGGAGTTCGCGGTGTTCTTGGTGGTTTTCAGTTACTTGTTGGAGGTAGTGTTCTTGTACAAAACTTAAAAATCCGCCGGCTTCTTTTTCTTGCTGATATTGCGCGTAATGGTCAAAAAGCGCATCGAGTTTGAAAAACTCAAGGCCTTGCCATTGGGGTGCCAAAGACAGCAAACCAAAGTATATTGCCAAAACCAAGCTCATGATGCGCATATGACAAAGTTACCGAAAATTAAAATGAACTCCCGAAAGAATGTTTAATTTCGTTCAAACCTTTGAAATGAAAAAACTACTTCTTCTTCAGATTTTTATTGCACTTGCCCTCACCTCTTTTAGCCAAGAGCAGATGGGAAGTTGTTCATCCAGAAAATCGAGCAAACAATGGCAAACAAAAAGCGCCTCATTAAGTGTAACTGAAATCGCCGAAACCGAAAAATACGACGTCCATTTTTACAATCTGGACCTCAACATGAACAATATATCCACCTACTTGAGTGGAAGCGTAGAGATCCACGCCAAAGCAAAAGAGAGTTTAGACTCCGCGTTAATTGAATTGTTTGAGACTTTGATCATAAGTGAAGTTCAAGTCAATGGAACAAACGTAAACTACCACCGGGTTTCAAACAAGGTAACCGTTCCAGTCAACGCGAGTCCGAATCAAAATTTCATCATTAAGGTTACTTATGCCGGTAATCCGCCAACGGCCCAGACCAATCCATTGGGTGGCAGCGGCCTAACGGCTGGCAGTTCGCCTAGTTGGGGCAACAAAGTGGTGTGGTCGTTGTCTGAACCATTTTCTGCCTACGAATGGTTTGCCGTCAAGCAAAGCCTTACTGACAAAGCCGATTCCTGCGCTGTTGCCATTACCGTACCCGATACTTGCAAAGCGGGCTCAAACGGGCTGTTAGAAAACGTGGTGTCCTTAGGAAATGGCTTCACACGCTACGAATGGAAACACCGCCATCCGATTGACTATTACTTAATTTCGGTTGCCGTTGCCAAATACGTCGATTACAGCATTTATGCCAATCCCGTGGGAAGTGCTACACCAGTGCTCATCCAAAATTACATTTACAACAACCCGCAGACCCTTCCAAATTTCATCGATGAAATCAATGAAACAGTAGACTTCATGGAACTTTTTGCCAACCAATTTGGCCCCTACCCTTTTGCCGATGAAAAATACGGACATTGCATGGCGCCACTTGGCGGCGGAATGGAACACCAAACCATGACCACCCAAGGCTTCTTTGAAAAAACACTTACCGCACATGAATTGGCGCACCAGTGGTGGGGCAATAACGTTACCTGCGCCTCTTGGTGCGACATCTGGATCAATGAAGGTTTTGCATCGTATAGCGAATACCTCATGCTCGCCGCACTTTACACCGGGCAGCAGGTCAATCACATGACACAAGTCCATCAAAATGTCATGAGTCAGGCAGGTGGAAGCGTTTGGGTACTAGATTCCTTGAACGAAGCGCGTATTTTCAATGGCAGACTTTCTTATGATAAAGGTGCAGGCATTATCCATTCTTTGCGCTACCTCATTCAGAACGACGGCCTCTTCTTTGGCGCCTTACAAGATTTCCAAAATACCTTCGCAGACAGCACAGCAACGGGTCTCGACTTCAAAAACCACGTGGCTAATTTTTGCAACATCGATTTAGATAGCTATTTTGAACAATGGTATTTTGGCGAGGGTTTCCCTACTTATCAAGTCAAGTACAATCAAGTAGGAACCGACCTTCTTCTTGAAATATCGCACACGGCCTCTATTCCAAATGTAACGCCCACTTTTACCAATCCGGTCACGCTGAAGCTTTCGCGCCAAGGCCAATCCGACACCTTAGTGCGCTTTGCCATCACCAGTAATTCAGAATTTTTTACAATTTCGAATTACGGAACTTTAGTGGGTACCATTGGCATAGACCCCAGCAATTGGCTCATCAATGGCAACGCGGGGGTGAGCTTCGACCCAACCTTGAGTGTCAAAGAGGAGGGAATAGATCAAAAAGTAGCTTTACTTCCTTATCCGAATCCGAGTTCAGACTTTATTCAAATACTTCAGCAACAAGAACAGCTTTCATACGAACTCTATGCAGCAAATGGAAAACTGCTGCAAGCAGGAAGTTTGGCTCCTGGGCAAAAAATAGATGTGCGCACGTTTAAAAAAGGGAGTTATATCCTTCTCTTGATGAACGCCAATCAAATGAAAACAACCAAACTTGTAACAATAAATTGATAACTTCGTCGTTATCGAAAACAAAAAAACTTACATGAAAAAAATTCTTTTTAGCATCGCTTTACTCAGTTTAGGGACAGCTCAAGCGCAAATCAGCATCAATGAAATTTATTTGCAATCGGGTTCCTTTTTTGGTCAAAACAAAGGAAGTTTAGCTGATTTTCAAACTTTAGCGCCTGGTTCAAGTATCCTGCAACAAGATTTGAGTGCCTACCAGACTTATCCTCAAATGTATTTCAATTTGCCAGGGCAATCGCAGTCTTTAAGTGTGGGCTTAGGTTTGGGCAAAATGCCTAATGCTACTTTGCGTTTGGGACTCATGCACACGAGTCAAAACAATGCGCTTGCCACCGGTGGATCATACACAGAAACTTTTCGTGTAGATACACTCACGAGCTCGCAATCTGGCGAACAGTATTTTGTCGATTCATTTAGCACGCATAGCTTCAATGCCAATTATGCACAAGAACAATTGCGCATCGACGCCTCTTTGCTTTTTCGATATAATGCAGACAAGCGCTGGAGTTTCTTTGGTGGTATTGGCGCTAATTTTGGCTTGAGCTACAATGCCGCCACAACTGTTCACCACAGAGTTTCTCCATATGGAGACGGCTTCGGATACGGTATGTTTAATGACATCTTTATGGGTTCAGGAGCAAACCACGAACAAGAAGTTTTTGAAAACAAAGGTGGTTTTGGCCTAGGCGTTTACGCACCATTAGGTATTGATTTTCAGATAGGTAAGAAACGTGAGTTTTGGAAGCCAATGCACCTTTACATGGAGCTCAGACCTGGTTTTAATATCAATCAAATTGCCGGCCTTGGCACCACCTTTAGTGCAGGTAATTTTTCAAACGTTGGCTTGCGTTTTCAATTTAAGTAATTCATAAGCATTCTAAATTAAGAGCCGGGAATATTTTCTCGGCTTTTTTTATGTCAGAACCAAACTAAAAGGTAAATTTGTGGCGCAAAACAAACCAAGTTTAGTAACGAGTGTTACACTTTTAAAATAGACCAATGGAAACAGCTTCAAGCGCCAATTACTTACCGCTGTTGATGCAAATCGCCGTCGCAGCAGGCTTTGTAATTTTCACTTTATTCGTGACGCATATCCTTACCCCAAGGATCAATTCAGTCAAAAAAGACGACAATTTCGAATGTGGTATCGATGCGCAAGGCAACGCGCGTTTCCCGGTTTCAATCCGTTATTTCATGACGGCTATCTTGTTTGTTTTGTTTGACGTAGAAGTCATCTTCTTCTACCCTTACGCCGTGAACTTTTACGAACTCAAACTCGAAGGCTTGTTGGCCGTCATTATGTTTGTCGGTTTTTTCTTGACCGGATTTTACTACATCTATAAAAAAGGAGCATTAGAATGGGAAAAATAGAAGACCTCGAAACAATCAATGGGGAGGGCTATCAGCTCACCAACCTAGATAAAGCCATTGCGCTCGCACGTGCCAACTCTGTTTGGCCTTTGCCGTTTGCAACCTCTTGTTGTGGCATCGAATTCATGGCCACCATGGGTAGTGCCTATGACCTCTCCCGCTTCGGTATGGAGCGCATGTCATTTACACCACGCCAAGCAGACCTCTTAATTGTAGCTGGTACCATTTCTAAAAAATTGGGTCCTGTTCTCAAAAGAGTTTACGAACAAATGGCCGAGCCTAAATGGGTTTTGTCAGTAGGCGCTTGCGCTTGTTCGGGCGGCATTTTCGACACCTATTCTGTTTTGCAAGGCATTGACCGCATCATTCCTGTCGACGTATATGTACCTGGTTGCCCTCCGCGCCCAGAACAAATCATCGAAGGCGTCATGAACATTCATGAATTGGTTAAAAAAGAATCCAACCGCAGACGCTATTCAGAAGAATACAAGCATTTGTTAGGTACCTACCAAATCGAGATCGATCAACATGGAGAAGCAAAATAATCAAGAATATTTGACGGCAGTTCAAGCTGCATTTGGCGCCGATGTCTTGGCCCATGAAGAAGCTTTTGGCATGCTCAACATCGAAATGACGCCAAGTCGTATCCACGACGCCATTCAATGGTTGCAACAACACCAAGATTTAAGTGTGAACTACCTGACCAACATTGCAGGCGTTCATTACCCTGAGGCTGTTGGCCGCGAATTCGCTGTGGTTTACCAATTGCACTCTTGGAAAAACAACCTGCGCTTGCGCATCAAAGGTTTCCTTCCAAAAGAGAACCTACACATTGCCACCATCACCGACCTCTTTGCCGGTGCCAACTGGATGGAACGCGAAACCTACGATTTCTTTGGAATCATTTTCGACGGACACCCAGACCTTCGCCGCATCCTCAACATGGACGACATGGATTACTTCCCAATGCGCAAAGAATACGTTTTGGAAGACGCCACCCGCGAAGACAAAGACGACAGATTTTTCGGACGCAACAACAACGAACTATGAGCCAAGAAATAAAAGATATTTTGCAGGCTGCAGACCCCGCAAATGTCGCTACCATTAACTTTGGTCCGACGCACCCATCTACACACGGTATTTTTCAAAATATCTTAAAAGTAGACGGTGAAAAAATCATTTCCTCAGAGCAAACGGTTGGCTACATCCACCGCGCTTTTGAGAAATTAGCAGAGCGCCGTCCGTACAACCAAATTACCCCTATTACCGACCGCCTCAACTATTGTTCTTCCCCAATCAACAACATCGGTTGGGAAATGACCGTCGAGAAACTCATCGGTGTCGATATTCCAAAACGTGTTCAGTACATGCGCGTGATCATCATGGAACTCGCCCGCATTGCCGACCACCTCATTTGTAACTCAGTAATCGGTGTAGATGCAGGCGCCCTCACCTCTTTCTTTTATCCGTTCTCTGAGCGCGAAAAAATCTATGAGCTTTACGAAGAAATGAGCGGTGCTCGCCTCACCACCAACATGGGCCGCATCGGCGGTTTTGAGCGAGATTTCACACCAGTTTTTCATCAAAAACTACAATCCTTCTTGAAAACTTTCCCGAAAGCTTTCGAAGAATTTGACAGCATGCTTGCCCGCAACCGCATTTTCATGGACCGTACCAAAGGTGCTGGGCCCATTTCTGCAGAGCGCGCCCTCTCGTACTCATTTTCAGGTCCGAACTTGCGTGCAGCAGGTGTAGACTACGACGTGCGCGTCATGAGCCCTTATTCTTCTTACGAAGATTTCGATTTCATTATTCCTGTAGGCGTCAATGGCGATACCTACGACCGCTTTATGGTGCGTCAAGAAGAAATTCGCCAAAGTTTGCGCATCATCGAGCAAGCTTACAAAAACTTGCCTGAAGGAGACTACAAAGCAGATCTACCAGATTTCTATCTTCCTGCAAAATCCGATGTATACAACAACATGGAAGCGCTCATCTACCATTTCAAAATTGTTATGGGTGAGACCGAACTTCCTGTCGGAGAAGTGTACCATGCTGTAGAAGGCGGAAACGGCGAACTTGGCTACTACCTCATTTCTGATGGTGGCCGCACCCCTTATCGCCTACAATTCAGAAGACCTTGTTTTATTTATTACCAAGCATATCCAGAAATGATCAAAGGTTTACCGATTTCAGACGCCGTTCTGACACTCAGTAGCATCAATGTCATTGCCGGAGAACTAGACGCCTAATATGAAAGCAGATCACCCACAAGCTGTCAACGAAGCACCGATAGATTTCAGTGCAGCAACCATGACCGAAATGAAGCGCGTCATTGGTCTTTTCCCTGAAGGTAAACAAAAGAGTGCCATTCTTAGCGTGCTGCATTTAGTCCAAGACGAATTGGGTTGGGTCAGTGTTGGCGCCATGAATCGCGTAGCTCAAATACTCGACATCGAACCAATAGAAGTGTACGAAGTAGCTACTTTCTACACCATGTTCCACCTCGACCCTGTCGGCAAAAATGTGCTTGAAGTGTGTCGTACCGGACCTTGCCAATTGGTAGGTTCCGATGACCTCATTACTTACATCGAACAAAAACTCGATATCAAAGTCGGTGAAACCACCAAAGACGGCATGTTTACCCTCAAAACAGTAGAATGTTTGGGTGCCTGCGGTTACGGTCCAATGCTCATGTGTAAATACCATTTTTACGAGCGTCTGACCAAAGAAAAAGTGAACGAAATGCTCGACGCCATGCGCGAGGCCTCAAAATCTTAATCCAATGGCAAGAAAACTACTTATAGAACACGCAGATGTGCAAGGTATTGCATCCTACGATGTATACCGCAAACACGGTGGTTATGCATCCGTAGAAAAAGCACTCAAAACCATGAGCCCGGACGAAGTCGTGGAGGAGGTGAAGAAATCTGGCTTGCGCGGTCGCGGAGGCGCAGGTTTCCCAACCGGTATGAAATGGTCTTTTTTAGCTAAACCAGAAGGCGTTGAGCGCCATTTGGTTTGCAATGCCGACGAATCCGAACCTGGCACGTTCAAGGACCGCTACCTCATGGAAAAACTACCGCACTTGCTCATCGAAGGCATGATTACCTCGAGCTATGCGTTGGGCGCGCGCCGTTCATATATCTACATTCGTGGCGAATTTATGTATGTCTTGCGCATTCTTGAAAAAGCCATCGCTGAAGCCTATGCCAATGGCATGCTCGGCAAAAACATCCTCGGTTCAGGCTACGACCTCGACCTCGTGGTTACCCCAGGTGGAGGCGCCTATATTTGCGGCGAAGAAACCGCCCTACTCGAGTCACTCGAAGGCAAGCGCGGTAATCCACGCATGAAACCACCTTTTCCAGCGGTGAAAGGATTGTGGGGCAATCCGACGGTTGTCAATAACGTAGAATCTATTGCTGCAGTAGTTCCAATTGTGAACGAAGGCGGCGAGGCTTATGCCAAAATAGGTATTGAGCGCTCAACAGGTACCAAATTGATTTCTGCGAGCGGTAATTTAGTGCGCCCAGGCGTATACGAGATCGAACTCGGTTTATCTGTAGAAGAATTCATCTACGGCGACGACTACTGCCGCGGTGTAGCCAATGGCAAAAAACTCAAAGCTTGTATCCCAGGTGGTTCATCTGTTCCGATTTTACCACATTACCTCGTTACCAAAACGGCTGCTGGTACAGACCGCCTCATGACCTACGAAAGTTTGGCTGACGGCGGATTCGCAAGCGGCTCTATGCTCGGTTCAGGAGGTTTTATCGTGTTTGACGAAGACCAATGTATTGTGCGCAATACCTGGAATTTTGCACGTTTTTATGCGCATGAATCTTGCGGCCAATGTTCGCCGTGTAGAGAAGGAACCGGCTGGATGGAAAAGGTACTTTACCGCCTAGAGCACGGCCACGGCACGCTCGAAGACATCAGCCTACTCGAAGAAATCAACAAAAAAATTGAAGGCAATACCATTTGCCCACTAGGTGACGCTGCCGCATGGCCAGTTGCCGCCGCTATTCGCCATTTCAGAGATGAATTCGAATGGCACGTGAAGTCTCCACAAGAGGCACAATCAAGAAATTATGGTTTAATCCAAGCACCGCTTGAAGCTTAGTCCTATGATAAAAGTAACTATAGACGACGTCGAAATTGAAGTAGCACCAGGAACTACCATCCTCAACGCTGCGCGCCAGGCCGGCGGAGACCTCGTGCCTCCAGCCATGTGCTACTACAGCAAACTCCCAGGTACTGGCGGCAAATGCCGTACTTGTTTGGTCGAAGTAGCAGCTGGTTCTACTGCAGACCCACGCCCAATGCCAAAATTAGTGGCTTCTTGCTCCACACCTGTAATGGACGGCATGATCGTCAAGAACAAAACTTCTGAACGCGTACACACCAACCGTGGTGGTGTCGTAGAATTCTTGTTAGTGAACCACCCACTCGATTGCCCAATTTGCGATCAAGCTGGCGAGTGTCACCTTCAAGACCTCGGCTACGAACACGGGTCAGCCAAAACGCGCTACCGCGAAGAACGCCGTACCTTTAGTCCTATTGACATCGGCAACAAGATCAAGTTGCACATGAACCGTTGCATTTTATGCTACCGTTGTGTGGCTGTGGCCAATCAACTTACCGAAAAACGCGTTCATGGTGTGTTGCACCGCGGAGAACATGCCGAAATCTCTACGTACATCGAAAACGCCATCGACAACGACTTCTCTGGCAACATGATCGACGTTTGCCCGGTTGGCGCACTCACCGACAAAACCTTCCGTTTCAAGTCTCGTGTATGGTTCTTGAAGCCTTATGAAGCAGAATGCGCTTGCGACAAATGCTCCGGAAAAGCTGTCGTCTGGATGTTCGGTAACGAAATCTTCCGCGTCACGGCACGCAAAGACAAATACGGAGAAGTAGAAACCATCGAAGACAAAACCGCCTGGATCTGCAACGATTGTCGCTTTGACAAAAAAGACCCTAGCAAATGGAACTTAATTGGCCCGCGCAAAATTGACCGTCATTCTGTCATTTCACAAGGTAAATACGCCACCAAAAACGACAACAATCCCAAACTAATTAGCTAATGGATACCGCGTTGCTCATAGAAAAATCAATACTTGTATTGTTGCTCTTCCTTGTTTCCCTAGGTGCAGCAGCCTACATGACCTACTTTGAACGTAAATTAGCCGCCTGGATCCAAGACCGCGTTGGCCCAGACCGCGCGGGTCCGTTCGGAATTTTACAACCTATTGCCGATGGCGTTAAGATGTTCTTAAAAGAGGACTTCATTCCTGCCAAAGCAGACAAATGGTTGTTCATCATCGGACCCGGAATTGCCATGTTTACGGCGCTCATCACCAGTGCAGTCATTCCTTGGGGCCCAAAACTACACCTTTTTGGTCGCGACATCACTTTGCAAGTTGCCGACATCAACATTGGTATCTTATACGTCTTTGGCGTCATCTCCATTGGTGTTTACGGCATCATGATCGGCGGTTGGGCTTCTAACAACAAATACTCCCTTTACGGAGCTATTCGCGCCAGCTCACAAATGATTTCATACGAACTCGCCATGGGCGTTTCGGCGATCACTATCGTTTTGTTGTCCGGATCACTGAGTTTAAATGATATAGTCACCCAACAAAGTGGCGTCTGGAATATTGTTTACCAGCCTGTTGCCTTCCTCATTTTCTTTATTTGTGCGTTAGCTGAGCTCAACAGAGCACCTTTCGACTTACCAGAATGTGAATCCGAACTTGTTGGTGGTTACCACACCGAGTATAGCTCCATGAAACTAGGTTTGTATTTATTTGCAGAATACACCTCTATGTTTGTGTCTTCAGCAATTATGTCTATTTTGTTCTTTGGCGGCTACAATTTCCCTGGCATGAGTCATTTCAGTGGCAACACCCTTGCCATCCTAGGTATAGCAGCTTTTGCCATCAAAATTTTCCTCTTCATTTTTGTCATTATGTGGATCCGCTGGACTATCCCGCGTTTTCGCTTTGACCAACTTATGCACTTAGGCTGGAAGTCCTTACTTCCACTTTCGCTCATTAATTTATTAGTCACCGGTTTGGTCATCGCCTTTAAAAATGGGTGGTTCTAAATTTCAGTTCTCATTATGGAAAGTCTTACCAATCGTAAAAAAGTAGTTTCTGATAAACCCATGACTTTATGGGAAAAAGCCTACTTGCCTGCCATCATCAGTGGCATGATCACCACAATGCGCCATATGTTCCGCAAGCGCAAAACCATTAAATATCCAGAAGAAACGCGCGAGTTTGCGCCTATTTACCGCGGCCAGCATGTACTCAAACGCGATGAACAAGGTCGCGAAAACTGTACAGCTTGTGGCCTATGTGCAGTTGCTTGCCCTGCTGAAGCCATCACCATGACCGCTGCAGAACGCGAACGCGGCGAAGAAAAGCTTTACCGCGAAGAAAAATACGCTGCCACTTATGAAATCAATATGTTGCGTTGTATTTTCTGCGGTTTGTGCGAAGAAGCTTGCCCGAAAGAAGCCATCTTTTTAACGGATCGTTTGGTTCCTACATTTTTTGAGCGCGACAACTTCATTTACGGTAAAGACAAACTAGTCGAAACCCTCGATGAGCGCATCGATATCACCAAAAGACAACACACCGGTAAACGTACCCAATTATGAGTTTGCAAATCATTTCCATCATTCTAGGGAGCCTTACTTTAGCTTCGGCCCTCATGGTTGTGCTCAGTAAGCACCCCGTGCGTAGCGTCATTTATTTGGTCATTACGTTTTTCTTCATTACCGCCATGTACATCATGATGAACGCTCAGTTCTTGGCCATCGTCAACATGATTGTCTATGCGGGTGCCATCATGGTTTTGTTCTTGTTTGTCTTGATGCTCCTCAATTTAAATAAGGAAGTGGAGCCAATGAACACCAGAGGCGCACAACTTGCCGCATTTATTGCAGGTGGCTCTTTGTTTTTAGTGCTCATCACGGCGCTCAAAGACACGCTCATCTTAGGTCAAACTTACCGCCAACAAGACAACAACATTGGTTTAGTCAAAGAACTCGGCAATTTGCTTTTCTCAAAGTACATTGTTGCCTTTGAACTTACCTCCATCCTTTTCATTGCCGCAATGGTGGGCGCCATTTTGCTCGCTAAACGCGAAAAACAAATCATCGAATAATATGCAAGCTGCTTCAAGTATCGGGACCTCCCTCGACTTCTACCTTTTTGTGTCTTTTGCGCTGTTTACCATCGGAGCCATTGGCGCCATGACTCGCAAAAACATGATTGTCCTGCTGATGTGTATCGAGCTTATGCTCAATGCCGTCAACCTCATGCTCGTGACTTTTTCTACCTACTACGGCAATGGTGACGCACAAATTTTTGTGTTTTTCACGATGGTAGTGGCAGCAGCAGAGGCTACAGTAGGTTTATCTATCATCATTATGGCCTACCGCAACCTCAAGTCTATCGACATCGACATGTACAACCAACTTAAAAATTAACCATGGCTAAAGACCTGACGCTCCTTCTTATCATTGCGCTGCCGCTCCTTGGTTTTGCAATCAACGGACTCTTTGGCAAAAAACTGCCTAAAACAATTGTCGGTGGCATTGCCACAGCTGTAGTTTTCGTTGCGTTTTTATTGGCAACCACCCTATTTTCGGGCTTACACGGCACTCAAATTGTCAAGTTGTTCAACATCATCAACTTTGATCAGCTCCAAATCAATGCCTCTTTTCAAATTGATGCCTTGTCCATCTGGATGACGCTCATCATCACCGGGATTGGTTCACTCATTCATCTTTTTTCGATGGGCTACATGAGCCACGACGAAGGTTACCACAAATTCTTCACCTATTTGAATTTGTTCATTTTCTCGATGTTGCTGCTCGTATTAGGTTCCAACTACTTCGTCTTGTTCTTCGGTTGGGAAGGTGTCGGGATGTGTTCTTACCTTTTGATCAGCTTTCATTACAACGACGCACAAAAAGGCTTGGCCAATAGCCTAGCCGGCCGCAAGGCATTCATCATGAACCGCATTGGCGACGTCGGTTTGTTACTTGCTTTATTCATGATCCTCGGTCAGTTCCACACACTTGAGTTCTTAACCATTGGCAAAGCGATACAAGGAGATGTTGCGTTGCAAGGTGGCGCCATGTTCTTCATCACCTTTTGTTTGTTCATTGCTGCAACCGGTAAAAGTGCACAAATTCCACTCTTTACTTGGTTACCTGATGCCATGGCAGGGCCAACACCAGTATCGGCACTCATCCATGCCGCAACAATGGTTACCGCAGGTATTTACCTGACTGTTCGCTCTAATTTCTTATTTGAATTAGCACCATTCACCAAAGACATCATTCTTTATGTTGGGCTCGCTACTACACTTGTTGCTGCATTTATGGCCCTACGTCAGAACGACATCAAAAAAGTATTGGCCTATTCAACCGTTTCCCAATTAGGCCTTATGTTTGTAGCGCTTGGTTTTGGTGCCTACACCGTTGCACTCTTCCACGTTACAACACACGCCTTCTTCAAAGCCCTCCTTTTCTTGGGTTCTGGTTCTGTTATTCACGGTATGCACGAAGAACAAGACATCCGCAAAATGGGTGGTTTGGCCAAACTCATGCCCGTTACCCATTTGACTTTCCTCATAGGCACCATGGCTATAGCCGGAATTCCATTCTTGTCAGGATTCTTTTCCAAAGATGAAATCATGGCGCAAGCCCTACACCACAACCCTGTTGTATATGCTGTTTTGGTGCTTGCCGTCACCATGACCGCTATTTATATGTTCCGCTTGTATTTCCTTACTTTTCATGGTGCTTTCCGCGGTGGCGACGCCCTTAAAAGCAAAGTTCATGAAAGTGGCTTATCCATGACCCTTCCATTAATGGTGCTTGCCGTGTTATCTATTTTTGGTGGTTTATTGAACCTACCTGGTTTGTTTTTCAAAAATGCAGCCCATTGGTTTGACCACTATTTAAGCCATGGTACTTTTGGTCTTTCCGAAGTACACAACGCGCACCTCGATTTCAACACATCCATTGGCCTCATGGGTTTTGCGAGTATCATTGCCATTGGCGTCATGATCTGGGCTTACCTCAATTACGCCAAAAAAGGCGCGATCGCTAAAGAAGATGCAGCGCTCAATGGTTGGGAGCGTCTTTCTGCTCAAAAATTATACGTCGACGAAATTTACCATGCGGTTTTTGTAAAACCACTTTTAGCCCTTTCTGACTTTGTTGGCAAGGTTGTCGATGTTCAATTATTGCGCAATGGTGTCTATGCCATCGCAGACGGCATTCTCAACACCGCTAACCTGACCCGCAAATGGCAAACAGGTTTCTTGAGCAGCTATCTTTTCTGGATGGTGTTTGGTCTGATCATTTTTGTTGCATATTACCTTTTAAAACTTTCGGTTTGGCACTAATACTTTTACCCCTTGTTTTTAGTCTTGTCGCTTGGTTCATCCCGAGTAACATCACCCGTATATTTGGTTTAATTGCCAGCGCGATAACGCTTGTTGTGAGCAGTGTGGCTGTCTACTTTTTTGAGCCAAGTGAGCACCTTCTCATCGACTTCGGCCTGAGGTTTGTGCGTTTCTCAATCGACAGTTTGGGCTTTACCATGCTTTTACTCACCAATGCCGTTATTTTCTTGGTGTTCTTGGGCAATTTTAAAAGAAGCATTACCAATGAAAAACGCTTTACTGCGTTGGCGTTTCTGATGCAATTTGGCTTACTTGGTGTGTTTACCACCAATACCATTCTCGGATTTTACATCTTTTGGGAACTTACGCTTTTACCAATCTTCCTGATTCTTTATTGGTTCGGATCTTTTGACAAACCGCGTGCTTTGCTCCAATTCTTCTTGTATACCCTGCTTGGGTCTTTGGCAATGCTCTTGTCGGTTATTGGCCTGATGCACGCCACCAACCAACAAACTTACGAAGCCCTTTTAGCCGCTGACCTCAGTTCGCTTGGCAATACGAGTATTTTCTTAATGGGTGGTTTTCTTTTGGCGTTTGCCGTTAAAATCCCTTTGTTTCCATTCCACACATGGCAAGCCGAGACCTACACCAAAGCACCAACAGCTGGCACCATGCTCCTTTCTGCGATCATGCTCAAAATGGCTTTGTTTGGTCTTTTGAAATGGGTTCTTCCAATCTTCGATGGTGTTGCCACTGACTTCTGGCGTTGGCCGATCATCACACTTGGTATCATCGGTGTAGTTTACGGAGCTGTTGTGGCTATTCGTCAGCAAGACCTCAAAACCTTATTTGCTTACGCTTCCTTGAGTCACTTGGGGCTTATTGCAGCTGCGCTCATGCTCAACAATTTCGATACCAACCAAATTGCGGTAGTTCAAATTGTCAATCACAGTATTGTTTCAATTGGCTTGTTTTTGGCAGCTGGTATCATCGAACAACGCTTAGGTACCCGTGAACTCGGCCAACTCGGCGGCATCGCAAAAGTTGCACCGCGTTTTGCCTTCTGGTTCGCTGTCCTCACTTTTGTTTCTTTATCCGTACCTTTCACAGCTGGTTTTATCGGGGAGTTCTTCTTGATCAAAGCGCTCTTTAGCGCCAATGCACTCACAGGTTTCTTAGCCAGCACCACTTTGGTTTTGGGTGCCGTTTACATGCTCAAAGCGTATCAAGCACCTATGTTTGGACCAACCATTAACGCTACATTTGAAGACCTCCATTGGTCAGAAATAGCGGTTTTTGCCATCTTGAGCATTGCAGCCATTTACCTCGGGCTTGCACCACAATGCCTCACCGATTTCGTTGCACACAGCCTTCCCCAACCTACTCATTAATTCGCATCATGGATAGTATCGTTATTCTTTTTATCAGTGGCCTTCTCGGACTTTTTGTAGGAATGCAAAAAAAGCCCCTCTTTTCAATTATCATTGCTAGTCTGGGCTTAATTGGTGCGGGTGTTGCTGCTTATTTCAAAGGGTCTTATGTTTCGCCATTTGCCTCTTATGCAGCATTTATCCCGACGCAAGGACTTGTCATTATCTTGTTGTGCGCTGTTACCCTACTCGCTATGCTTGGTGGTTACAAACGTTATAAAAGCGATGACGAACACACCGGCGATTACTTTGCTCTGATCCTTTTTTCATTGTGCGGTGCCATTATTATGGCGCAACCCAACGACCTCATGTTGTTTTTCATTGGTCTAGAAATCCTTTCTATCCCCATTTATGTACTAGTTGGCATCGAAAAAGGGAGCAGCCGTTCTGCGGAAGCTGCTGTTAAATATTTCTTTACCGGTTCTTTTGCTTCTGCGATTCTTCTTTTTGGAATTGGCTTATTATACGGTGCAACCGGAAGTTTTCAAATCATTGAAATCCAATCCAACCTAGCGATCGGTATTTGGCAAAGCCCTATGGCCATTATCGGAAGCTTATTCTTACTGGCTGGTTTTACTTTTAAAATTGGAGCTGTTCCATTTCATTTTTGGGGTCCAGACGTCTATGACGGTGCTTCCAACGCTGTGCTCATGTACATGTCTACCGTCGTCAAAATTGCCGGTATATATGCCATCATTAATGTTTTCGGTCAAGTCTTTAGAGATTCTTACGCGTTCTGGATTGACCTCATTTGCATCATCATTGTGCTTTCCATGTTCTACGGTTACATCACTGCTTGGAAACAAACCAGCTTCAGAAGACTCATTGCGTATTCTTCCATCGCCAACGCAGGCCTAATGCTTTTTGCTTTGGCTGACATCCACAACAGCAATATTTTCTTGTTTGTGACAGCCTATGCGCTTTCTACTATCGCAATGGTTGTGGTGAACACTGCTGTCAACGACGACACAGACAGCTTAGCTAATTGGGAAGGCATTGCCTGGAGAAATCCACTTGTCGGCGTAGCTCTTGTTTTGGCTCTTTTCTCTTTGGCAGGAATTCCGCCGTTGGCAGGGTTCTTTGGTAAGTTCTCGTTATTGTGGTCCGCAGCGCCACATGTGCCTTACACCGCTATTTTAGCGCTCATCGCCTCTGTAATTGGTGCATTTGTTTATTTGCGTTTGATGATCAGCGCCCTCAAAAAACCAAAAGTCACGCTGCCTATTCACTTGTCTTTTGAGCAAGTTCTTGTTTTAGTCTTGACCTCTCTTGCCACGCTTGGGGCGCTTTATTTTATTTAACAAGAGCCATTCCAACCTTTTGCCGTTCCTTTTCGTCTCATAACGGTATGGTTTCAGACGCTGATCTTTACGGGCAACTCATCAAAGACTGCGTGCGCAAAGATGCACGTGCACAGCATGAGTTATATCAACTTTTTGCGCCTGCCATGTTCAAAGTTTGCTTGCGCTATGCACCAGACCAAAGCACTGCCCAGGATATCTTCCAAGATGCATTTGTGAAGGTTTTTCAAAACTTGCACAAAATTAAACAAGCTAGTCACCTACCTGGGTGGGTCAAACGTGTTTTTGTGTACACCGCAATTGATGCCTTGCGCGCTCAAGCTAAATTCAGACAACACATCGACATTGAAACGGCCTATCAAGTCGAAACCAACATACCAGGTATAGAGACCCAATTAGCAACCGCTGATATTATGACTTTGGTTCAAAAGCTTCCTGCGCGTGCGCGCTTGGTTTTCAACTTATACGTCATGGAAGGTTTCGCGCACAAAGAAATAGCCGAGTTGCTTTCCATCAATGAGGGCACCTCTAAATCACAACTATTTGAAGCTAAAAAAGCTTTGCAAAAAGCCTTGCACCAACAAGATAAAATGATCAGCTAAATGAAGCAACTCGACGACTTCGAAAAATACCTGCGCGATCAGCTGAAGGGCCATGCAGAGCCAGAGCCCTTGATGTGGCAAAGGCTTACAGATGCCTTAGGACGTGTGCAACCCTGGTATGCCCGCAGCGCCTTTAAATATGCTCTCACTGCTTTTGGCTCTCTACTCGTTGGCGTCATTACTACTTACACCTATCTCGAGCAAATAAATGATGCCCAAATCAAATCATCAGTACAAGATTCAAAAAACAAAACCGTTGGGCTAACTCAAAAGCAACAAACTGCTGCGGTTAATGGTTTACATATCAATTTGAAAAGCAATAATGATCTTATTCTGCTCTCAAAGATCAATGTCGAACAAGATACATCTCCAATTATCAAACGATATCCTCTTCAAAAGGAGGCGTATTCTGGTGACGGCAATGAAATTCAAAATCTTGACGAAATTAGAGATCTTATAACAAGACCAGCAATTACGCCTCTTGAGGCTGTTGTAACAACACCAGCTGTTGTAACAAGTCAAGAGGTTGAAGCGGATATGGCTTTAGCTCCATTGGTTCCTCAGCGCATCAAGCAGCCGTTCTCTTCTTTGCAAGAGCGTGCTGCATTCATTCCGAATTCAAATCCTTATAGTTTAAGTGTTGCAACCGGTCAGTCCTTTTCAAAACTCCCAGCTTTCAACTACCAATTAGGTGCTGAAGGCGTTCAACGCGCAGACCTTCTTTTGCAGCAAAGCCCCTTGTTTCAAGTTCAAGTACACCTTTACAAAAACTGGAATTTGAACACTGGCTTTCAATATCTAAACACCACCATTAACGAAAGATTCGAACAAACAAAAGTCTTTAGTTATGACGAAAAAGAACACTACTTATTTCCTTATATCGATGGCTTTCGCCAAATAAGTGATGAAGAGCTCCAAGAAGGTCCGTGGCCTTTTGGCCCCAACCCACCAGGAGGAGGAGGAGATGTATCTCACGTCAAAGCCAATTACCAGAGCGAGGTGCGCAGTCAATACATCATTGTTCCTCTTACCCTTAGCTACCACCAACAATTTGGTGTTTTTGAAGCACAGCTGCACGCAGGAGTAGCGCTGAACTTTCCCTACCGAACGAGTCAAACCCTTCATGTACCGGGTTACGCCCCGAGTACTATTGATATCGAGCATCCAATTGGGCAATTTCAAGCTATGGCGCAAAGTCAGTTGCGCTTGAGCTACCTAGCCAATCAGCACTTGGCTGTATTCATCGAACCCCAAATCAGAAGTGCTTTTCAGGTCCAAAATGAACTACACACATTACCCTACCGCAACAATACAAAGGCGATATATGCAGGCTTAAGCTGGAAATTTTAGTATCTTTGCCTGACTTTTAGCTTGCCCATGACAAATTGTGTATTTATTACTGGTGCCAACGGCATGCTCGGTGCTAGTGTTACACGCCAGGCACTTGCGCAAGGTTACCAAGTAAAAGCCCAAATTTTACCCGGAAGCAGCACAAAAGTACTCGAAGGCCTCCATATAGAAATTGTTGAAGGCAATATCCTCGACACCACTTTTCTAGAAACTGCAATGGCTGGTTGCCAGTACGTAATCAACATTGCTGCCCTTACCACCATTTGGCCACGTCGTCTAAAGAGTCTTTTTGCGGTCAATTTGAAAGGTGTGCAAAATATTGCCACACTTGCGCAAAAATATGGGTACGAGCGCATGATCCAAATTGGCACGGCCAATTCCTTTAACCACGGTTCAAAAGCAGCGCCCGGCGACGAAAACCAACCCTACACCGGAGACCAATTTAAAATGGATTACATGGATAGCAAATACGAGGCACAATGCCATTTGCTTGAAATGCACCGAACACAAGACTTTCCGGTTGTGATCCTCAACCCTACCTTCATGATCGGTCCATTTGATTCTGGACCCACTTCAGGTAGAATGCTCCTCGAACTATACAAAAACAAACTTCCTGGCTATGCCGGTGGTGGCAAAAACTTTGTGTACTCCAAAGATGTTGCTGTAGCGACCGTCAATGCCTTAAAAATGGGCCGTGTGGGGCACTGCTATATTGTGGGCAACGAAAACCTCTACTTTGGCGAAATGTTCAAAAAAGCAGCACAGGTATTCGAACATCCTTTTCGAGTCAAGCAGTTTCCTAGTTTCGCCATCAATCTAGTCGGAGCCATCAATTCTAGCATTGCTCGCCTTACCGGAAAAACACCTCAATTGAGCTACTCTATGGCCAAAATGGCGAGTGTGAAACAATTTTATTCACCAGCTAAAGCGCGTGCCGAACTACAGCTTCCAAGCACGCCCATAGAAGAGGCTATCGCCGATTGCATTGGTTGGTACAAAGAAAACGGGTATTTACCCCCAGCAAATTCATGATTCATTTTTTAAGTATTCCCTTCGACCAAAGCCCTAGTCTCAAAAGCGGTATTGCTCCAATTTATCTCGCGCTACTTGGCTTTGTCGTGTTTTGGTTCATTTCTAAATCCGAGGGAGTCAAAGCTCATTACTTCAAAAAATATCCCTCAGATACTGCTTGGTTGCGTTTCATTTACATGACCAAATGGGTCGGATTCCTGAGTATGGGACTTCTTCCGTTGCTCTTTTTATTGGCAACTGAACCCCAACGCAGTATCGCCTATTACGGCTTAAATTTCAGAAGCGACACCTTGCTTTTCAATTTGGTAGCCACCGTAGGGCTCTCCTTGATTTTGATGCCACTCGCTGCTTTTTCAGCAAAAAAACCTAAAAACTTAATCAATTACCCTCAAATCCGAGCCCTTCGCTGGGATACCAAAATCTTCCGGCTGAACTTGCTCGGTTGGGCCGTATATCTATTTGGTTACGAGTTATTGTTTCGAGGAATTTTACTCTTCCCTTTGGTGGAAGCCTACGGCGTATGGTTGGCTATTGCCATCAATGTAGCATTGTATTCAGCCACCCACATTCCAAAAGGATTTGACGAAACAATTGGCGCTATTCCACTCGGCTTTCTGCTTTGCCTACTCACCTTAATGGCTGGCAATATTTGGATCGCCTTTTTGGTCCATTTGGCCATGGCCTGGACCAACAGCCTCACTGCACTCAAACACCACCCCGAAATCCATTACAGCAAATGGCAAAAAAACGCTTCATAAATAAAGTGGCGGTTGTCACGGGGTCAAGCCGTGGTATTGGTAGCGCAATTGCACTGGCTATAGGCAAAGAAGGTGCAAAAATCGTTCTGAATGGCCGCGACGAAATCAGGCTTCAAGAAGTTCAGGCCGAATTGACCCAACAAGGTATTGAAGCTGTCTATTTCCAAGCTGATGTTTCTGATTTTCAGCAAGCCAAAGAGCTCAGCAATTTTGCATTGCAAACTTTCGGAAAGATCGATATTTTAGTCAACAATGTTGGCATTTCCAGCAGGGGCTACCTCGCCGATTTAGACCCAAGTGTGCTGGAGCAAGTCTTTAAAAGCAATGTGTTTGGCACCATCTACCCAACTCAAGCTGCACTTCCTGCTTTGCGCGAGTCCAAGGGTAGTATTGTTTTTATCTCTAGTTTGGCAGGTATTCATGGGCTGCCTGGCCTCTCGCCTTACAGCGCTTCAAAAATGGCACTCACCTCCTTTGTTGAATCTTTGCGCATAGAGGAACACGCACAGCAAGTACATATAGGTATGCTACAGGTCGCCATGACAGAAATTGTACACAATAAAGAAGTAGTGGCAGCAGATGGCAGCAAACAAGTGCTAGCGCCGCGCCAAAAAGGCAAAGTGCTCACTATGCAGCAAGTTGCAAACGATTGCCTTGCACTCATTGTTAAAAGACGCTACAAAAAAACACAGACCCTAATGGGTAATTTGAATTTGATATTCAATCGGATTTCACCGCTCATCGTTGAAAGCATCCTGCGCAAGAACCTTCATAAATTCGAGGAGAACAGCAAATGATCGGCCAAGACTTTCCAAAACTTGAATGGCAGTTCCTAGGGCTCGATTTACTCGAACCCAATGCCATGTTTGGCGATATTGTACTTTTTACAGTATCTCTTTTTATTGCGAGCAAGATTTCTAAAAACCTAGGTAAGCATCCTTTTTATGCCAATTGGCGAAAATTCTACCTTTGGTTTGGCTGGAGTTTCCTCTTTGGCGGTTTTGGTCACCTCTTGTACAATTACCTTGGGCTTTGGGGAAAATACCCTTCCTGGATTATAGGCATGGTTGCTACTTACTTCTTGAGCAAAGCTATGATCAGTTTGTGGCCTCAAGCCAAACAAAAAACAACCTTTGAGCGCTTGGCCTTGACCTTACTTTTGATCGGTATGCTGATAGAAGTAATCGTGTTTATCAATGTCGACCTAACTATTGATCAGAGCAAAGGCTTATTTGTTCCAACATTAGTTAGTGGCATTGGCCTCATCTTTTCTTTGGTTTTTTTAGGCGTTCGTTATCAAAAAACAATCCATCCAAGCTTCAAATTCCTATGGATTGCCGCTTTAACGCTCTTACCCAACGCTTTTATACAAAGTCAAAAAATCAATTTGAACCAGTGGTTTGACCGCAATGATTTCTCACATGTCTTGCTCTTGATGAGCCTGCTATTGTATTTCCATACGCTCAAAGCAACTCAAAACGCTGCCATTTTTAAGGCATAAAAAAAGGCGAACATGGTCCGCCTTTAAATGTTGTTTGCAATCTTTTTTAGAAATTATAGGCTACACCTACCGTTGTGTTGAGGTATTTGGTGATGACGCCGTCAATTTGGAAAAGTTTAGGCATGTAAGTAGCATCCACTAAAATGCGCACATGATCTGAAACTCGGTAGCTAGGTGTTAAACCCGCCATGATAGCGATCATGTCGTCGCCACGCAGCAAATAGGTGTCGTTAAAAATGGAATTGCCATTGTTCAATAGAGCTGCTCCTCCGTGTACTTCAAGACCAAATTTGGCATTCTTGTTTGCCAATTGAACTACATTTAAGTTCAATTGCAAACCCAAACGGTTGAGGTTGTCTTCGCCAATGATATCTACGCCGCCATCTAATTTTAAACCAAAGCTAGGCACAAAATTATAGGTAAGCGCTGTATTTAAAGAAATTCCGTTTCCGGCTTCACCAAGCAGGTGAGCACCCGCATTGAACTGCACGCCAAGTTTGTTCTTTTGAGCAAAACCTAATGTGGTGGCAAAGATAGAAAGGATGAGTAAAGACTTTTTCATATTTTATGATTTGAAGACGAAGTTATTAAATTTATTTCAGTTGTGGTCAAATTTGAGAAAATTACGACTTATTCTATTCAAATGAGTAATTCAGTTGTAGCTCAAAAGCACTTTGTAATTGCGGTGCTTTGGCAAAACTCGAAACCGTTATGTCATAGGCTAAGGCTAATTTCAGTTGTTGAATTTGAAATTTGAACTGAAGCACCATCGCATCTTGTAACCTAGTGTAGAGACCAAAACCAACGCTTTGTACATTTGAGACGCGGCTAAAAGGGCCGCCTTTGAGGTAATGTTTGTAAGCGAATCCGAGTAAAAGTTCTTGGGCAGGACTTTGGAATTGGTAAAAAAGAAGTGGCTCTAAAGCCGAGTGAACCGATGCTAAACTGAGTTCAGCTTGTGCTATAAAAGCAATGCGTGGTTGCAAACGCGCACTGGCATCTAAGAAACTAAAACCAGGTTTGTTGAGGTGGTGCGCACCAAAACCAAGCAGAACTTTACTTAATGTTTTTTCTCTGGCTACCCCTCTGCTATATGCATAAGCGAAACCTAGCCCTGCGTCTAAATAGGAAAATGCATAACGGTTCTGTAAACTGACACTAGGCAAAATATTCGCATCAAAACTCAAACCATTGTATTGCCCACCCCATTGGCCTGAAGGTTCAAATGCGCGTTGCCCAAAACCTAAATTGATGCCGGCTGAAACAAATGAATTGCGATTAAGTGGCAAATGATAGGCTAAATGAAGGCGCAAAGCATTGTGACTCAAACTCTGCGCTGCAAGATCTCTTTGAACCTGAAGACCAAAACCAAGGTAACCCTCGTTTGGTCTTACTTTTTTAGACCTCGCGTGAACACTTAGTAATTGCGTCTGAAAAGGCGCACCTGCAGCAAGCCATTGTTGGCGATGTGCTCCTTGGATTTCAAAAGTAGCATTTGTAGCGCATAATGCAGGCGAGACCACTAAGGGTTGTAAATCGGGTTGTGATAAATGCAGGTCTTGCGCAAAACCAAAACGAACAGCACTTATGAAAAGAAGAAGTAGGTATTTCTGCATCTTAACGAATCAATTGAATAGAACCTGCCTGATCTACAAAAGTACCGTCTTGGAGCTTGACCTGTAGTTTATAGGCAAAGACGTCGGCATTGAGCGTTTTTCCTTTAAAGGAGCCGTCCCAGCATTGGGCTTGATTTGTGGTTTCAAAAACCACCTCACCCCAACGGTTGTAAATGACCAATGAACATTCGGCCACACAATTTCCATAGACGCAAATAGTTTGGTCGGCGCTAGCGCTCGCTGTTAGAGACAATATGGTAGGTACAAAAACGGTTCCGCAAAGTTCAGTGACGGTAATGAGTAAGGTGTCTTGATCTGTGCAGCCATTAGAGGCTGTACCTGTAACGATGTATTGGGTGGTGATGTCAGGAGCGGCGCTCGTGCTCGGGCAACTCGGGCAACTCAAATCTTGTGAGGGTGTCCAGTCGTAATATTGGGCTCCGGAAGCATTTAAAATGATGGTTGTTCCTTCTAAGATACTTGTAGAAGACGCCCAACTTGTGATTTCTAAGTCATCTAAACTCGGAATGACATAGGTTTCAGTTGCGCCACAGTCGTTTGCATCCGTGACAAAAATGCTGAGCGTATCGTTTGGTCCTAAACCGCTTAAGCTTGGTGTATTTCCTAAATTAGGTATCCAAGAAAGCGTGTAAGGAGGCGTTCCACCTGAAATAACGACACTAACAGACCCTGTATTATTCATGCAAGAGGAAGGAGTAATCGTTTCATTGAGTTGCGGTCCATTGCTGATCAAGACGGTGTCTGTAATACTCACCAAACAGCCATTCGCATCGGTGAGCGTTGCAGTATAACTTCCAGCGCCGAGATTATTCAGCGTACCTGAAGTAGAGCTAAATGGTGACCAATCATAACTGTAAGGTGCGGTGCCTCCACTTCCCTGAACCGTCATGCTTCCTTCTGACAAACCACAAGGTGTCGGGCTTGTGACACTAGAAATGGTCAATTGGGCAGGCGCTGTTAGCGTTGCACTGAACGGTGCAGTACAATTGTTGGCGTCGGTAATGGTACAGGTGTAGGTTCCGGCGCCTAAGTTGGTTAAGGAATTGGTTGTTGAGGCCACCGGACTCCAATTATAGGTAAAAGGTGCGGTGCCATTGGCAAGCGCAATAGAGATACTGCCGTTCGTTGCGCCAAAACAACTTGGATTGGTTTGCGTTTGTACACTTGCCAAAAAGCCTGTACAAGGATTTACAGAACAAGGTGCAATTTGGGAGAGCATAAACTGATAGACCGTACCTGCGTTGTCTGTCACTTGTAATTGGGTTTGGCCAGCAGGAGCAGTTACGCTTATACCATTTCCAAAATTGACATAGCCAGCCGGGGTACTGCAGCTCGTGGCCGGAAAGAGTCCATTTAAACACTGGCCAAAAAACCAGGTATAACCACAATTCTGACATTCCGTCTGATTGGTGATCGGCGTGCTAGAAGCGGGTGTGTAGTATGCCCATGTATAAGGCCCTACCCCACCTGCTACCGAAAGCTGGCCATTGCTTTCTAAACAAACTTGCAAACCGGTACAAGGGCTAACTGTAATTTGCAAGGAATCGGAGCCACAAGGCAAGGTATAGACTACCGTTTGAATTCCAGCGCCAGCTAAGGACGGATCAAAAATACCTTGCGCATTCACGCCTTGCCCACTCCAGACACCACCTGGCGTGGCAGCCACCAACTGAAAAGGCGCATCCGCCACACAAACATTTTGAGGCTGACAAACCGAAGCATCGCAGCAAGTAAGTGCAAGAGGCGCACAGGCGCCAATAGCCATGGAACGAATGGCACCAGTGCGCGTACCTGTTGTGGAAGTTCCGGTTCCGCCACTCACCAATAGTTCACCATTGGTATTGATTTCTATATCGTATACAACAAAACTCGTTGGGTAAAAGGCTTGTTGAATTAACAGTTCATCGTATTTCACAACGCCAGTAGTGGACCCTACATAAATATTGCCACAAGCATCTGTAGCGATGCCTGCACAACCCGTTTGGTTTCCGCCTAAAAATACACTTGCAAACTGCCCACCAGGAATGGTATTCGATTGGATCAAACTGCCATCCTGTAAACTTCGCTTTTGGATTTGATTGCCTCGGTGCATGTATAGGTGATTGGCCGTGGTGGCCAGGGCATGGATACCAGCGTTGTCGTAACGGAAGTTTTCGCATTTATAACCCCATCCTGCACCGTGCGGACCTTTATAAAAATTGCTCGAACCACTTGGGCAGCCGCCAAAATTATCGCTGAGGTAGCCAATAGTGTCGTGGGTCATAAAATAGTACTTTCCGTTAGGCGCGGAGGTAATTGCCCTCACCTCTTCTAGATTGGGAGGAATACTGGTTGTTGGTCCGTTGGAAATAAACTGTTGGTTGGAGATATTCAAGGTGTTGGTATTGACATTATACACAACTGCATCCAGTTGCAATAAGGCCCCACCGGTTCCGCCGATCACCAAACCTGTTTCATCGCAATTGAAGGCGATGGTCCAAAACTCAGCGCTTGACAAAATACCCCCCGGATTCGGGTTATTGACCAACAAAGCTCCGGCCGGACTGATTTTTTGAATTTGCGCTACGGAGCCAGCAGTAACATACGAATTACCAATGTTGTCGACTGCAAAAGTACCCAGCCATACGTTTGACGTATCGTAAGGCGTGTTGTAGGTCCAGAGTAAGGCACCGGACGAATTGTATTTCAAAATTTGCATCGGCATGATGCCGCCTAAAGCATAAGCGTTGCCCGAGCCATCGCGTTCGCATTCCCAAACAACGTCCCAGTTGGTCGCAAAATTGGGGCTTTGAGTCCAGGGATCAATGATCAAGTCTGCCTGAATATCGTAAGAGCCCATTTGAAAACCAACGGTTTGACCAACGAGTTTGAAAGCGGAAGCAACCACCTGATTGGTATCCTTTTGAAAAGAATAGGGAGCATGATCAAGTACAGGACCGAAACAAGTTGGGATTTCAAGCTCCATATTTGCATTGAGTGCAACTGGCCTGTCGTATTTCATTTGAATTTGGTTGGGGTCGGCACCCGGATGCACAACAAACGCGTATTTAAGGCCATCTTGCGGATGCACGGTATAATGCAAATCGATGTTCGGATAGATATTTTCATAAATCAAGCGCGCATAGCCCTTACAGGAACTAGCTTCAGGGTATGAGAAATAAGCCGACTGTTCGCCTTTTGCGTAGAGATTAGACTGCTCATTACAAGCTTCGAATTGAATTTGAAAAGCATCGGACTTAAAAGCAAACTTACCGACAACCTGTTCCTTTTCTTTGTAAAGCGGAACTTGTGTGGCGTAGAGCGCACGCAGGCTATCGCGCTCAGATTTGGCCGTTTGTCGGGCTTCTAAGAAATAATACTTGATACCTTTCTGACCAAAAAAAACGCGCGTGGAGCCGAAGTCTATGGCGTAAGCAATTTCACCAATGTCAGGCGTCTGAAAAGCATCGAACTGTCCTTTATTCTCTATAAAAACACGTGCTTTTTGGTAGGGCTGTTCCCAGTTGTTTTGAAAGGCTTGGGCGCTGACATAAGTGGCAAACCTCGTGATAAAAACAAGTAAGAAGAAAATTTGGAGTAGTTTCATTCCATCAATAGTTATCCTAAACTAGGAAAAATATCTGAAAATGAAAACGTTATTGCTTCACTATTCTCAAAAATTGGGTGCGCTTGTTCATTTTGCAAACCAATTGGTATGTTCCGTTAGCCAAATGACGCAAATCAACTTCTTGGGCCGCAGCAAATTGAATAATAAGTCGCCCTTGCAAATCAAATACATCTAATTTCTCAACCTCTTGACTGAGTTGAAACAAGCCATTACTCGGATTGGGATAAACTTGAAGCGACTGTTCTGTGGTAGGATTCAAACCTAAGACATCGACAAAAATACTATCTTGAATCGAGCAACCATTGGCGTCGGTAACTACAACAGTATACCAGCCACCGTCGAGGTAGACCGCCATGCTGTCGGTTTGAGCTGCTGCTCCCGACCAAGTATATTGATACGGTGCGGTACCGCCACTGACGGTAGCCACAGCAGTGCCGTCCAAGGCACCTGGCCCTGAAGCCATTGTTGCATTCATGGCAAGTGTTAATGCATTTGGTTCATTGATGGACACCGTCTGATTTTGCGCGGTACAGCCCAAAGAATCGCTCACCATCAGGCTATAAAATCCTGCAGACAAATTGTTAAAAATACCAGAAGTATTCACAAGTGTTCCTACTTGATACGTATAACCGCCGTTACCACCCGTAGCACTAGCGTTGATTTGACCATCTGAAAGGCCACTGCATGATACCGATTCAACCACGTAATTTGAAAGAAGTAAATCTGGTTCGGTAATGACATACGCATGCGTTGCTGTACAAGGGCGCGCATCGGTAACGGTAACTTCATAAGTACCGGGACTCAAATTTGCGTTGTAAGCTTGACCAACCCCATTGCTCCAATCAAAAGTATGCGGAGCCAATGCCGCGCTTACATCTAAATCAATACTACCATTGGCTGCGCCATTGCAAGTCACCATGGTGAGCACAGCACTATTTACCACAGGTGCAGCATAAGGCACAAATACGGAGTCTACTACAACACAACCATTGGTGTGGGTAATCGTAACTGTGGCCCAACCTTCTGAAACCGAAAGATTGGTTTTTCCATTTATTCCGTTTTCCCATAAGAATTGACAAGTATTGAACATACACGGGCAACCAGAGCTGTTCACCACCGCTTGGCCGTTGCTGCCTCCTGGGCAAGTTGGCGGCACTACCCCACCAAACGTAATGACAAATGGATCGACAAGCGTAGTGGTGTAAATTTCAAAACAACCTGTGTTATCGGTCACTTGTAAAGAATAGGTTCCGGCTGGCACACTGCTCAATTGAGGCGCGGTGCTTCCGTTCGACCACAAATAAGTATAAGGTGCCGTTCCCAATGTAGCACTTGGGCTAATGAGGCCCGATGCACTGCCGTTGCACCATGGTTGGACAACTGAAACATTTGACAAAATGCTACCGGGGCCGCAATTATTGGTTTGATTGAAATATACACCATTGTTTTGCGTACTGAGGTAAGAGGCCCAAGCCAAACCTGCATTCGGGAAACCTGAAGAAAGCTCCACTCGGTTCAAATACACGCCCTTCCAACCCATCGGATTGAGGCTGTCTTTTTTCACCACATAAATAAGGTCTAGTAAATTGTCGTTATCTAAATTCGTAAACAAAGGTGTTGAGCCAATATTCACGCCCGCTTGATGAGGTACTAGCGGCTGAATGGTATGGGCTACAAAATCAAAAACCTCCAAGCGGTGTTTCCAAGTACCTCCTTGCATGTAGTTGACGGATAAAACCGCTTCGTCGCGGCCGTCGTTATTGAGATCCACAGCATTACCTGAGGCAAATTGCAAGGTCCCGATGCTATCTTTCAAAACCTGTTGACCCGTGGCACCATCGAGTAAAACTTGGTAATAATCTGTATACGAAGAGCTTGAACCTTTCGCTAGCGAAAGAAAAATATCTGGAACTGCAGAACCCGTAAAATTGCCAATCACTGGTTCTGCACTCGATTCGGTGTTCGGTAGTTCGTAGGTCCACATGGTGCTCCAATTGGCGCCCATCACCTTAGCAACCTTTCCGCCGTAAGACTGAATAATGATGTCGTATTGTCCGGAAGGATTTTTAATCAGGGAAGCCGGCGCCACAAAACCTAATTGCGGGTCGGTCATTAAAGGAATGGAAGGCGCTAGCGAATTGTTGAGTAATGCCACGAGCGGACAAGCCCAGAAACTGCCACCGAGGGTTTCGCCACCCGTACCGTACAACACCCACTGCGTGCCATTTCCTTGAATATCAGCCACCAAAGCAGAACAGTAGGTCTCGGCGCTGTCTGGCACAACCGCCTTTGCCAACAATTGCCCGTTCATGCTATTGACCATCATGAGGTGCCCCGGCGGGCGCGTGGTGTCCCAAACAGGTGCAGCGTGGTCTCCACCATTGGCTACGAGTATATCTTGAATGCCGTCACCACTGACATCGGCAATAAACTGCGGATTATAAAAATTATACAAACCGCTGTCTGCAGGGTTGGTATTGTAAGGGAAGTAATCCCAAAGCAAGGCGCCGTTCGAACCATTAATGGCAAGCAATTGCGCCTGACGCCCCACCATAAAAACATCCTTAACGCCGTCATTGGTGATGTCCATAAAAACCGCACTCCCAAAAACCTCATTGCGCGCAGCGCGCTTCCAAAGCAAGTTGCCATTAGCGCCGTTGTACGCCATAATACCATTGTTACTAAACAAACCATCTGTACCACCGCCATATACGATATCCTTGATGCCATCGTTGTTGAGGTCACAAGCACGCGGCGACGAAAGCGTAGGGATAGAATCGGTAAAGGACTGCCAGTTTTGCCCCAACACAAGGGTTGTTGCCGACAAGACCAATAAGAGTAGTATTGATTTGAACATGGTTTTCAATTTGAACAAGGTAAATTTAGACAATTATCGCTTGAAACTACTATTTTTGCAACCTCACTTTATGTGAACAATGGCTCCGTGGCGCAACTGTACTACTTAAGTATTTCAGTTTCTCCCCGGACACCTACGGCTCCGTGGCGCAACTGTATAGCGCACTGGATTTCGGCTCCAGCGGTTGTGGGTTAGAATCCCTCCGGGGTCACTCTAGCGGAGATTTGATTAACATTAATCGGATCTCCGCTTTTTATTTCCTTCAATATTGACCTGATTCATACCGCCCAATTCATCTAGTCTCCTTAGCTTTGCCAAAAACTTGCCCACATGACTTTTCGCGATTTAAATTTGAAGAAACCAATTTGGAATGCACTGGATGACCTCGGCTACGAAACGCCAACCACCATTCAGGCCTCTGGTTTCAATGTCATGATGTCGGGTGCCGATACCATTGGTATTGCTCAGACAGGTACGGGTAAAACGCTTGCTTATTTGCTGCCTTGTTTGTGTATGTGGAAATTTTCTAAGGAACCGCATCCGCAAATTCTGATCCTTGTACCAACCCGTGAATTGGTGGCGCAGGTAGTTAGTGAAGTTGAAAGACTGACCACTTACATGAATGTGGCGGTTGGCGGTGTTTATGGCGGCACCAACATGAACACACAAGCGGCAATGGTCTTGCAGGGCTTAGACATACTTGTTGGCACACCTGGACGCGTTCTAGACTTAGCCAAAAGTGGTTCTTTGCAATTGAAGCACATCAAAAAAGTGGTGATCGATGAAGTCGATGAAACCCTGAGCTTAGGCTTCAGGCCACAACTCTTTCATATTTTTGAATTTTTGCCCACGAGAAAGCAGTTCATGGTTTTTTCGGCAACGCTTTCAGAGGAGGTATCTGTATTTTTGGAAGATTACCTCATCAAGCCTGTTCGCGTAGAAGCAGCGCGCGCAGGATCTACCCTCGACAAAATTGACCAATCGGGTTACCACGTACCGAATTTCTTGTCTAAGATCATGTTATTGCAACATATATTAGACAACACTCCTTTAGAAGCTAAAGTGTTGGTGTTTGTTTCTTCTCGCGCACTGGCCGACCTCGTCTTTGAAAAAATTGAACCTAGTTACAGCGACTCCCTCGGGATCATCCACTCGAACAAAGCACAGAATTTCCGTTTTGAAGCGGTACAGGCTTTTCAAGCGGGCACTACCCGCATTTTGATTGCCACCGACCTCATTGCCCGCGGTATTGACGTCACGGATGTATCTCATGTCATCAATTTCGATATTCCTGAAACTACCGAAAACTATATTCACCGCATTGGTAGAACCGGCCGCGCCGATAAAAATGGCATCGCCATTACGTTCATCAGTGAAAAAGATCTTGACATCTTGAATGCGATCCAAGAACTGATGCAAAAAGAAATTCCTATTATGGAAGTACCGGCTGAGCTAGAATGGAGCACAGAATTGCTCGAGTTTGAGAAACCTAAATTGGCCATTCCGGGCAAAGTGCTCAAACTAGCCTCTCGCGACGACAGAGGCGCTTCTTTTCACGAGAAAAAAGCGAAAAACAAGAAAGTTAACGTGCGCTACGACCACAAAAAAGCCATGCAAGAAAAGTACGGAAAGCCTAAAAAGAAGCGTCAGAAATAAGTTAGGATAGCCCTTTGAGCAGGTTGTCATACAAATCATTAAAAGAAAGACCTTCGGCAGTTTTGGTTTTGGACAATTGCTTGAATTCGACAAGCGCCCAAAGTACAAACTCCATTAAAAATGGGAGGTCTTGCGCCACTACATTCGGCTGATACTTTTCAATGAGTTCTTTTAATGGATCAATTTGCAGCAAGGTTTTTTCGTGCAGTGCACTCCCCTGCTCGTCTGGCAATTCAAAAGAATTGGCATTGTAAAACCAACTCAACACCGCATCATATGGTGTTTTTTCGTCGCGTTTTTTCAACTTTTCAATTTTTGGGAAATACGTCAAAAAGAGCGTCTTGATGGCCTCGCTGATGAGCTGATTCGCTACAAAAGCGGTTCCTTCTTGCTCGCCTTCATAAACCAACTCTACCTTTCCTGTAATGGACGGAACCATACCCATGAGGTCACTGAAGCGGATGCTCGTCTGGCTTTCGTTGTTGAGAATTGCGCGGCGTTCAGCCGTACTGATCAGGTTTTCGTAGGCGGTGATGCTCATGCGGGCGCTCACGCCACTTTTGTAATCGATGTAAGGGCTCACGCGCGCTTCAAAAGCAACTTGCTCTAAAATATCCTTGGCGAGTTCTGGTACATGCACTTTACAAAAACGATTTTCTAGCTGTTCGGCTTCTTGAGCTGTGATTTTCTTAGCGGTTTTGATATCTGCAGCGTAGTGCGTTAGAATTTGCGAACCAATGCGGTCTTTGAGTGGCGTAATGATGCTGCCGCGGTTGGTGTAGTCTTCTGGGTTGGCTGTAAATACAAACTGAAGATCTAGTGGCAGCCTTAGTTTAAAGCCGCGGATTTGGATGTCGCCTTCTTCTAAAATATTGAAGAGCGCCACCTGAATGCGGGCTTGTAAATCTGGGAGTTCGTTGATCACGAAAATACAACGGTTGGCGCGTGGGATCATGCCAAAGTGCAAGACGCGGTCGTCGGCATAGCTGAGTTTGAGGTTGGCGGCTTTAATGGGGTCGATGTCGCCAATGAGGTCGGCGATGGTGACGTCGGGTGTGGCGAGTTTCTCAAAAAACCTTTCCGAACGGTGCAACCAAGTAATGGGCGTGTGGTCGCCTTTTTCAGCAATGAGGTCTGTGGCAAAGCGGCTCAGGGGCTGCAGTGGGTCGTCGTTGATTTCGCTGCCGGCCACAACTGGAATGTATTCGTCTAGCAAGTGCAAAAGCAAGCGCGCAATTCTGGTTTTACCTTGCCCGCGCAAACCCAATAAATTGATGTTGTGCTTGGAAAGAATGGCGCGCTCCAATTGCGGAATAACGGTGTGTTCGTAGCCGTGCATAGTAGGAAAACTTGGTTTGCCCGCTTTGAGCACCGCAATAAGGTTGTCGCGGAGTTCATTTTTGATGCTTTTGGGCGTGTAACCAGCTGCTTTGAGGGCGCCGAGTGTATGAATGGTGTTTTGCATGATCAGTTGATTCTTTTTTTACGGTTGGTTTGGTAATCGTGAAAAATCATTTCTCCGAGGCCCTTGAGCCCAGTAAAGAATGCTTTGCCGTTATTGGTTTTGGTGAATTCTTCTACAAAAGCTTGCAAGTAGGGGTCTTGTGCGATCATAAAAGTGGTGATCGGGATGTGCAACTTGCGCGCCTGCGCAGCCATAGTATAGCATTTGTCTACGATATACTGATCGAGGCCATTGCTGTTTTTGTAATACTGACCATCAGGCAAGCGCAAACAACTTGGCTTGCCGTCGGTGATCATAAAAATTTGCTTGTTGGTGTTGCGCTTTCTGCGCAAGATATCCATGGCGAGCTCTAAGCCAGCCACGGTGTTGGTATGGTACGGCCCGACGTTCAGATAAGGCAAGTCTTTGATTTGGATGGGCCAGGCGTCGTTGCCAAACACAATGATATCGATGGTGTCTTTCGGATAAGTGGTGGTGATGAACTCCGCGAGCGCCATGGCTACCTTTTTGGCAGGCGTGATGCGGTCTTCGCCATAGAGGATCATGCTGTGGCTGATGTCGATCATGAGCACCGTGCTCATTTGCGATTTGTGATGAGTGTCTTCCACAACTAAATCGCGCTCGTCTAGCATAAAATGCTCCGCTCCATGATTGATTTGGGCATTTTTGAGACTTTCGGTCATGGATATTTGCTCTAGCGCATCTCCAAATTGGAAGTCGCGGAATTCGCCGGTGGCTTCGTCGCCTTGGCCGGTTTTCTTGGAATGGTGGTTGCCCCTACCGCTCTTTCTGATGTTGCCAAAGATCTGGGCCATGGCATTTTTGCGAATGGCGCGCTCGGTTTTGGCGGTAATTCTGAGCTCTCCCTGCCCGTCTGGCTTGATTTCTTCTCTGAGGTAACCTCTTTTTTTGAGGTCCTCGATGAAATCTTCTAGGGTATATTCAGGGGTAGTTAAATTGTATTCCTTATCCAATATTTTCAACCAATCGAGCGCTTCATCGACGTCGCCTGAGGTATGGGTAATGAGTTCGCTAAAAATGTCGAATAGTTTGTCAAATGGAGACTGCTCTGGAGCGACATAAGGAGTGAATACATAACCGCTACTGCGCATGTGTGGAGATTTAAATTTGAAACAAGAGTTGAGGGGAAATGTTTTGGGTAAAATTCAAAATAAATAAGATGTTAAAATAATAGTATATAATCGGATTTTTTTCGGTTATGGTATATAAATATGACATTTTGATTCGAGCGTCAATAGTAAAATTTCCAACAGATTGAATTAGTTAGCAAAACTGGTCCACCTGATTCAAGACCTTGGTAAATAAACAATTTTGACATGCTTTACATTGGTATTTTCATTGTCACTTACCTTTTCTTCACTGAGTTCATTACCTACTAACAAATGCAGGTGATCATTCTCTTTTTTTATACTTTGAAGGTAAGCGATGAATTCATCGATTCCATTTGAATCAAAGATAATTTCAACTCCCTCCCCATTGCTATCTGTTTCAAATTTTATCATCATCTAGAATATGAAATATTTGTTATTCATTGGTTTTGTGTTTTTGACTGTCCCTATTGAGGCAGTTCGCAATTTACACTAACAGCATTTTGACTAAATTTATGTAAAATCAATAAACTACCTGTAAAGAAGTTGTGGTTGTAGAATTATGTAATGAAATCCAAATAATTGTCTTGATGGATTGTGATAAATTCAGCATCTGGATAAAACTCCTTCCAAGTTGATGGTGCCCCCTTTATTTTCTTTAGATTCCACTTAAATTCGTAGCCATAGATTTTGCCACCGCGCTCCTCTACCCAGTCAATCTCTTGTTTCCTGTAAGTTCTCCAAAAGTAGTTATTGACCAACATATTGTTATAGGCCTGATACTTCAAACGTTCAGAAATTAAATAATTTTCCCAAAGCTGACCGGTATCATCACGAAAAGCCAAGGTATTTACATTGGCGATAAGCGCATTTCGGATACCATTATCATAGAAATACCATCTTGACGATTTCGATATTTCTTTTCTCGGATTCCTGCTGTAGGCTTCAACTTTGTAAAGAACAAATACTTTAGTTAACAAGTCCAAATATCGTTCAACTGTATTTTTATCGAGGCCTAACTGACTGCCAAGCTCTGGTAAAGAAACCTCCCCTCCTATTTGAAAGGCAATTAAACGAAGCAAACTAATAATTTTATCTGGCTTTTTAAGTTTCTCAAATGAAAGAATATCTCGAGTTAGATAAGAATTGACAAGCTGTTGAAGGTATCTTACCTTTTCATCCCACTCTGCGTATTGTAAAAGTTCAGGGTAAGCTCCTAGCACCATTCGCTCTTCCAACTTGCCTTTGGTTTCGATTAAACTCTCTTGCTTAGAAAATTCCATCTGAGATAAAGGAAATAGCTTTAATGCATTAGCACGACCTGTAAGCGGTTCGCCTAATTCATTCTCTAAATCAAAAACTGAAGAACCTGTTGCTATAATTTTAATTCCCTCAATTTCATCAACCATAAGCTTTAAAATCAAGCCTATTTCTGGTACTGTTTGCGCTTCATCGATCACCAATAATTTAGTATCGCCCAAGAGTCGCTTATAGTTTTCGATGGAACGATTGGAAAGTATAGAGGCTGTTATGGCGTCTTCACCATTGAGAAGCAAGTACTTTTCTTCCATGGAAGAAAGTCTTTTTTTCAATAGCTCAGTTTTTCCGACACGTCTTGCACCAAGCAAAATCAAGACCTTATTCGGCTGTAAATACTGCTCAAAGCCTTCTTCTATCTTACGGACTAAGTAGTTCATTAATGTCTGTTTTCACTTATTTACTGCAAAAATAAGCATTAATATTCACTTATTTTACATGAATTAAGTGATTTCATTCACTTATTTTACATGAATTAAGTGAGTTTATTCATTTCGTTTATCTAAAACAAGCGAAACAGCTGCCCCTTCCTCTTCACAATATTTTTGTAATCCCACTGGATGCTTACGGATTTTCGAGGCAGCGCTCGAGCATCTCTTGGCAATAAACTTCGGTCATTTCTTTCGCATCATTTCCAAATACATGGCCTCCACTTTGTTTCTGGCCCAAGCGGTGCGGCGCAGAAAAACCAAACTCGATTTGATGGATGGGTCAATTTTAAAGCAATTGATATTGACCTTGTAAGCCATATGCTCCCAACCGTAGTTTTCTACTAAGGCATCCAGCATATCGGCTAATTTGACGCCATGCAAAGGGTTGTTGGGTTGTTCTTGCATGAATTTTTACTATCAATAAAAAGGAATGTACTTAAATTTACTTGAAGCCAAAGATACGATTGTTCCTTGAATCAACCTGTAGGCTTAATAGTTTGCTTACTAAATACGAACAATTCTATTTGCAGAACGTTCTGTACTTTACACGATTAGACCTCCCAACATGACGTACACAGAAATCCTTCAAAACCAACGCGACTACTTTAAGGCGCAGCACACTAAAACGCTGAGCGCTAGGCAAACTGCACTGCGCAGTTTCAAGCAAATGTTGATAGAAAACGAAGCCAAATTATACGCTGCCGTAGAAGCCGATTTTGGTAAGTCCGAACACGAGGCTTTTCTGACCGAATGGTCCATTTTGATCAAAGATATAGACGAAGCATTGGGGTCTTTGAAAAACTGGACCAAACCACAAAAGGTGCGCACCAATTTAGTCAACTGGCCAGGAAAGTCCTTTACGATCGCTGAGCCTTTCGGGCAGTGTTTGGTCATTGGCGCCTGGAACTACCCTATTCAGTTGTCGTTTGCACCAGTGATTGCGGCCTTGGCAGCTGGCAATACCGTTATTTTAAAACCCTCTGAACTAGCAGCCAACTGCGCACAATGCATGGCCGATATCGTAGCTGCGTATTTTAGCCCGAAACTTTTTACAGTGGTGCAAGGTGGCATAGCAGAAACTAGCGCTTTACTTGAAACGCGCTTTGACAAAATATTTTTTACGGGCAGCCCTGCAGTTGGGCGCATTGTGTATCAGGCAGCAGCCAAGCACCTGACTCCGGTAACCCTTGAGCTCGGGGGCAAAAGCCCAGCTATTCTGACGCCGAGTGCCAACCTTCCCGTAGCCATCAAACGCCTCGTGTGGGCCAAATTCTTAAACGCCGGACAAACTTGCATTGCACCCGACTACGTATTTGTCCATGAAAGTATTTATCGCGAATGCCTGAACTTATTCCAGGAAGAAATTGAAAAAAATCAATATGCGCTAGCCAACAAAAACTACGTTCAAATTATCAATGAACGCAATTTAGCGCGCTTGGAGAACCTACTTGACAAAGATAAAATTGCATTTGGTGGAGCAATCAATCATACCGACAGAACGATTTCACCTACCCTGCTCCAAGATGTCGGTTTGGATGACGCCATTATGCAAGAAGAAATCTTTGGGCCCATCCTTCCGCTCATCCGCTACACCCATTTTGAAGAAGTACTCAGCTATATCCAAGACCACGAAAAACCGTTGTCGGCGTATCTTTTCTCCAACAACCAAGCTGAGCAAAACACTTGGCTAAACCAATTATCGTTTGGAGGCGGTTGTATCAATGATGCGCTCATGCACATCACCAACCCTAATTTGCCTTTTGGCGGCGTCGGACAAAGCGGAACCGGTAGTTACCACGGCAAGGCAGGATTTACAACTTTTTCACATCTGAAGTCTGTTTTCAAAAAACCCAACATATTTGAAGTACCTTTGAAATATCCACCCTATACTCAAACCAAAATGGACTGGATCAAACGCTTACTCAAATTCTCATGAATCCAATCGCCAAACTCGCCGGTGTAGGCAAAGAATACCAAGTCGGCGATCAAACAATCGTTGCGCTGCAACCCGTCGATTTAGAAATCAGAGCCGGCGAATTATTACTCATCATTGGGCCGTCCGGATCGGGCAAAACCACCCTACTCTCTTTATTGGGCTGTGTCATTTACCCATCTTATGGCCAGCTTTGGGTCAAGGATCAGTTTGTCAATGAGCTCAATCAGAAAGAACTCGCAGCTTTGCGCTTGCACACCATTGGCTTTGTTTTTCAGAGTTTCAACCTCATTGCACCACTCAACGCCCTCGACAACGTCATGATGCCTTTGCAACTCAAGAAAATGCCAAGAGCAGAAGCCAAGAAAAAAGCACTCGACGCGCTTGAACTTGTAGGCATGCTCGACCGCAAAGGCAACCTTCCTAAACAACTTTCTGGCGGCCAACAACAACGCGTAGCCATTGCCCGTGCTTTGGTAACTGATCCGCAATTGGTGCTCTGCGACGAACCCACCGCTTCGCTAGACGCCAATTCAATCTCAACGGTCATGCAAGAGCTCGTAAAGCTTGCGCGCAGCGGCAAAGCCGTTTGTGTCGTGACCCACGACCCACGCCTTATCCAATACGCAGACCGCATCATCGAGGTTGAAGCCGGCCGTGCCACTGAAATAAACAAAACCGACCTTTCTCAAAAATTAGCCATTCACTGATATGTATTCAAAAATCCTCCTCCCTGCCCTCCTCCTTTTAGCGCTCAATTCTTGTGGTGGCAAAGCCGAAAAAGAAGTCAAAGTCGACAAATACAAAGTGGACAAAATTGACAAAATCATTGGCATTGCACGCATTGAGCCCGCCGCCAAAATTAGCCCACTAGGTGCCGAAAGCGCAGGAAAAATCGCTAAAATCCATGTTATGGAAGGTGTATTTGTCAAAAAAGGCACCCTTCTACTCACCCTTGACCAAAGTCTGGATGTAGCCCAAATGCAACAAAGTGAGGCCAAATTACTCACGCGTCAGCAGCGCATTAAAAGCCTTGAAGCCAAAATTGAAGCCATCGAACTCAAAGTCAGTATTGCAGACATCGAGCGCGGACGCGACCGCAACCTGGCTGCCGCACAAGCGGGCACCCAAAAAGCAGCGTTTGACTCCGAAAGCGCTTACAAAAATTTGAAGGCTGAACTCAACATTGCCAAGGCCGATTTAGCCGAAGCCAAAGCAACCTTAGGTGAGGTGGAAACAGAACGCAACTATTCCCAAAAGCTTTTAGACAAAAAGAACATTTACGCGCCGGCCGACGGCATGGTCTTGAGCTGGGACAGCAAATTAGGTCAAGCGGTCAGTGTCGGGACCAAACTCGGTGATTTCGCGCCAGCCGGAGACCTCATCGCTACCACCGAAGTAGACGAACTTTTTGCCATGAAAGTCAAAAAAGGGCAGCGCGTTCAGATCAATATCCAAGGAACAAAAGAAAAGCTCAGTTCGGGAACAGTTGTCTACTGCGCGCCTTTTCTCTCCAAAAAATCGATCTTCAATGACCGCGCCGATAACCTCGAAGACCGCCGCGTGCGCGAAGTACGGGTGCGCATAGACCAACCCGAAGCGGTTTTGATTGGCAGTAGAGTCGAATGCGTCATTAGCCTGTAGTCATGCAATTATTGCGCACCGCCCTCAAATTCATCAAATTCGACAAGCCCAAAAGTATTGGCGCGTTGTTTGGCGTCATCATCTCTATCTTTTTGGTTGGTCAGCAAACCGGTATTTTTACCTTCTTGACCAACGCTATGTGCTATTTTGTGCGGGTGAACGACGGCTATGTGTGGGTTACTGACAACAAAACTGAAAACGTCAATGCACTGGCGCCGATAGACGTGCGTTTGGGTTTTGAAATGGAAAGCTTACCGCACATCAAAAAAGCGCATCAGTTTGTCATTGCGAGTGGCGCAGCACGTTTCCCAGACGGCACCGCTGCCGGCCTGAGCATTGTTGGGGTCGAATTACCTGAGTTCAACGGTATTCAGCAAGGAATTTTCTTTGACGGCGGCCCGCAAGACCTCATTTCAGACGGCGCTGTTTCGGTAGACTTCTTCGATGCCAAAGCACTCGGCAAACCCGAAAAAGGCGACTATTTTGAACTCAATAACAAGCAGGTCCGCATCGCCGCCATCACCAAAGGTGCGCGTTCTTTTGGAGGCGGCCTCATTTCCTATACCACCATAGACCGCGCCCGTTTCTTGGGCAATGTTTCGGCGTCCAAAACTTCGGCCTTTTTGGTCGAGGTAGACGACGTTCAAAACATGCAAAAAGTAGTGAAATCCATCAATGCGAATATTCCGGGCGTCAAGGCCTGGATGCCCGTCGAGTTTAAAAACCAAACGATTTTAACGGTACTGAAGTCGAGTGGCATCGCTTTCTCATTTGGAACGCTCATTATTTTTGCGCTCATTTCGGGCTTTATCATCATTGGGCTCACCCTCTACTCTGCCGCCATTGACCGCATCAAAGACTACGGAACCCTAAAGGCTATTGGTGCCACCAACGGTTACATCCGCAAACTCATTTTAATGCAAGCTACCCTTTACGCCATAGTTGGTTTTATTATTGGGTATGCGCTGATCGAAGGCTTCCGAAACGGCATTGCCAATGCGGGCACACTCTTTACGTTCTCACCAGCCATCAAATTTGGCTTTTTCGTCATTACGGCTGTCATTAGCATTTCCGGAACCTTGTTTGCCATTCGCCGCATCACCAAACTTGAGCCTGCTTCGGTTTTCAGGAATTGATACCATTAATAGAATTTAACTATTTTTGAAACCACATGGAGCAAAACGAACCTACACGCATCAATAAATACCTCAGTGAAGTTGGTTTCTGCTCTCGCAGGGCCGCAGACAAACTCATCGAACAAGGGCGCGTGCGCATCAATGGTCAAGTTCCTGAAATGGGTACCAAAGTCCAGCCAGGCGATGTCATTACCGTAGACGACGAACCCATCGGCGCACCTCAAGAAGAATTCATCTATATCGCGTTCAACAAACCAGTTGGTATTGTGTGCACCACCGACCACATCCGCGAGAAAGACAACATCATTGATTACATCAATCACCCGAAGCGCATTTTCCCTATCGGGCGCCTAGACAAACCCAGCGAAGGCCTGATCTTCCTAACCAACGACGGCGATATCGTCAATAAAATTTTACGGGCGCGCAACAACCACGAAAAAGAATATTCGGTAACGGTCAATAAGCCAATCACCAAAGAATTTATTCAAAAAATGAGCAACGGCATTCCTATTTTAGGGACCCGCACACGCAAATGCGTCGTGAAGCAAACAGGAAGCCATACCTTTACGATTATCCTGACCCAAGGCCTCAACCGCCAAATTCGCCGCATGTGTGAGTTCCTTGACTACCGCGTGAGCAAGCTCAAACGCGTGCGCATCATGAACATCAAACTCGACCTCCCCGTGGGCCAATGGCGCTACCTCAACGAAGATGAAATCTTAGTGATCCAATCGATGGTGGCTGATAGCATTAAAGCTTTTGATGAGCACGGTTATGAATAGGGTTAAAATTCTACTCCACCTCCTCAAATAACAACCTGACGCCTGGGTCAATTATATAAGTCCATTTTTGACCTTTCATCGCGGCCGGTACTGCTATTTTCATTTCTCTTTGCGTAAACTCCACAGCTACCCTTTCTTTGGTGCCGTCTGCAGCCACAAAATCAATTTGCAAGGGAAAAGTGAAGAGTTGTTGTTGCGCCTGAGTGATGAGCAGAAATTGCTTGTTATCGTCGTTGATTTTCAACTTCGGATGCCCGACTTGGTAGAGCCATTGTTGAAAGAACTCATTTAGGTCTGCCTTCACTTCTAGACCATCTACTTGCGCCATCATGCTGTTACAGAAATCTGTTGAACTCGCATTGCGGTGTTTATAGAATTGGTAATAGGAGCTCATCCCTGCAAAAAAAGCGGAGTCTCCCATTTCTTGGCGCAACATGTGCAAAACCCAGCTACCTTTCTGATAGGCATTGGCATTGAGCAGCAAATTGAGGTCGGTGGTGAGCGAATCTACAAGTGGTTTTTTGAAATCAAGACCAAAGCGCACTACCCGCTTTCGGTCTTGGGCCATTTGAGCCAAGAAAGCGACACTGCCTTCGGAATGCGCAATGTAAATATTGGTGAGGTAAGTGGCGAAACCTTCGCTCAGCCAAAGATGTGACCACCCCGACTCCGTAACCGCATTGCCAAACCATTGATGCGCAATTTCGTGCGCTACCAAATGTGCGCTGCGCAAATCTGCATTCAAGGAATTTTCATCGTAGAAAATACAACCTGCGTTTTCCATGCCGCCATATCTGGTGGTAGACTGCACGTTAGTGAGCCCATGGTAGGCATAACTGCCAAAGAGTTGGATGTAAAAATCGGTCACTTTTGGGGCCACCTCAAAAAACGTAGCCAAGGCCTTTGCGCTATCTTGCGGGTAAACGGATGCACTGATCGGAATGCCGTCGAGCACCGCAATTTCTTTACTTACAAAAGCTGCCACACCAATTACAGCTACTTTTGTGGCAATGGGCTCCTCTATGAAGTAGGTCCAGACGAATGCAGCGCCATTTTCTTTTGGTTGTTTAGACAATAAGCTACCGTTGGCCACCACCGTAAATTCTTTTGGTGCTTGCACAACAAATTGATAAGTTGCTTTGTCTGAAGGGTGGTCGTGGCAGGCATACCAATAGTGGGCGCGGTTTGGCCAGTTGTCGGCAAAGTAAGTAGGATCGCCAAATTTGTTGTCGGTCATGATCAGGCCATCGCTAGGCACGCCACTCATTTGAATGAAGAGTTGGATGTCTCCATTTTGCAATTGCGCAGGTAGGTCAATCAGAAGTTGCTCTTCAGTTTGCTTCCATTTGACATTTTGATAAGGAGCGGTAACACTACTCACCTTCATGCCTGGCCTTTGCTGATGAGGAGCCATCAGATCCAATTTCAATTGGCTGGTAGGCGCTAAGAGCCGAATTTGAAGCGCTTCGGTGAGTTGAATTTGTTTGGAATCTTTGCTGAGAATGATATTCAGATCATAGTGAAGCACATCAATGTCCGACTGCCCGAAGGCTAAAAAAGACCAAAAGAATAAAAGTAAAAAGCTATAAATTTTCATAGGCCAAATAATACGCCTTCTTTGAGGGAATAAGGCGAAATGAAGATGTGTTGAATGTGAGCCGCACGCAAGACCCAGCGGGTTTTGATAGCAGCGAGTGGGGCCATGCGTTTGCGAATGGCAATGATGTGCGGGTTTTGGTCGCGCTCGGCCTGCGTAGATCGAATGATTTGCTCGAGCATTTGCTCAAATTGCTTGGTATCGACCCAAACAGCTTTACCTTGCGCTTCAAAGATTTGCTGGGCCATTAATTCGTAAAATGTTTCGAAGCTACCCGAAGAACCGATGAGGATGTCGGGGAGGTCTTGCTGAAAAAAAGCACCGCAACGCGCTTCTAGATAAGCCTCAACCATTGCGATGTCGGCCGACGTATAGGGGTCTTGGAGCTCGAAGTGTTGATACAGGCGAGAAACCCCAATATCGAAGGACTGCGCTAAGTATGGACCCTCGGGGTTGGCTGCTATGAATTCGGTAGATCCTCCGCCGATGTCCATGATGAGTGCTGGATGCTGAAAATCGTGGGTCAGGCGCACGCCCTTATAAATCAAGGCCGCTTCGCGTTGCCCGGTAATAATTTCTATTGTAAAATGGAGTTCATTTTGTACTTTATACAATAACTCTTGCGCATTGGTGGCATCGCGCAAAGCAGAAGTACCGATGGCTTGAATTTCTTGAACTTGCCATGTTTGACAAAGAACTTGAAAGCGGTGGAGCGTATCAAAAGCGCGCAGCATGGCAGCTTCACTGATTCGGCCTTCGTTGATGCCACCCATTCCTAAGGCCACCCCCTCTTTGGTCTGAAAAAGCACCTGACGGGTTTGGGTGTCGGCGATCAGCAGATTAAAGGTATTGGTGCCGAGATCGATGACCGCCCTGCGCATGCTTAGAATTTAAGAATGTGTTGTTTGTACCACCTACCCGCTAATTTGAGTAGCAAAAGTGCAGCGCCCAATAAAATCAAAAGACTGAGCATGGTGGTGGTGTAGCCCACAACCGTTGCGCCTTTTGCCAAGGTGATAAAAGCCAAAACAGGTGAGCTAAACGGTAAATAAGTCAGGACTTCAGTCAGTGTGGTATTGGGGTAATAGATGGCGTAAATACCGGCAAAAATGCCAAATGCCACCATAAAAATCAAGGGAAGTAAAAACTGCTGACCATCGGCGTCGGCGCTACTGCGTGCACCTAAAACCGCGAATAGCGAACCATAAAACAAGAAACTAGCTGCAAAGAACAAGATAAAATGGAGCAGTAAAAAAGGCAGGTTCAGCTGCTCAAAAACCAACGAAGACAGCGGATTGAGTCTTTGAGGGGCAGCCTCTCCCCAATTGCTGGGGTCGAATACATCAAGGAAAACCGTTTGCTCCAAAAACAAAAGCCCGATACTCAAGACCACAGCCCAGCCGAGCAATTGCAAAAGCGCAACAAGACCGATTCCTGTTATTTTACTGAGCATCAGTTGCTGTGGGCGCACGCTCGCAAGTAATACCTCGACAATGCGGTTGTTTTTTTCACGGACGGTAGCCCTGAAGATGGTCATGCCGTAGAGCCCAACAAAAAACAAAATGAAGGCACCAATCACAAAACCAGCCCAGGCATTGGCCTCTTTGGACTCATTTTTGGGGTCCTGGAGGTCGCGAAAATCAAAAACAAATCCTTGTTTGATTTGCCTGAAAGCCTGCTCCGTTAAAGTGGAATGTTGGGACGCAATGAGCTCTTCCATGCGTTTTTCTACTTGAAATTTAAGCTGCATGCGGGCATCTAGGCCAAGTTGGTCTCGGTAAAAAACAAAACACTTTTTATTGTTGAGGACTTTCTCATTGAGCTCCAAAAGGACATCGAATTCTTGGTAGGCCTTGGCCTGCTCAAATTCTTGCATTTCGAGGTAGTCGTCAATGAAATAGTAATGGATGTTTTTTTCGTCCTGAGCCATGAGGCGATGCGCCATGATTTGCCCGGGATCGGCAATGAGTACTTTGAGCTCTTGCTTGCCTTCGTCGGCGGCTTTGAGGATGGCAACCAATAACAAAAGCAGGACAAGCGGCCCAAGAACGAGCATGTACCAAAATCCTTTTTGACCAAGTCTTTCTTGGATTTCGCGTTTGGTGAGTAGCAAAAACTTAGACATCTTGGGTTTCTTTTTGGGTGATCAGGTCGACAAATACTTCTTGCATGGACGGCAATAACAGCTCGAGGTGTTGGACTTCTACATTGGCCTGCAAGCTGCGCATGAGGTCATTGACCGTGCTGGTGCCGCGTATTTGCAAGATGCATTCAAAAACGCCTTCTGTGCGTTCTTTTTGTTCGAGCAAAGTGAAGTCGGTCCAGAGTGCGTTGGCAAAACTGAGCATATTGCCTTTAAAGCGGACAAATACGCGGCCTTTGGCATGGGCCTGGCGCAAGTGAAGGACGGCATCTTGAGCGAGTAATTTGCCCTGATGCAACAACGCTGCGTGATCGCAAATTTCATCGACGCTTTTCATGTTGTGCGTAGACAATATGATGGTGGTACCCTTTTCTTTGAGCGCTTTGATTTCGTTCATGATGAGCTCCACATTCAGTGGGTCAAAACCAGAAAGGGGTTCGTCGAGAATAAGTAGTTGGGGTTGGTGAACGAGCGCGGCAATGAACTGCACTTTTTGCGCCATTCCTTTGGAAAGAGTGGCAATGCGTTTGTTTTGCCAATCTTGGATTTCAAAATGCGTGAGCCAATGGTCGACGTTTTGGGCGGCATCTTGTTTGGTGAGGCCACGGAGTTGGGCCAAGAACAACAAATGTGCGCGAACACCCATGCTTTTGTACAAGCCGCGTTCTTCGGGTAAATAGCCGATTTGTTGCAAATGGCTGGCCTGCAAAAGTTGCCCATCAAAATAAATGCTGCCTGCATCTGGCCTGAGCATTTGATTGAGCATGCGAATGAGGGTGGTTTTGCCCGCGCCGTTCGGACCTAAAAGCCCAAAAATTTGACCTTTCGGGACTTCCAAAGAAACGTTGTCTAGGACCAACTTGCGCTGATAGGACTTGCTGATTTGCGCTACTTTAATCATGATTTAAAGCTAAGAAAAATCTTGACTAGCGCAACGTCCGGAGTGGTTTCCAGTTGAATTTTTTAGCTAAAATGAAATAGAGCCCTGCAAAAATGAAAAGGCCACTCCCTAAATGCAGTAATAGCGAACCCGGTGGGCGCTGATCTAAAAACAAGGCCTCGGTATGAAAAACATGCCAAGAACTCGATACCACAAGTACGCCAAAGAGGTTATTGAAAATATGAAAAGCCAAGGCGAGCTCCAACCCATCGTCTTGAACACTAATGAGCGCTAGGAAAATACCCGCCATGAGGTAATACAACAAAAGCTCGTAACCCATGGCAGCAATCTCAGGATTGGAAATATGCATGAAAGCGAAAAGCAAGGCGCTAATGAGGATGCTCGCCCAAGCGCTTTTGGTGCGCAAATACAGGCCTTGCAGGGCGTAAACGCGAAAGATGAGTTCTTCGGCAGCGGCTTGCAGCGGAATCATGAGGCCCCCGACGCAAAGCAAAGGCCAAAATTCTGAGAATTTGAAATTCCATCGAATTTGTTGGGTATCGCCGGTTAATTGGGCTTCTAGAAAAGTGGTTGTGAAAAAAAAGAGCAATAAGAAACCACTGAAAAAGAAAAACCGCCACCAACGAAAGCGTTTTGCAGTCGTAAAAATTGAAAGTACCGGGCGTTGATGGGCAAAGCGCAGGTAAAGTACTAAACCAAAAAAGACCAACACAAACGGAAGCAACATAGCAAAAAGCAAGCGGACCGAGCCGTAAGTACTGATAAACATTGGATTTTCTGGGTCGAAAAGCAAGCCATTATAATTGTATTGCAGATCGAAGAGCAAAGGAAGATTCCCTAGAATATAGAGGATGATCAGCAGCGCAACTCCGCCTACATAAAGCCCAACAGAAGTGCGGCCCAGCTTTGCTAAGTCCAGGAATTTCATTAGCTAAAGATGTCGCGCATGCGGCTAAAGAAGCTTTTGTCTTTTTGAGCCTTGTGCGGGTCGAAATTTTCGGAATCTCGGAGTTTTTCTAGGATTTCGCGTTCTTCTTTGCTGACGCTTGTTGGCGTGTAGATGTGCAAATGAACGAATAAATCGCCGGTACCGTAGCGCTGTACGCTAGGCAAACCTTTGCCGCGCAAGCGGAGTACTTTGCCACTTTGCGTACCGGCATCGACTTTGATCTTGACCTTACCTCCTACTGTAGGCACTTCGATAGAAGCCCCAAGAACGGCGTCGCTGAAGTTGAGAAAGGCGTCGTAATGTAGGTTTTCGCCTTCTCGGCGGAGGTCGTCGTGGGCAATTTCTTCGATCACGACAATGAGGTCGCCGGCTGCACCGTTGAAAGGCCCTGCGTTTCCTTTGCCGCGCACACTCAGCTGCATGCCTTCTTCTACACCTGCAGGAATGTCGATTTCGATGATTTCTTCTTGTCTTTTGAGCCCTTGTGCGTCGGCATCGGCTGGCTTGGACTCAACGGTCTTGCCCGCCCCCTGACACACATGACAAGCCGATTGGGTTTGCATGGCACCCAAAAAGGTTTGTGCCACGCGGGTAATGCGGCCGGTGCCCTGACAAGTTGGGCAATTTTTGTAGGTCACGCCCTCGGCCTGAACTAATTTGTTGACCTTGATTTTTTTCTTGACTCCGCCTGAAATTTCTTCGAGGGTGAGTTTCATTTTAACGCGCAGGTTGGTGCCCTTTACGACGCGTGAACCGCCACGGCTGCCGCCAAAGCTGCCACCGCCAAAAGCACCACCGAAGATGTCGCCAAATTGCGAGAAGATGTCGTCCATGTTCATGCCGCCACCGCCAAAACCGCCGCCGCCGCCCATTCCGGCGTGTCCGAAACGATCGTATTGCGCTTTTTTCTCGGCGTTGCTCAGGACTTCATAAGCCTCGGCTGCTTCCTTGAATTTTTCTTCGGCGCTGGCATCGTCTGGGTTTTTGTCTGGGTGATACTTCAGGGCCAACTTGCGGTAGGCCTTCTTGATTTCAGACTCATCGGCGCCTTTGGAGACGCCCAGCACTTCGTAATAATCGCGTTTGTTACTCATGTTTTATTTATTGTCCAACAACAACTTTTGCGAAGCGCAAAACTTTGTCGTTGAGGTAATAACCCTTTTCTACATCTTCAATTACTTTACCTTTAAGAGCGTCCTCGGGCGCAGGGATATTCGCAATAGCCTCGTGCATGTCGCTGTCGAACGGCAAACCTTTGGCTTCCATTGGCTTCAAGCCTTTTGATTCTAGTATTCCCTTCAATTGATTAAAAATCAAGTTGAATCCTTCTTTAATTACCGCTAAATCTTCCAAATTTTCATTGGTTGCAATGGCGCGTTCGAAGTTATCCAAAACGGGTAGCATGGAGCCAATCACATCTTTACCCGCTGAAGCGATTAAATTTAATTTTTCTTCGTTGGTGCGGCGACGGTAATTATCGAACTCAGCATAAAGACGAACAAATTTATCTTTGTATTCATCGACCAATTGATCGCCATTGTTTTCTTGGTTTTCTTGGTTTTCTTGAGTTCCTTGATCTTCATTCATTTCTTGACCCAGGTTTTGTTCTTCGTTAGGTAGCTCGTTCTCGACTGACATAATTACAAATTTATTCGTTGCTTTCAGCTTGACAAATAATAGACCAAGCCCTATTTTGAGACAAGCTGGCAGTAATTTACTGACACAAGTGTCAAAAAAGCAGTTTTTCTAGAAGTTGCTGAAGTTTGTGTAATTTTGAGCTCTTCAAGTTCAATAACCATGAAAAAATTACTCCTCGTCTTCTTGCTCTTTACGAGCTTCTCTCAAGCGCAATTGCTTTATCAAATTACAGGAAATAGCCTTACAGAAGCCTCTTTTCTTTATGGAACTATTCATATGCTTCCAAAAGAACAATTTGAGCTCAGCAATAGCCTCAAACGCGCATTCGATGCGTCTGCTACCATTGCTATGGAAGTAGATTTAAACATGAGCGGTGCTGAAAAAATCGCTATCGCACAAAAAGTATTGCTCCCGGAAGGCAAGACACTCAAAGATTTCATGGCAGAACAAGACTACCTCCAACTCAAAATGTACTGCATGGACAGCCTTCAATGGAACGAAGCTAAATTTGAACGCAGCAGCAAGCTCAAGCCTATGTTCTTCTCGAGTGTCCTGATGCAGGAAAGCATGCGCAATATGGCTTCTTACGAAATGGAATTCAACAAGATGGCCAAGAAAAAGAACAAAAAAACAATGGGGCTTGAAACCATCGATTTTCAACTTGGTTTGTTCGATCAGCTTCCGATGCAAACACAAGTAGACATGCTCAAAAAAGATTACAACAGCGATCTCAAAAGCTTTGACACACTCCTGGCCTGCTACCTTCAAGAAGACCTTGAAAAACTGAACATACTCATGAATTCCGAAACAGCAGCCTATCCCGAATTCAACGAACTTCTTTTGATCAATAGAAACAAAAGTTGGATTGCGCCGATGGGCACTCAAATGCGCAAAGAAAGTACCTTTTTTGCTGTTGGTGCTGGCCATTTAGGTGGTCCGGAAGGCGTTGTTGCGTTATTGCGCAGCGCAGGCTATACGGTAACTGCCATCAAACAAAACTAAGATGAACCTACAAGAACAATTTCAGCAAATCATCGAATTTAGACGCAGTAACCGCAAGTTTGACCCCGAAGTCAAGGTGCCTAGCGAAGTCATAGAACGCAGTTTGCAACGCGCTATTCTTTCGCCAAACTCGAGCAACATGCAGCTTTGGGAGTTCCATTGGGTTTCTTCCTCAGCTGAAAAAGCACAAGTGGCCGAGTTGTGTCTAGGGCAATCGGCAGCGCGCACCGCGCAAGAATTGGTGGTGTTTGTGACGCGCCCTGACAAATGGAAGCAGCGCAAAGACTGGCATTTGGCCCAGGTACAAAAAGAAATCAATGGCGAGCCAACAAAGGCTCAAAAAATGATGCTGCAGTACTACGGAAAGGTCATGCCGTTGTTGTATGCAGCCGATCCATTTAGAATTCTAGCTGGCCTGCGCTTGACCGTTAGCTTTTTTGGCGGCTTATTCAAGCCTTTCTACCGTACGGGCGGCGCTTCTGCGGTAAGGATTGTTACCCATAAGTCTTGTGGCTTGGCTGCGCAAACTTTCATGCTTTCTATTGCGGCCGAAGGTTTTCATAGTTGCCCACTCGAAGGCTTCGACGAAAAACGCTTAAAGCGCCATTTAAAATTGCCGCGCCGCGCAGAAATCAATATGGTTATTGCGGTGGGCTTAGGTACCGAACCTGGCATTTGGGGTGAACGCGTTCGCGTGCCTTACCAAGAAGTTGTGGTCAAGCATTGATCTTACTCCGCTTTAGGATCTGCTTTCTTTTTAGTCGGCTTCGCTTTGTCGATGCTTAGTTTCAGTACGTCTTGTCCGGTTTCAAAATCGAGCACAATGGTGTCGCCTTCTTGCAAGTTAGAGTTGATGATTTCTTCAGCAAGTGGGTCTTCGATGTATTTTTGAATAGCTCTTTTGAGCGGACGCGCACCGAATTTTTCGTCGTAGCCTCTTTCGGCAATGAAATCTTTGGCAGCGGAGGTGCAGCTCACGTGGTAACCTAGATTACCGATGCGCTCGAGGAGTTTTTCGAGTTCGATGTCAATGATGAGGTGGATGTCTTCGCGTTTGAGAGACTTGAACATGATCATGTCGTCGACGCGATTCAGAAATTCGGGAGAAAACGCTTTGCGCAAGGCATTTTGAACCACGGAAAGTGCATTTTGTTCTTGGGCCTCTTGCTGTGCTTTAGTACCAAAGCCCATTCCGGTTCCGAAGTCGGCGAGCTGGCGCGCACCAATATTGGAAGTCATGATGAGAATGGTGTTCTTGAAGTCGATTTTGCGGCCTAAACCATCGGTCATGTGGCCGTCGTCGAGTACTTGCAACAACAAATTGAAGACATCGGGATGCGCCTTTTCGATTTCGTCGAGTAAGACAATTGCATAAGGCTTGCGGCGTACTTTTTCGGTGAGTTGCCCACCTTCTTCGTAGCCGACGTATCCTGGAGGGGCGCCTACTAGGCGAGAAATCGAGAATTTCTCCATGTATTCGGACATGTCTACGCGGATGAGTGCGTCGTCGGAATCAAAGAGGTTTTTGGCGAGTATTTTGGCGAGTTGGGTTTTACCCACACCTGTTGGGCCTAAGAAAAAGAATGAACCAATTGGTTTGTTAGGATCTTTTAGGCCGGCGCGGTTGCGCTGAATGGCGCGCACCACTTTTGCTACGGCTTCGTCTTGACCGATTACCTTTCCGCGGATTTGCTCGGCCATTTTGACAAGCTTGCCGAGTTCAGACTCGGAAATTTTGGTGACCGGCACACCGCTCATCATGGAAACAACCTCAGCGACGTTTTCTTCAGTGACCACCACGCGGTTGTTTTTAGCTTCTTCTTCCCATTTGGTTTTAGCTGCTTCGAGGTCTTCTTGCAACTTGCGTTCGGCATCGCGGAGTTCGGCGGCCTTTTCGTATTGTTGCGAGCGAATAACTTCTGCTTTTTGACCTTTCAAGCCTTCGATTAGCCCTTCGATATCGGTGATTTCTTTAGGTACATGTAAATTGGTAATATGTACCCTTGAACCAACCTCATCTAGTGCGTCGATTGCTTTGTCTGGCAAGTGGCGGTCGGTGATGTAGCGTTCGGTCAGACGCACACAGGCTGCAATGGCTTCGTCGGTGTAGCGCACGCTGTGGTGATCTTCGTAGCGCTCCTTGATGTTGTTAAGGATTTGAATGGTTTCGTCTACGGAAGTAGGCTCAATGATGACTTTTTGAAAACGACGCTCCAAAGCACCGTCTTTTTCGATGTACTGGCGGTATTCATCGAGGGTGGTGGCGCCAATTGCTTGCATTTCGCCTCTAGCGAGTGCTGGCTTGAACATATTGGAAGCATCTAGCGAACCGCTTGCGCCTCCCGCACCAATAATGGTGTGGATTTCATCGATGAATAGAATGATGTCTGGGTTCTTTTCGATTTCTTGCATGACGGCTTTCATGCGCTCTTCGAACTGACCTCTGTATTTGGTGCCAGCAACTAAAGAAGCTAAGTCTAGCGAAACGATGCGTTTGTTGAAAAGAATGCGCGAGACTTTGCGCTGCACAATGCGCAAGGCCAAGCCTTCGGCAATAGCAGACTTTCCTACACCTGGCTCACCAATTAAAATGGGATTGTTCTTCTTGCGGCGCGACAAAATTTGACTCACGCGTTCGATTTCTTTTTCGCGGCCCACAATAGGGTCGAGACGGCCGAGCTCGGCCATTTTGGTAAGGTCGCGTCCGAAGTTGTCGAGGACCGGTGTTTTGGATTTAGGGTCTGCGCTTTTGCGCTGCGCTTGACCGAAGTTTTCTTCACCTTCTTCTTGGCCTGAACCCGGAAATTCGGCGCGTGGTTGTTGTTTGTCTTGTAACATAAGTTCGTATTCTTCTCTGGCATTGGCGTACATGACACCGTATTTATTGAGTACTTGGCACGCGACAGCGTCTTCGTAGCGCAAGATGGTCAGTAAAAGGTGTTCTGTGCCGATGATGTTTTGTTTGAATTCTTTGGCTTCTAGGTAAGATTGCTTGATGATGTTTTCAGCTTGTTTCAATAACGGAACATTGTGATTAACGAGCTCGCGGACGGCACTTTTGGCAAGGATTTTCTCGATTTCGTCTTTGAGCTGCACTAAATCGATGTTGAATTCTTTGAGGATGCGAATAGCCGTGCCTTCGTTGAGGCGAATGAGACCCAATAACAAATGCTCTGCACCGAGAAACTCATTGGACAAGCGCACAGCTTCATCTCGGCTGTAGTTGATCATGTCTTTGACGCGTGGAGAAAATTTGGCTTCCATTATTTACGATTGCTTGTTACAAATATAACTTTTATCTCTGCATGACGTCCGGTTTTATTCACAATTTATCGACGCATTTTGTTAGTAAAAAATAGTAAATACAAGCCGCAGGGGGCTTCATTTTATTAATTTTGAGACGCTAATTAATTTAACGCATAGACTAACTCAAAAATATGGCTGAAGGCGAAAAAATCATTCAGATCAACATCGAAGATGAAATGAAATCTGCATACATCGATTATTCGATGTCTGTCATTGTCTCACGTGCACTCCCCGATGTACGCGACGGCTTTAAACCCGTACACCGCAGGGTACTTTACGGCATGCAAGATCTCGGCGTATTCTCCAATCGTCCTCACAAGAAATCTGCAAGAATCGTCGGTGAAGTACTAGGTAAGTATCACCCACACGGCGACAGCTCAGTTTACGACACCATGGTGCGCATGGCCCAACCTTGGTCTTTGCGTTATCCACTTGTCGACGGTCAGGGTAACTTTGGCTCGGTAGATGGCGACAGCCCCGCTGCCATGCGTTACACCGAAGCCCGTTTGCGCAAAATTGCCGAAGAAATGCTCGACGACCTCGAGAAAGAAACCGTCGATTTCCGACCTAACTTCGACGACTCCCTTCAAGAGCCAAGCGTTTTGCCAACCAAAATTCCTAACCTATTGGTGAACGGTGCTGCTGGTATCGCCGTTGGTATGGCAACCAACATGGCACCACACAACCTCACCGAAGTTGTGGACGGCACCATCGCCTACATCGAAAACCGCGATATCACCCCAGAAGAATTACTCAACTATATTAAAGCGCCAGATTTCCCTACTGGCGGTATCATTTACGGCTACGAAGGCGTACGCGATGCTTTCCTTACAGGGCGTGGCCGTGTCGTGATCCGCGGAAAAGCCGAAATCGAAGAAGAAAACGGCCGCGAACAAATCATCGTTACCGAAATCCCTTATCAGGTCAACAAAGCCGAAATGATCAAAAAAATCGCTGACTTAGTCAACGACAAAAAGATCGAAGGCATTTCCGATTTGCGCGATGAATCTGACCGCAACGGGATGCGCATTGTGTTTGAAATCAAACGCGACGCCATCGCCAATGTAGTCCTCAACAAACTTTATAAGTTTACCCAACTTCAAACCTCTTTCTCTGTCAACAACATTTGTTTGGTAGATGGCCGCCCACGCCTTTTGAACGTACGCGACCTCATCCAAGAATTTGTAGAGTTCCGCCACGAAGTCGTGATTCGCCGTACGCGCTACGACCTTCGCAAAGCAGAAGAGCGCGCCCACATCCTCGAAGGACTCATCATTGCTTCAGACAACATCGACGAAGTCATTGAAATCATCAAAACATCCTCGAGTCCAGACGACGCCCGCGACCGTTTGGCAACGCGTTTTGGCTTGTCCGACATCCAAACCCGCGCCATTGTCGATATGCGCTTGCGCCAACTCACCGGCCTAGAGCAAGACAAACTTCGCGCAGAATACGACGAGCTCATGAAGCTCATCGCCGACCTCAAAGACATCCTCGACAAAGAAGAGCGCCGCATGCAGATCATCAAAGATGAACTACTCGAAGTACGCGCTAAATACGGCGACGAACGCCGCTCATCTATCGAATACAGCGCAAGCGAAATGCGCATGGAAGACCTCATCGCCGACGAAGAAGTCGTCGTTACCATCTCGCACGCTGGCTACATCAAGCGTACCAACCTAGCCGAATACAAAGTGCAAAACCGCGGCGGTATGGGCTCCAAAGGCTCCGCAACCCGCGACCAAGACTTCCTAGAGCATCTTTTTGTCGCCACCAACCACAACTACCTCCTCATCTTCACCGAAAAAGGACGCTGTTTCTGGATGCGTGTCTACGAAATTCCGGAAGGCAACAAAACCTCTAAAGGGCGCGCCATACAAAACCTCATCAATATCCCTGGCGACGACAAAGTCAAAGCCTACGTCAAAGTCCTTGACCTCACCGACAAAGACTACGTAGAAAACAACTTCATCGTGATGTGCACCAAGCAAGGTGTCATTAAGAAAACTTCCCTCGAAGCTTATTCTCGTCCGCGCAGCAATGGTATCAACGCCATTGGCATCCGCGACAACGACGAACTCCTCGAGGCCAAACTGACCAACGGTAGCAACGAAATCGTATTGGCTACCAGCGAAGGTCGCGCCATTCGTTTCAATGAAGCCACTGTTCGTCCAATGGGCCGCAACGCCTCTGGAGTGCGCGGTGTCAGCCTCACCTCACCTACCGATGTCGTGATTGGCATGATCTGCGTTGAAGACATCTTCTCTACTATTTTAGTAGTTTCAGAAAAAGGCTATGGCAAACGCACCTTCCTCAACGACCCAGAAGACAAAGAACCCGTTTACCGCATCACCAACCGCGGTGGTAAAGGTGTCAAAACACTCAACATCACCGAAAAAACCGGTAAACTCCTTTCAATTCAAAATGTATTTGACGAAGACGACCTCATGATCATCACCAAATCTGGCGTCACGATCCGCATGCACATCGATACCATCCGCACCATGGGCCGCGCAGCTCAAGGCGTGAAACTCATCAACCTCAGATCTAACGCCGAAATCGCAGCCATTGCTCGCGTGCCACGCGCTGAAGACGAAGACGAAATAGATGTAATTGAAGGTGCAGAAAATGGCACGGAAATTGAAAACAACGAAGCCCAAAGCGAATAAAACTTAAACCATGAAAAAACAACTCCTCCTAGCTGGTCTGAGTCTTGTCTTAAGCACAGCTACATTTGCCCAAAAGAAGAACGTCACTGACGCCATCCTTTTGATGCGCAAATACAACCCAATGGGTGATGTCGCAGCCAACAAAAAAACAGTCACCGAAGCCAAAAACTTCATCGACCTCGCTGCTGCCAACGCCGAAACCGCCGAAGACCTCAAAATGCACCTTTACCGTGGCGAAATCTATTATTGCCTTAACGAAATTGGCAATATTGAGTCCGCTACTTCAGGTGCTCCGCAAGACGCTTCTTCCATTAACGCTAATAAAGAGGTAGCTGTGGCGTCGTTTAAAAAAGTCCTCGACGACCCTAAAAAAGCCTGGACTACAGACGCGCAAAGCTTCATCAATAGCCGTGTCGACTTCATGTTTAACCAAGGAATCATCGCCTATAACGCCAAAAAATACGTCGATGCAGCCAATGCTTTCATGGCCGCAAACGAAATCAAATCCTATCTAGGCGAAAGCTTCAAAGAAGCAGAGGTCAACACTTCTTTGGCTGCCAACTATGCCGTAGAAGACTTCCTCGCCGCCAAAAAATACGACGAAGCTTTGTCTTTTGCCGTAGGTATTTCTGAGCAAATGCCGCAAAACATCGACATCCTCATCAGTATTGTCAATATCAACTTGCAAAAAGGCGATGTTGCCGCGACCGAAACCTACATCAATAAAGCTTTGGCTTTAGACCCCCTCAACAAGCAGCTTTACTATGTACTTGGAACCAGCTACATGGACAAAAAGGAAAACGATAAAGCGACAATTGCGCTCAAAAAAGCACTAGAAATCGACCCAGCCTACAACGAAGCGCTATACCAATTGGGGGCACACCTCTACAACCTCGCTGTAGAAAAGCGCAATGCCACCGTAGAGCTCGATTACAAAGACCCAAAAGCTGCCAAATTAGAAGCTGAAGCCATGGATCTGTTCAAACAAGCGTTAGAGCCTTTAGAAAAATATGTTTCTCAAAACGCCGACGACAAAGCCATTCTCGATATCCTTTACAAAACCAACATGAAGTTGGGTAACATCGAAAAAGCAAAAGAATACAAAACAAGATTAGACGCACTAAAAGGTTAAATCTAACTTTGCCGACAAAAGATAAAACTGCCCTCGTTGAGGGCAGTTTTTTTTTAGCTCAGTTGCACATTTTTATTAACTTTGAAATATGGAATTTGTACACCCAGAACGCTTATGGTTCCTTTTCTTTCTACTGATTCCTATCGTCATTCATCTTTTTCATTTTAGAAAACGCAAGACCCTCTATTTTTCGTCCTTACGCTTTATACAATTCCTTGAAAAAGAACAACAAAGCACTAGAAAACTCAAGCACCTACTCGTCTTGCTCTCCAGATTATTCGCGCTCGCCGCACTGATCTTCGCTTTTGCGCAACCACAAATTAAAAATGGTGCCGGGCAACAAAGCGGCAAACCAGCCCTACTCATCTACCTTGACAACTCCTTCTCCATGAGTGCCATTGGCACAGAAGGAACCCTACTTTCCGAAGGGCGCGAACTCGCCAAGCGCATGCTACAAAAAACTGCCCCGGACACACGCGTTCTTGTTTGCAGCAATCAACTCAACCACACCGAGCAGCGTTTTCAGACCAAAGCCGAGGCCTTGCGCTACCTAGACAACCTCGATATTTACGCTCTTAGCCGCAGCCTCGACGACATCATCACTTGGCAGCAAAGACAAATCAAAAAACACCAAGAGCAAAAAGAAAAACTAGGCCAAATCAGACAGGTCTTTATTTCTGATTTTCAGCAAACCCAAGGCAAGCTCTCTGCTCAGCGGCCTCAAACGAACCAAGCTTTCTTTGCCTATCAACTCAAAGCACAGCAAAACCAAAATGCCTATATAGACAGCATTTGGTTTGCCAAACCAACGCAGCACTACCAAACGGAGCAAATGCTCATGGTTCGGGTTCAGAATTTTGGTGAACAAGCTAAAAAACGCTTGGAGCTCAACGTAAAAATTGGCAAAATCAAGCGCACCATGTTCATGCAAATTGCAGCGAACGGAAGTCAGGTGGCCAGTTTTCCCTACACCGAAATCAACAAAGGATACGTGCTTGGTCAGGCACAAATCAACGACCAACAAATCCATTTTGACGACACCTGGTATTTCTCTTACGAAGTACCAGAACGCACCAATATTTATCTCATTGAAGAGGCCAATGCCAGTCCTAATGTCGCAAAAGCTTATGCGGTTGAGGAGCGCTATACCGTTCAAACTACTGTTCCTGGCGAGGTAGCATCCAATACGCTTGCTGCAGCTGACCTCATTGTCCTGAACGGACTCAACGAAATTTCTAGTGGGCTCCGAGACGAACTCCTCACAGCGCAGCAAAACGGACAACGCATTTTGATTATCCCCGGCGAAGACATCTCCTTTAACGACTACAACCCTTTGTTGCGCGCGCTTTCCCTTTCGGAGTTAGGTACAGCGCAGTCCAATGCACTCAACCTTCAACGCATCAACGACGACGACCCTTTCTTTAGCGGTGTCTTCGAGAAAAAACAAGAGCGCCTTAATGTTCCATTGGTTAAAAAAGCCTACGCTGTTAAAAACCAAGCGCAAAGTAGTGCAACGCCGTTGCTCCTTACCCGCTCTGGGCAAGCACTCTTTATGCGCGCCAACACCACCGCATTTTTATGGACCACCGCCTTGCAAGCTTCTTTCGGAAGCTTGGTCAATCAATCGCTCTTCCCAACCATCCTATTGCGCTGTGCCGAATTTGCCAGTAAGCGCTACCCTGAATACGCGATATTAGGAAAAGATGCCCAAATCAAAGTCAGAGCTGAGCACCAAGACGAAGCACCTTTGCGCTTGATCTCAGCTGAGACAGAATTTATTGCTCAATATGTTGGCAGACCTAATAACTTGCGCATTCAAATTGGCGGTATGGCCGCTTTAGAAAGACTCAAAGCGGGTATATACGAACTCAAAGGATCCGAAATACTTGCGCAGTTGGCACTCAATTACAACCGCACTGAATCCAAACTCGAACACCTTACCGAAATAACACTTCTTGAATTACTCGAAGCAAACGGCATAAAAAATTGTAACTTTAACCAAATCAAAGAGGGTCAAAGCCTAACCGATGTTGAGCTCAAGGACAACAAAAGCTATTGGCGACTCTTTCTTGTTTTTGGACTTATTTTTCTATTGGTAGAATTGTCCTTGTTAAAATGGTGGAAATGAAAATTCAACTCAACAACGCAAAAATATACGACCCGACATCAAGTTGGAACCAACAAAACTGTGACCTCCTGATTATCGACGGCGTCATTACCGAAATTGGTACCAAACTACAACATACCGATGCCTTGCAGGTAAGTTCAGCCCAATTGTGTGTCACGCCAGGTTTTGTCGACCTCAAAGCAGACTTTTGCGACCCTGGCTACGAGCACAAAGAAACCATTGTAAGTGGCTTGGATGCCGCTAGCGCTGGTGGCTACACCCGTGTTTATATTCAACCGCACACACAACCCGTCATTGACAACAAAGCTTTGGCAAGTTATGTCTATCAGCAAGGCGCCAACAGCACCACTCAAATTGGTGTAAACGGAGCCCTTTCTAAAGGAAACACCGGCGAAGAACTCGCAGAAATGTACGAGCTATTTCAAAGTGGTGCCAAGTTATTTACGGACGATACCCATAGCATTAGTGCAGGCTTATTGCACCGCGCTTTGCTCTACACCAAAGATTTTGGCGGTCGCGTTTCCTTGCTTGCACGCAATGCCTCTTTAAGCGCAAAAGCTCAAGTAAACGAAGGTAGCGCCTCTACGCGCACCGGCCTCAAAGCAGACCCACACGTTTCTGAACTCATTGAAATCGAACGCAATATCCGCTTACTCGCCTATACCGGGGGCAAAATGCACCTTTCTGGTATCAGCACTGCAGAAGGCGTTGAACTCATTAGAGCTGCCAAAAAAGAAGGCCTTGACCTCACTGCCGACGTACACCTCATGAATCTTTGTTTCACCGAAGAAAAAATGTTGGACTTCGATACCCGTTTCAAAGTTTTGCCGGTACTCAGAACGGCAGCAGATCAAGACGCGCTTTGGGCAGGCCTCATCGATGGCACACTAGACGCCGTTGTCAGTGATCACCGCCCTGGCGACCCCGAAGAAAAAGAACTCGAATTTGACCTCGCCCATTTTGGTGCTCCACAATTAGAAACCGTATTTTCGGCCCTGCTTAGTCAAAAACCTGAAGCGCTACAGCCCATATTAAGCGCCTTAAACTCCGGACCGCGAAAAGTATTAGAATTACCGCTACAAACCATCGAAATTGGCGCCATAGCAGAACTCACGCTTTTTGACCCAAGTGTCTCATACGCGCCCAACATGCGCCCAGAACAATGGCGTTTCAGCCCCTTCCAAGAAGCCGACCTTCAAGGCCAAATTATTGGCATCATCCGAGGCAATCAAGCTTCAATAGCACAATCCTAATGTCTAAGCGCTCGTTTTTAAGAGAATTCTTCAAAGCCAACCGAATGGTAGGTTCTGTACTGCCTAGCTCCCGTTTTTTGAGTAAAAAAATGCTGCAACCTATCCATTTCGAAACGGCCAATGTCATAGTCGAATTAGGACCAGGCACAGGTGTTTTTACCAAAGAACTCCTCTCCAAAATGTCGGACAGTTGTCATTTAGTAGTCATTGAACTCAACGATGCCTTCTATAACGACCTTCAAGTGAAGTTTCAGCATCCTCATTTACACCTTGTTCACGGTTCAGCCGGCGACATCACTAGCATCCTAGACGGATTGAAGCTTCCTAAAGCCGATTACATCTTATCATCTTTGCCTTTATCTAATTTCCCTGTAGCTTTAAGAAATACCATTTTAGAGGCCATCAAAGGAAATCTAGAAGCGCACGGCAAACTCATTCAATTTCAATATACCAGAGGACTCAAAAAACTCTACGGCGCGCATTTTAAGCTTGTTCAAATCGATTACACCGCACTGAATTTCCCGCCAGCCTTCATTTACACTTGCGCCAATAGCTGATTTCTTTTGCGTATCTTTGCGCAAAAATTTACAGCATGCTTTCGGTATCCAACCTTTCTTTACAATTTGGTAAACGCGTACTTTTCGACGAAGTCAACGTAAAATTTGTCAATGGCAACTGCTATGGTGTCATTGGTGCCAACGGTGCCGGCAAGTCTACCTTCCTCAAGATTTTAACAGGTGACCAAGATCCTACTACTGGCCGCGTAGACCTCGAGCCTGGTAAGCGCATGGCCGTTCTCAAGCAAAACCACTTTGAATTCGATCAAATTCAGGTCTTACAAACCGTCATCATGGGGCACAAACGCCTCTACGAAATCATGGTCGAAAAAGACGCCCTTTACGCCAAAGAAGATTTTAGCGACGAAGACGGCATGAAAACCGCCGAACTCGAAGGTGAATTTGCCGATTTAGAAGGCTGGAATGCAGAAACCGATGCGGCGACCCTACTGAGTAACCTAGGCATAGACGAGTCCAAGCACTACATGCTCATGGAAGATCTTTCCAACGACCTCAAAGTACGTGTGTTGTTGGCGCAAGCGCTTTTTGGCAATCCCGACGTACTCATTTTGGATGAACCTACCAACGACCTCGACCTCAAAACCATTTCTTGGCTAGAAGACTTCTTACTTGACTTCCGCAACACCGTCATTGTGGTTTCCCACGACCGTCACTTCTTAGATACCGTTTGTACACACATTTGCGACATCGACTTCAGCAAACTCAATATGTTTACTGGTAACTACTCCTTTTGGTATCAGTCTTCTCAGCTTGCTTCACGCCAGCGTGCCGACAAAAACAAAAAAGCCGAAGAAAAGAAGAAAGAGCTCATGGAGTTCATTTCGCGCTTCTCTGCCAACGCCGCTAAGTCCAAACAAGCCACCAGCCGTCGCAAAATGCTCGACAACCTCGACCTCGAAGAAATTAAGCCTTCTTCGCGTCGCTACCCTGGCATTACCTTTCACCAAGAAAGAGATGCCGGAAATCAAATTTTAGGCATTGAAAACCTCAGCAAAACAAGCGATGGCAAAACACTTTTCAAGGACCTCTATTTAACGGTCAACAAAGGCGACAAAATAGCATTCATCTCCAGAGACTCCGTTGCCCTGACTCATTTCTTTGAAATTTTAGCTGGAAACCTCAAAGCCGATACTGGTGAAATCACCTTAGGAACCACTATAACAACCGCTTATTTACCCAACGACAACCACCATTATTTTGAAGCCAAACTGAGCCTCATCGATTGGTTGCGACAATATGCACTTACCGACGAAGAACGCGAAGAAGTTTATCTACGAACTTTCTTGGGCCGCATGCTTTTTACAGGTGAAGAAGCCATGAAAATGGCATTTGTACTTTCAGGTGGTGAAAAAGTCCGCTGCATGCTATCCAAAATGATGCTTGCAAAAGCTAATTTACTTCTCATGGATGAGCCGACCAATCACCTCGACCTCGAATCCATTACGGCGCTCAACAACGCCATGCAAGAATTCCAGGGCACGCTCTTGTTTACTTCCCATGACCACGAATTGGTAAGTACGGTAGCTAACCGCATCATCGAACTCACGCCTAACGGTATCATCGACAAAATGATGCCTTACGACGACTACCTCGCCGATGACAAAATTGCACAATTACAAGCAGAACTTTATGCCTAAAACTATGGTGCGCTATCAAGTCCATTGCGAACAAGCACAGCAACGCTATATTCAGTTCAGTGCCGTTTTTGAACAAGATGCCGCTCTACAGACCCTCCAACTCGAATTACCCAGTTGGAGACCCGGCCGCTATGAAATCGGTAACTTTGCCAAAAATATCAAAGGATTCAAAGCTTTTGGAGACAACAACCAAGCTTTAGCGTTTCATAAAACAACCAAAGACACTTGGGTCATCGACACCAAAGGCAGCGCTCAAATTAAAATCACCTACAGCTATTACGCTGCCGAACTCAATGCGGGCTCTAGTTTTCTTGACCCCAAACAACTCTATATCAATCCGGTCAACTGCTTCTTTTACGATGCAGCCCAAACCGAGCAAGCCTACCAACTCCAACTGCACCTACCCGCAGCTTGGCAAATTGCTTCAGCCTTACATTTCGATCCAAACAACACTTGCGAAATCGCCAATTTTGACCGCTTGGCAGACAGCCCCTTCATTTGCAGCGCCAGCATTGAACGCAGGAGTTACGAGGTAGACGGACGCACTTTCCATATTTGTTTCAATCAGCAGCAAATGATCCCATGGGAGCGCGTTTTACAAGACTTCCAAAAATTTACTGCGCGTCAGCTTCAAGATTTTGGCGAATTTCCGAGCCAAGAATACACTTTCTTGATCCAATCTGTGCCTTACGCAGCGTATCACGGTGTAGAGCACCTCGATTCAACGGTAATCGCCCTAGGGCCTTCTTGCGATATTTTCGGGAGCCTTTATACGGAATTACTCGGCGTTTGTTCGCATGAGCTTTACCATTCCTGGAATATCAAAGCGCTCAGACCAGCCGAAATGCAGCCCTACAACTTCAAAAATGAAAACTACGCCCAAACAGGTTTGATCTATGAAGGCATCACAACTTACCTCGGAGACCTCTATTTACTCAAGAGTGGCGTATTCAGTACCGAACAATACCTCAAAGAACTTAGTAAGCAAGTTCAAAAACACTTAGATAACCCTGGCCGTTTCTCGATGAGCGTGGCTGCGGCGTCATTTGACACGTGGCTAGATGGCTATGTACCAGGTGCACCAGGCCGCAAAGTTTCGATTTACACAGAAGGCTGCTTGTTGGCCTTTTACATCGATTTCAGGCTGCGCAAAGCCACCAATAATAAAGTGGGTATCGAACTAGTCATGAAAACCCTCTATTTTAATTTTGGCGTTGTTCAAAAGGGCTATACCCTTACCGATTACCAAACCACCATCGAAAATTTAGCGGGTGAATCTTTCGCGTCCTTTTTCGAAGACTACGTGAGTGGTACTTGCGCGTATGAAGCACTCTTGCAAGAAGCCTTTGAATACTTTGGCCTAGAACTCAAGCAAAACCCGAGCAAAAGTTTTGCGGAGGCTCGTTTTGGCATCAAGGTTCAGCAAGTGGGAAAAGAGTGGCAAATCTTGAACATTTACCCGGGCTCACCTGCAGACACCGGAGGTTTGGCTGTTGGCGATCTGATTATTGGGGTCAATGGCAACCGCGCGCTGCCAAGTCTAGACAACTGGCTGTCTTTCTATGAAAACCAGAACAAAACCTTATTCGTAGAAAGAGGCGGACAATTACTAGAACGTTTTATCCCTGAGGTAGACCGTCATTTTTATGTAACCCATCAGGTGCTTACGGCTTCTTCACGCATTGCCGCCCAAGAAAAAGCATTTGCGCTTTGGGCTAAGTAGTTTCGAAAAAATCTTCTGGGAAATTCAATAAATAGAGTTTTTCACTTGCTCTGGTGAGGGCGGTGTAGAGCCATCTTAGATAAGCGGAATTCTTGCGTTCTTCCGGAACAAAACCGTAGTCTACGTAAACATGCGCCCACTGACCGCCCTGCGCTTTGTGCACCGTAACCGCATGTGCATATTTGATTTGCAACGCATTAAAGTACGGGTTTTTGAGCACCTGTTGGTAGCGCTTTTGTTTGTTCTTGATATCGAGGTGTTCTGCTTCAATGGCGTAAAATAACTTGCGCAAAACATCGCGACTAATGCTCGGGCCTTCTTCTAATAAACTTTGAATATGGACCACACAGCTGATCGAGCCTTGGTCTGGGTAATCTACAAATTTCAAATCGAGTTGGGCAAATTCAAAACCATAATAGGCCTCAAACTTCCTCACGCGCTCAATGCGTGCGAGTTCGCCATTGGCAATAAAGCCCATTTTAGAAGCGGGGTCTAGCCAAAAGTAGTTGTTCTTGACCACCATCAGCAAGTCTCCTTTTTCGAGGACTTCTTCGCGGTAAAACAAGCGGTTTCTGATTTCTAGATTCCATTGGTTGGCGCGCTTATTGGCGAGGGTCAGCAAGATGGTTTCATCGGTACCCACTTCTGAAATAGATTGCTCCAGACACTCTTGAAATTCTCCTCCATGGATTTGAACAACACTGGTGTCTGAGAGCCCTTCTAGATGGGGCAATAAAGGCAAAGTGAACGCTTCTTTTTGACGTAAAAAAGTGGCCACACTCAGTATTCCTGAATTTTCGTTGACCCTTACCACTTGCGTCAGATGACTGTGCCACACAAATAGCGTTGGAAAGGCCTCCACTAACTTTTTAGGGTCGAGTGCAATACTGTGGTCTTGGCCAACTGGCGGAAGCTGCCCGGGGTCGCCGATAAAAATGAGGTGACAGTTTTCGCCACCGTAAACATAATTGAGTAAATCTTCGAGTACATTGTTGGCTTCGTAGGGTGAACTCGCGGCGAGCATCGAGGATTCGTCGACAAAAAACAAGGTATGCTTGTGTAAGTTTTTGGCCAAGGTAAGCCCTTGCGTACTCCATTCGCCACCAGAAAAATAAATGTGTCGGTGGATAGTACTGGCAGGGAAACCCGCATAATTGGAGAGCACCTTTGCCGCGCGTCCGGTGGGCGCCAGAAGTTTAAAAGGCAACTTCTCCTGCTGCATCTGCTTGACAATATGAGCAATAAGCGTTGATTTACCCGTTCCTGCAAAACCGGTGAGCACCCACACTTTTCTGTTTTCTTTGGCGCGCAAAAAAACAAGAAATTGTTCGAATGCTTGGTTTTGATGTGCGGTAAAAATCAGTTGCTGGGTCATGAAAATTGCGTTCTGCGCGTTAACAAAATTAAATATTGTAGCTTTGCACTAAGGCCACAAGCCCAAAGACTTATAAACAAGCCATGTCGCGTTTGGTACTTCATTATACGGATTCCACACTTTTGATGCTCGAACAGACGCAAACTGACGTCTTAGGCACTTACTTTCCACTGGAAATCGACAAGCCGTTTGCCCGAGAACGGATGACTGGCCCCATTAAAGAAGCGCTCAACACCAATACACTCAGCGCTTGTTTATGGTTTGGCCCAGACTACACGCTTTTTCCTAGGGCTCTATTTGACCCTGCCCAACTCTCTGCTTATTATCAACTCAACCATGGCCAGTTAGCGAGTTCAAACCACCTTTGTTTTCAAATTATTGAAGCGCTAGATTTGGTTTTTATCTACAGTATTCCTGTTTGGCTCTATGATTACACCAAATACGAGCTACAAACATCAACGGTAGGCCACAGTATTGCTCAACAACTTCAGTACCTGAGTGCCCAAAACCCCACAGATCGCGTGGTACTTTTGATTGAGACCTCGCATTTTGTACTCATCACTATTAAAGACCGACAACTCATCAGTTGCACCACCAATGAGTTCCAGCAAGCAAGCGACATCCTTTATTTCCTGCTGGCCCAACAACAAAAGCTACAACTGCCTAGCGTATCACAACTCGACCTTTTCGACGCTTCTCAACATTTTGATTTCAATTCATTTGAAGCTTTACTGAGTCAATTCAAAGATTTCGAGCACTATACTTGTACTTTTTACGACACCCCCACCTACCAAAAACAAATTTTGTGCGCATCATCCGAGGATCTTTAAAAGGCAAGCGTTTTGCCACACCACCGGGCTTTCCTTCCAGACCCACCACTGATTACGCTAAAGAAGGGCTCTTTAATATGTTAGAGAACTCCCTAGACTTCGACGAGCTCAGTGTGTTGGATTTGTGTGCAGGTACCGGCAATATTTCCTTTGAATTTGTTAGCCGCGGCGCCAAGCATTTACTCGCCATTGACAGCCATCCGCGCTGTGTGCAATACCTCAAGCAGAATGTCCAGACGCTACAAATTGCGGAGCAAATGCAAGTTTATAAATCCGATTGTGTGATCTATTGTCGCAATGCCAAAAACATTCAGTACGACCTCATCTTTGCAGACCCGCCCTATCATTTGGGTTTCCACGAAGAACTCATCCGTACCATATTTGAGAAACAACTCTTGAGTCCAGATGGCCTCGTCATCATCGAACACGGCAAACAACACGATTTTTCAATGTTACCGCAATTTGATGCTTGCCGAAATTTTGGAAATGTTTATTTTAGTTTTTTCAAGCCAACCACATGAAACGCTGTCTTTTTCCTGGAAGTTTTGATCCTTTTACAAAAGGCCATGAAGCCATTGTACATCAGGCCCTCAGTTTGTTCGACGAAGTGGTCATTGGCGTAGGCATCAATTCCAAGAAGCACGGTCTTTTTTCGACCGACAAAAAAATCGCGCACATCCAGGCGCTTTTTACCGCGCAACCCAACGTCAAAGTAGCTTCATTTCAGAAACTCACCGTTGCGTTTTGCAAAGAAATCGGCGCCACCCATATTGTCCGTGGTTTGCGCGATGCCAAAGACTTTGAATACGAACGCAGCATTGGCCATATGAACCATGCCATTTCCGGTATCGATACCGTCTTCTTCTTGACTGCTCAAGCGCACAGCGCTATTAATTCAAGTATCATTAGAGAAATGTATCAAAACGGCGCAGATATCACGCCATTTGTAACCAAACCTGAGCTCCTCGTTTGATGCACGTGCACCTCAAATTACTTACCGCTCTGCTCCTCTTTTGGGCGCCTCTCTTTGGCCAAGTACAGCTGCGCGGCCTCTCTTTTTGGTCTGCGCCCGAACTTCAAATTTATCGGATTGACAACCAGTTCAGTAAAGAAAAAATTTGGCTGCAAACCGTGAAGCCCGACAGCATGGGTATCTTCACCACACAACTCGACCTCCAAACAACCAGCACACTACAAATCTGTGGCGCCAAAAAATGCGCCATGCTCTATGCGCAGCCCAAAGCACGCTACCTCATCGAACTGCCATTAGAAGAACAACAAACTTTTTACAATACTGACGAACAAGAAATTGAACTCCTGTTTTATCAGCTCGACACCAACGACATCAATTACCGCATTTTAGGCTTCGAGGCCTGGATGGACGACTACCTTGCCGACATCTATCAACTCAAAGATATCCGCAGTCATGAATTTATCTTGAAAGTGATGGCCTTTAAAGCTGAGACAGCTGCTATATATGGCAACGATACCACCACCTTCTTGCGCGACTACATCAAATACAGCGTGGGCCAAACCATCGATAATTTTTCAGTTATTGGCGGGCCTTCCAAAGACGACAAATTCAGTTTTTACCTTCAAACCGACACCATAGATTACCACCAACCTAAACTCGTTGAGTATGCCTATCTTTTTTATGAAAAGTACGAAACGCAAGTAGATCAAAACACACGTTTGGCAATAGAAATGGCCATTGCCTCCGCGAATAGCACTGCTTTGGTTGCTGCGTTGCAAAACGACCCCTACATTTACAACACAGCCTGGGCCGATTTCGTGGCCTTACAACTGATCTTAGAATTTGACCAAAACAAACGGATCGACAAAACCCTCACTTTAGCATTGCTAAAAAGTATGGCTACCAATGGTCAACAAAAAAGCTTACGGGACGCCGCACACTACTTTTGGCTAGAAAAAAGCAAACTCGACAACGGTTCCTATTGGGATCGCAATTATGTTGTCGATGAGCTCCATATTGAATTGAACGCCAATCAATATCTTTATTTGCATCATTACATCCCTGGCAATCAAAAGTGCATTGCTGAAATGGCCGCACTCAAACGTTTGGCAAAGCGCTATGAAAATAAAGTGCAGATCCTTACTTTTTACCCCAGTGAACAAGCTTGGACAAACGCCGATCAGAAAGCGTTCGAGGGCGCTAATTGGCAGCGAGTTGCCCTGCCTCAAACACACACACTATGGCAGCAACTGAGTTGGAGCAGTGCGCCGGCTTATATTCTCCTAGATCCACAATTGAAAGTGCTGAATTTAGATGCCTTAGGCCCCTTGCCAAATGCACGCACCCAAACAATTGACCTCCTTCTCAATCAGCTTTTTAGCAATTGATCACTCCTCAGTAGGAACTACATACCTCAGCTGTATTTGCCCTTGTTCATCGATGAACAATTCATAGCCGTTGTGCTGTCTGAGCAACCAGTCCACAAACGCTCCATCTAACTCGCTTTGCTCCAAAACAAGGGTTTGTGTCGCTCCTTTTAGGTTTGTGCTGCGCTTGCGCATTTCTTTTAAGTACATCAGTTGCACAACGCTCCACTGCGATTCTTTTTGCATGGCCGATACAATCATTTCTTTCTGATCGTCGTAAACGAAAACGCCTACCCTATTGAACCTCGTTAAAGCTTCCTGACAATCAGTACAACGGAGTTCAAAGCGGCAAATCGGGTCTGGCAATTGAAGGGATTTAACTTGTGGAAGTTGGAGTGCCGCAATTTGTTGTTGTAAAACCGTCGAAATTACTTGAGGTGCAGCCGAAGGTTGGAATGATTCAAAAGCAATCCCCGATTGCGCCAATAATTTGGCTTGTGCTAAATCAATGCGCTTACCTTGATAATACGCCACAATAAACGCGTCTGTAATACCTTTCGCAACCGCTTGCTGCTGACGTACTTTTGCATCCTTTAAATTGTCGAACTTACCACTTGCATAACGGTACTGTCCTTTTGCGGTTTGGGCTTCTATGAGTTCGGTCAGTCCAATTTGCGCCTCGCTTGTGATCGGACGGTTGTATACCCCAACCTGAACAGAATAGTAAAGACCCTGACCTGGACCCGCAAACTTACTAGTTTGCGCAGCAACAGTTGTGTTCGCCACCGGCGCTCTGCCCTCAAGTGCGCGACCTTGTGCCAAACTTAAACGCGTACAATTCTGATACGCCACCACAAAAGCGTCGGCATAACCTAAAGTCCTGATGAAATTTTGCTGTTTCAGTGCTTCGGCAGAACTCTGAAAATAACCCGCCATATACACAGTGAGCCCATTGGCTAGTACCGTGCCGTCTACCGGAGTAAATTCTCTAAAGCGTTCGGCCGGAACTGGCTTTCTAAACGCTCCTACTTGCACTCTAAACACCAGTCCCTCAGGACAAGGAAGCCCGACAGGTAAAGGTGTAGTTGTATTTGGCCGCTCCTGAATTTGAAAAGCAACAGTTTGTGGCATACCCCATGAAGTTGTGGATGTTGTGGATGTTGTTGCCATTGCCGAGACCTGAGGACGGTAGTTTTCTTGCAAAAGTGTCTCGTAAAGTTCTTGGTCTCTAACTAGTATAAGCGTTTGCTTTTGACGCTGGAGTTGCGCGCGCAAAACCTCTTGTCCTTCGAGTAGCTGCACTAACTGCTCCTTTACTTCAGGCGTGTAGGCTTCCTCTAAATTTCTGATCGCAAGCTGATTCTGTTGCAATTGCTCCTTGGTTTGCTCAAAAGCAGAACGCTGAGCCACATAATTGACATAACCTTGGACTTCAGCTTCCGTCGTTAATGTGGTCACTCCTGCCCTTTCAGTAGAGATATCCCTAGCCGTCGGCAACGTCAAGTCGTTGTCTAATTCAAGCAATTCTTCATTCGACAAGCCCAAACGCCTTATCTCAGGAAGTTCATCAAAATTGACCTCTGACAAATTGGCAATTGTTTCCAGTTGTTGTTCAAAATCTTTGATGCGATCGTTTATATTTGAACTATTCCCATTCTCCGTTGGATTGGTGGAGGAAACATTTCCATTCTCCGTTGGATTGGTGGAGGAAACATTTCCATTCTCCGTTGGATTCAATGATATATTCCCATTCTCGGTAGTTGTTGATGTTACTTCCGGATTCGAGGTTACCTCTTGATTCGTAGAAGTGTTATTTTGATTGGTGGAAGAAATATTCCCATTTTCCGATGGATTCAATAAACTATTCCCATTGTCGGTAGAAGTCGATGTTACTTCTGGATTTGATGATTCCTCGTGATTTGATGACACCTCAAGATTTGATGATACCTCAGGATTCGTAGTAGTGTTATTTTGATTAGTGGAGGAAATGTTCCCATTTTCCGATGGATTCAATGAACTATTCCCATTTTCGGTGGTAGTCGATGTTACTTCCGGATTTGATGATACCTCAGGATTCGATGTCACCTCAGGATTCGTGGAGGAAAGATTCACATTCTCCGTTGAATTTGAGGTTACCTCCGGATTTGTTGAAGTTGAATTTTGATTGGTGGAGGAAAGATTCCCATTTTCAGGATTCGTGGAAGAAAAATTCCCATTCTCCGTTGAATTTGAGGTTACCTCCGGATTTGTAGAGGTTGAATTTTGATTCGTGGAGGAAAGATTCCCATTTTCAGGATTGGTGGTGGAAATATTCCCATTTTCCGTTGGATTCAATGAACTATTCCCATTTCCGGTAGAAGACGATGATACCTCTGGATTCGTAGTAGTATTATTTTGATTGGTGGTAGAAATATTACCATTTTCCGTTGGATTCAATGAACTATTCCCATTAACGGTAGAAGTCGATGTCACCTCTTGATTCGATGTTACCTCTGGATTTGATGTTACCTCTTGATTCGATGTCACCTCAGGATTTGATGATACCTCTGGATTCGATGTTACCTCCAACTTCAGGTTATTGGAGAGGGATTCCTGTTGGGCATATTGGGACAACAATTCTTCGTAGGTAGTTTCGAAATTGAGTTTTGGCAAGGCTTGGTTTTCGGCTTCTTTGAGGTACCTTGCTTTGAGTTGCGCCTGGTCATAGACTTGTGCTTTTTCGGCTAGAACTTGTCTTGCTTCAGCCAATTGTTGACTTAATACCTCCACTTGTGAAAGGTCGCGTTGCAGACTTGTAATTGTTTGCTGTGTTTGGACCTGATCTTTTTTGGATTGTAGGGCAATATCTGTTTGCAACTTTTTAATTTGTTGCGTTAATTGCTGCTGTTGCTCTTTGACCAAACTTTCTTCTTTGAGCATTTTCTGGAGGCGAAGTTGGTCTTCGAGTTGGGCGGTTTCGAAGGCGCTGGCACCGTCGAATGCTGCAATTTGAAGGTATTGTGCAATTGCGGCTTGACCTTGCTGCCAACCATTGATAAGGGTGGTGGTGTCGCCAAGGAGCAGTAGTGCTTGGTTGCGCTCATTGATTTGTTGCAAGGTGTCGAGCAATACAAGATCGGGAATATTTGCCGCCTGATTGATTTCGATCCAACGTTTGGTAAACGCCAATGCAGCTTCGACCTCCTTTAATGAAGCCAAAACTTGCGCTTTCTGAGCTGCGACAATCGGTGTTTGTCCCTGTGGGTCTGTGAGCAGCGTGCTGAGTTCGGCCAAGAGCCTTTCGCGGTTGTTGAGTTGTTTTTCAAAATCTTGACGCAGTAATTCCATAAGCCGCACTTGGTTCTCTAAGCTTACCTCTGCGGCTAATAAGGTATCGGTAAGGGTCGCTACAAATGCTGCGGTGTCTTGAGGTGCCAAGCCCCACCCAGCGCCCAAATTGGTTTGTTCTGAGTTCTTGGTTGCGACAAGCGTTTGTTTGGTTTGCAACAAATTACCCCGTGCCACATTCAATTGAAGTTTGGAGATATTGGCAATTTGCGCCACTGGATCTGTATCGAGAAGCTGGTTGAGTACCTGCCATTTTTCTTTGCCGTATTCGTCTGAACTATAGCGGATTTGTTGTTGAAGTGCCTTTCCTGCTGGCACCTGAGGAATACCGAAGCGCGTGGTATAAATCTGCGAAGCACCCGCTACCTCGAGTTCTAGCTGAAATTCACCTTTTGCCGGTAAGGCTACTGTATAATTTCCGTCAGCATCCGATACAAAAGGACCATATTTTTCAGATGTCGCTAGATTGGTGAAGCGCAAACTCATGGTTTTGGAATTCGGCTCTAGTTCGTTGGAGAAAGCACCGGCAAAAACAAAATTGGATTGTGCGGGCTGATCGAGTTGCAAAGTATAAATTTCGTATTGACCTACTTTACCTTGCCGCGTGGTGGCAAAATAGGCTTGTTGCTGAGTGAGGTCAGTAACATAAAAAAGGTCGTCGGTAGGGCTAGAATACGGATAGGGCATTTTTTCGATATCGCTCGCCAGATTGGAATTCAGGTCATAGTTGGCTTTGTATAAATCGCAAGCACCAATACTATTGGCCGTTGAACTAAAATACAAGACTTGCGTGTTCGGATCATAAAAGCCATATGTTTCGTCAGAAAGCAAACTATTCACGCCACCACCTATGAGTAAAAGTTCTCCCCAGTTATTGTTGGCATCCTTGCGCTGTACATACAAATCGAGTTGTTCGCCTTTAGCTCCGTAGGACGCCAAAATACGGTATTTCATGCCGCGTTTGTAGGCGTAGACGGGCGTGTGCTGGTACTTGGCATTGTTTTTACTATGGACTTCAGGTGCTTCGTAAAAGGTGTAATCTTCTGAGCCAAAAGGATAAGACGCATAAAACTTTTGACTTTGGGTAGTGGCAATAGCTAGTAAAGGCAAGCGCTGAAAGGTGGTGATTTCATCGAGTGCGCGTTTGCATTCGGCAATTTGAGCACTTACATCTATCTTATTTTTTTGATCTAGGGTAAGTTTTTGATAGGTTTCGTAGGCAGCAAGTGCTTGGCTAAAGAAATACTGTTCTTGGTAAATACGAGCGCGGTAGTAATAGAGAAGTGGGTCCGGGATTTGCTTTAGCCCCAGTGCTACATCAAAATACTTTGCGGCTTCAAAATGCTGCTGAACCTCAAAAATGCAGACGCCATAACAAAAATTAAGCTTTGGGTTTTGCTGATCTTTGGCCAGTAATTGACGGTAATCTGTGAGTGCTGCACTATAGTTTTGTTGGGCAAAGGCTTGGTCGGCAAGTTTTTCGACACTCGACTGACTTTGTGCCACGGCAGAAGTGTTTTGCCACATAAACAAAACCAAAATGAAGAAAGAAAATAGCCTTTTTATACCCACTATAAGTAGAATAACCTATAGGCTTACGATTTTTTGGCAAAAAGGTTCATGCGGTTTTCTGTCCCCTTGAGCAAGCGCTCGATATTCTTTCGGTGAGCCCAAATCACAAGGGTTCCGAGGACGATCGTAAAGATGATCATGATGCGGGTATCGTTGTGGATAAAGAAATAGGAAACCAAGGGAAAACAGAGCGCCGAAATAATTGCACCCAGCGAAACATAGCGCGTCGAAAGAAAGACCACCAAAAACAAGGCCAAGCAAACTGCCGCAGCTGGCGGATTGATGCCAATGACAATGCCTAAAGAAGTAGCAACGCCCTTCCCTCCCCTAAATTGTGCAAATATGGGAAAGACATGGCCTACCACAGCCGTAAAACCACCGACTAATTGCAAAATCAAGAACTCATCTTTGTAGCCACTAAATGCCGTTTGCGCTAAAAAATAAGGCAAACAAGCGGCAGTTGTACCTTTAGCGACGTCCGTCAGGAGTACCGTCCAGCCAAAGCGTTTGCCGAGAATTCGAAAGGTGTTGGTAGCACCGGCGTTTTTACTACCGTGTTCACGGATATCTATGCCTTTAAAGAAGCGCCCAACCCAAACTGCAGTGGGGATGCTCCCTAAGAAGTAGGCTGTTAGCAGCACAAATAAGAGGGTCATTTATTCTATTTATTTAGCAAATAAGCCCTTAATTTAGCTAAAATTAATGAAGCAGACTCCTCATTACTTGTCAGGTAATTGAAATTTCGCGTCTTTCGCTTGTCTGCTTTAATACCGTCAATGGCTTGCATGAACTTTGCGTTGGAGGAATAAATACCTAAAGTACCATCTTTGCGATCCTGGGTATAAGTAAACACGTAACGCGTGCCATCAAAAGCTTCCATGGACCAATAAAAAGCTGGAAAGTTGTCTTCGCTGAAGCTTTGCACATATGCTTGGGTAAAGGTAAGCGGCTGTGTAAGCGCAGTACCGTTAATGGAAATCAGTCCAACACTTTGAGCCGTGCTCAGCAAGCCCTTGTCTTGTTTTTTGGCGTTGGGTTTATCGCTGCCAAAGTTTTCCAAAACAATGCCGCTCAAAATAAAGCTTTGTTCCAAGGAATTAGGCATTTTCTTGAGTTTTTCTTCGTCAAAATCTTTAAAGACTTCTTGAGCATCTTTTTGACTAGACCAAGCAGCAAGGCTATTAGCCAGACCGTCGATTGGCTTTTTGATGTTCCACTCAGGTGCGGTTTCTGAGGCTTTAAACTGTGCAATCATTTCGTTCCAAACAGCGTTATCCAATGGTATAGTGATTTTTGCGTTGGCTACAATTCTGGTTTTTCTGGTGTCGTTTTGGTAGCTGATTTTGCCGTGCAATGCGATGTCAATTTCACTGGTTGGAATCCCAAGAACGATGTTGCCATAGCCCTGAAGTCCACAATTCTCGGTGTCTAGAACCAATAAATTACTAAGGCTGTCTGCGCCCAACAATCGGGCTTTACTGGCCACTTCAAAGCGCTTGGTGGCTTGGTTGTACTGCAGGTAGCCCGAAGCTTGAAAAAGAATTGGATCTTCTAAACTGACGCGTTGAGACAAAAAGGCTGGATAAATACGCAGGCTATCTGCACGTTCAGTATGGCGCCACACAAAACCGAGCGCGAGTGCATTACCTTTAGCATCTTTGGGGTTTTCTGCAATTGGTATTTGGATTTGCTTGGCTAAAATAGTGTCTTTGAAGGTCATCCAAGCTCTATCGTAATTGCAGGGATGGAAAACTTTTGTAGAACCATCTAAAAGCAAGCCTGGATGAGAGGCCTCTACCTGTACCTTTCCAAAATAGGCAAATTCCGGACTCAGCTTGAAATCGGCTTTTTCTGAAATTTCGCCTTTGGCGATTGTTTTGGTTTGCACATAGGCAATAGAAGCCATATTGATCAGACTTCTGGTGCTGTCGCGGTCAAAATACGGATAAATACCTTTTCCAGCATAAGACATTCTGCCACCAATAAATAAATCGGCTTGCTCAAAACGGTGGAATTTGGTAATGTAGTTAGCTAAAACCTGCGCATTTTTAAGCGTATCCATGAGCGCAGCTTTGCGGATGCGGACCCTTGAGGAGTCTGGGAAAATTCGGGCGTCGCCCACTTGAATATACTCGACTGCATCACAGAGGATCAATTGACGCTTGAGGTCGTATTTAGCACTCAGCGATTTGAATTGCAATGAATCTTGTTTTTCATTGGTAGAATAAAAGTTATTGCGAGCGAGGTCGGCACCACTTTCAAAGGTCGTTTCGCCTCCTTTGTTCTTTTTGAAGTCTAATGATTCGCCGTCGATAAACCACGTGAATTTATCCATCTGACAAAAGTATTCGTTGGCAGGAAACATGATGCGTTTAGTACCGTTGGAGGCGAATTCGCCAATGCGTGTTTTAAAACTTATATGTGCTTTCATTTCGTCGGACTGAATGGCCAACGGATTTTCGCCATATTGAGAGAAGCGATTGCGCAGGGCAAAAGCTGCATTCTCCGAATTGATATCTACATCTGTGAATTTAAAATCTTTGGCCGTCAGCTGTGCTTCTTTGTAAAATAGTGTTCCCTTACCACTCATTTCTTTTTTATCGAGGGTCAGGGCGCCGTCTAAAAGTACTTCTTCATTGAATAAGAGCAGCGGTGTGTCGCCGTATGAAGCAATCAGTAGGCGCTCTTTTCTTGGTTCGAAACTCATGTAGGCTTTTTCTGACTTGGCTAAAGGATAACGCACACCTGTTTTTTGTTCTGGTGCGTTAAATGCCACGAGGCCAATGGTGGAGTCGGGCAGAAATGTGAGCTTCTTGGAAATAGCTGTCGTGTGCAGAAAGTCAATGCTACCCGACCCTTGTAAACCATTATGAGACAAATAAATTTGCTTGTTGTAGCGCGAATTCGTCTCATAAAAAGGATAACCAGCTTCAGGAGCACTGGTGATAAAGCCCAGGGAGTAGTCGTTCATGATGCGCAAAGGCTCAGGAATTTTTGGAAAGATGCCGGCTGAAATCAAATTACCTTCCAACTTCAAGGCTTTCTCGGCAAAATTATCGAGGCTATCTAATTCAAAGGCATTGAGTTGGTAATAAAACCGCGTTGAATCGTAGGCACCTTTTAGGATAGACCGATCGCTGTAAAAAATATTGGAAGGCGCAATAGAACTAAGTATGGGATACTGCGTGCTTTCGTTGGGTTTGCCAGCTTTGTTGTCGGGTTCGTCTATGCGCAAGGTGCCCCGCAAACCTTTGATACTACTCAATAATAGAATGGATTCTTGCCCGTCTTCTTTGCGCAATGGGCGTACCCTAAAGGCAGTGCGTTCGGTGGTGAGCAAATTGACTTGAAAATTTTCGTAGTCAAACTTGGAGAACTTGGTTTGGATTTCGCACTTACCGGCTTGCAGCGTGCCAGAGAAACCGATGTCGCGATTTTCATACATATAGACGATTGAAGTATCCGGGAAAATGCGCACTTGTTGGGCTTCCGAGAGTGTAATTTGCTGAACTTGTCTGAAAATGAGCTCTTGCTTGTCGAGACTAATGCTCGCGTAAATCGGGTCCTGAACTTTGCGCAAATCGGACACCACCAGAATGTTGTCGTAGTCGCCACTCCCCTGCACGGCTGCTGCATATGCCAAAAGCTTAGGGCTTACTTGTATTTTCTTTTGTAGCGGATCTGAAATGAGCAAACCGGCAGCTAATAAATCGACAAAGAGTGGCTTCACTTGGTCGATGGTTTTTTTCATGGCATTGGCCAATTCGCCTTCGGTAAATAAAGTCGTGCCTTGTTTTTCAACTAATAGCGAAAATTGTCTGAATGGATCGTTGGTGCCAGCGCTAGCAAAACGGCTGTAGAGGGCTTTATCAAAGTAATTCATGGATTCAAAGCGGGCCATTTTGCGTTCTTGAGCGGTCCCGACATCAAAGGTGAAGTATGGATCAGGGGTGCCTTTTTTCCAGGTCAACACTGGCGCATAACAATACAATTTAAAGTAGCTATCCACAAATGGGAAGTAGTCGGTGCCCCGCTGCGCTGCTGCTAAGCGCAATTGTTGCTGTTTTTCGTCAAAAGTAAAGAAGCACTCCTGAATACTGAGTGAATCGCCGTTTTTGTAGCGCAGCACCGCCGTCGCATTTCGGGCCAAGATTTGTAGTGGAGACATCTCAAAACCCGCAGAACTGATTTCAAAAACCACCTTTGACTCGCGTTTGAAAATAAGTTTGGCAGGTTTGCCCGCTGCGCCCTTTCCGATGAAGTCGGCTCCTTCTAGGGTAAAACTACCATCGTAATCCATTTGAGGTCTCAACTCATTGATTTTCAATCTTTTTTCATAAGATGTGAATTGAGGCGCTGACTCTTGCTCCGCTAAATCGAGGGTGGTAAGGTCGGTGAGTTTGCCTAAAATTGGCGTCGCGAAATAGGGTGTCGAAAGCGAAACAGAATCGGCCTTGAGTTTGGCGGTTTGGAGGTCTGCTTTATAAGAGCGGAGGCTTGCATAAGTTTCATTTTTGGGTAATTTGACTTTTTCCCAGTTGAGCGTACCGTTTTTACCGTCGAAGCGTTTGGTCTGCATGTCAAAGTTACCAGAGGTGTTGTACACCACAATGGAGTCTTCCGGACGCTTGTCGTCGTCGTATTTGATGCATTTCAAATTGACATTAGTTGCTTCAATCATGAGCTTTTTGCCGTCGACCCAACGGAGGGTGCCGCCCTGAGCGGTCCAGGTAAAACTGCGTTCCTTGTACAACGCGCCATATTTGAAAAAATCGACCGAAAAATCTAAAAACGTAGTGAGTTTTTCATCGGGTGATTTGGCGTAGTCAAACACATATTTGTACCATGGGTTGGCTAAATCAGGACTTACCTTGTTTTGAACAATGGCAATGCTGGCCTGCATGAAATCCAGTAAGTCAGGATATGCGGGCACTTCTTTGGCTTGCAATTGGTTGCAGTTTTCTTGCAGCTTCTTAAATTGCGTATCGTTGAGCGTAGAGCCTTTGATTAATTGGGGCAGTTGGTCTTTGAGATAGCCTTGAGCGCTTTCGTCGAGCACAAGTTGCTGCCATGCTTTGACAAATTTATCGCGTTCAAGCGGAAAGGTTTGTGCCACAAAATGAGGGATACAGGTGAGTATGCCCAAGAACAATAAAAGCTTTTTTGTCATTGTATTTTTTTTAGGAGCACTACGGCCCAGTTTTCGCGGGCGTCGGTTCTGACCCATTCGAAACCAACTTGTGCAGCCGCTGCAACGAGATCAGGCGCATCGGTTACAAAAAATCCACTCAGTAAGAGGAGTCCGCCGCTGGTAATTGCATGGCTGTAGTTGGGCAGTTGCTCAAGTAGTACATTTTTGTTGATGTTTGCTAAAATGATATCAAACTGGGTTGCTGGAATAGCTTCTGCCCCACCGTGAATAGCGCTGATGCGCTGGCTTTTATTGAGCGCTACATTTTCAAGGATGTTTTCAGCAGACCATTCTTCGATTTCAATAGCTACAATTTGTTGTGCGCCCAAACGCTCCGCTAAAATGGCCAAAACGCCTGTGCCAGCGCCCATGTCGAGAACAGTCTTGCCTTCCCAATCCATGGAAAGCATGTTTTGGCAAATGAGGTGTGTGGTTTGGTGGTGCCCCGTACCAAAACTCATTTTGGGCAAGATCGTAAGCTCGATGCCGTCAAAGGGCGCTAATGCATGAAACGGCGCCACAATGCGCAGGTTTTCACCAATAAATACAGGTTCGAATTGCGCTTCCCAGGTGGCATTCCAATTTTGTTGCGGCAGCAGCGCAAGATCGTAACTTTCTATTTCGGCTCCACTAGCTTGCAATTGCCCGAGTAAAGTCTGTAGGGCAGCGCCGTCATAACTAGACTCCGGAATATATGCTTTGAGCTGAGGCGCTTCTTCGACAAAACTTTCGTAATCAAGTTCTGCTAAATAGGCCACAAAGATGTCGTGCCAATTGTCAAAATTGCCAAGATGGAGTTGAAGTTCGTAGTAATTCATGCGTGGAGGGCTTGCCAAAGTTGATGAAAAGTATGTGGGTTCAGCGCTGCACCACCCACAAGTGCGCCATCTACATCCGAACAACTGAAAATTGCTGCGGCGTTCTCGGCATTGACGCTTCCACCGTATAGGATGGGTACAATTTGACCAGCTGCGCCAAAAAGGTGCACCAAATGTTTGCGGATGGCCAGATGCATTTCGGTGACTTGAGCGATATCTGCGCTTAAGCCCGTACCGATGGCCCAAATTGGTTCATAGGCCACTACCAATAAATGAAGTTGCGCGGCGCTCAACTGACTTAAATTATCGGAAAGTTGAGCTAATACAAAGGGTAAGTGTTCCCCTAGCTCTCGTGTTTGAAGCGCTTCTCCACAGCAAAGTATAAAAGGAAAAGAGCCTTGCGCACACGCCTGTACTTTTTGCGCAATCACATTGTTGTCCTCTGCAAAAATTTGACGGCGTTCAGAGTGGCCAATAAGTGTTGACTGCACGTCGATATTTTGTAGTTGTTCTATCGAGATTTCACCCGTGTAAGCACCTCTTGACTCGGAAAATACATTTTGGGCACCAACATGCACGTCCTTCTCAACGATTTGCTTCAAATAGATAGCGCTCGGATAAATCCTGACTTCGGCTTTCGAGGAATGCCAGTCAAGGGTATGGAAGGTATTTAGCCAGGTGTCGACTGCTGGTTGCGTCAAATTCATTTTCCAATTTGCCGCGAGTATCTTTTTTCGCATGAAACGAAAATAAGACTTTTATCAGCGCAACTTTTGCTTTTGTAATTGGGTTTTCAAGTCTTCTTTGTTGAAAGCCTCTGCACCTTCTGGGCCATGGTAGAGTTTCACGAGGTTTCCGTTCCATAAATAGGCCACGCCTGGCACATCGCGGTTTCCGCCTAATACAGTCCAAAACTCAATGATATCCAATACTTTGTAAGTATAAGACGCGCCTGCAAACTTAAAGAAGTCCGGAATTTCTTCTGCAGCTTCGTCCATGAATAAAATCTGAATTTCGGGAAAACCTGGCGTGCTATTTTTAAGTGCCGTAAGTTGTTTGGCCGTAGCGCGGCAGTGGTCGCAGCTTGGCGCAAAAAAACAAAGGAGCTTTTTGCCTTGATTGATGTTGGCAAAGTGCTTTTCGTAGCCCGATTTCTTCATTTTTGGCCCCTGCTCCTTTGGCTTAACAAGCTTAGTGGTGTCTTTGGTCGGGCCAGCAGTTGGTGCGTTTTGCGAAACTTGCGGGTCTGGTGTAATTGGGGTCTGTACTTCATTTTTATTTGCTTCATTTGGAATGGCTACACTAGCCGTTGCCGCTTTGTAGGTCGGAATGAGCATAAACATGAGCAACATGCAAACAGCAATAATGGTTGTTAAGAACCAAATGTTGGAACGCTCAGGGAGTTGGTTGCCGTAGCGCTTCCAAAGCAAGGCCAATAGGCCAATTGATAAAATGTTTTTCATAATCGCTTCTAATGGGGTCATGGGTAAAAGGGCGCCAAAACAACCGCAATTGCCTTTGTTGCCAGTGGTTAAAATTTCGATGGAGAGGTGCACGACAAAAATGCCAAGCATGGCGATGAGTGACGGAATGACCCATTTTTTGAGATCAAAAGGAAAAAGCATCAACAAGCCAAGGCCGAACTCTAAGCCAATAAGGCTTCGGGAGAAAATTTTGGCGAGCTCAACCGAAAAACCTAACGGATACAGTTGTTTGATTTCAAACATGGAAATAGTTCCGTAAGCCGAAGGGTCTGGATAAATTTTGCCGTAGGCCGACACGAGGAAGAGCCCAGCGATGAGCATGCGGATACTCCAGGGAAGATAGCGTTCGATTGGTTGCATGTGTTTGGTTTTGAGGTAAAATTAAACGCGTATGAAGATAGTGACTGTACTTTAACAGCCTCTTAACAATTTTCTAAATGAATAAGTGCAAAAACGCTGTAATTGAGCATGTCAAAATAATTGCCTTCCACACCTTCAGAAACTTGAGTGGCGCCAGCGTTGTCTTCAATTTGCTTGATGCGCATGATTTTGCTCAGAATGAGGTCCGTGAGGGAGCTCACGCGCATGTCGCGCCAGGCTTCGCCGTAGTCGTGGTTTTTGCGTTCCATGAGGGCTTGCGCCTCTGCAGCAATTTGCTTGTACTTTAAAATGGCTTCTTGCGCTTGCATGGTGTCTTGCAAACCTGCGGGTTCTCGGACTTGTATAATGGCCATGATGCAATAATTGACAATGGCTTGAAAAGCGTCTTCAAAGCTTTCGCCTACCAAATTTTTGCCCGTTTCTTGAATGGTGCGGATGCGCTGTGCTTTGATAAAAAGTTGGTCAGTTAAAGAGCTCGGTCGCAAGATGCGCCAAGAGAGTCCGTAGTCGAGTGTTTTTTTTTCGAAAATCTCTCGACAAATAGTCATTACATTTGTGTATTGTATTTGCGTTTGTGTCATGAGTCAAGCTAAGGAACTAAGTACGGCATTTCAGAAGAGCCGCTTTTTAAATATAAAAGGCGTACTCCACGACTTCAGCCAACCAAAGATAATGGGAATTTTGAACATAACGCCCGACTCCTTCTTTGAACAGAGTCGCGTTTTGAAACAAGAACAACTCCTCGAACGCGCCAAAAACATGATTGACGCTGGCGCGGACATCCTAGATCTTGGTGCAAGCTCAACGCGTCCGAACGCAAGTATCAATAGTGCGCAAGAAGAAATCGAGCGCTTGGGGGACAGCATCCTGACGCTCAAAAAGAACTTTCCTCATTTGCTCGTGTCCTTGGATACCTATTACGGTGCAGTTGCCCAACATGGCATCGAACAAGGCGCAGATATCATCAACGATATTTCGGCTGGTCAGTTCGACCCCACACTATGGCCAGTTGTAGCCGCAAGCCAAATACCATACATCCTCAATTATAACCGCGCAGATCAGCAAAATGAAGCGAGCTCTCATCTCAAAAACAAAGGTATTGTCAGCGATGCGCTTTCCTTTCTTTCTGAAAAACAAGCCGCACTCAAGGCTTTGGGTTGCACCGATATTTTAATCGACCCGGGCTTTGGTTTTGGCAAAAGCCTGAACGAAAACCATGAACTGCTGCAAAAATTAGAACACCTGCATCTGTTAGGCGCTCCTTTGCTTGTTGGCGTCTCTAGAAAATCAATGATTACCAAGAAATTAAATTGCAGCCCTGACGAAGCATTAAATGGCACGAGCATCTTACAAACACTTGCCTACACTAAAGGTGCACGCATTTTTAGAGTGCACGACATCAAGGAAGTAAAAGAGCTGATTCTCTTGTTAGCTGCCCAAGATTTGCACTAATTGAAACTTTTTTGCGTACTTTCGTATGATTGTACATCTTTAACAAGCGTATGAAAGCTTTTACTTTATTTTTTGCCTCCTGTTTTGCATGGCTCAGCTATGCGCAGGCCCCTTCCGCCAACTTCACCATTTCAGACCCCGACAACATTCTATGTGAAGGCGACTGCATTTTTGTAGTGAACAACTCCACCGGCGACGACCTCACCTATCTCTGGACTTTCCAAAATGCGAGCCCAGCTACTTTTGTAGGTCAAAACCCTGGTCCTATTTGTTTCAACACGGCAAGTACAACTGGTCCTTTTGCCATTACCCTCAACGCTACAAACCCTCAAGGCGCGGTAAGTACCATTACCCAATTTGTAACGGTCTTGCCAATGCCTACCATTACAAGCACCATTTCAGATACCTTAGCAGGAGTTTATGTCGTGATTCCCGATACTACTATTGACATGTTTCAAGAAGCTTATTTGTACGCTGAAGGCGCCCCGTTTGGTGGCAACCTCACGTGGTACCCAAGCGGTGTAACTGCAGATAGCATCCCTGGTTGCAGCACCTGTATTGCAGGCGACTCCTTGACAGTAACTCCATTTTACACCACTTATTATGTAGTACAATACGGTCTAAACGGCTGTTTTGCCTACGATACCGTATTGGTAACCGTTAATTTTGCAAATCTTGTTAAAGTAGAGCTGCCAAATTCCTTCTCTCCCAATGACGACGGCGAGAACGACTTTTTCCGCGTACTCACCAACGTAGATGCAGATAGCAATTTTGGCAACGGCTTTGAAGAAGGAGGCGCGCTCGCAGAGATCGACCTACGCGTCTTTAACCGTTACGGTCAACAAGTGTTCCGCACCACAGACGTCAAAGAAGGCTGGGACGGCACCTACAAAGGCAAGGCCATGAACCCTGCCACTTACACCTATATTTTAAACTTCCGCACCATTGACGGCCGTTCAGGCTCGCGCAAAGGTAACGTGACCCTTTTTAGATAAGCACATGAAAAGCAACGTATTCTTATCCCTCGCACTTGCAGCTACATTTAGCGCTACTGCACAACACGACCGCCTTATTTCTAATTGGTCGCAGTCACAAATGATTTACAACCCTGGTGCTGTGGCAACTGGTCAAGGAGACATGAGCTTCTTTGCCAATCACCGCTCGCAATGGTTAACTGTTCCTGAAATGGGCGTTGGTATCCGCAGTAATTTTGTCAATGGCGAATTCAAAATCAAGGAAGAAGGCTTGGCTAATCGCAACAACTTTGGTATTGGTTTTAACATACTCAGCGACCAATCTGGCGCCGCCAACCTCACTACCCTAAGTGTTTCTTTACCTTTGAACTACACCCTCGCACTTGACCGCCAAAACAAACTCAGCATTGGTATAGCGCCTGGCTTTATCCAACAAGCGTCTGATCGTTCGGGTCAAACTTGGGAAAATCAATGGGATGGTTCGGTTTTCAATCCTGCAACGTCTGTAGAAAACAGCATCAATGGCAGCTACGCTACCATGGATCTCGGAACAGGTATTTTCTTCCAGCACCAAATCAACAACCGCTCTTCTTTCTATGCGGGCTATGCACTCAATCACCTCATTAAGCCCAAAATGGCTTGGTCTTTCAGCGGCGACAAAATGTACATGCAAATGGTATTGCAAGGTGGTGCCGACTTAGCGACGCGCAACACAGACTTCCGCATTCAACCTAACTTTGTGTATTTCAGAACAGGTAACACCAATAGCCTTACAGCTGGGGTAACGTTCGAAAACACCATCAAAGAAGGCTCAAAAATTACGGGTATCAACAAATCAAATTGTGTCAACTACGGCGTTTATTACCGCCATGGCGATGCAGTTGTAGCCACTTTCGGCATGAAGGTTTCGCAGTTCCGCTTTGGTCTTTCCTTCGATGCCAACACCTCCAAACTCAATCAAGCGACTGGAGGTATTGGTGGCATGGAAGTCTATTTTAAAGCGCTATTGAACTACAAAAAGTTCAACGCACAATCGCGCATGCGCGACTAAAGCTGAAGCCTAAACTCAGAAATTCAGGCGGAGGTGTTGGACTCTCTGAAGCCATCACCAATGCAATCTCATGATCTAAAAGCACCACCTCAATAAGTGGTGCTTTGTATTTTTTCTTTGTTTTCAAATCTGTATTTTGGCTAACGTTTGTCATGTGTTTTCTTTTTTTTTGAAAATTAATTGGTGAGTAATAACTTGTAAATCTTAGATTGGTTTTGAGAATTCACATTCAAAAAGTAGGTGCCAGACACATTGGGAATAGGTAGATATTCAATTTGTTGTTCAAATCGTTTCTCAAATACCAACCTTCCCGAGAGGTCATATAACTGTAGCGTTCCTTCAGGTAAGTACGCAGCCTCTAACGTCACTATAATGCCGTTTTGCGCATCATGTGTTACATCGAGTAAATCATCTAAATCAACTATTTCGCTGGCGTCTATTGGTGCAAATAAAGGACCAACTGCATTGCCATTTGGCACGTTGAAGTGCAGTACAAATCTTGTCGCGATGAGGCCATTGGTCGAATAGAATGTATATGTTGGCTGCATACTGAGGTCCTGAAGAATACCTAGCTGCTTATCTTCTAACAAAACAAGACCATTATCTACGTTCAATTCTTCGGCATGAATGGTATACATTTTAGACTGCGGCAACTCAAAAACCAATGGTATTTGATTTTTGGATTTTTGGAGCTTCAGTGCATTGATCACTAGCTTTTTACCATTAACAACCGTATAGCATTGCGGATAATTGACCACCAACATTTTTTCGGCATCGAAAGCATCGACCTGCGAACTCACTTGCTGATCCATATAAATGAGCAATTGATCTTTGCGCAAGCCGTCTTCTAGATTTAACCTGATAAATGCAGGGAAATCTAGCGCCGTACTTTTCAAGCCTTCATAACCCACAGCGTGGTGACTGCGCATGGCATTGGTAAAACCAATACTCCCTGTTGTGTTTCCGTCGGGAATTTTCACCCAGAAAGATTGCAGCGGTGGAATAAACTGATTGACGGCAATGCCACTCAAACTTGTTCCCAAACCGCTTTGCGCGTTGTAGGTATCAAAAACCATTGTTTGCAAAGGATCAGCGGTACGGTACCACATAGTTGGTAGTAAGTTGGTCAGATTGGCTGCATCGAAATCTAAATAGGAAGCATACGGATTAGAAACCAAATTGAAACCGCGATAAAAATTAGTGGTGCCTGTTCTGGTGCAAGGAATCGTGAAGTTACCGTTGTTGAGGGTGGTACCATTAAATACGAGCGTATCATTGCTGAGGCTTTGTACAAAATACCCCTTCCCTACTTCGATCGGTGTTGTGGCGCCCGTAATTTCTTGCCAATTGCCCAACGGTTCACTAAAATACTTGAGCACATTTGCCGTTTGAGCAGCAAAATCTGAACTTAAAGTTGTAGGCATAGGCGCACCTAAAAACCAAAACCTGCCATTAGGAGTTGTTTGGCCAGTACCCGTGATATATTGCTGAAGTTGAACAGTGCCATTTCCAGTCCAAGAGCCATTGGTGGCCTGGACAAGCGTTGCTTTGTCTTCTAAAGTAAGTTGGCCTAATAAGTTGATTTCACCATCGACCGATAGTTTTTTGCTCTCTTTTAGCTTGAGATGAGCCCCTGAAGCAATAGCGAGAAGCGCAAGGTTGGCATTGGTATCTAGAAAAACGGTTGTTGCTGTTGGTATATGAACGCTTGCACCTACCGCAGGCACACCGCCGCACCAATTGACCGCTTGCTTCCAAGAGCCTTGTTCGGCGCCTTTCCAAGCACCCATCGGTAAAACTAAAGCCTCAACGTCGCAACGACCAGAACTCTCGCAGCCATTTAATCCTAATTGCGCCGCAAAATAATGACCTTGATGCACTAGCGGTGTCGCATTTGACAACGGCTGGGTACTCGATAAACTTGGATACCATACCAGATTAGATTGCGCCAAGCTCAAATCACTTATGAGCGCTCCAACACAACGTTTTTGTTGGGCCTGACCCGTAGGATTACCAGGTACTTCCGGCGCAGCTTGAATGACAACAGCTGCCGTCAGGTTAGAGCTTCGTCCGGTATAACTTGTCACTTTAAATGTATAATTCTGGCCCGGTGCTAAACCTTCGACGAGTGCAGAAGAACCTGTTCCTGTTTTGGAACCACCCGGAAAACCAGTAATGCGCCATTGGCCAGCCGGCAAGCCTGTTAAATGAACCTTCCCAAAACCGTTTGTGCAACTTGGTTGCTCCACTTGTGCAATCTGTGGCATTGTAGGAGGGGCTGCCGGAGAAAAGTCTAGGCCCTTAAAAATGAAATGGGTTCCGGATGAGGCCAACTCTTGTGCTATTGCATTGAGACTGGAGTCTGTCAAAACCAACAATTTGTTGTTGTCCTGCCCTGGGCTTGCCAAAAAGGTGCTGGCATAGAGTTTAGGCAATGAATCAGAGTAGTCTACCAATAAACCATTGGCCCTATGACCGTGGGTATAGATTTTATTCCAACTCGCATTTTCAAATTTCCATTTTTGAATACCGCCACCGCTCTGCCCGTTAACAGGCTGGTCGTCGGCTACATAAGCAAGTTTTGCATCCGGACTGATCGAGAAACCCCTTGGCGAAGGTGTGGCCAAAATAAGTGAAACTGTTTGGCCAGCGGTAGTAGGCAGGCCGCTACCCACCTGATAAACACCTGCAGGGCTTTCTGCCGTCGAGAAATAAAGCTGTTCATTGAAAACCTCTAAAGTTCGTATCGCTGAAAATGCAGTTGTCAGTTGAATAAAATTAACGCCATCAAAATACCATACACCACTTGAGTTGCTACTGCCAATACCGGCTGCATAAAAACAATTGTTTGGCAATGGAATCAAGGAGGTGAGGTAACCACCTATAAAAGGTAAAGTTGGACCTGTAGTAGGAAGTACCACACGCGTAGTGACCGACGCGCCCGTACTTAGTATATTGGTGGCCTTCGGCTGAGTTTGAGCGAGGTCATTGGTGCCTGGTGCCGCTGCAAAACCAGGAATACCAACCAAATTATTTACAGAATTCAAATAACCTGTTGCTACATTGAGCTCCCCTGTTTCGGTGAGCAAATTATTGTTTTCAAATTGCTGACCAAGTGTCTGGACAATGGCACCATTGGTAATGAATTCTTGTAAATTCAACGGATAGGCAATCGTTCCCAATGGATTCAGGCCATCGCCAATTCTATTAAGGATCAGATTACCAGGAGTAAATCCGGTCACGGAAATACTACCTGATACAAATGTGATCTGGTAATTTTGAGAAGCGAAATTACCGACAGGTTGCGACGGCGTAACCTGATTGGCATAAACCCCAACTTGTGCACCAGTGCCCGTTGCAAGACCCGCAGCGCCATAAGAAAGTGTTACATCTTGAATGGATTCACCGCTGATCAGACCCGTACTCGTAAATGCCAGTTGACCTGCGCCACCAGTAAGCAACTGGCCCAGCTCTTTACTGACGTCGTTTGCAATAATGCTCAGCGGCTTGAGCGCAACATTATTGTTAGTCGTGGTTGTTAGTACATTTGCAGACGGGGCACCATTGCTGTTCAAAATCAAGCAATTGGTTTGGTTAAAACTACCGGCCGCTTTATTGAAGATGGTTCGAATATAAATAGTGGCACCATTGGAGAGGCCCGTTAAGGCACCTGTGCCAAAACCAGTTGTGGCTTGGGTAGAAATTTCAAACCCTGGTTGTGGACTGACGCTAAAAGGCACAGACCAATTGCCGGCGCTAAGGGTAAAAGCTACCGCATTTGAAACTGTACCGTAGGTAGAACTGAGTGCTTGAGACAAACTTAAATTGGCCCAAACCGGCAACAAAAGCCCAGAAAAACTCACGTTATCAAAACGCCAAGAACCCATTGCCGTGTAGGCACCATTATTAAAATTGCTCGAGTTTGGTTCATATACTGCGCCTTCATCGGCCATCATATAAGCCGAATTGGCTGAAAATGGACCTAATTGATTGGACTCGTCAAATGCAGTAGGACTAAATATCGAGACAATGCGCACCTGAAAATTGGGATTATTTTCTGCACCAACAACGCTACTGAAGTCTACCGTAAAATTCTGCCATGAGTTTTGAGGAAACAAACCACCGGCATTGTTCCAAAACCCATTGACCCATGTGAGGCCATCTAAACTGTAATCGAGGCGTGCCCATCGAGAAGCCGGGCCACTTGCACGTTGGGCAAAGCTCAAGGTAATACCGCCATAACCTGTTGTATTCACCAAAAAACCTACGCCACGCGTCCCGTTATCGGCAGACTGATTGGCAAAATTGGTCAATTGCCAACACTTACCATAAGTTGAAGTTGGATAGGAGCTATTGAGATTTCCCCAAACTTGCGCGTTCCCCGAGCCCAGTGTTGGCGTGGTGTTGCCATTGTTAAAATCCCAGGAACTGAATACATTTTGTGCGCAAACTTGAAAGCTTGCCAAACTGATGCCAAATAAAAGCATCCGAGTGATAAAGGGTAGTTTTGTTTTCATAACATATCGTTTTGATCAAAATTACCCCTGCGATTCTGCCTTACACTTACAGAAAAAAAACTAGGATTTGCAAGTATTTACATATCGTGCGATTCAAGCTCTCTATTGCTGTGATACCCTGTAAATTATTGCTATTTTTAGCTCATGAATTCCCTTCTTCAGTCCATCTTCAAACATAAACCATCCTTTGTCTGTAAAAATACTGGCGAGGAGCTGCTCCTTATTCCTTTAAAGGACAACGTCGCTGATTTCAATCAGTATTTAGTACTCAATGAGCTTGGCGCATTTATTTGGAACTTGATCGACGAAACAACAACCATCGCCTCACTTCAAGAAAAGATCTTACAAGAATTTGAAGTAACAGCAGAACAACTGAATGCAGACCTCTCTGTTTTCATCCCTGAATTACATCGCTACACTTGCGGCTCATGACAACCATCGGTAGCATCTGTATTGCTGGATATCACTTTGGGCTTCAAAATGACACCAATCTTCAACTGGTATTTGAAACAGGATTTGAAGACTTCTTCACTTCAGTAGGCCCTCATATCGATCGTCAACTCATTTTTAAGCAAGGATTCATTGACTTTGCAAACTCCACGAGTTGTTACCAAGCCAAAGCCAACAAGCAATTGCTTTGGGAAATCCGCGACACAGCAAACGGCAGGTGGTTTTTGGTGTATCATCCAGAAACTGGTGAACTCCAGCAGCAAGCACAGTATAACCCTATCAAGCACACCTGGAACATCCATTGCGAAGCCCAAGAATTTCAAGATGAAAGCGTACTCAACCCCTTGGCCTACCCCATGGCTCCGCTCTTGTGGTATGTCCTGACAACCGAAGAACCACTTTTACTTGTTCATGCATCGGGCCTAACCGACGGCAAAAAAGGAAGACTTTTTGCCGGATTCAGTGGCGTTGGTAAAAGCACCATGGCCGGCATTTGGGAGCGCAACGGTGCGCAAGTCATCAACGACGACCGCCTGCTGCTCAAATTAGAAGCCGACGGCACCTGGCACATGTACAACACACCCATGTACTATCAGGCTAGTCCGAAAAGTGCAGCGCTACAACACATCTATTTCCCTTTCCACAGCCCCGCAAATACGCTCGAAAAACTAAGTGGCGCCAAAGCCATTGCGCAACTATTGGCCTTTACCATCCATCATGGTTACGACGCTCAGCATGTACTGCACCACAGCAATATTGCCGAACAACTACTACAAACCATCACGGCAGCCAAATTAGGCGTGGTACCCACTAACGACATCATCGATTTTATTCAAGCAAATGAGCAAAGCGCAACTTAGACCAGAACTACTTGCCTTACTGCAATTGAGTGCACCAAGCGCCTCAGAAATTGAATTTGAAGCCATTCTGCGTTCGTTACCTGCAGCATTCAACTGGAATTATTTCCTAGAACGCGCTATCGCCACCAATTTAGCTGGCTACCTCCTGCCCTATCCCGAAATTGCCGAAAAATATTACCCCACTCACATCTATCATAAAATCAAGAGTTATCAGCAAAGGATATTGTTGCATAGTGTTCAACTTTTGGAGCTTGTTAAAACCCTACACAAAGCTCTTGACGAACAGTTGATTGACCATGCAATTTTAAAGGGCTGTAGCTTGCTCATTAGAAAGGAAGCTAACCCTAAAAAACGTCAGGTATCGGATATTGACCTACTCATTGACCCGACAAAACAAAAAGAGGTAGTTGCACTTCTCGAACGAATTGGAGCCCATGTGAAGTCTTTTATTTACAAGTCTGAATGGCATCAAAACCAACAACTTGAGCACGCGCCTATTCAAGCAGTATTTATGGGCTTGTCCTTGGATATCCATACCCGACTCTTTAGATCGGACAAAAGCTATGAAATATCTACAAGCCAGCTGCTAGCAAACGTTGTTTACTATGATTTTGAAGATCAAAAGATTCCTTTACTCGCTGACCACCAAGCCCAACTTTTCACGATTTTGCATGCTCACAAACATTTGTACTATGGAAATGCGTTTAAGGTAGGATCAATCAATGATTTATTCCTTTTGAATTGGCATGAATTGAAACCTCATGCAGAAAAATGGAACGCTGCTCAAGCTTTTGAAGAGATGGAATTATTCGCAAATACATGGTTTAAGCAGCACTACACCCATTCGTTCAATGGGAAAACAGCCTTGCGCTTTGTCAGTAGTCGAAAAATGACACTCGTTGAAAAAAGTATTTTTCTTTATCGACGCTTGACCGCTACGAGTCGGTATATATTGCATCCAAAGCAACATTTTTTTAACTTATTTCCGACAAAAACCTACTTAAACCACTATTTCGGAAAGGGTGTTTATTTAGCTGTTTGGTGGCGGAGAATGAAAAATCTTTTTCGATTTTGATGCAAATCGTAGTGTTATGCGATAAAAAGTAAAAATAAACCTTGTCAAAATCAAGGCAAGTTGATGGGGTCTAGCAATATGCTGCAGCACATCCTTCACCACTTTACCTTTCACATATCCAACATAGTTCTTTTCCGTAATGGGCTCATCTCGGTACCAATTTGAGTCTCCTTGAGTAAAAATAATGCGCTCATCACTGTTATCTTTGATTCCAATAACGCGATGGACAACCATGTGTGTATTTCTCTGAAACACTACAATTTCTCCAATTTCTAACGCCGAAAAAGCCTTGACCTCTATACAAAGCACCGTTTTTGGAAGAATGGCAGGAAACATACTCCCGCCATTTGATTGCAGATGAACAGACCTACCATTTAATATTTCTTCCCGACACCATTTTAACCAAAACGCATCTGTCTCTCTGTGCTTCACGCACCGAATTTAAAAATTTTTTGGATGTAGTGGCCGGGAATAAACTCTGCTGGCGGTCCTTGATTCTGGTTATTGCTATCCATGACCAAAGCAATTTCTGTATCGATTTGTACATACTCCAATTGTGGAGCAGTGTAAGGCTTCTTTCTTTCCTGTATTGAATTATCGCTGTGATTGGCTTTCATAGTCGTTAATCTTGGATAAATACTTTTTTCTTTTCGGTGATGTTTCCAGACTGCACAGTTAGATAATAAATACCAGACGGAACATCTAATTGAATTGTGCTTAGTACACCATCCAATGTTCCGTTGTAGACCTTGCGGCCATTGGCATCTGTTACTTGAACCATACCCTCTACTTTGACATCTTCCGTTTGTTCTAAGGCAATAACAACCTTTCCTCTTGCGTCCGAAGTAATTTGCACGCCGCCTGCTTCATTGAATACGGTTTGGTCGTCTGCCCAATTGTTGCTTGGTCCCTGTGCTGTAGGCACTGCATTTGGCATCTTGAAATGGATTACAAAACGATTGCTACAAACGCCTGATGTCGCATAAAATGTGTAAGTGTCATTCAAGGTAATATCTTGCATCATTTGCTCTTGCTTGTCTTCTAGTAGAATTAAGCCCTCTTCCACGTTGAACTCTTCAGCATGCAGGGTAAACAAGCCTGTACTTGGAATATCAATAAATAAGGGAACGGAGGTCTGTTTCTTATTGTTTTTCATTCCGTTGATCACTAACTTCTTATCGGTAATCTTAGTGTAAAGTTGTGGTGTGCCCGACAAAAACATTTTATCGGAATCAAATTCATCGTATGCAGAGGATGCTTCTGGCTTCATGTATAAAATGATCTGATCTCTGTTTGTGCCTTGCTCTACATTCAAGCGCAAAAACATCGGGAAGTCTTGAGCTGTACTGCGCAAACCCTGTACTCCACTTTGGTAATGGCTTCTATCTGCGTTGTCAAAGCTAATTGTGCCTGTGGTGTTGTTTGGTGTCACAAAAACCCAGAAACTCTGCATCGGCGGGATGTATCTTGACACCGCGCCAAGCCCATTTGTATTGGTTCCCGTGCCCCCAGATGCGTTATAAGTATCAAAAACATTCGCATTTGAGGAGTTGGCCGTTCTGTACCAAATTGTACTAGAAACACCTGAGCTTCTTGTGACACCATCCAAATCTAAATAGCTCGGATAAGGGTTGGAAACCAAGTTGAAGCCTCTATTGCTATTTGTAGTTCCAGTTCTCGTTAAATTGAGCGTGTAGGATGGCTCATTATTAAATGCCCCACCCGTAAAATTCAATGTGGTGCTTGTGCCAGCACGAACGTAGTATCCTTTACCAACGGCTAACGGTGTTGTGTTATCGGGAATTTCCACCCAGGCATTCCCCACTTCATTCCAGCCTTTCACAACATTCGAACCCGCGGCATCATAAACACTCGACGTAGCAGACGCAACCGGAGACCCCACGTACCAAAAACGGCCGCTCGGCGTTGATCCACCAGCTCCAGTGATATCCTGTTCTACATTGTATGTACCAACGCCAGCTTGAGAATAACTTGTTCCCGGATCAATTGTAGCTCCACTTTTTAAGGTTATTGATCCATTGTTAGTGAGTACGCCGTTGATGGTGAGTTGTTTACCAGCAGCAACCGTCAAGGTTGATCCTGATATTATCGATAGATTATTAACCTCTGAAAGTGCCTGATCTTGATTAATATCATGTCCAATGTAAATGTCAGAAGAACTGGTAGGTAAACTGGCACCCCCCCAGGATGCAGTACTGGACCAATCTCCATTCCCAGTTGTAGAAGGCACTGTTTTTGAGGTTGTAACCGCAGAAGAGTAATAGGTGTAATTTTCCGTGTATATGGCAAAATAGTACGTTGTGCCTATCGTTAAATTTGACACTGTACAAGTTGTTTCAGCACCTTTATAAGCTACAGTTCCACTACCTATTGTATTTCCAATGTTATATGAAGCACCAGTTGTTGGTGAAGTAAAAACATTTGAAGTGTTATATACAATTAGGACGTCTCTGTTTTGGAATTTAGTCCAATTCAATGTAACACTTCCCAAAGTTGAATTTACCGCAGCTGTAGTAGAACTTGTAATTGTGGGTGACTGCAAAGAATTCACAGTCCAAGTTGGGTAATTCCCAGTCCATGAATCAGCGCAACCATTTGTCCAACCAAGGTATTTACGGGTATGAGAGCCCGCTTCACGCATGGTGATATAGTTACTCCATTTTGTATTACTTCCCGTATTTGAGACCCAATTTAGAGAATACCAATCAATATTCTGGATAGAACCATATCCATTATTACCCCAATCAATATAAATTTGAGCTCCTTGATTTGACCCAGTATTATTAGTTTGTATTTCAAAATAAATTGGATCACCGACATAAACATTAGACAAATCACCGTTGTACTCATTTCCGAGCCAAGTAATGCATTGCCCCCAACTATCCCCAAAACTCCCAAAGAAAAACGCAAAGAGAAAAACTACGCTACGTAGGTGTAACATATTCGACTTCATAATATTAACAGGTTTAGTTGACGTAAAACTAAATCTCAGTTAAAAAAATCGATAGAATTTTTCGGTGTTTTTATTTCACGGAATTAATGAAAAAATACCCCACCCGTGTGGATAAAGAGCACATTTTTACCTTGTAAATAAGGCAGTTGTGCGTTAAGCGCATGTAGCACCTTGCCCGTGTAGGTGGGTTCTATCGGGAATTGCTTGGTTTCATTAAAAGCACTAATAAACGCATCTAGTTCAGGGCTGGTTTGGGCGTAGCCGCCGTGGTGGTGTTGGTCGAGGACCTTGACTTGCTCGAAAGGAAAGTGTAGTTGGGCGGTAAGCGGGTTTTGTTTGGCTTTTTCGGCTAGGGCTTGCATTTCATGTAGGGAATGGAAGCCTTTGAGGACTGGTACTACAAAAAGTTGGGTTGTGGGCGGAATGCTGGCCAAAATGCCCAAACTTGTGGTGGTGGTTCCTTGGGCTAGGAAAACGGCGTCGAAATGTTGGTTGTTGTTTTGGGCGACGGCTTCTGTATAGATGTTGGTGCAGCCTAAAATACCTTCGGGGTTGGCTCCTCCTTCTGGAATAAACCAAGTGGGTTTGTCTTGATCTATCGAAAGGCCGGATTGGTATTTGCTTTCTTTAAAATTTGACCTATTGATAAAATTTAACGCCATCCCTAATTGGTGGCATTTCAGTAACATAGGATTACTGTTTTCATTTAATTCTTCTCCCCTCACCTTCCCGATTATAGGTATATCAAGCGCATTTGCTGCCGAAGCACTCGCTAAAAGGTGATTTGAATACGCGCCTCCGAAGGTGATAATTTGTGCGGCACCTGCATCTATGGCTGCCATTAAATTGCCTTCGAGTTTGCGCAATTTGTTGCCAGAAATAAAAGGATCGATTAAATCATCGCGTTTGACGAACAATTTGAGTGCATTATTGTTAGCGAGTGGTAGGTAGAAGCGTTCCAATTTGGAATGACTTTTTAACTTTGCAAACCATAGCGACATAGCAGTACTCATGAGCGAAGATTTTTCAGGATTCTCGAAAAAAAGTCATTTGAACGACGAAGATTACTATTTATCTGAAGAGGGATACATTGTTTTTAAAGAACAGTATCACCTGAAGCGTGGTTATTGCTGCAAAAGCGGCTGCAAACACTGCCCTTATGGCTATGATCCTAAAACCGGTCATATCAATAGCTACACTAAAGATTAGTCGATTCCGAGCTCAGGAAAACGCCCTTTGTAGTTTTTCAAAATGTCTTTAATTTTCTGAATATCCGCATCGGCATCGCCGGAAGGCCAAACCAAACTATGGAAACCGCCTGTTTTAGTGGCAAAATCGATGTAGGCAACGTAAATGGGCACCTTTGCCTTTTCAGCCACATAATAAAAGCCTTTTTTCCAATCCGGATTATAGCTGCGCGTGCCTTCGGGTGAAAAAACCATATACATCGTTTCATTTTTCTCAAAATATGACACAGCTGTGTCCGTAAGGTTATTTTTCTTGCTACGGTCAACAGGAATGCCGCCGATGGCTTTCAAGAACCAACCGAGAGGCCCCCAAAACAATTCTTTTTTCATGAGGTAACGGCCTTTGACGCCATACTGGTAAAAAGCCAAGCGCCCCAAGATAAAATCCCAATTGGAAGTATGCGGCCCTACGGCAACCACACATTTCTGAATCCCCTCGGGTGGTGTTGGGTCGATTTTCCAACCGATGAGCCAAAAAATAAATTTTGCAACGAACTTCATGTGCTAAAGATAAGCAATTCATCTTTCATCTATCTTTACACTGTGAAGTTGCTCAAAGAACTTGCCTGGACCCTAACGGTGCTGCTCATACTCTATTCGAGTTATGCGCTTTCCTCATTTTTAGATATCCCGCAAACCAAAGAGACGAGCATTCCTGTTTTCAAAGACCAAGCCCTTTGTTTTTCTGTGCTGCCCTTACAAGTGGTGCAGAGCTGGGTGCTCGAACAACAACTTGAATCCAGAGACCCCGCCGTGCAAGAAACACTCAAGCGCATGGCCCTGCAATTCAAAGACAAGCGCAATATCGCCCTCCAAGATTTCCATTTTGATCTCCAAGGCGCGGTTGCTTATTACCTCATCTCAGATCCACAAAAACAATTCTCTTGTCTTTACCTCCCAGGAAGCGGCCAGCAAAGCGGTTGGCTTTCGGCGCAATACTACGGCATTCCAAGCGGTGTATTTTTCTTTCCCGAACAACTCAGCACCCAACAAAAACGCTACTTTGAACGCGCTGCTGAAAACCTTACGTTTAGAACAAAAACCTACGAAGCACGCAAACATGACTTTGAACTAAAAGGTCAAACCTATACGTTGTTTTGGGAAGAACACGCCTTTGCTTTGCATTTACCTGCTGAAGCTAAAAAACCCATCCGCATGCTGCAAGCAAAAGGTTTTCACATGAGTTGCCCACTTGCCCTGAGCAATCTGCCGGCTTCTTTTCAGTTCTTGGAACAAATCAAGGCAAGTTCTTTAAACTATTACGGTGCCAAACTCAATTCCAAACAAGCGCTGACGCTAGAATTCGAAGCCCTCCTTAGCTTTGACCAAACGAGTGCCCGTGACCAATTTATAAAAGCTGCCAACAAAGCGTTCCCCGACTGGGAATGGGCAAGCAATTTTGTGCGCGTCAACGACGCCGTATACGCCCTCAAAAAAGAAGGCAGCAAGCAATTGTATATCTGCAGTAGCCCTAAAAAACACATTCAGAACGGGCAAATTCAAAGTCAATACAACAAAATTCCTATCGTTTGCGCCGGCGACCCTACCCTCCTCACTAAACTCGACAACGCAGGTTGGGCGGCAGCTATCCTAGAGCTCTTCCCTATCTACCGCGGCATTTCAGACTTCTCTGCACGCACTGCCAAAGTGAGCACCACAAAGCAAACCCTACGCTGGGAACTTCAGCCGAACTATTTTGCGGCCGGTGAGTTCTTGAAGTTGCTGGGTACTACTTTGGAGCAATAAAAAACCCCGCTGCGAACAACGGGGCATTTTACTCATTTATTACTAAACCTATCTATCGAATAAAGAGTAATTCTCTGAATTTCGGTAATGGCCAAAGTTCGTCTTCGACCAAAAGTTCGAGTTTGTCGGCGTGGTAGCGGATTTCATCAAAATGCGTTTTGACCTGATCGCAATAAGCTAAAGCCTTTTGTTCGGCACTTTCGATTTTATTGGCAATTTTGCGTTGCGCAAGCATGATATCTGATGCTTCTTTCATTTTGTTGATGTGCAAAGACACTTTCTCGAGTAACTCTAGTTGCGCTTTGGCAGCACCTTTACCTGCTTTGTCACCAAGAACGCTCATGAGGCCCTGCACATTTTGGATGAGCTTGTTCTGATACGTAATGGCAGCCGGGATGAAATAATTCTGAACGAGGTCGCCCATGAGGCGCGACTCAATTTGAATCTTCAAGATGTAGTTCTCAAATTCGATTTCGGCACGTGCCTCGAGTTCGCGCGGCGTAAGCACTTCCATTTCATTGAACAACTTCACGACTTTTTTGTCGTGCCACACTTGGAGTGCGCGTGGGGTGTCTTTCAAGTTAGACAAGCCGCGTTTTTCGGCATCTTTTACCCATTCGTCGCCGTAGCCATTGCCTTCGAAACGGATTTTCTTAGAGGCTTTGATGAGCACTTGCAATTCTTTAAGGATGGCTTCGTCTTTGGATTCGCCTTTTTCAATGCGTGCATCAACAGAAATTTTAAAGGCACGCAATTGCTTGGCCATAATGGTGTTCAAGACGATCATGGCAGAACCACAGTTGGCAGAAGAACCTACCGCGCGGAACTCGAACTTGTTGCCCGTAAAGGCGAATGGCGAGGTGCGGTTGCGATCGGTGTTGTCTAGTAAGATCTGTGGAATTTTGCCGATGTTGAGCTTAAGCTCAGTTTTGTCTTGCGGCGTCATTTTACCGGCCTTGATGTTTTTCTCGAGGTCGTCTAGCAATTGTGATAACTGTGTTCCGATGAAGGCCGAGATGATGGCTGGTGGCGCCTCGTTGGCACCCAAGCGGTGGTCGTTACCTGCAGAGGCAATGGCAGCGCGAAGTAAATCGGCGTTGTCGTGGATGGCCATAATGGTATTGACAAAGAAGGTCAAAAACTGCAAGTTTGACTTTGGGTTTTTGCCCGGAGCCAAGAGGTTCACACCGGTATTGGTGCTCAAAGACCAGTTGTTGTGCTTGCCAGAACCGTTCACACCAGCAAATGGTTTTTCGTGCAACAACACGCGGAAGTTGTGCTTGCGTGCAATTTTCTCCATGAGGTCCATGAGCAACAAGTTGTGGTCGTTGGCCAAGTTACACTCTTCAAAGATTGGTGCACACTCAAACTGATTTGGCGCTACTTCGTTGTGACGGGTTGTAACTGGAATACCTAATAACAAAGACTCTACCTCGAACTCGCGCATGAATGCGTTGACGCGCTCAGGAATAGAACCAAAATAGTGGTCTTCTAATTGCTGACCTTTTGCAGGGGCGTGTCCGAAAAGTGCACGGCCAGTGAGCATGAGGTCAGGGCGCGCATTGAACAACGCAGAATCAATTAAGAAGTATTCTTGTTCCCAACCTAAAGTGGCGTTTACTTTATTGACGTTTTTGTCGAAGTACTGACATACCTCAACAGCAGCCTGATCTACAGCGTGTAGGGCTTTGAGCAAAGGCATTTTGTAGTCTAGAGACTCGCCAGTGTAGGAAATAAAGATGGTTGGAATGCATAGCGTTTTGCCAATGACAAAAGCCGGTGAAGATGGATCCCAAGCGGTGTAGCCACGGGCTTCAAAAGTATTGCGGATACCTCCGTTTGGAAACGAAGAGGCGTCTGGTTCTTGTTGAACGAGCATGTCGCCGTCGAAACGCTCAATGGCTTTTCCTGGGCCAATTGGTTTTAAAAAGGCATCGTGCTTTTCAGCGGTGGTGCCGGTGAGTGGCTGAAACCAGTGTGTGTAGTGTGTTGCACCTTTAGAAATAGCCCAGTCTTTCATAGCGCTCGCTACTTGATCTGCGTATTTGCGGTCTAGACGCGTGCCGTTCTGAATGGCTTCGGTCATGAATTTGTAAGTGTCTGAAGGAAGGTATTCCCGCATGACATCTTGGTGAAATACATTTTGACCGAAAAGATCCGAAAGTTTGCCATTGTACTCAATGTGCTTCGGTTCGCGGTGCAAAACATCTTGATACGCTCTTAGTCTTTTTGTTGCCATTTTTATAATTTTTTGACAAAGGTATTTATTTTTTAGGGGGTCAAACAAAAATTTATTGCATTTTTTCAACAATACCCCCTGTTTTTTAAGTTTAAATTAAAAAATCATCAATTTCTTGTGCTTTAAATAAGTTTTATGAAATTTGCTACATGCACGATCAATGGCTTTTGGAACGCTTTGCTCAAGACCTCCCCGGAGAGCTCGCTCACGCACCTTACAAGCGTTACCGCCAACAATTTGAAAAAGAATACGACCAACAAGAAAGGCGAACAGCTGCAGTTGCCCTTCATTTCTATCTGAAAAGTGAAGCCTGGCATTTTATTCTCATTGAGCGCAGCACCTACAACGGGCAACACAGCGGACAAATGGCTTTCCCCGGCGGCAAACCAGATCCTTCGGACCCCCATCTAGAATTTACCGCACGCAGAGAATCCTTCGAGGAAATAGGAATTCCGCTCCACCACGGACAGCACATCAAAACCCTTACAAATGTTTGGATACCCGTTTCTGGTTTCGAAGTCAGCCCTTTTGTCTTTTTGCATGAGCAAGCGCCCCTCCTCCAACCCGACCCCAGAGAGGTAAAAGAGATTATAAGCGTAGCCCTTTCGGATTTATTAAAAGAAGAAAGTTGTATTCAAAAAGACATCCATATTCCCGGAGGCGCCATCTTGAAAGACCACCCTTGTTTCTTGTTGAATGATAAAATTGTGTGGGGCGCCACCGCGTTGATGTTGAATGAGGTGCGGATGATGTTATTAAACGGGAAGTAGTACTGGCCTAAAAAACAAAAAGAGGAACAAACGCTATTTGTTCCTCTTTTTGCTAAACCATGCTAAAACTATAAAACTAAAACTACAACTATGAACTGTAATTCCTCTACAAAGATACAGTGAGTTTTGGTATCTGCAAGAATTGATTTGTGAAATTATTGTTAAATTTTTGTGGCGCGCGTCATTTCGCGCTTTCCTGGAGGGCCAGGCAAGGCTTCTATGCTAAACCCAACGGACTTTAGGTCTCTTTTGAACTGACCCTGTGCGCAGTAGGTCACCAACACACCGCCTTGGTTCAAAACGGCATATAGTTTTTCAAAAATAGACAACTGCCACATGTCCGCTTGCGCATTAGGACCAAATGCATCGAAGTAAATCAGGTCAAACTTTTCATCTGATTGCCAATCTTGAATTTTGACCGCGGTCTTGGTCAAGGTAAAAAAGGTATTGAATTCTTGAGGATCCCCCCATTTGGAACGCATGAGTTCTTTGTAATAGGTCTGTTCCTCTTTTGAAGAACTATAAGAAAGCGCTGTCCATATTTGCTCCTCCACAGGAAAAGCCTCTAGGCCTACATAAGATAGCAGCAATTGATTTTCTTGTGCAAATAAAGCACTCAACAATGCATTCAAACCCGTACCGAAGCCAATTTCTAAGACATGAACCTTTTCAATTTGAGTGAAAACATGTTTCAAGCCATGTTCAATAAAAACATGCTTGGCCTCTTGCACACTGCCGTGCATAGAATGATACGTTTCGTCGAGCTCGGGCACATACAACGTGGGCGAACCATCGGCCGTAAGTCGAATTTCTCTTTTCATTTATTTTTTTCTGATCAAGTACAAGCCGTCTCGAACGGGCAACAAGACCTTTTCAACTCTTGGGTCCTGACTTATTTTCAGGTTGAGCTCGCGCAGTAAGACACTGTCTTTGTCTTGGTGTGAGTCGTTGATCACCTTCCCGGACCACAACACGTTGTCGATGAGGATAAAACCACCCGGATTCAGTTTTTCAAGGGCTTGCTCGTAGTAGAGCGGATACTGTTGTTTGTCGGCATCGATGAAAATGAGGTCGAAGTTGGTAGAAAGCGTTGGAATAATTTGCGCCGCATTCCCAATGATATAGTCAATTTGAGTTGAGAATTCAGAGGCTTCAAAATAGCCCCGCACGCGTGTTTCTAGCTCTTCATTGATGTCGATGGTGAGCAATTGTCCTTCTGGACGCAAACCCTCTGCCAAACAGAGTGCAGAATAGCCGGTGTAAGTACCAATTTCTAAGATATTATGGGGGCACAAGAGCTTGGAAAGCATACTGAGCACGCGCCCTTGAAAATGCCCGCTGAGCATACGGGGCTGCAGTACCTCTAAATGGGTTTCGCGGTCAATTTTGGCGAGCAAAGCCGAAGCTTCGCAACTGTGTGCGCTCACATAAGCTTGTAATTCAGTAGTAATGAATTCCATTTGTCGTTGTATTTGCACAAAGATACGCGAAGCTCGGCGCATTTTCCTAAATTTGTCTTCTCAGAAAATACACATGACCGTTTCAGCAATTCGCCAGCAATTTTTCGACTTTTTTGAAAGTAAAGGACACCAAATTGTGTCTTCAGCCCCAATGGTAGTCAAGAACGACCCTACCCTGATGTTCACCAACGCAGGTATGAACCAATTCAAAGACTTCTTCTTGGGCTACCAAACCCCAAGCAACCGCCGCGTTGCCAATTCACAAAAATGCTTGCGCGTTTCGGGCAAACACAACGACCTCGAAGAAGTGGGCGTAGACACCTACCACCACACCATGTTCGAAATGCTTGGCAATTGGTCTTTTGGCGACTACTTCAAAGAAGAAGCCATTGGCTGGGCCTGGGAACTCCTTACCTCTGTATACAAAATACCTGTAGACCAACTCTACGTTACCGTTTTTGAAGGCGATGCCAAAGATGGCGTTGCCCAAGACAGCGAAAGCTTCCATATCTGGAAAAAATACATCGCCGAAGAGCGCATCATTTTAGCTTCCAAAAAAGACAACTTCTGGGAAATGGGCGACACCGGCCCGTGTGGCCCTTGCACCGAAATCCACGTCGACCTCCGCAGCCCAGAGGAGCGCGCCAAAGGCGATGGTAAAAATTGGGTCAATGCAGACCACCCACAAGTCATTGAAATTTGGAACAACGTCTTTATGGAGTTCAACCGCAAAGCCGATGGCAGCCTAGAGCCGCTACCGTCTAAGCACGTCGACACCGGAATGGGTCTCGAGCGCCTGGCCATGGCCCTCCAAGGCAAGCAGTCCAACTACGACACCGACCTTTTTCAAACCCTCATTCAATTCATTTCCAAAGAAGCGGGCATCCCTTACGGAAAAGCCGAAGAAACCGATATCGCCCTGCGCGTCATCGCCGACCACATCCGCGCCATTGCCTTTTCTATTGCCGACGGCCAACTACCTGCCAACAACGGCGCAGGTTATGTCATCCGCCGCATTTTGCGCAGAGCTGTGCGCTATGGTTACCAAACACTTGGACTAAAAGAACCCTTCCTTTGCGAACTCGCCATGGTTTTAACAGAGCTTATGGGCAAGCCTTACACCGAACTCGTTAGCCAGAAGGAACTCATTTATAAAGTCATCAAGGAAGAAGAACTCAGTTTTTTTCGCACTCTTGCACTGGGCATCAAGCGCATCGAAGACCTCATTGCGCAAGTCAAGGCCGATCAACAAACCCAAATTGCGGGTGCAGCAGCCTTCGAGCTCTACGATACCTACGGCTTTCCGCTCGACCTCACCTCTTTAATTGCCCGCGAAAACGGCCTTTCTATTGACGAAGCCGGCTTCCAACACGAGCTCCAAATACAAAAAGACCGCTCCAGAGCAGCCACCACCATCGAAACCGACGACTGGCAGCAAGTACACCCCGATACTAACACCCAATTTGTGGGTTACGACGACAAAACGGCGTCTGTGCAACTCATCAAATACCGCAAAGTGAGCCAAAAAGGCAAAACTTTCTATCAATTGGTACTCGATCAAACGCCATTCTACCCTGAAGGCGGCGGCCAAATTGGCGACAGCGGCTCCTTGCACAACAGCTCAGACAACATCCGCATTTTCGATACCAAAAAAGAAAACAACCTCATTGTGCACCTCGCCACTGAGCTACCTTCCGATTTGCACGCGCGCTTCGAGGCCAGCATCGACCTCTCCAAACAACAACACACCGCCAAGAACCACAGCGCAACGCATCTCCTCCACCACGCACTCCGCACTATCCTCGGTACGCACGTGGAGCAAAAAGGCTCGTTGGTGTCAGAAAAAGGCCTGCGCTTTGACTTCTCTCATTTTTCTAAAGTCACCGACGAACAACTTTCGCAAATTGAAGCTGCCGTCAATGCTGCTATCCAAGCCGCACAGCCCCTGCAAGAAAACCGCGCACTCGACATCGAAAGCGCGAAGCAAAAAGGCGCCATGGCCCTCTTCGGCGAAAAATACGGCGACACCGTCCGCGTCATTGAATTTGGTCCGTCTATCGAATTGTGTGGTGGTATCCACGTTTCGAACACCAACCAAATCGGTGTCTTTAAGCTCGTGGCTGAAAGTGCAGTTGCTGCCGGTATTCGCCGCATAGAAGCCATCACTGGCGACGCCGCTATGCACTACTACAAAGACAAAGCAGCCCAACTAGAACAAATTGAAGCTTTGCTTAAAAAACCAGCCGACATCGTCAAAGCCATTGAAGAGCTGCAACAAAAAAACACTGCGCTTGGCAAAGAAATCGAGCGTTTGGCGAAGGTTCAGGCTCAGCAACTCAAAAACGAACTCAAAAACGACGTTCAACACATAGAAGGCATGCACCTCTTGATCAAAGAAGTACATACCGATGCCGCAAGTGCCAAAGACATTCTCTTTGCGCTGCGCCAAGACTTCAGTCCTTTTGTAGGCGTGCTCGCACACCGCGAGGCCGACAAATGCGGTTTAACCATCTTACTAGACGACGCACTCGCTGCACAAAACCAATGGAGCGCCGCTCAATGGATCCGCGAAGTAGCTCCACTGATCCAAGGTGGCGGCGGTGGGCAAGCTGGTTTTGCAACGGCAGGCGGCAAAAACCCTGCTGGCCTGGGTGACGCCCTTCAAGCTCTACAAACCAAATTGCGTGGCGAATAAAAAAATACTGATCCTCACCTACTACTGGCCACCTAGCGGCGGCACCGGCGTTCAACGTTGGCTGCACTTTACCCGCTACCTCAAAGAATTAGGTTGGGAGCCCATTATTTTTACCCCGAGTAACCCAGAAGCCCCTGTTCAAGACCCCAAACTACTGGCTCAAATCCCCGAAGGTGTAGAGGTGCTCAAAATCCCGATCTGGGAGCCCACTCAACTCTATATGCGCCTGAGTGGCAACAAAGGCAAGAAGCTTCAAACGGGTTTTATGCATGAAAGCAAGAAGAAGCCAGGTTTGCTTCAACGCTTTGCCTTGTACATTCGTGCCAACCTCTTTATTCCAGACGCCAAAATGGCCTGGACCAAGCCCGCAAGCCGCTACCTTACCAACTACCTTCAGACCAACAATGTAGCAGCCATCATTTCGACAGGGCCACCACACACCATGCACCTTATAGCGCGCAACATCAAGCGCGCCACCAACCTTCCCTGGCTTGCCGATTTTCGCGATCCCTGGACACAAATCGATTGGTTTGAGCAGCTCCCGCTTAATAAACGCGGCCTAGCCAAGCACCACGCCCTCGAAAGAACCGTACTCCAAGAAGCTGACCAACTCACAATTGTTAGCAGCAATTGGCAACAACAAATGCAAGCCATTTGCGGACGTGACGTAGCGCTGGTTACCAACGGCTTTGCACCCGAAGATTTCACTAATTTTCAGCACCAACCCGACCCAAACTTTACCATCTTGCATACGGGCTCTATCAACAAAGACCGCAACCCAAGTGCGCTCTGGAAAAGCCTAGGAAACTACACCCAAAACAACCCTGACTTCGCAGCTAAACTCCAAATTAGACTCATTGGTGCGCTAGATGCTAATGTGCGCTCCGACCTCGAAGCCGCTGGGCTCTTGCCATACACCCAAATGGAGAACTTTGTGCCGCACGCACGCGTGATTGAAGAACTTGCGGCCTGCAGCCTTTTGTTATTGCCCATTAACAACGTCAACAACCAAATGGGAATTGTGCCAGGAAAAGTTTTTGAATACCTCGCGAGCGAACAACCTATTTTAGCCATTGGACCCTCTGATGGCGACTCCGCAAATATACTACGCAGCCAAGCTGGCACCCACATTGTAGGTTTTGAAGATCCAATTGAGTGGCCTGCCATCATTGCCATGTGTGCGAACAAACCCAACAGAAAAGACACCCTTACGCCCTACTCAAGAAAAGAATTGAGTCTGAAAATACACGCTATTTTACTTGATTTGGTTCAAAAATAAAGCGACATGTACAATTCCTTTGAAACCATTTTGCTAGACCTCGGTTTTTCTTGGACACTTGCCAAGTACTTCCCATTTTTACTTGCACTGTTATTAGGTTGGCTCTTTTTTAGATGGGTGAAAAGAATCCGAATGAACAAATGGATTTTATTCCCATTACTGGCGCTTGTATTCTGCTTGCCATTTGTCACGTATTTTTTCTTTTACCCGATTTACCAGCCCGATCTTTACAACCAAAGCTACCGGCCAAAAACAATGCTGAATGAGCCACCAAAAGGAACAACACTCGCGGTGGTGGTGTTGCCGGGTTGCCCGTATTGCATGCAAACCACGGAAGTCATGAATAGGTTGGTCAAACAGAATAAAAACCTCAAAATAGCGTATTACATGGTGTCCGAAGACCCAATTGCAAAGCAATCCCTACGAAAGAAACTAGACAAACGCATCGCCATACGCTACACCAAAGATGCAACGCTATGGATGCTTGCCGCAGAAGGTGTGTTTCCGAGTTATTTGCTATTTGACCATCAACAGCTCAAACGCGCTTGGCACAACACTACTTTTGGGGTGCTGGCTCTTGACGAGTTGCGTGCTTATAAGTAAACCAAAGCGCTACCAAGAAACCCAACAAGAGCAGACCTGAACCTAAGCCCGCAAGCGTGTTGCCGGTCTGAACAGATAGAGGCTCAAATTTCCAAGTAATTTCATGCTTACCTGCCGGCACCACCACACCGCGCAATAGATAATTGACGCGCAGCATTTGAACTGGTTTCTTGCCATCTATGTAGCAATTCCAGCCCGCTGGGTAGTAGATCTCGCTGAATACCGCCAATTGCTTGGCTTTAGAATTGGAAGTATAACGCAATTCGGATGGGTCGTAATTCAACAACTTAATAGAAGAAGTGGAATCTTGTCCGAGGCCATTTAACTGCGCCTTGAATTCTTGGTGTACAATTGCTTGTTTTTTGCTATCCAAAAGTGCTTTAGAGCCCGATGCCAACATTTCTTTGTTGGCGTTGGCTACAACATTGACGTCCGAAACAAACCATGCCGGGCCATTGGCGTTGGTATTGCGAACCGCTGGCTGATTAGGCTTGAGAATGATGTACTTCGCATTGAGCATATTGAGGTATTCGGCCTCGCCTTCGAGTGCAATGCTTTCCACACTAATGGTATCAAAAATTTGCTGTGCTTGTTCTTGTGTAGTGCCTACAGGCAAGGCCAAAGTGCGGAATTTGTCGTTTTTAGCTTTGTTCACGGCTGCGCTGAGCGCCTGTGCTGCTGAAGGAAAATGAAAATCTACAAATTCTTGGTAGCGTTTGAGTTTGGCGCCATGATAGCCACCTAAGCTTTTGTGGAAAAAGCTCGTGTTGGTTTCAGCCATGGTTCCGTTGATGTTGAGTACGCGGTAGTTGCTCGACAAATTAAGTGCACCAAAAGCCGCATAGGTACTCAGCACACTTTGATCTGAGAGGTCTTTGTAATAAATGAAATCGGCATAGGCCGCCTCTAATTTTTGAGCGAGTGCAGCGTTTGGCTTTTCTTGCTGAATGATACTGACGTCGGCAGGCGAAACCGGATAAGGAATACTGGCTTCGTCTAAAGTTTGATATGCCTGTAAAACGCCAGTGCTATCGTCGTTGTTGAGGTAGCGCTTGGCGACACTCATTTGGTCAGCCAAAACTAAAACTCCTGCAATAGCCAAAATGAGCATGCGGTTGAGTTGGGTGCGCAGCAAGAGGATCACCACTCCCAAAGCTAAAATGACCAAAAATAAAGAGCGCTGCATATCGGCTTTGTAGATTCCCATGCGCGTTTCGATCAGAGACTGACGCATGCCCTGGTAAAAAGCGGTCTGACTCGCGTCTTTCGCTTGCTTGCTTGCGTCTGCAAACTGCTTGACTTCTTCGTTGGTCATGAAAGATCCGGACAGGCTCGGACTCAGGACTAACAATACTGCTGCGAATAACACAACACCACTTGCGATGTACCAGTATTTCTTTTGACCCCATAACCCTTCGTTTTTGATGAGCTTATCTAAGAAAAGTAGGCCCATGGCTGGAATCATGATTTGCAATAAGACTAAAATCATTTTGGAATCGCGGAACTTGTTGTACATCGGGAATTGATGAATGAAAAAATCATTGAGAAAGTTCATTTGGTTGGAAGCTAAATAGAGCACGAGCACACTCAGTGCTAAGAAAGGCCAGCGCAATGCGTCTTTTACAAAAAGGAGGCCTAGTAAGAAAAACACGAGCATCACGACGCCAAAATAGAAAGCACCACCGCTCATGCGCTGGCCTCCCCAATAATGGTTCATTTGTCCAATTTGTTCGGCATAGGTTGGATCGGTGTCTGTGAGTGCGTCGGGGTCATTGGCAATAAGATCGCCCTTTCCGCCTTTGGCATTTGGAGCATATAGCGAAAGCAACTCGCGCTTGCCGTAGTTGTATTCTAGGATGTAGTCTTTATCTAAGCCTTCTTTGGCTTGAAGCGAACCCGTTTTCGGTTTAATGGTAAGTTCTGTTGTGCCTCTGGTCGTAAACTTGCTGTATTCTAAGGTGGTCATTAGCAAATTGGCATTGGACACAACGGCTAAAATACTCGCCAAGGCAAGCCCTCCAATTGCTAAACCTAAAGGCTTCCAGTTTTTTGCAAGCGCCAAACGGATGACCTCCGCAAGGGCTACAGCACCCAAAATAAAAGCCAAATAATAAGTCATTTGAAGGTGATTGGCGGTGATATTGAGCCCCAAAAACAAAGCAAATACAGCTGAGCCAAGCAACCAACGACCCCTAAAGGCCAATAATAAACCGCCGAGCGCAGGCGCCATATAAGCAATAGCATTCACTTTTGACATGTGGCCTGCACCTAGGTACAAGATGTTAATTGTCGAAAAACCGTAGCCAAGCGCGCCGATCATGGCCAACCATGGATTGATGCGCAGACATAGCCCGAGGATGTAAAATCCTAACATGGAAATAAAGAGGATCCCGACTGGACGCGGCAAGCCTAATTTGATGAGTTGATCAGCTTTAGTGAGCCAGTTGGCACTTTGATCTGCCGAAATTTGATAGGCCGGCATACCTGAAAACATAGCGTTGGTCCAGCTCGGTTGTTGGCCGTCGTGGGTAAGCTTATAATCAAAAATTTCTTTGGACATCCCTTGAAACTGGCGGATATCGCTTTGCTTGAGGGCATAACCGTCGTAAAGCGGTGAGAAATAAATGGAGGGCAAGACCACAAATAGAACTAGGGCAACTAGGTGTGGCAACAAAGATTTGATAGACAGTTTCATGCTTAAAATTTGGCTTGAATTTACGAATTAATGGCTTGGGTTGGCATAGCGCTGTACATCTGCAGCGGTAATACATTGATCGGAAAGGATAACGAGGCGCTCTATGATATTGCGCAATTCGCGGATATTGCCGGTCCAGTTGAGGTCTTGAAGGGCTTTAACCGCTGCTGCTTCTATGGTTTTGAGGGCAATGCCGTGGTCTTGGCAAACTAGTTTGAGGAAATGCTGTACCAACATAGGAATATCTGAACGGCGTTCGTTGAGCGCCGGTACATGAATGAGGATGACAGCTAAACGGTGGAATAAGTCTTCGCGGAAGCGGCCAGCTTTGATTTCTTCGCGGAGGTCTTTGTTAGTGGCCGCCAAAACTCGGCAGTCTACTTTGAGGTCTTTTTCGCCGCCCACACGCTGAATGACGTTTTCTTGAAGGGCGCGCAGTACTTTGGCTTGAGCCGACAGCGACATATCGCCAATTTCATCTAGGAAGAGGGTGCCGCCCGACGCCAACTCGAATTTTCCTTTGCGGTCCTTGACGGCTGAGGTAAAAGCGCCTTTTTCATGACCAAATAGCTCGCTTTCGATGAGTTCTGCAGGAATAGCCGCACAATTCACTTCAATAAAAGGCATTTTGGTCCGGCTAGAAAGTTCGTGTAAGGAGCGTGCGACGAGTTCTTTTCCGGTTCCGTTGCCGCCGGTAATGAGCACGCGCGCATCAGAAGGGGCTACCTTTTCAATCATGGTTTTGATGGCTTCGATTTCAGTACTTTCGCCAATGATGGCAGAACCTTTGATTTTTTTGACAACTTGCTTGAGTTGCTTGGTTTCCTGAACAAGCATGTTGCGGTCTTTGACTTGGCGCAACAAGACCAAAATACGGTTGAGGTCGAGGGGTTTTTCGATGAAATCAAAAGCACCTTTTTTGATAGCCCCCACAGCGGTTTCTACGGTGCCGTGGCCGGAAATCATAATGACGGGCGTTTCGATGCCGAGCGCCAAAATTTGGTCGAGTAGTTCGAGGCCATCCATTTGTGGCATTTTGATATCGGAAAACACGAGCTCATAGGTATGGGCTTTGAGTTTGTCGAGCGCCTGTGCGCCGTTTTCGGCTTCATCTACGACACAGCCTTCGAATTCTAAAATTTCGCGGAGGGCTCTGCGGATGGCGCGTTCATCGTCAATGAGTAAGACTTGCATATTTTTATTTAACAGTGCGTTCTAACATCGGTACAAACTTAAAAGTACCAAATTCTTCGGTTGTATAGGTGGTTTCAGTGGTTTTGTGAATGCGCAGCATCTTTTGCTCCGCGCCTTCGCCGACGGGGATTACCATTAGGCCTCCGACTTTGAGTTGCTCCAAAAGCACTTCTGGGATATCGGGCGCACCGCAGGTGACTAAAATACGGTCATAGGGCGCATAAACGCGGTTGCCTTTATAGCCATCGCCAAAAAAAAGACTGGCATTGAAACCAAAAAAATCAATCATGCGCTTGGCCTTGGTATGCAAGGGCTGATGGCGCTCAATCGAAAAAACCCTCGCGCCCAAAGCACACAAAATAGAGGTCTGAAAACCAGAACCCGTTCCAATTTCCAAAACGCGCATGCTTTTTTCGAGCTGCAAGAGTTCGGTTTGGAAAGCGACGGTATAGGGGTGCGAGATGGTTTGCCCAGAACCAATCTGAAAAGCCATATTGGTGTAGGCTTGCTCGTCAAAAGCGAGGTCTAGGAAATAGTGGCGCGGAATGGCATCGAAAGCGCTTAAAATGCGTTGGTCTTGAATGCCCATTTGCGCCAATTCTTCAATGAGTTGGCGGCGACGGCCTTTGTGCTTAAATGTGTCCCTGAGGTGTTCCATGGAGAAAATTAAGCCAATACCACACCTACTGGGCAGTGATCAGAACCAAAAACATCATTTAAAATAAAGGCATCTTGAAGTTGTGACACGAATGCTTCACTGATCAAAAAGTAATCGATGCGCCAGCCTACGTTCTTTTCACGGGCACCCGCGCGGTAGCTCCACCAAGAATATTTAACGGTTTCGGGATGCATTAACCTGAAGCTATCGAGTAAGCCCGCTCCGGCAAAACCGTTCATGCCATCGATTTCTTCTTGCATGTAGCCGGCTGCTTTGTTGTAGTTTTCTTTGGGGCGCGCCAAATCGATGGCACGGTGTGCTACATTGAAATCGCCACAAACCACCACTGGCTTGCTTGTTTCTAAATTTTTGAGATAGGCCAAAAAAGCGGCGTCCCAGGTTTGGCGGTATCCTAAACGAAGGAGTTCGCTGCCGGAATTGGGTACATAAACTGTAACGAGGTAAAAACTGTCGAACTCAGCGCAAATGACGCGACCTTCGCTGTCGTGGTCGGGCAAACCGATGTCGTAAGTGACCGAAATGGGTGCCACTTTAGTGAGTATGGCCGTGCCTGAGTAGCCTTTTCTTTCTGCTGAATTGGCAAACACTTGGTATTCAGAAAGCGGCGCAACAGCTGCTGCAACTTGTTCTGGTGTCGCTTTGGTTTCTTGCAAACAGATGACGTCTGGGGCTTGGGCTTGCATGTCTTCGATGAAGGTTTTGCCAACCACCGCGCGAATGCCGTTCACATTAAAAGAAAGGATTTTCATGGCTTGAGTTTAGCCCCAAAAATACTAAAATTTCAGGCGCAAAAAGCTGTAATAAACTGGGATTTCGGTCTGTTTTGCCAAAAAATAACGAAATTCTTGGCCAAATTGCAAGGCTGGTCCTATGCGGTACATGAAACCCAACGAAAGCGATGAAAAAGGCGTACTCGCAGCGCTAAAAACAACCTGCTTAGGATCGTAAAAGATTTCTGTTCGGGCATTGAAGCCTAACTTATCATTCAGAGCATAGCTCGCTTGTAAATTTCCTTGTAACCAATATTTCAACTGAGGATCTCCGTTTTGTTTTTGCAAACCTGCATAAACACAAGATTGAAAGGTCCAATTGTTGTTTGCATAGCCAACATTGAATTCTTGGAAAAAGCGCCAACGGTTAAGGGCTAACTCAGGCGATAGTTTACCTAAAGGTGCGAGGTCGCCATAAAAATGACTCCAGTTGTATTTCCAATTTTTCTTTTCGTACTGCACGAGCAAACCCAAACTCGGACGCGCACCACTGAGCATAAGGCGCTGCCATCCATTCGTGACAAAAAACTGTGTTTTGAGTTGCTTGGACCAACTGCGCGTCCAGCGGAGACCAGAAACATAGTAGGGGACGTATTCTGCAGCCAAACTGCGCGAGGCCGAGAGTTGGTCTACGCCACGCGGTGTTTCTTGGGTGTAGGGCGAGCTAAACGTCCCGACTGCCCATTCATTTTTTCCTTGTGCATATTGGAGGTAGCCTTCGTAAATATAACGCCTCAGCGGGGCCTCCAAGATATAGTTATTTTGCATGTAGGAGCCAAGCGCCGGTGAGAACTGCGCGGTCCAAGCCTTGTGCGTATAACGCAGCTCGAGCTCTAGTAAATTGATGTCGTAGGTGCCGATTTTGGAATGAGAAACCATAAAAGGCAAACTTGAAATTCCTTTTTTTGAAACACCAACATAGCTATCGTAGGTTCCGGAAAGTGTAAATTGTGTTTGCGCTTGAAAAACCGTTGCAAGAAAAAAACAGAGGGCTACTAACTTACGCATTTGTATTCATCATTGTTTGGCAAGCACTTTACCCGTGCTGTATTCTGTTTTCAATAAAACCGAGGGGGTTCCGGTATAGAAGAGGTCTCCAGCACCGTACAATTGGGCCTTGAGTTTGAGCTGACCAGCACGGATCCAGCTAGACAGTGGTGAGGTACTGCGAAACGCAATGGAATCTTGAACCGTTAAGGAGGGTGCTTGCAGCGAGGCGGCGCCATCGAGGTCTGCAAATAAAGCAGCTACATTACCTGAAAGCCTCAGGGTTTGCCATCCGTAGTTATTGCGTATCGATACCTTTTGAGCATTGAGGACCAAATTCACCGATCCAACTCCTTCTTTGAGATAAACAAGTAAGTCTTCGGCAAGCCACGTATTGACGCTTCGGACTGCTTCACTATTTGCCAAATGCAGCTCTTTTAATGATGTAAAATGCACCACTGCTTTAACTTTACCTTTTTGATACCTGAGAAAACGGCAGCCATTTTTGTTATAGAGCTTTAGGGTATCGGCCTCTATTTCAGCTGTTAAAAAAGACAATAAGTTGCTTCCAGCTTGCCACTCGACGTAATTGAGGGAGTCTTGCAAAAGCGCCACTTCGATGTGGGGATGGATATACAAGTATTGAAAGGGAGAAAGTGGCACAATCCTATTTTCGATAGCGCCCGTTGCTTTCCAACAGGCGCGTTCAGGTGCTTTTTGACAAGCACCTAAGAGCAAAATTAAAATGAACGCGATCGGGTACTTCATGTTTAAAAATGATAAGCCAAGCCGAGTTCCATGTAGTCGGCTTTGGCGTAATGGGTTTTGAGGGTTGCCAAAACTTCCAAACGAGAAGTGAGCGCATAGCGACTTCCCAAGCGGAGGTAGACCGACTCATCTGGACGCAAGACATCGCGCAAATAGACTCCAGCACCATAAATAAAATGCAAGCGGTCAAAAGGATGGACATAACCCACAAACAAACCGATTTGCAGCGGATCTAGCCCAGCCGCTTGCGGATAACTCGGGTGCGAAAGCAAACTGGTTTTGTAAATGATGTCAATAGAAGCCTCCATGCCTGCTTTGGGCCCGAAATATTTGCGCGCAAATAACGACGCCGCATAAACTGGAAAGCGCCCTACCCCTTTCGGATTCATTTCTTTGCCACTAACGATGCCCGTTAGGCCGAAAAGTAAATCGGGGCGTTCCAATTCTGGTCTAGGATTTTCTTTTTGTTCAGGCGTAAAAAACTTTTGAACCCCGAGCGATAAAAAGGGCACATTGACCCCCAAATTGGGCATCTGGTAACTCGCATTCGAGAAGTGTGTCATGTCGATACCGAAAGTAAGACCGTAATCCGAAAAACGCCAGCTTTGCTTGAAGGCAAAACACATAAGCGCATTGACGCGCGAGCCAATGGCTACGTTTTCAGGGTTCAAAATAGGATCGAATGGACGATTGGTGTAGCCCAAACCAGTGGCAAATTTGAAATCTAAGCGATAGCGCTTGTATTTGACAATTGGCAACTCTATAAAACCATAAAGCCCGGTGAAACGACCTAAAATTTCGTTGTTACCAACGGAGCCAAAAAAAAGCGTGCCTCCTACCAAAGGCTGGCGATAGGCCTCGTGCCATTTTTTGGCTTGGTTAGTTCGGTAGATATAGGAAAACTCGGAGGCCACGGCTGGCGCTTGCGGCAAATGAGACATCAGGCCCCGGTGGGCAAGCAGAAAACCAAGTTTTTGTCGGTACTCAAAACCGGGTTGAGCTTTTAAATACTGTCCCACCAAAAGGGAAAATAGCAAAAAGTAAATCGGGCGCATGGTCAAATTTAAGCAAAAGCTCGTTTCAACTGCTAACTTTGCAGTATGGACCCACGTTTAATTGCCTTTTCACGCCTACTCCAAATCATGGACGAACTCCGGGAGCGCTGCCCTTGGGATCAAAAACAAACCTTTGATACCCTGCGCAACCTCACCATCGAAGAAACCTACGAAATGGCCGACGCCATTACAGACAAAGATTATCCTGGTCTAGAAGGAGAGCTAGGCGACTTGTTTTTGCATTTGGTTTTCTACAGCAAAATTGGCAGCGAACAAGGCCTTTTTGACGTCGAAAGTGTCCTCAACAAAATTTGTGACAAACTCATTTACCGCCACCCGCACATCTACGGCGACACCGAGGCCAAAGACGAAGAAACCGTCAAAGCCAATTGGGAAAAACTCAAACTGAAAGAAGGTAAAAAGTCGGTGCTAGAAGGCGTGCCCTCTTCCCTACCAGCTCTTGTCAAAGCCACCCGCATTCAGGAAAAAGTTAAAGGTGTTGGTTTTGAATTCGAAAAAGCCGACGACGTCTGGCATAAGGTTCAGGAAGAAATTGCGGAACTCAAAGTAGAGGTAGACAACAACTCAGACCAAATTGAAGCCGAATTTGGCGACGTCTTGTTTTCATTGGTCAACTACGCGCGTTTTTTAAATATCTCGCCAGAAAACGCTTTGGCGCAAACCAATCAAAAATTCATCAAGCGCTTCCAACAAATGGAGCAACTCTTAGAAAAAGACGGCTTACTTGCCCAAGACCAATCCTTAGCGCAATTGGATCTGTATTGGGAACAAGCCAAAAAGAGCGAAAAATGAATTAGTTTCGTTAAAAATAAAAATTAGTAAAATGGACGCTTTTTACCAATACAGCATTAAAACACTCGTTTTATTGGCCATCACTTTATTGATACGCTTTTTTGCAGGCAAGGCAGTATCGCGCTTTTTAGCCAAATTTGAAGGTGATGCCAAAAGAAAACGCGTCTCCATTCGCATCATTAACCTCTTCTTATCCATTTTCTTTATCCTGATTTTTGCGGCCATTTGGAACATTGAAACCAAAGACCTCATCGTGTTCTTCACCTCGACCATCACCGTCATTGGCATCGCCTTTTTTGCCAATTGGTCCATTTTATCGAATATCACCGCGAGCTTGATTTTATATTTCAATCATCCGCTCAATATTGGCGAAACTGTGCGCATTTACGACAAAGAATTCGACATCGAAGGCGAGCTCATCGACCTTAGTTTCTTCTTTATGTACATCCGATCAGCAGAGGGTCATTTGGTAACGATACCTACTTCAGCGGTACTGAACAAAACCGTAATCATTAAAAAAAATCAAGCGCTTTAACGCGGATAACACAAAAAGTATTTTTCTACAGGTGTAGACAACGCGGAGATATTCAGGTTGTCAGAAGCCTTGGAAAGCTCTAGAATACTGCCGTTTTTGAGCAGCAAATTGATGTTGTGTTTTTGCTCGTTGTAGGCCTTGTTGGTTAAGATATCTGAATAGACAAAATACGGCAATTCTTGGTCATTCAAACCATGCTCTGTCCGAATGCGCTGCTGTACTTCTGCCAAACGTTCTTGCGTGAATGGTGTTTTTGAAATTTCTATTTTGAAGAGCTGACGGTTCACAAGACCCGAACACAAGGTAGCTAAAATATAGTCCGGTGCAAATTGCCAAACTTTAATGGCGCCCCAGATATCGTAGTCGTCGAGGCGCGCAAAATGCGTGAGCACCATTGGGTCGTTTTCGAAGTGTTCTGAACGAATATCCTGACTCAGAAAGAACTTGAGCGCAGGGCTCGCAAAGAGGTCGTGGCCCGCTTTGGTAAGTTCTTTGGCACGGCGCAGCGCATGGATGAGCATGAATTCTGCGGCCACCACCGTTTTGTGTAAATAGACTTGCCAGTACATAAGGCGACGCGCCACAATAAACTTCTCGACCGAATAAATGCCTTTTTCTTCGAGTACCAAATGGCCTTCGTGTACATTGAGCATCTCGATGAGGCGCTCGCTGCCGATAACGCCTTCCGAAACACCAGAATAAAAGCTGTCGCGGTTGAGGTAGTCGAGGCGGTCCATGTCGAGCTGACTCGAGACGAGTTCGTGCAAGAACGGCTTGTGATAGTCGTTTTTAAAAATTTCTAAAGCAAGTGCTAAATCTTGCCCGTACTCTACCGAAAGTTCGGCAATGAAATACGCCGAGATTTGCTCGTGGCTCACACCGCAGACGATGTCGTATTCCAAAGCGTGGCTAAAGGGGCCGTGTCCGATGTCGTGTAGGAGAATGGCCAAACAAACCGCGCGTTCTTCTTCCTGCGTAATATCGTGGCCCTTGCGACGGATACTCGTAACAGCTTGCGTCATGAGGTGCATGGCGCCCAATACATGATGGAAGCGTGTATGGTTGGCACCTGGATATACGAGGTGGCTCAGGCCCAATTGTTGGATGCGGCGCAAGCGTTGCAAGTACGGATGCTCGAGGATATCGAAAATAATTTCGTGCGGCAAAGAAATAAAACCATAGACTGGGTCGTTTATGATTTTCTTCTTGTTATTAGGGGCTGTGTTCGCTGGCAAGTTGCTAACTTTAAAAAATTCAATCAAAGCTATTAAAAATACGACATATGCAAGGTAAAATTCTTTGGGCCGACGACGAAATCGAATTACTCAAACCCCACGTTCTCTTTTTAGAATCGAAAGGTTATCAGGTAGATACCGCTACCAACGGACAAGACGCCATTGAAAAAGCCTTGAGCCAACATTTTGATATCATCTTTCTCGATGAAAACATGCCGGGCCTCAGCGGGCTCGAAACGCTTGCGCAAATCAAGGAGCAAAAGGCGTTAGTGCCAATTGTCATGATCACCAAAAGCGAAGAAGAGCACATCATGGAAGAAGCCATCGGTTCTAAAATCGCCGATTACCTCATCAAGCCGGTCAATCCGAACCAGATTTTGCTGAGCATCAAAAAGAACCTCGACCACAGCAAACTCATTAGCCAAAAAACCAACGCGAGCTACCAACAAGAGTTTCGCCAACTTGGCATGCAGCTCATGGGCCGCCTAGACGCCGACGAATGGAAAGAACTCTACGCCAAACTCGTTTTCTGGGAACTGCAATTAGACAACATCGAAGACACCGGCATGCGCGAAATCTTCGAAATGCAGAAAAAAGAAGCCAACAAACTCTTCTGTGACTTCATCGAAGACAACTACCTCGACTGGACCAGCGGCGACCCCGATGCGCCCACCATGATCCATACGCTCATCAAAGACCGCATTGCGCCTTTCATTGGCAAAGAAAAATTGGCTGTTTTGGTGATCGACAACTTGCGCTACGACCAATGGAAAACGATCGAAGGCATTTTAGGGCGTTATTTCCAAAAAGAAGAAGAAGACATCGTGTTTTCGATCCTTCCTACCGCTACCCACTACGCGCGCAACGCTTTTTTTGCAGGCTTGCTTCCGGCAGAAATCGAAAGGCGCTTCCCGACACTCTGGAAAAACGAAGACGACGAAGGCGGCAAAAATATGCATGAAAAAGACTTCCTCGAAGCGCAACTCAAGCGCTTGGGCAAAAACGTGAAGTGGTCTTACAACAAAATTACGAACGTCGAGGCGGGCAAAAAATTGGCCGATCAGTTCCATCAGTGGAAAGACAACGACGTCAATTTCATCGTCTACAACTTTGTCGATATGCTTTCGCATGCCCGCACCGAAATGGAAGTGATCCGCGAACTCGCCGACAACGAAGCCGCCTATCGCTCCATTACCACGAGCTGGCTCGAACACTCTCCGCTACTCGATATCTTAAAGAAAATTGCCGAAGCCGGGCAAAGGCTCATCATTACCACCGACCACGGCACCATTAAAGTCACTAAGCCTGTGCGTATCGTTGGCGAGCGCAATACCAACACTAACTTGCGCTACAAAGCGGGGCGCGGGCTCAGTTACGATGCCAAAGAAGTATTCGTGGTCAAGAACCCGCAAGAAGCGCAACTACCTAAACTAAAGCTTTCTGCAGAGTTTGTTTTTGCGCGCGAGCAAGACTTTTTTGTGTACCCGAACAACTTCAATCATTTTGTCAATTACTACGGGCAAACTTTTCAGCACGGCGGTATTTCTCTCGAAGAAATTCTCATTCCGTATGTGGTTTTGAAAGCCAAATAAATGCAAGGCTTGCTCTAAAAAGTTTTCTGATAATTTTGCTTCTTTAGAACCATTCAAAATAGCGAAATTCCGTACTTTTGTAAAAAACTCAAAAGTATGGAGCACTCTCCGTTTTCCGTTTCAGACATCCGTGCGCAATTTCCTGCGCTCCGCCAAAAAGTTTACGGCAAACAGCTCATCTACTTTGACAACGGCGCTACCTCCCAAAAACCGCAAGTGGTGCTCGACACCCTTGCACAATACTACGCCCTAGAAAACGCGAACATTCACCGCGGGGTACATTACCTCAGCCAGCAAGCAACTTCTGCTTACGAAGCCGCACGCCGTACCATTCAAAAATACATCGGCGCCAATGGCCCAGAAGAAATCATCTTCACCAAAGGCACTACCGACAGCATTAATTTAGTGGCATTTTCTTTTGGCGAGCGCCTGAAACCCGGCGACGAAATCCTGATTTCAGCCATGGAGCACCACTCCAACATTGTACCTTGGCAACTTTTATGCGAGCGCAAAGGCTGTGTGTTGCGCGTCATTCCCATTTCCAAAAAAGGAGAGCTCGACCTTGCTGCTTTTGAACAAATGCTTAGCGAGCGCACCAAGTTATTGGCCCTTACGCACATATCCAATACGCTCGGCACCATCAACCCCGTCAAAGAGCTCATTGCCAAAGCCCATCAGGTCGGCGCCAAAGTATTACTAGACGGCGCACAAAGTATCCAGCACCTTAGCATCGACGTCAAAGACCTCAACTGCGATTTCTATACCTTTTCGGGCCATAAAGTTTTCGGGCCAACCGGCATCGGTATTTTATATGGCAAAGAAGCTCTACTCGATACCATGCCTCCGTATCAAGGTGGCGGCGACATGATCTCAAAAGTCACTTTTGAACGCAGCACCTACAACACGCTGCCACTCAAGTTTGAAGCCGGAACCCCACACATTGCCGGCGCCATTGGCCTGGGCAGTGCCATCTCGTTTTTGCAAAGCATCGACATGCAAGCAGCCGCTGCTCATGAACTCGAACTCACCAAATATGCGCAAGGTATTTTGGATACCTTCGAAGGGCTAAACATTATCGGCGAAGCCAAGAACAAAACCAGTGTGGTTTCGTTTACCATTGACCAAATGCACCCGTTCGATATCGGTACTCTTTTAGACAAACAAGGCATTGCAGTGCGCACCGGCCATCACTGCACCCAGCCCCTCATGGATTTCTACCAAATTCCGGGCACCGTTCGCGCGTCTTTTGCATTTTACAATACCAAAGAAGAAATAGACACATTTGTTGCTGCTTTAGAGCGCAGCATGCAAATTTTAGGCGCATGACCATCCAAGAAAAACAACAAGAAATCATCGACGAATTTGCCATCTACGACGACTGGATGGACAAATACGAATACATCATCGAACTCGGCAAAAGTGTACCCACCCTCGCCCCTGAGCTCAAAACCCAAGACCGCATCATCGAAGGCTGCCAGTCTAATGTGTGGTTAGCTACCGAAATCAAAGACGGCAAAATGCAATTTAGCGCCGATTCCGACGCCATCATCACCAAAGGTATCATCGGGCTACTCATCCAAGTGCTCAACAACGAAAGCCCAGAAACCGTCCTCAAATCAGATCTATTTTTCATTGCCCAAATTGGGCTCGCCGAACACCTCTCACCTACCCGAGCCAATGGCCTTTTAAGTATGGTCAAACGCATGAAAACCGAAGCACTTCAAAGTCTTGCCCAATGAACGAACTAGAAGACCGCATCGTCGAGATGCTCAAAACAATCTACGACCCCGAAATCCCTGTCGATATTTTTGAACTCGGCCTCATCTATGAGGTCAAGGTAGAAACCGACAACCATGTTTTCATCGACATGACCCTCACCTCGCCCAACTGCCCCGTTGCCGAGTCTTTGCCTAAAGAAGTAGAAGACAAAGTGGCCAGCGTAGAAGGCGTCCAGAGCGCTAAAGTCAATATTGTTTTTGATCCACCCTGGGACAAAGACATGATGAGCGAAGAAGCCAAGTTAGAGCTCGGTTTTTTATAAAATTCTTGTGCAACTGAATCTCTTCAAGCGATATTGCAAGTAATCGTAGTACTCAAAAGTCAAGTGCTTTTTGGTGAGCACAATGATTTTTGCTTGTAAGGTATCGGTATCTCTAGCGATTTGAAGTATTTCCCCATCTGCACTTATGTCATAACCACTTTGGTTGAACACCACAGAATCCGTTACGTCATACAGACCAAAATACGAATACGTATAAGATGCGTTGCCCTTGATTTGTGAGGCATCTATCGCAAAACTGCCCGTTGCCAAGCTGTCATAAAAGATAAAACCTTCGCCGTCTTCAATGCGCACGACATCCACTTTCCAAGAGCCTGGTAAGTTTTTTTCGTTGCGGGCGTATTTGCTGCAGGCAAACAATAACATCAAAAGTGCTATAACTGCAAATTGTTTCATGATAGCGCAATTGCAAACATACTCTTCACGCCTATCTCTAGCGCTGCTTCGTCGATATCGAATTGCGGATGATGCACCGCATGTGTGAGTCCTTTTGCGGCGTTGCCCGTTCCTAATCTGAAGAAACACACCGGGCGATGCTGGCTGTAAAATGCAAAATCTTCGGCGGTCATGCGCAAACCGAGCTCCTCCACATTTGACGCGCCTAACTCTTTTTCAAGGATGTGTTTGACTTGATGGGTGAGTTCGAGGTCATTCTTCAAGAAAGGATAGCCCTCGCCAATCGTTAAATTGATTTGAGCCCCAAGCTGCGCAGCAATTTGTGCTGCTTGTTCGTGCAAAATTGTTTTCACTTGTGCGCGCCAGGTTTCGTCCATGGTGCGAAAGGTGCCTTTAATAGTGGCTGTTGCGCTCACCACGTTGGTACTGCCTAGTGCTTCAAAACGGCCAAACGTGAGTACTTGTGGCACCTCTTGAGGGCAGTTGTCTTCAACGAGTTTCTGACACGCTTGCATCCAGGTAATTGCGACGTCAATTGGGTTAATGAAACGAGCTGGCAAGGCGCCATGACCACCAACACCAATGACTTCAACATGGATTTCATCGCTGGAAGCCATATACAAACCGGGGCGCAAACCCACCTTGCCAACTTCCATTTCTGGATATACGTGCAGGGCAACCAGAGCTTCCACTTTGGGGTTTTCGAGCACACCTGCTTTGATCATGAGGCTAGCTCCACCTGGATTTTGTTCTTCGCCAGGCTGAAAAATAAGTTTAATGGGTCTTGGCAGTTGCTCGCGGTGCTGTTGCAACAATACGGCAGTTCCGAGTAAAATACTAGTGTGAACGTCGTGCCCGCAGGCGTGCATCCAGCCGGGCACCTGACTTTTATAAGGCACCTCGTTGGCTTCTTGTATAGGCAGCGCATCGAGGTCGGCACGCAAGGCCAAGCAAGGTTGTTGTGGGTCGTGGTGCGAAGCTGCAATGTAGGCTACTACTCCTGTACCGGCCACACCTGTTTGGTGTGTGATGCCGTATGCACTGAGTACTGAACTCACAAAAGCCATGGTTTCATACTCTTGAAAAGAAGGCTCTGGGTGCATGTGCAAATGCCTGCGCCATTCCGTAACGCGTGCAAGGATATCAGACATTTGGTTAGGTGTTGGGTTAGACTTCATCTTGTTTGATACCTTGATAGCCTGCTAAAATTAATTGAATCGAAACATACGCCATGAGCAAGCCGAAGATCAGCTTGACCCACGCTTCGGGTAAACGCAAGGTCAGTTTGGACCCCAAAAAGGCGCCAAGCACAAACGTACTAGCAATGACCAAACCAAAGCGCCAATTGACGTTTCCTGTTCGCCAATAATTGAAAACAGCTAAAAGTAAAACGGGTAAAGACAAAATAAACAAGGAAGTTCCTTGTGCTTGGTGCTGGCTCAGCCCAAGTAAAAACACTAGCGCGGGTACAATGACCATACCGCCGCCAATGCCCACCATGCCGCTGAGCATACCTGCTGCTAGGCCAATTGTGGTGAGTAACAAAATAGTTTGAATAGACATCTGTAACAAATGTAGTAAGTTTTTAACTCAATCTACAAGTTGGTTGCAACCTCTGATATCTGTAGCAGCAATGCGGCCTTCAAGTACGAAGCCTCCCGGAACCAAACGCCCGAGGTCGTCGGTTTGGATAAATGCGCAGCTATTTTGGTTGGCAAGGTCGATGACATTGATACCTCCTTTTTGTCCAAAAGGAACTTCCGTGAAGGGGTCGTAGGCATCGCGGATCCGAATTTGCATCCAGGGTGGGCAACTAAAGTTTTGGTCAGAAGTACAATAAGCCTGAGACAGCAATTCGGTCATGCCGTATTCCGATAGGATTTGCCCAACACCAAAACCTTCTTGAAGGAGCTGATGAAGTTCTACTTTAGTCAATTCTTGGCGACGGCCTTTCATGCCACCAGTTTCTAAGATAAGTGCTTCAGGCAGCTGACTTCCCAATTCAGCTAAATCGAGCAAGGCGTAAGAAACGCCAAAAACAAAAGGTTTTTTTCCTTGAGCCAGTGCTTTATTGTACACGGATAAAACAGCTTCTGCCTGACTCAAATAATAGCCCGAAAGAGAAGAATTACTCTTTTGAATCAGTTGATCTACCATGTAAATGAGGCTGGAATCTCCGTTTTCAAGATAAGAGGGTAAGAGCGCTATAAAAACGTAGTCGGAGACTTTTCCAAAAACACGTTCAAAGCCGAGGGTCAAAGAAGCGTCATACCAACGGAGGTCGGTGAGGTGGTGCTGACTTCTGATTTGTTGGGTGGTGCCGCTCGATTTGAAGGTCTTTACAACTGTGGCCGCGGCGGGTGTGAGCTGCTGGGTCTTGAAAAAATCGATGGGCAAAAACGGAATTTCTGAGAGGCTTGTTGGCTTTGCTTTCCCTAATAGGTCGACATAATGACGGTATACCGGAATGCCGGCATATTGGCGCTCAAAAGTAGCCAAAGCCTGCGCTTCAAAATCAGCTGCAGCGATTTGCTGTAGAAATTCGTACGGATCCACGGCACAAAGTTATGCTTTCAGCAGCAGCAATCGTGAATAAATCGGTAATTTTGAACAAAGAAAATTCAAAGTTGTTGGACCTATTAACATGAAAAAAACCGGCGTTCTCCTCATTCAACTCGGCACCCCAGACTCCCCTAGTGTTTCTGATGTGCGCAGCTACCTTTCCGAATTCCTCAACGACCCTCGCGTCATTGACATTCCCGCCCTATTGCGCACCATCCTTGTCAATGGCGTCATTGTGCCGTTCAGAGCACCAAAGTCTGCTAAAATTTACAAAGAACTCTGGACCCTCGGCAACGGTGAATCGCCGCTTTTGACCCATAGCCGACTGCTCAAAGAACTACTACAAGCGCAATTCGAAGGACAAGACGTCACTTTTGAATTGGCCATGCGCTACAAAAACCCTTCTTTAGACGTGGTACTTGAACGCATGCGCTTAGCCAACTACGATCGCATCGTTATTCTTCCGCTTTTCCCGCAATACGCGTCGGCCTCTACAGGTTCGGCTATAGAAAAAGCCATGAATATCATCCGCAAATGGTGGGTCATTCCAGACATCAAAATCATTAGTCAGTTCTACGACAACGACGGCTATATCAATTCTGTAGTCGACAACGCCAGAAAATTCGACATCGCCAGCTACGACCACATCCTCTTTTCCTACCACGGCCTTCCTGAACGTCAAGTAGATAAAGTCTATGAAGGTACCGACCTCTGTCAAGACCAACCTTGCGAATCGAGCATCAATGAGCAAAACAAATTCTGCTACAAAGCTACTTGTTATGCCACCACGCGCCTCATCGCCGAGCGCTTGGGCATAAACGAAACACAATACACCGTTTGTTTTCAGTCGCGCCTGGACAAAAAATGGCTCACGCCGTTCTCAGATAAAGTCGTAGAAGAATGGGGCAAAAAAGGAGCTCAAAAACTACTCGTCTTTAGCCCAGCCTTTGTGGCAGACTGCCTTGAAACCCTTATTGAAATTGGCGACGAATACCAAGAAATCTTCGAAGAACACGGCGGCCAAAAGGTTCAGCTCGTGCCTAGCTCCAATACACACCCACTTTTTGTGCAAGGACTACAACAACTCATTCAAAAAGAGCTGCACTAATTCTTGACAACAAATAATAATCGACGTACATTTGCAAACTTATTTGAAGTAACTATATATGAATCAAACAGAAAAGCTCACTTACAAAGTGAAAGACATCAGTCTTGCAGACTGGGGTCGTAAAGAAATTAAATTAGCAGAAGCCGAAATGCCAGGCCTTATGGCTTTGCGCGAAGAATACGGTGCTTCTAAGCCATTGGCAGGAGCGCGTATCGCGGGCTGTTTGCACATGACCATCCAAACTGCCGTCTTGATCGAAACACTCGTTGAGCTCGGCGCAGAAGTTACTTGGTCATCTTGCAACATCTTCTCTACCCAAGACCACGCCGCAGCAGCAATTGCAGCAGCTGGCATTCCTGTTTACGCTTGGAAAGGCATGAACGAAGAAGAATTCGATTGGTGCATCGAGCAAACATTGTTTGCTTTTGAAGGCGGCCATGCCCTCAACATGATCCTCGACGACGGCGGTGACCTCACCAATATGGTCTTCGATCGTTTCCCGGAACTCACCAAAGACATCAAAGGTTTGTCTGAAGAAACCACAACAGGTGTTCACAGACTTTACGAGCGCAAAAAGAACGGTACACTCGTCATGCCAGCTATCAACGTCAACGACTCCGTTACCAAATCTAAATTCGACAACAAATACGGCTGTAAAGAATCATTAGTTGATGCCATTCGCCGTGCTACTGACGTCATGATGGCGGGTAAAGTAGCAATAGTATGTGGTTACGGCGATGTTGGTAAGGGTTCAGCTGCCTCTTTACAAGGAGCTGGTGCACGCGTTATCGTTACTGAAATCGACCCTATCTGTGCGCTTCAAGCTGCAATGGATGGTTTTGAAGTTAAACCGCTTGACAAAGTCATTCACTTAGCTGACATCATCGTTACAGCAACTGGCAACAAGAGTATTGTTGTAGGTCGTCATTTCGAAGCCATGAAAGACAAATCTATCGTTTGTAACATCGGTCACTTCGACAACGAAATCGACATGGCATGGCTCAACAGCAACTACGGTGAAAGCAAAATGGAGATCAAACCACAAGTTGACCTCTACAACGTCAAAGGAAACGACATTATCGTTCTTGCCGAAGGCCGTTTGGTCAACCTCGGTTGCGCTACAGGGCACCCTTCTTTTGTAATGTCCAACAGCTTTACCAACCAAACACTTGCTCAACTCGAGCTTTGGAAGAACAGCGCCAACTACGACAACGACGTCTACACGCTTCCAAAACACCTCGACGAAAAAGTAGCTCGTCTACATTTGTCTAAAATTGGCGTAGAACTCGAAACCCTTTCTACTGAACAAGCCGATTACATCGGCGTGGCGGTTCAAGGTCCGTTCAAACCAGAACATTACCGTTATTAAGAACGGTTGCAAATACAGAAAAAGGCGAGCCAATGGCTCGCCTTTTTTATGGTCTAAATTTTTGTTGGTTTAAATTCGATAGGTCATTGAAAACTGCAGCAAAGGGCCGCCTAAACCAACCTCACCACCAACTGCAAAGTTGTAACCTGCAAAATAGCGAAAACCATAGCAAGCTCGAAAAGAGACAGGAATGACTAGGTCGATGTCGTTGGGGCTACTGTCTACTAAAATATCATTTTGGTAAACCCTTCTACTGCGCATGTTGCCACCAAATGCCAAACCAATATACTGATCAAAGTTGGGGTCCATGGCGCCTAAATGGAAATCTATGCGAAACTGTGGCCTGAACCGTTGTTTGTGGACAAAATAAGAATTGGTTTCATAGTTCCATTGCCCATTAAAGAATAAGGTATCGGTTTTAACGTAGCTCACGCTAGCCATACCATACATGAGGTCTATGCCAATACTGACGTCGTCGGAGGCCATATACATGAAGCGCAAACCAGAAGGTGAAAGCCCTAGATATTGGGCATCTACCCCTTCCGGAATGCTTTCCGACAAATTCAGATTGAAGCGCATAAAATTAGGATAACCTGTGTAGGCATTCAATAAAACATTACCCCTAAAAAGAACTTGAGCTTGCCCCACAACGCAGAACAAGCTCAAGAATAGTGAAAAAATAATTTTCATTGACTGGAATTATGCTTCCATCAATTTGATGAGGTTGAGCGCAGAACCCGCTTTGAACCATTCAATTTGAGATGCGTTGTAGGTATGATTCACCATGATTTGCTCCGAAGAACCATTGCCGTGCTTAATAAGCAAAGTCAGTTGTTTTTCAGGAGCGAAGTCTTGTAAATCGATGAAGTCGAAGGTGTCGTCTTCTTGGATTTTGTCGTAGTCTGCCTCGTTGGCAAAGGTAAGACCAAGCATCCCTTGTTTTTTGAGATTAGTTTCGTGGATACGTGCAAATGACTTCACGAGCACTGCGCGCACACCAAGGTGACGTGGCTCCATGGCGGCGTGTTCGCGGGAAGAACCTTCACCGTAGTTATGGTCACCAACTATAATTGAAGGTACACCTGCAGCTTTGTAAGCGCGTTGCACAGCTGGCACCTCACCGTATTCGCCTGTCAGTTGGTTCTTTACTTTGTTGGCTTCGCCGTTAAAAGCATTTTCGGCACCAATCAGCATGTTGTTAGAGATATTGTCTAGGTGGCCACGGTAACGCAACCATGGGCCTGCCATAGAAATGTGGTCGGTGGTACACTTACCTTTTGCTTTGATGAGCAAACGCGCACCGAGGATGTTTTGACCATCCCAAAGCGGGAAGTTCTCCAGCAATTGCAAGCGCTGAGAGTCTGGTGCAACAGCGATTTGAACATGGCTGCCGTCTTCAGCAGGTGCTTGATAACCGTTGTCTTCTACAGCAAAACCACGTGTTGGTAATTCGTCACCAACTGGTGCAGTGAGTTTCACTTGCTCGCCTTTGTCGTTGGTAAGGGTGTCGGTAAGTGGATTGAAACCGAGGTCACCGGCAATAGCCAAAGCAGCCACCATTTCTGGGCTGGTCACAAAAGCGTGGGTATTTGGATTGCCATCGGCACGTTTTGAAAAGTTGCGGTTGAAAGAGTGAACGATGGTGTTTTTCTCTTGTTTTTCGGCGCCTTCGCGTGCCCACTGACCAATACATGGCCCACAAGCGTTGGTGAATACTTTAGTACCCATTTTTTCGAAGTCAGCTAAAATACCATCGCGCTCTGCGGTGTAACGCACTTGCTCAGAACCTGGATTGATACCGAATTCTGCTTTTGGCGTGATGCCTTGTGCAACTGCTTGCTTCACGATAGAAGCTGCACGTGCTAAATCTTCGTAAGAAGAGTTGGTACATGAACCAATGAGGCCCCACTCTACTTGTAAAGGCCAGCCATTTGCTGTTGCCTCTGCACGCATTTTAGATACAGGTGTACCGCGGTCTGGAGTAAATGGTCCGTTAACATGTGGTTCGAGTTCGCTTAAATTGATTTCGATGAGTTGATCGAAGTATTTTTCTGGCTCAGCGTAAACTTCGGCGTCGCCAGTGAGGTGTTCTGCAATGGCATCGGCAGCCTTAACGACTTCTTCGCGGCCTGTTACGTTGAGGTAACGTCGCATGGAGTCATCGTAACCGAAAGTGGAGGTAGTGGCGCCAATTTCGGCACCCATATTACAAATAGTACCTTTTCCTGTACAAGACAAAGAAATAGCACCTTCGCCAAAATATTCGACGATAGCACCCGTTCCGCCTTTTACGGTAAGGATATCGGCCACTTTAAGGATGACATCTTTGGCGGAGGTCCAGCCGTTGAGTTTGCCAGTGAGTTTGACACCGATGAGTTTTGGAAACTTGAGCTCCCAAGCCATACCGGCCATAACATCTACAGCGTCGGCACCACCAACACCAATAGCAACCATACCCAAACCACCTGCATTTACAGTGTGAGAGTCGGTACCGATCATCATGCCGCCTGGGAAAGCGTAGTTTTCTAACACTACTTGGTGAATGATCCCTGCTCCTGGCTTCCAAAAGCCAATGCCGTATTTATTAGAAATGGAAGACAAGAAGTTGAATACTTCGTTGTTCTGATTGAGTGATTCTTGTAAGTCTTTGCTTGCACCTACTTTCGCTTGGATAAGGTGGTCGGCGTGCACAGTTGAAGGAACAGCAACGCGTTTTTTACCCGCTTGCATGAATTGCAAAAGCGCCATTTGGGCAGTTGCATCTTGCATGGCAACGCGGTCCGGAGCGAAATCGACGTAGGACTTTCCGCGCTCTGAAGCAGTTGTGGCTTCTCCTTCCCAAAGGTGGGCATAAAGGATTTTTTCTGATAAAGTGAGTGGACGGCCCACTACCTTACGAGCTGCAGCAATACGAGCAGGGTAACGCTCATATACGCGTTGGATCATGTCGAGGTCAAAAACTTTCATAGTGCGATATTGTAATTTTTAATGCGCCTCAAATTTACGGATTTAAAACTATTTACACAGCAAAACTTTGGTGCTTTTGCCCTTTAGATTGTATCTTTCACAACAAAAAGTTCTTATGAATTGGATTTTTCAACTTTTGTTTTTAAGCTTACTCTTACCTACTGACAACATCTACCAACGCGGAAAAGCTTCTTACTACGCTGCATCCATGAATGGAAGACGAACTGCGTCAGGTGAGCGCTACTCTTCAGACAGTTTGACCGCTGCACACGCGCGCTTGCCATTTGGAACCCGCGTTCAGGTGCGCAACTTAAAAAACGACTCTGTAGTGGTTCTGCGTATCATTGATCGTATGGCGGCCTCCAATAGCCGCATTATCGACGTGAGTTGGGCTGCAGCTAAAAAACTTAATTTTGTGCGCGACGGCTTGGCAAATGTCGAGCTGCGCTTACTAGATTCCATCCCACAAAAATGAGTAGTTCACCTCTACAAGATTTAAAAGTCATTGATTTATCTACCGTACTGGCAGGCCCATCTGTTGGTACTTTTTTTGCCGAACTTGGCGCGCGTGTGATCAAAGTAGAACACCCACAACATGGCGATATCACCAACACCTGGCGCTTAAAACAAGAAAGCGATTTATTTAAGCAAAGTGCTTATTACGCAAGTGTCAACCACAAAAAAGAGTTGGTGAAATTGAACTTGGGACTTGCTGCCGATTACCGCATTTTTTTAAATGAACTCAAAGATGCGGATATCTTACTGATGAATTTCAAAAAAGGCGATGATCAAAAGCTGAAGGTCACACCTACTGAACTCTGGAAAATCAAGCCAGACCTACTCATCGGAAAAATAACGGGTTTTGGCTCAGACAACGACCGCATTGCCTACGACCTCATTTTACAAGCAGAAAGCGGCTTTATGTCGATGAATGGCACGGCAGAAAGTGGCCCAGTCAAAATGCCAGTTGCCCTAATTGACGTACTTGCAGCACATCAGCTCAAAGAAGGTCTGCTCTTGGCACTTTTGCAACGCCAACAAGGCAAAGGTCAGCTAGTGAGTGTCTCGCTTTACGATGCCGCTATTTGCAGTTTAGCCAACCAAGCATCTAACTACTTGATGGCTCAACAAGTTCCGCAGCGCATTGGTAGTTTGCACCCCAACATTGCTCCGTATGGCGAAATTTTTGAAACCCAGGATGGGCAATTGCTCACCTTCGCCATTGGCTCTGACCAACATTTCGACAAACTTGTTGCTTACCTTGGTCTGAATGAACTCGCCAAGGACCCTCGTTTTTGCTCGAATATGGAAAGGGTGAAAAACCGAGAGGTGCTTTTTAACTACATGGCAAGTGTCATTTCAATGAAAACTTGTTCTCAAATCCTTTCTTCCCTATTGGAACTCAACGTTCCAGTCGCTAAAATCAAGTCAGTCGACGAAGTTTTTGCCGATCCAAAAGCACTCAGTTTGGTCAAAGAAGAACAAATCAATGGGCAAAATACCCGACGCGTTTCGCAAATTGCCTTTAAATTTGAAGCATGATCCGCAGCCCACAAACCGAAACTGAATGGACAGCCTATTTTCAATTGCGCTACGCCATTTTACGTGCACCCTGGGGCCAAGCCAAAGGCAGCGAACAAACTGCGGATGAGGCCCAACATCAGCATTTCGCTTATTTTGACAACGCTAACGAGCTTCTTGGCGTTGGTCGGCTTGATCTTGTAGACCCACTCACTACACAAATTCGCTTCATGGCGGTGGCTGACCAGCAACAAGCAAAGGGGATAGGAAAAGCACTTATGGACGAAATGGAAAGCGTTTCTAAAGAAAAAGGGATTCAAAAAATCATTTTGCACGCCCGTGAAATTGCACTGCCTTTCTATCAAAAATTAGGCTACCAACTCGATGCACCCTCCCACCTACTCTTTGGCGAAATCCAACATTTTTTGATGCACAAACTGATCTAATGCATGACTGAAGACGCATACGTATTACAAGAATTTTACAAAATCATTACGCCAAATAAGGTAGGGCTTTTCGAAAAAATCGCACCGCAAAGAAGTCGTCACTTGGTTGTAGGGCTAGAAAACATCCAACAAGACCACAATGCCTCTGCCATCATGCGCACCATGGATTGCTTGGGCTTCCAAGAATTGCACCTCATCGAGAAAAACAACAATTACCAATTCCAACGCGATATCGCACTCGGTGCTGCCCGCTGGCTAGATGTCATGCAACACCAGCAAGAACCCGAACCAGTATTAGATAGCATTGCACACCTGCGTCAAAAAGGTTATCAAATTATAGCCACGAGTCCGCACATCAAAGCGAGTACACCACAAAATATCGACCTAACGCAGCCAATAGCGCTTTTTTTTGGCGCCGAAAAGCATGGTATATCAGAAGAACTCAGTGCCAATGCAGACGCCTTTTTGCACATTCCGATGCATGGTTTTACCGAAAGTTTCAATTTATCGGTATCAGCTGCGCTTGTTCTGAGTGCCTTGAGAACGCGTTTAGAAGCCAGTTCTATAGACTGGTTATTGAGCCCAGAAAGGCAAACTGAACTTAAAATTTCTTGGTGTGAGCGGATTCTGAACGGTGGACCTCAACTTGCTCAAAAATTTCGAGCGGAATTTAAAAAAGTTTGATAACTTTGAGTGTACACGTATCATAAACAAACACTTATGGGAAAAGGAGACAAAAAATCAACAAAAGGAAAACGCGCAATGGGTTCTTATGGCAAGACCCGCAAACGCAAAGAGGACGCACCAATTGTTGTCGTAAAAAAAGAAAAGAAAGAGAAGCCAGTGAAGGCTGAACCTAAAGCAAAGGCTGCCACGGCCACTAAAAAACCGGCCGCCAAAAAAACAACCACAAAAAAATCTGAATGATCCAAAGAGCTGCTTTCGCAGCTCTTTTTTTTTGCAACTTTGCAACGCATTAGCAAACATTAATCAACAATTATGAAACACAATTTTGGCGCGGGCCCTTGTATTTTGCCACAAGACGTCTTTAAAGAAGCAGCAGCAGCTGTTCTTGACTTTAACGGTTTATCTATTCTTGAGGTCTCACACCGTCACAAAGATTTTGTGGCCGTCATGGACGAAGCCATGGATTTAGTCAAAAAAGCCTTGAATGTACCAGCAGGCTATTCTGTTGCTTTTTTACAAGGTGGCGCCACGCTCGGCTTTACAATTGCTGCCCTCAACATGCAACGCGAACACAAACGCGCAGGCTATATCAATACCGGAACTTGGGCAAGTGGTGCCATTAAAGAAGCCAAAAAAGTAGGTCTGGATGTCAATGTATTCGCCTCTTCTGAAGATCAAAACTTCACCTATATTCCTAAAAACTTTACAGTACCAACCGACGTTGACTACATCCATTTCACCAGCAACAACACCATCTACGGAACACAATTCAAAGACTTTCCTCAAACCCAATTGCCTTTGGTTTGCGATATGTCTTCAGATATTTTTTCCAAAACAATCAACGTTGCCGATTTCGACCTTATCTATGCAGGTGCACAAAAGAACCTCGGGCCAGCCGGCGCCACACTTTACATCGTTAAAGATGAAGTTTTAGGCAAAAGCAGTGCGCAGTTCATGCCCACCTACCTCGACCTCAAACAACAAGTTGAGAAAGAATCCATGCTCAACACGCCTCCGGTATTTAGTGTGTATGTCGCTATGCTCAATCTGCGCCATTTATTGGCCAATGGTGGCGTACCTGCTCAACAAGTACTCAACGAAGCAAAGGCAAACCTTTTGTATTCAGAAATCGACAACAATCCTTCCTTTAAAGGAGCTGTTGCAAGCGAAGACCGCTCTCAAATGAACGTCACCTTCTTGCTCACCGACGAAGCCAGAAGCGCTGAATTTGACACTATGTGGAAAGCAGCAGGCATTGTTGGTTTGCCCGGACACCGTTCTGTTGGCGGCTACCGCGCTTCTATGTACAATGCGCTCCCACTCGAAAGCGTGCAAGTACTTGTCGATGTCATGAACGAGTTCAATAGAAAAGGTTGATATGAAAATTTTAGCAAACGACGGCATTTCAGATTTAGGTAAAGCGCTTCTTGAAGCAGGCGGCCATGAAGTAAGTACCACAAAAGTTGCGCAAGAAGCGCTCGCAAATACCATTAACCAAGAAGGTTTTGACGCCGTACTCGTGCGCAGCGCAACCACAGTGCGAAAAGTTGTCATCGATGCTTGCCCGGGTCTAAAACTCATCGGGCGCGGTGGTGTAGGCATGGACAACATCGACGTGAGCTACGCCCGAGACAAAGGCCTCACCGTGATCAATACGCCCGCTTCTTCGTCTCAATCTGTTGCTGAACTCGTGATGGGGCAACTTTTCTCTATCTCCCGCTTTTTAAATGACTCCTTTAAGAACATCGAAACAGGCGATTTCTCTACACTCAAAAAGAACTATGCTAAAGGGGTTGAACTCAGAGGTAAAACAATAGGTATCATCGGCTTTGGACGCATCGGCCAATGCTTAGCAGCCTACGCTTTGGGAGTCGGCATGAAAGTAATTGCTATTGAACGCAAAGCACGCATTCAGCCAATTACACTTAAAATTGCTGGCCAAACTTTAGAAGTACCCGTAAAAGTTGTAGATGATCTTTTAGAAGTCCTTGACCAACTCGACTACATTTCTATCCATGTTCCTAAGCAAGCCGATGGCGCAGCTGTCATAGGCACAGCAGAATTCAAGCGCATGAAAAAAGGCGTGCGGTTGGTCAATACAGCACGTGGTGGCGTTATTGAAGAAAATGCTTTGCTCGAGGCGTTGGAAAACGGAACCGTTGCTGCGGCAGCGCTAGATGTTTATGAAAACGAACCAAATCCATTAAAGGCACTAATTGCGCATCCGCGCATTGCATGCACCCCACACATTGGTGCAGCCACTTTAGAAGCTCAAGATCGCATCGGTGAAGAACTCGCCGAGCTGATCATCGCATTTGCTAAGGAGCAGAAAGCCTAAGCTTTCTGCTCTTGTAGCACTCCATATTAAGCTTCTTCGATAATTTCAATGCGGTCAATGCTGTCGCCTTCGCGGATTGCATCAATAACCTCTAAGCCTTCAACAACTTTGCCGAATACCGTATGAACGCCATCTAGGTGCGAAGTTTGCGTGCGCGAATGGCACACAAAAAACTGCGAACCTCCGGTATTGCGTCCGGCGTGCGCCATAGACAACACACCGCGGTCGTGGTGCTGATTGCCACCTGTGAGTTCACAGTCAATGGAGTAGCCTGGGCCACCCGTGCCTGGTCTGCCAGCAGCGCCTTCACGCGTGTTGGGGCAACCTCCTTGGATTACAAAATTAGGAATCACACGGTGCCATTGAAGGCCACTGTAATAACCTTCTTTAGCCAATTTGACAAAATTCGCTACAGTGTTTGGCGCATCTTCGGCAAAAAATTGCACGTGCATGTCACCTTTGTTGGTGGAAATGATTGCTTTCATATTTAATTTTTGCTGCAAAATTACAGCTATTTTAGGTTTAATTTTGTTGAAAACTCCGTTGATAAAGCACTTTTATGTGGAGTTGGAACAGATGAACCGAATGTTAAATTTGTAATGAAGCAAATTCCAAATCGAAATGTTTAGCTCCTTCACCAAAAAAAAATTATCCGACAACCAAGTTGCCAACGTATTTATCAATGGTATTTTTGATAGCGTTGACAACGGCTTTGCCGAAGTTGCCGAGATGATCAACGAAGACAGCGCTTTTGTCACCAGACCCAATATCTCCACCTCAGATTCAGGCCAATTTGGACTCATCGTTATTGTTGGCAATTTATCGTTTCTAGAAAGTACTTTTGAACCAGATCAGGCTTCAAGAGTGGAGCAATTGATTTTTGAAAAATTGGCGCGCATCTACGAGATGAGCGTTGGCGACTTCCAAAACATGATCCGCGAATACCAGAGCTTCATCATGCGCGTGAATCATCCGTCCAAAAACTGGATTTACGGGATGTCTAAAGCGGTGTTTCACAAATATGGTTTGTACGAATTCCAAGACGACTACTTCAAGCGAATGCAGGCGCCCAACCCCCTTTTCTTAAAGCGCATGGATGAAGTCATGACCAACTTTGTCTGGAATTGGGACGCCTTCTTTAAAAAGTTCCGCATTTAATTACTGAGGTTCCGTTACCATTTGCTCTTCATGAGCATGTATTGGTTTTCTAAAAACTATTTTACCGTCGAACATATCCATGACCACATTCTGGGTTTTGTCTACTTTTTGTGCTAAAATTGCTTTGGACAACTCATTGAGCACTTGTTTTTGAATCACGCGCTTTACAGGTCGCGCTCCAAAGAACGGATCATAGCCTAAAGTTAAAATATGCTCAAAGGCATCGGGCGTAACCACTAAATGAATCTCTGAAAGTTGTAATTTGAGTTTGAGCTCATGGAGTTGCATGTCTACAATTTGTGCCACCTCTTTTTTGGTGAGTGGCAAAAACAAGATGCTTTCATCGATGCGGTTCAAGAATTCTGGTCGAATGGTTTGGCGCAGCAACTCGAGCACCTCAACTCTTGTTGCCTCAGCCACTTCTGGATAGGCTGCTTCTTTTGCCTTTTCGAAACGCTCGTGAATGAGCTGCGATCCTAAATTGGAGGTCATGATGATGAGCGTATTTTTAAAGTTTACCAAACGACCTTTGTTGTCGGTGAGCCTGCCGTCGTCGAGCACTTGAAGCAAGATATTGAATACATCCGGATGCGCTTTTTCGATTTCATCGAGCAAGATGATCGAGTATGGCTTCCTGCGCACGGCTTCAGTGAGTTGCCCGCCTTCTTCGTAACCAACATAACCCGGAGGCGCGCCAACGAGGCGGCTGACCGCGTGCTTTTCTTGGTACTCGCTCATGTCAATGCGCGTCATGGCTTGCTCATCGTTGAATAAATAGGCGGCCAACGCTTTGGCTAACTCCGTTTTACCAACTCCTGTTGTACCTAAGAAGATAAACGATCCAATTGGGCGCTTGGCATCTTGCAAGCCAGCCCTGCTGCGCCTAATGGCATCGGAAAGCGCGGTAATGGCTTCTTCTTGCCCCACCACGCGCTTGTGGAGTTCTTCTTCGAGGCGCAGCAGCTTGCCGAGTTCACTTTCTAGCATTTTGCCCACAGGAATACCTGTCCATTTGGAAACAACTTCAGCGATTTCGGCAACATCTACAACTTCCTTGATGAGTTTCACTTGCGTTTCGAGCACTTGTTGCTTTTCTTTCATTTGGTCTAGCGCAGCCTCTGCCTCTTTGATTTTACCGTAGCGCAACTCAGCCACCTTTGCGTAATCGCCCATGCGTTCTGCTGCATCGGCTTCAAATTTGAGGGCTTCTATTTCTTCTTTGGCGCGCTGAATGCCTTCAATGAGGTCTTTTTCGGCTTGCCAACGGCTTTGTAAACTCATGCGTTGTTCTTGCAACTTGAAAAGCTCGTCTTCTACTTGCTGCAAGCGCTTTTGGTCGTTTTCTCGCAGAATAGCGGCTTTCTCGATTTCTAGTTGCATGATTTTACGCTCAACCTCATCGAGTTCTTCTGGCTTCGAATTGATTTCCATTCGGAGTTTGGCTGCAGCTTCGTCAATTAAATCAATGGCTTTATCTGGCAAATGACGGTCGGTAATGTAGCGCTGAGAAAGCTCCACTGCCGAAATAATCGCTGCGTCTTTGATGAGCACCTTGTGGTGATTTTCGTATTTATCCTTGATGCCGCGCAAAATAGAAATGGCGTCTTCTGTACTTGGTTCGTCGATGAGTACTGTCTGAAAACGACGCACAAGCGCCTTGTCTTTTTCGAAATACTTTTGGTATTCATTTAAGGTAGTGGCCCCAACTGCGCGGAGTTCACCTCTGGCCAAAGCTGGCTTTAGAATATTGGCTGCATCCATAGCGCCTTCTCCGCCACCGGCTCCAACTAAGGTATGGATTTCATCGATGAACAATATGATTTCACCCTCGGCTGCAATGACCTCCTTGATCACCGACTTGAGGCGCTCTTCGAATTCACCTTTGTATTTGGCTCCTGCGACCAAAGAACCCATGTCTAAGGAATAAACCGTTTTGGTTTTGAGGTTCTCGGGTACGTCACCCGCAATAATGCGATGAGCCAAACCCTCGGCAATGGCGGTTTTACCAACGCCTGGCTCGCCAATGAGGATGGGGTTGTTTTTGGTGCGGCGGGTAAGAATTTGTAAAACGCGTCTGATTTCGTCGTCGCGGCCAATGACGGGGTCTAGCTTGCCTTCTTCGGCGAGTTTGTTGAGGTTTTTGGCGTATTTTTCTAAAGATTGATAGGTGGCGTCCTGATGGGAGTCATTGACATTGGCGCCGTTTCTGAGTTCCATAATTTGTGTTTTGAGTGTTGAACTTTTTAATTGCAGGTCTTTTAAATAGCGAGCTGCCGCATCTTTGCCTTCGAGCAGTGCCAAAAACAGCACTTCTATGGCCACAAAACGGTCCTTGAGCTCGACTTGGATTTGGAGTGCGCGTTGCAAGAGCGCTTGAAAATCAGCACTTGCATAAGGTTGAGTAGCACCCGTCACTTTTGGGTAGGACGCCACAATAGCACTGGCGCCTTTTTGAACTTCTTGGAGTTGCAACTGGTTCTTTTTGAGCAAAAAACCAATAACATCAGGGTCATTTTCTAAAAGAGCGAGGAGCAGATGCCCAGGTTCTAGTGCTTGTTGGTTATTGGCAAGTGCCAAAGACTGGCTCTTTTGGAGTATATCTTGTGAGCGGTGGGTGAATTTTTCAAAATCCATAGCAAATTGTCTTGTTTGGTATACCCCGCTCAAATGCTACACCAGCAAAAATTTAGCGACAAACTTTCCGAATTCAAACCGATTTTCATGACAAAACAACCGATTTTACGTGGATTTACAGAATTCTCACCTGTCAATGTAACCATTCTTTTGCACTTTGCGTTAAGCAAGGCAACTCATGATTTATCCGGGCAACGGACGAAAAGGTATTCCTGCTCAAATGCCACATGGGGCATGCAGGAATTGTTTGTTGTTTGTTTGAAAGTCTCGCTACGGCGGGACTTTCTTTTTTTAGATACAATAGGTCAATACTTACTCTACGCAGTTCATGATATCTTCGAACCAGCGCACTTTTTCTTTATCCTTCATTGCCTCGCCTTTCTGAGCGCAGGCAGCCATGATATCTTCATCTTGATCTGCGATGGGTTTAGAAAGTTCTTGACCACAAGTACAAGCGTCTGGATCAGTGGAGGTGCAACTTGAAAAAACAATAAGAATAAAGAAAAGGAAGATAGGTAGTTTCATGGGCTAAAGTTAAACATTTCATTTGCTTTTTGTATTTTCGTTGCCATGCTCAGAACAACACTTTCTTTCTTGATGGTCTTTGCTTTCAGTGTAACTAGTTTTGCGCATGAATTTTACTTTGCCTACGCCGAGCTCACCTACAACGAACTTCAGCAGCGTTTTGAGGGCACCATTATCTTTACGACCCACGACCTCGAACGCGCAATAGAACCAAAAGGGACGCTCATCGGTAAATTTGAAAAACTAGATGAAACATCAGCCGAGTTAAAGCTCATTGAGCATTACATCAATGAACATTTCCAAATCAATTACGGTTGCGCCCTAGATTCGAATGCCGTAGATGCTTTTTGCAAGAGCCAATTTACGCTTGAAGGCATTGTAACCCAACTCAACGGCACCATTGAATGTTATGTATCTTCAAGCGCAGGTGCGCTGTACAACCCGGTCCAATTCAAATTTGACGCGCTCATGGATCGTTACCCTAACCAACAGAACAAGCTCACCTTTATTTATAGAGATCAAAAGGAGACCTTATCCTTCTTGCTCTACGATCAACAAAAATATTTTACCCTCAAACCATGAAAAAATTAGCCTTTGCTTTTTTTACCCTTGCTAGTGGTGCAATGGTAGCCCAAACCAAATTTGCGCAGCTCGACCAACTTTTACCCACGGCCAATAGCTACCGCGCTGCTTCCGGCGCACCCGGGCACGCCTATTACCAACAAAAGGCCGATTACAAAATGACGCTTGTCCTCGATGACAACAAACAGCGTTTAGACGGCACCGAAACCATCGCCTACACCAACAACTCACCAGATCCATTGGCTTATTTATGGTTGCAACTCGACCAAAATATCTATGACCAAAATGCAGAAAGCAAGCTCATTGAAGTCGAGAAGATGGAAAACTTTAAAAGTGTTTCGGATTTGCGCAAGCGCGACTTCTATTATGATGGCGGTTTCAAAATTGAAAAGATCACCAACATGAGCGGCCAACCCATGACCTACTTCATCAACAAAACCATGATGCGCATCGATTTAGCGAAGCCACTCATGCCTGGGCAAAACATTTCGTTTCAAATCAAGTGGTGGTACAACGTCAATGACCGCATGCAAGTCGGCGGGCGCTCTGGCTACGAATATTTTGAAGCTGATAAAAACTACCTATACACCATAGCGCAGTTTTTTCCGCGCATGTGCGTTTACAACGACGTAACGGGTTGGCAAAACAAGCAATTTTTGGGTCGTGGCGAATTCACGCTCCCTTTTGGAGACTACGAAGTGAGCATTACCGTTCCTGCAGACCACATCGTTGCCGCAACTGGCGAATGTCAAAACTATGCGAGCATCCTTAGCCCAGAGCAACGCAAGCGCTATGAACTCGCTAAAAAATCAGACACCCCTGTTGTGATTGTCACGCAAGCCGAGGCAGAAGCTGCTGAAAAGAACAAAGCGCAAAAAACAAAAACATGGGTGTACAAAGCCACTAATGTCCGCGACTTCGCCTTTGCAACTTCCCGCAAATTCATTTGGGATGCCCAAAAGCAAACGGTTGGTGGCAAAGACATCCTTTGCATGAGTTACTATCCAAAAGAAGGCAATCCGTTGTGGGAGCGTTATTCAACTAAACTCGTTGCGCACACTATTAAAACCTATTCCAAATACACCGTCAATTACATGTACCCAGTTGCCATTTCTGTTCACTCTAAATGGATTGGCATGGAATATCCCATGATTTGCTTCAACGGCGGCCGTCCTGAAGCAGATGGCACCTATTCTGAAGGTGAAAAATACGGTATGTGGGGCGTTATTATCCACGAAGTAGGTCATAACTTCTTCCCGATGATCATCAATTCAGACGAACGCCAATGGACCTGGATGGATGAAGGCCTCAATACTTTTGTTCAATACCTCACCGAACAAGAATGGGAACGCGACTACCCAAGCCGCCGCGGCCCAGCCTACATGATCGCCGACTACATGCGTGGCGACCTCAGCGGGATTTCGCCCATCATGACCAACTCAGAGTCCATCAAACAATTTGGTAACAACGCCTATGGCAAGCCCGCAACAGCATTGAATATTTTGCGCGAAACCGTCATGGGCCGAGAACTCTTCGACTACGCTTTCAAAACGTATTGCGAACGTTGGGCTTTAAAACACCCAACACCTGCAGATTTCTTCCGCACCATGGAAGACGCCTCTGCCGTAGACCTCGACTGGTTTTGGCGCGGTTGGTTTTACTCTACCGACCACGTCGATATTGCCGTAACCGACGTCAAATGGTTTGAGCTAAACACCCAAAACCCAGAACTTGAGAAAGCCTTTTTGCAACAAAAAGACGCACAGAAAGATGTGTTCATCGGCGATACGCGCAACAAAACGGCTATTACTCAGACCGTCAACGAGCGCGATGCACAAATTGACGACTTCTATGCCAAGCGCAATATTTACGCTGTCGATGCCATTGACCGCAAAGATTACCAAACCTTTGTATCCAAAACAAGCGCAGAAGATTTAGCTTATTTAAATGCCGGCAAGCAATTGTATGAACTCACCTTTGAGAACCTCGGAGGCCTAGTGATGCCTCTCATCATTGAAGCTACTTTTGCCGATGGCAGCACCAAAGTAGAGCGTATACCTGCAGAAATCTGGCGGGTAGAAGAATTCAAAGTGAGCAAAGTGTTTGTCTATGACCAACCTGTTGTGTCTTTCCGTCTAGATCCATTCTTAGAAACCGCCGATACCGACCTCGACAACAACACTTGGCCAAGAGTTATGCTTCCGACCCGTTACCAGCTCTACAAACAAGAGCCAAAACGCGAGAATCCAATGCAGCGCCAGCAGCGTTTGGAACAAATGCAAGGCGGAAATTAAGTTCGAAATCTTTTTGAACTATAGTTTCTGAAAGGAAACCAATTCTTGTCTTGAGCCCGATTTCAAAAGGTAATAATAAGCGCCTGCTTTGAGCGTATGGATCTCCAAACTGAGTATTTGCTGGCCATTGTTCAACTGTCCTTCAAAAGACTTTTGGAGCACCTTGCCATTTTGGTCAATCAAAAAGACCTCAAGGTATTCTTGGCCTGACATAAATTTCAATTGATGCTGCCCCAAACTCGGATTTGGGAAAACAAGTGGTTTTTGCTGAGCAATAATTGGTTTTTCTGACACAGAATTGGTACAGCCCTGCAAGAGGTCGTAGTAGGTAATGTTTTGCTCGAATAAACTTTGGATCACTTGCTGATCAACCTCAAACCAGTCTTTTAAGATACTTGCGTAGATATCGCGAAAATCGATGTTCATCGGCAAGCCTGCTTGATTGTTCACCTGATTCGGAATTTGCGGGTTGGCCCCGATGATACCATTGCTTATACACGAACCAAACATAAGGAGCGGTGCAGCATCACCATGGTCGGTACCCATACTGCCGTTGCTGGCAATTTGTCGGCCGAATTCTGAAAAAGTAAGACCCGCAACGCGTTGTTCTAGGCCTAGTAACTGAAGATCGTTTTGAAAAGCACGCACGGCATCAGAAATCCGCTTTAATAAGTTGGCATGAACACCTTCTTTCACGTCATTTTGATCAACTTGCGCATCGTGGGTGTCAAAACCATTTACATTGAGGATATAAACCTTTGTTTTGAGCCCTCCTGAAATCATTTGAGCAATATATTTCAATTGAACAGCTAAAGGATTTAACGGATCGTACAAGTTGGAAAGCGAATTTCCTGCTGCAGCTGCACTGCTGATTTGCTGCCCATATTCATTGGTTTGATTGATCAGCGTGGAAATGTATTCGATTTGCCCACCATAGTAAGTACCGTCATTTGTAACAGACGTAAGCAACAAATTAGTCGCATTGAACGGATCTGAAACCGCATGGCTAAAGTTCCCCATTAGACCTTGGCAAGTGGTAGAAACCTCTGATCCCATTGAAATTGCAAACGGATCGGGGTAATCTACGTTAGGATACGCGTCCGGAAAATTTGGATAGGCGCTGTCAAAATAACGCCCCAGCCATCCGCTGGTTTGATTGATATCGAGTGCACCAGTAGTCCAAATATCCATAGAACGAAAATGCGAACGGTTGGGCTCAGGGTAACCTACATTTTGAATGACACTGAGTTTACCTTCGTTGAACATTGTTTGCATTCCGGTCATTTTGGGATGCAAACCAACCTCAGTGGTCAAAGGCAATATTTGATTTTCAGGCACTAAAATATTGGAGCGCTGCACGACCAACTCAGCATATTGATCTCGAGGAAAAACCATATTGAGCCCGTCATTTCCACCGTTCATACGGATCAAAATAAGTACTTTATCTTCGGCGCTTTTGGGTACATCGAATAGTTGCTTGGCGATCGCTTGCATCGAAAAGCCATTCTGCACGAATGGTAAGGAAAGGCTTGCAAGTGCCCCATTTTTAAGGAAGGATCTTCTTTTCATCAGCAAACGTGGAATTGAGGCATTTTAAACATCACATTGAGCACGGCCTGCATGCGCAATTCAACGGGATTGTAAAAAACTGGATTGGTGGGGTCAGCAAGGTACTCATTGTATTGTAGTGTCCATTCAAAATCTGGTAAGCTATTGGTTAGGATACTCTTGATGGCAAGTTTATCCGCAGCGGGAATATCTTTTGGGAACAACACCAAACAAAGGTCATCGATGACTTGAGGTGCAGACGCAGGCGCAGACAAACCATTTAGAAAATCAACAACTTTGATTTTAAAGACATTTCCATTGACATTGTAAAAATTGGATGTCAATAAATTGGCGACGTCAAAGCGCTTTTTGATGTAAGTCGAATTGATCCAAAGCCTGTAAAACGCGGGGGCTTGATAATAGGAGGTCCAGCCCGCAACACTTGGCGGCGCTGCGTAACCCTGTCCCATTTGATCGGCCAAGCCATACATCGATAAATAGATTTGATATGTGCTTTGCAAATCGAAATTTGCTGTCGTATTTGACGTATTGAGCATGGCGCACAACGTTTCAAGCGGTGAGCGGATGATAGCGCCACGTACACTTATATCAAAAAAATGTGCGCTTGTGAAAAGCTCCGTTAAAACAGGTGAGATTTCAAAATTATTGGCTACAAAAGTTTGAGCCATGTCGGCAATAATATTTTGTTCAACCCAAGAGGTGATGTCATGATTGACAAAATACCGATAGAGTTTACGACAAATGTACAAGGCGGTATCGGCCTGATTGAAGACTACATCGATGTAATTTGCATATTCCAAAGCCCCTGCAGCACTAATGGTTTGGTTTGCAAAATGATAAGAAAGTGTTTTGGTGGAGGTATCGTGTAAGACGGGCGTAAATTGACTACTCACCTGAGTTTGGGTGTCGCTGCGCACGCCCTGAACTATATACCCCGTACAAATTTTAGCTGCTGCAGCCACGTCTTGCTCTGTAAATGTGCTGTAGTCACCAGCGGCAAGTTGGGCACCCTTTCCCACGGTAAAAAGTTCGAGTAATTCTCGGCCATAATTCTCATTGGGTGAAAAAACCGTATTGGTATTTCCATTTAAAAAAAGCAACATACAGGGATCTATGGTAACATCTTTTACAAGCTGTTTGACATTACCTAAGGCATGCTGTCTTAATAACTGAAGGTATTGATACATAGCGCGTGCATCGCCTGAAGTGCTCACGCCAAAGTGATTTTGCCAAAAAAACAACATTTTCTCGGTAAGGCTGAGGCTTTCTTGATTCAGGTTTTTAGCAAGCCACGCAGCAAGCGATTTCATACGGGCTCCCTCTGTTTGCTGATTAGCGCTTGTGTTTGTCGGATAAACAGCCGAAACCCAGGTTTGTCCGAGTGGAACAATTTGCTCACCGACATCATAAGCCAAAGGCTCGTCAATAGAACTTGCTAAAAACAACTGATTTACTGCACCTAACATACCCGCCCCAACGGCGTTTTGGATGTCTTGAAAGCTTGCGCCAAAAGTGCAGCGCCTAAGTAAGTGGGCTGCTTCAGCTGAGGTCCAGGGGCCAGTGTAGGGTGTCATAAGCAGTGAATTTACCTACAAAGTACATTTTTTTGTGCTTGAAAGCAACCTCTGTGGATAAAATACGTTCTCCAATCACGAATATTTAACATAAATTTGCCTACCTACATAACCTACACGCATATGATCAAGAAGATATTCTTCTCGCTTATTTCTCTCTCTTCTTTCTTTACACAGGCTCAACAGTCTGTTACCTTTAACTACACAGGATCGTTACAAACTTGGACAGTTCCCCCATGTGTATACAACATCCAAGTAGACGTACGCGGTGCCAAAGGTGGCGGTATTCAAGCCACGCCTTTTGTTGGCTCAGGCCAAGGTGGCAATGGCGCTCGCGTTCAACACCCAAGCATTGCCGTAACACCTGGTCAAGTTCTTGAAATTCGCGTCGGCGGCAACCCAACAGGCCCAGCGGGTGGTTGGAACGGCGGCGGCAATGGTCATGCTTCACCTTCCAACACACAATACGAATCTAAGGGTGGCGGTGGCGCTTCTGATATCCGCGTTACACCATACGCCATGACCAACCGCATTGTTGTGGCGGGCGGCGGTGGCGGGCGCTCAGGAGGCTCAGGCCAAACCAACTACCAGGCTACTGGTGGCCAAGGCGGTTGCGCTACTGGCCAAACCGGAACCGGCTCCCCATTCACCGGAACGGGTGGCGGCGGCGGCACACAAGTAGCAGGCGGAAACGGCGGCCCTCCATGGGGAGGTGGCCAACCTGGCACAGCAGGTACAATTGGTACCGGTGGAAACGGTGGTTTCTATGCCACAGCAGCAGGCGGCGGCGGCGGCGGCGGCTACTTCGGCGGCGGCGGTGGCGGCGGCGATAACTGTTGCGCAGGTGCTAATGGCGGCGGCGGCGGCGGTGGTGGATCTAGCTTCTACCCTGCAGGTGGTACTTGTACGCAAGGCTTCCAAACCGGTCATGGCCAAGTTGTCATTACCTACACAGCGGGTTCTACCATTGTTACAGCTAACAATACTGGACCTTATTGCGTTGGCGATCAAATTTCTATCAGCGCAGCGACAGGTTCCCCAACATATACTTGGACAGGCCCTAACGGCTTTACCTCCAACCTTCAAAACCCAACAATTCCAAACGCAACTGCAGCAATGGCAGGTGTGTACACCGTTACTTACGACGCAGGGGGCTGTATTTCTACAGCAACAACAACAGTTGTTGTCAATACACCGGTAGTACCAACATTCAATCAAATTGCACCAATCTGTGAAGATGCAACCGCACCTAGTTTGGCCAATTTATCTACGAACACACCGGTAATTCAAGGAACCTGGAACCCAGCTGTGATCAACACGGCTAACTCAGGAACTACCACCTACACCTTTAGTCCAAACCAAGGTATCTGTGCAACTCAGGCCACCATGAACATCCAAATTCTACCAAACGAGCAATCTACTTTCAACCAAATTGCCGATTTGTGTATCAATGGTGTTGCCCCTGCCCTTCCAGCAACCTCTACCAACAACATTCCTTATACTGGTGTTTGGAGCCCTGCAACAATTTCCACTACCAATGCTGGAACGTTTACCTTCACCTTCACACCAACGGCTGGTCAGTGTGCTTTCCCTGCAACTATGGACATAGTAGTACATGCGCTCACTACACCACAATTCAATCCAATGGGTCAAATTTGTCAATACATGACAAACGTGGTTATTCCTACCACAGCCACCAACACGAGTAGCTACCTTAATGGGCCGCTCATTACCGGTGCTTGGAATAACCCAACCGTCATTACCACAACACCAGGTACGGTTAACTATACCTTTACACCAAATCCAAATCAATGTGCGTCTACTCTCACCTTCCCAATTACCGTAGACCCACTAATTGTTCCGCAGTTTACACAAATTCCACAGTTGTGTCAGGACGACGCCAATCCGATTTTCCCTACTACGTCTAACAACGTTCCAGGAATCACCGGGTCTTGGACGCCTCCAAATATCGATACCTCTATACCAGGAATCTTAACGCATACCTTCTTCCCTGATCCAGGGCAGTGTGGCGATACCGTCGACATGACCATCACTATTGTTCCAGCTGTGCCACCAACTTTTGTTGCAGACACACTCTCTGGCTGTAATCCATTATTAGTCAATTTAAGTACCATTGGTGCGGTTCAAGGAGCGGTCTATACTTGGTACTGGGGCGGAACCCAAATTGGTCAAGGAAGTAACTTCTCGTACACTTTTGACGCGAGCGGTTATCACGACATCACGTTAGAATATAACCTTTTGGGTTGTATCGAAACCACTACCTACAACGACTACATTTACATGGAGAGCTACCCTGAGGCTTCATTTGCAGCGCTACCAGGTGCACTCACAGAAAGTACGATGCCTATTCAATTTGTAAATAACTCAGTTGGGGCTATCACTTATGTTTGGGACTTCGATGACAACACGACCAGCACAGAAGAAAATCCAAATCACATGTATGTTGGTGTATCTGAAAACCTTTTGGTTACGCTTACCGCCTACACATCTCTAGGTTGTTCTGACGAATACCAACTGAACCTCCCTGTTATTGCAGAGCCAATTTACTATGTGCCAAATACCTTTACGCCAGATGAAGACGAGCACAACCAAACTTGGCAGGCCATCTTTACAACAGGTTTTGATCCATTTGCTTTCCAATTGGCAGTGTTCAACCGTTGGGGCGAAGTCATCTGGGAAACCAACGATGCTACACAAGCTTGGGATGGCACCTACGGCCCAGATGGCAGTAAAGTACCGGCTGGTATGTATACCTGGAAACTCCAATTTGAAACTAAAGAAAATGACTATCGCAAAATAGTCACTGGGCACCTGAATCTCATCAGATAGTGCTTTCTCTTATCAAGCAAAAAGGCGGGCCTAACAGCTCGCCTTTTTTGTTTTTAAATATGCAAATAATGTTCTTGAAAGGATTTATTTCTTTCTGAAGAAGATCTTGATAGGCACGCCTTCAAAGTCAAAACGCTCGCGCAAGCGGTTCTCAATAAAACGCTTGTAGGCATCTGTAATGTATTGCGGCAAGTTACAAAAGAAAGCAAAGGCCGGTGCGTGCGTAGGTAATTGTGTTACAAACTTAATGCGCACATATTTTCCTTTGATGGCTGGCGGAGGTGTGGCTGCAATGATGTCGAGCATCACCTCATTGAGCTCGTGGGTAGCAATTTTGCGGGTTCTGTTTTCAAATACGCGCATGGCTGTTTCTAAAGCACGGTGTATACGCTGCTTTTCGATAGCTGAGGTAAAGATAATCGGCACATCGTTGAAAGGCGCTAATTGTTCGCGGAGGTCGGCCTCGAATTTGACCATGGTGTTTTGGTCTTTTTCGATGAGGTCCCATTTGTTGACCAACACCACTACTCCTTTCGAGTTCTTCTCAATCATGTAGAAAATACTCAAGTCTTGCTTTTGGATGCCTTCAGAGGCGTCTATCATGAACATACAGACGTCGGCGTTTTCAATGGTGCGCACTGAACGCAAGACAGAATAGTATTCGATGTCTTCGGTAACTTTTGCTTTTTTACGGATACCAGCGGTATCGATGAGCAGGAAGTCGAAACCGAATGATTTATAGCGGGTGTGGATGGCATCGCGGGTGGTACCTGAGATGTCGGTAACGATGTTGCGCTCCTGACCAGTTAGGGCGTTGACCATTGAGGATTTACCCACGTTCGGTCGCCCGACAATAGCAATGCGCGGCAAGCTGTCTTCTTCGCGAATGGACTCGTCTTCTTTATTGAAATACTTCACGAGTTCGTCGAGGATTTCGCCCGTACCGCTACCGTTGGTTGCACTGAGGTCGAATACCTCTCCTAAACCAAAAGTGTAAAATTCAGATGATAGGCCAACACGGTCGGTGTTGTCTACTTTGTTGGCTGCAATAAGAACAGGTTTTTTGCTTTTGCGCAACAACTGCGCTACCGTTTGATCCATTTCTACAATGCCGGTCATGACGTCAACCATAAAGACAATGACCGTTGCCTCTTCAATGGCAATTTGGACCTGTTTTCTGATTTCGCCTTCAAAAATATCTTCTTTGGTAGTGGCATAGCCTCCGGTGTCGATGACTGAAAACTGATAACCATTCCATTCGCCCTTTCCATAGATACGGTCTCTTGTAACGCCACTTACTTCTTTAACGATGGCATCGCGAGATTCTGTTAGGCGATTGAACAAGGTAGATTTTCCGACGTTTGGACGTCCGACAATTGCAACTATATTACTCATGATTGTTGTGCTTAATATCCGTATTTCTTGAGTTTGGCATCTGAATGGCGCCAATCTTTGTCAACTTTGACATAGTTCTCGAGGAATACTTTGGTTTCTAGGAATTTTTCCATGTCTAGGCGCGCAGCCTTGCCGATGCGTTTGAGCATTTCGCCGCCACGGCCAATGATAATGCCGCGTTGGGAATCACGCTCGACAATAATGTTGGCTCTGATGCGGGTTAGACCTGGTTCTTCTTTATATTCTTCTACCTCAACTTGGGTGCTGTAAGGTATTTCTTTCTGACAATGAATAAAGATCTTTTCGCGGATGATTTCTGAAATAAAGAAACGCATGGGGCGATCGGAAATTTCTTCTTTGTCGTAGTAGGGAGGGCTTTCGGGAATGAGGCTGAGGATTTCTTCCCAAACAGCTTCTATATTGAATTTATGCAAGGCTGAAACTGCATACACTTTGGCATTAGGCAGTTTTTCTTGCCAATAACCAACGCGCTCCATAACTTTGGTTTGCTCAGAGGTGTCAATTTTATTGATCAGGCAAAGCACAGGAACTTTGAGGCGTTGAATACGCTCTAAAGTTTCTTTGTGGTTCATTTCATTTTCATGGGTGTCGGTCATGAAAATAAGGACGTCGGCATCGGAAATGGAAGCATTGACGTACTCCATCATGTTTTCATGGAGTTTGTAGGCCGCATTCACCACTCCTGGTGTGTCAGAAAAAACGATTTGGTAATCTTCTTCGTTGACAATACCTAAGATGCGGTGACGGGTGGTCTGGGCTTTCGAACTGACAATGGAGAGCTTTTCACCCACCAATTGGTTCATAAGTGTAGATTTCCCGACATTTGGAGAACCGACAATATTGACAAAACCTGATTTATGCGCCATAGCTCTAATAAAGTGCAAAGGTACAATTATTTGATGGGATGCTCATCAACTAACGTTATGTCGAGCGAAAACTTATTTTTTTTAAATTCGACACATGGAAACACTTGAACAACAAATTGCCGATCTGAAATCCCAACTCACTGGCGACCTATTTTCAGACATCGAAACACAACAAAAAATCTACGAACTCAAAAAGCAACTCAACCCAGCAATTGAGCATGCGCCCGAACAAGACGACGACGACGGTTGTTTGTATTGCGGAAGCTAAATCGACCCCTATGAAACTAAAATTTACACTGCGTAAAAAACTACTGTTCAGTATTGCTTTAACATTGCCCATCCTTTCTTTTGGTCAACTCGGCAACAACATGTACGGCTTGTACCGCCAAATGAATCCTTCAAGCGTTTCTTTTGTAGAAATGGACCCTGTAAACGGCACCATTACTCCAATTGGAAACCAAGTACTCAGCACTACAATCAACACCACAGGCGTTTCGCTGAATCCCTACAACCTAAGTTACTCCTACCAAGACGACGATTCTTGGCTATCAATTTCACTTCAAAACGGCAGTATTTTATCCGATGTTGTTGTGAATTTACCAAGTGCAACCGGCGACTTCAATAATTTCCGTTTCAATACCGCAGACTCCGTCATGTATGGCTTGTATTCTCAGGTAGTCTATAATCAGACCACCGGTACTTACAGCGGCGACATGCGCTTGGGCAGTTGCGATCTAAGCACCGGACTCGTCAACCTGATTTCACCAACATCTATTGCCACCAGCTACACCATGGCAGGCGCGGTCATCAATCCGCATTTGATGGTCTATTATTTCATTTCCGAAGACAAACTACGAGGGCTAGATATCTATAACGGTACCATTTTTTCTAATCCAACCATCACCATTCCAAGTGGCGGCAACAGTTTTGACAACTTTGCATACAACTGTGGCGACACCACAATGTACGGTCTCATTATGCAAAATGGCGTCAAATGTTTGGGTAAAATCGATGCCGCAACAGGTGTGGTGACCCCACTTCCAACGCAACTCAATTTACCTAACTACATCATGAACGCTGCTTCCATTGACCCTATAAACGGTATTTATTATTTTGAAAGTATGCTGAGTGCTGGCGTTACCCTCATTGGACTTTCATTGCAGGACGGATCTATCGTATCTTCAGTGGAAATACCAAATGGTTTCTATTTCGATATGTTTAGAATAGATAGCGATTGCTTTGAAGCCTTCCCAACCCGTTTGAACCCAGCTGCGAACCTTACAGATGTCAATAATTTGGAGGTGCGTATTGCGCCGAATCCGGCAGCTAAAATCCTTGCGTTTTCTGCACCACAAGACCCTACAAACATTGAGATTTACAATGCTCAAGGTCAAAAAATGAGTGGAAGCTGGTCTTCAAATCCTTCTCAACAATTGGATATTGACCACCTCGATTCAGGCGTTTACATCCTTGAACTTCAATTCGCAAACACAACCAAAAGCATCCGTTTTATCAAAGAATAAGCGCTATGAAAAGCCTCAAATATTTACTTGTTTTTAGCTTGCCTAT